>ENA-OYZE01000179-OYZE01000179.1-human-gut-metagenome-genome-assembly--contig:-NODE-179-length-29556-cov-7.501034_pt1 | contig 29556 bp, 22 predicted proteins | sample MGYA00243259_ERZ653469 | MGnify/ENA primary metagenome ERZ653469 (study PRJEB26926, sample SAMN06164913) | human gut metagenome | biome: ENVO:00009003; feature: ENVO:2100002; material: ENVO:00002003...
ACAGGTATACTATTACCGACATAGTAATTTATTTATATTAAAATTTTTGTTTTCGTACTAAATTTGCCTGTTTTTGTCCAAAATTTTCAGTATTGTAAAACCTACTCAAACGGCATTATTTCGACAAATTGTTCAATTATTTACGGTACGGTAAGGGTAGTATAAGTAGTACGGAGGTCGCAATGGAAATAACATTTAGTTTAGAAGGCAAAACTCTGATAATACATCTGATAGGCGAGTTGGACGAGCATGCTTCCGAATACGCAAGACGCACAATGGACAGTGCGCTGGAAGGCAGACCTTACAATGCGGTTGTCTTTGACCTTGCGAGACTTGCTTTTATGGATTCAACGGGTATAGGAGTGCTCATAGGTCGGTACAAACTGATCAAGAAACGCAATTGTCCCGTGTATGTGAAAAGTCCTTCGCCGACGGTACACAAAATTTTTACCATGGCGGGACTGTACGAAATAATGCCTATAATTTAAGGAGTTACAATGAAATATCTTAATGAAATGAAATTGACGGTAAAAGCACTTTCGCAAAACGAGTCTTTTGCCCGCAGCGTCGTCGGAGCATTTTTCGCTCAGTTAAATCCTACACTCGAACAACTTGACGATGTCAAGACAGCGGTTTCCGAGGCAGTGACAAACTGTATAGTTCACGCGTACAACAAGCAGTCGGGTGACATTGACATTTTTTGCGGTACTACGGAGGACAGCCTTACAATCGAAATCACCGATTACGGCAAAGGCATAGAGGATATTGCCAAGGCACTTGAACCTTTTTATACGACTTGTGAAGACGGCGAGCGTTCCGGAATGGGATTTACCGTCATGCAGGCTTTCTGCGATGAAATGAACGTTCAATCGGAAAAAGGACGTACAGTCGTTACTCTGGTCAAAAAAGTTAGCAAGGCGGATTGACAATGTTGACTCATGAAGAAACAATGCGCCTTATAACTCTTGCACAACAGGGCGACGAGCAGGCAAAGTCACGTCTTGTAGTGGAAAATACGCCTTTGCTCAAAAGCATAATCAAGAGATATATGGGTAAGCACGTCGAATATGACGACTTGTTTCAGATAAGCAGTATCGGGTTGTTAAAGGCGATCAACAATTTTTCGCTGGAATACAACGTGCGCTTTTCCACTTATGCCGTTCCTATGATTTTAGGGGAAGTAAAGCGTTATATGCGCGACGACGGCTATATAAAAGTATCGCGTTCACTCAAATCGCAAGCAAATAAAATAGCGCAGTTTGTCGACTCCTACCGCAAGGAAAACGGTGAAGAACCTACCGTCGAGGAAATAGCCGAGCATTTCGGCATCGAAGTCGCTGAAGTGGTGTTTGCCATGGATTCTTCCAAAATGCCTGTGTCCATATACGACAGCGCCAACGACAACGACGGCAAAGCATTGCAACTGCTTGACAGACTTTCGGACAATTCAGACAAGCAATTGGTGGATAAAGTGATATTAAAAGATATGCTTGCACAATTGACGGACCGAGAAAAGAAAATCGTCATTCTGCGGTATTACAGGGATATGACTCAGGGAGAAATTGCTTCGCAACTGGGCGTTTCGCAGGTTCAGGTGTCCCGTCTGGAAAATAAAATAATAGAAAAACTCAAACAGCTGTACGAAGAAAAGTAGCAAGGGCAAACGTTGACAGGCGTTTGCCTTTATTTTTCTGCAATGTGATACCAACGCGTTTTAAAGTTTGGCATGGTAATGTTTGAAATATTTCAATCTGACAATACTAATATCATGAGAACAAAAAATATTCGTGATATCGGCAAAAACATGGACGAAAAAGAGCAGGTTTTTGCCAAAAAGAGAGAACAGAAATGAAAGAACCAATTACCAAAAGCAATTACAAAGAGTATGTATTCGAGGTTTCCCCGAAGTCGTCTCACTTAAAAAATCTGTTCTGGGCATTTACTGTCGGAGGCACTATCTGTGCAATAGGACAAGGGTTTATAGAACTGTACAAGTATCTCGGAGTGGAAGCGGAACTCGCTTCGGCGCTGGCTTCCGCAACATTGGTAGTTATCACCGCGCTGCTTACGGGAGTGGGAGTATATGACAAATTGGGAAGATTTGCCGGAGCGGGATCTACCATTCCCATTACAGGATTTTCCAATGCGGTGGTAAGTCCTGCCCTTGAATTCCGATCGGAAGGTTACATCTACGGACTGGGTGCAAAGATGTTTCTTGTCGCTGGTCCCGTTATAGTCAACGGTGTGTTCTTTTCGGTGTTCATTGCTTTGTTGGTAATGCTTTTCGGAGGCTGAATGAGTTACTATAAAACCAGAACATTGGTGTTCAAAAACAGTTATATAGCAGAAGGTTATACCGTGGCAGGACCGAAAGAGAACGACGGCAGATATAAAGGCTGTTTCGATCTGTCTTTGTCTGACGACATGTTCGGGGAAAAGACTTTCGAAAAGGCAGAAAGAAGAATGTTTGAACATGCCATTAACGGTGCTATTGCGAAAGCCAATCTGACTATCGACCACATAGACGCGGTTTTCGGCGGCGATTTGCTGAATCAGATAGTCTCCTGTGCATTTGCAATGCGCAATGTTCATTCGGGATTTTTCGGGCTCTACAATGCCTGCGCTACCTTTGTGGAAAGTCTTATTCTCGGAGCGGGTATGCTCAACAACGGACTGGAAAACGTGCTGTGCGTCAGCGGAAGTCACTTTTCCACTGCGGAAAGACAATATCGCTACCCGCTGGAATTGGGCGTATTGCGCTCCCCCGTAACGCAGTGGACGGCAACGGGAGTGGGGTGCAGCGTGCTGACTTCCCGTCCGCAATCGGAATGTCCTAAAATTTTAAAGGCTACCGTCGGAAGAGTTGTCGACTACGGAATAATGGATACAAACAATATGGGGGCAGCAATGGCTCCCGCAGCCGTTGATACTTTTGAGACATTTCTGCATGACACTAAAAGCAAAGCGTCAGATTACGACATAGTAATCACCGGCGATTTGGGTAAACTTGGCGGAGACATCTTCATGGATCTGCTCGGCCGCAAAGGAATTGACATATCCGGCAGATATCTGGACTGCGGAGCGTCACTGTATTTCGACAGTCAGCAGACTTATCAGGGAGGTAGCGGAGCCGCATGCAGCGCATTGGTATTCAACAGTGAAATCCTCAACAATCTCAACAGAGGAAAGTACAAAAAAGCAGTGCTCATCGGTACAGGCGCACTCATGAGTCCTACTACGTCTTTTCAGGGGGAATCCATACCTGCAATAGCGCATCTTGTGCAGATAGACAGGAGGTAGAAATGCTTACTATCACATTTTTAAAGGCTTTTCTGGTGGGAGGAGCAATTTGTTTTGCCGGCCAGATGATAATCAACCTTACACACCTGACTAACGGTAAACTGCTTGTATTGTTTCTGGTCGCAGGGGCAATTCTGGAGGGATTCGGCCTGTACAGCAAACTTATAGAATTTGCCGGCGCCGGTGCAAGCGTTCCTATAAGCGGATTCGGTTGTACATTGGTCAAAGGCGCTGTGGAGGCTACTCGCGAAGAGGGCGTGCTTGGCGCTCTGACGGGCGGATTGTCGAAATGCGCTCTGGGTATTGCGACTGCGATTGTCAGCGGTTATATAGTCGCTCTTATTTTCCGTCCGCATACAAAGAAAAACTGAAATTCGGTAACACTTTGTCCGTTTAGTGAATATATTGCAGTAGCGGAGAAAGGTAATGAATTATCAGGTAGTTGACAGACATTACGTAAAAAAGCGCAAAGTAAAAAGCGTAGTGTTAATTACGGTTGCCGTATTTGTAGTTTTGGCAACGGCAGTAACACTTTTTATACATTCGATGACTCCTGCAATTGTTTCTTTGGCTGTTGCCGATGTTAAGACCAGAACGTTGCAATGGATAAACAGTGCGGTTTTCAGCGTTATGAGCGTCCAGGGCAATTCACAGTTGGTCACTGTACAAAAAGATTCGGGGGGAGACATTGCTCTTATCACTGCAAATACAGCGCTTATCAACGACATTGCGCAAAAGACGGCAAGCGAAGTGCAGAACAATGTGGGATTGCTTGCCGGCAGCGGTGTAAAGATACCGCTCGGAACGGCAACGGGGTTTCCTCTGCTAACAGGCAAGGGCCCTTTGCTTTCCGTCGACGTTGATCCCGTCGGCAGGACTGTGTGCGTATTTCGGTCGGAGTTTTTTTCGCAAGGTATAAATCAGACATTGCATCGCATAATACTGGACGTTTCCGTCACGGTTGAAATCGTAATGGCCGGTCATATAGAGACGGTAGAGACCGCTGTTCCCGTAATAGTGTCTGAAAGCGTTATTGTTGGAAATATACCGTCAGTGTATCTTGACGGCATTACTCTCGGTCAGGCGCAAAGTGACTGAAAACAGTTGCAATAAAGAACGTTTTTTGGTATAATGATTTCAATTCAATACCAAAGACGTTGACAAGGTTAAAGAGTCCGATTTTTTGCAGTAACAGAGAACGGTCGTCGGGTGCAAGACCGTGCATTTTCGGAAAGATATTCCCCTTCGAGTCTGCGCCGTGAAAGGGTTTCGTGTAGTGGCGCACGGGTATGTCCCGTTACAGACATTCAGAGATGGAAATTGCGTTTGCGTTACAGTTTCCGAAATTAGGTGGTACCGCGTAACATACGCCCTGATGTTTTCAGGGCGTTTATTTTTTTGTCAGTAATTTTAAGGAGAAATATTTATGCAGGAAAAAATTACCGCTTTAAGAACACAATGTATTGCGGAAATTCGGCAGTGCGCCTCTACGGCTCAGTTACAGGACGTCAAGGTCAGATATCTTGGTAAAAGCGGACAGATAACCGCATTGCTTAAAGGAATGAAGGACGTCGCTCCGGAAGACCGTCCCAAAATAGGCAGTATGGTCAATACGCTCCGTAACGAATTGGAAGAACTGTTGGAGAAGAAGACCGTGGAAATTTCCGAACAGGAAATGAAACGTAAATTGCAAAGCGAAAGGGTTGATGTAAGTCTGAAAAGTCTTGACGAACCGCTCGGCACGTTGCATCCTATTACCCTTGTCACTCAGCAGATAGAAGAAATTCTGGTGCCTTTGGGATTTAAGGTACTGGAAGGTCCGGAAATAGAGACAGATTATTACAGTTTTCAGGCTTTGAATATACCGGCAGACCATCCCGCTCGGGACATGCAAGACACTTTTTATATTACGGACAGTATTCTGTTGCGTCCGCACACATCTCCCATGCAGGCAAGATATATGGAAAAACATCAGCCGCCCATCAAAATTGTCTGCCCGGGCAAAGTTTTCCGTTCGGACAGTGACGCTTCGCACTCGCCCGTGTTTAATCAGATAGAGGGGCTTGTAGTGGACAAGCATCTTACGCTGTGCGACCTTAAAGGTACGCTGGAATATGTTGCGCAAAATCTTTTCAACAAGGATACTAAAGTCCGTTTCCGTCCTTCCTATTTCCCATTTACCGAACCGAGCGTCGAGGTCGATCTTTCCTGCAGTAACTGCGGAGGAAAAGGCTGTTCGCTGTGTAAAGGCACGGGCTGGATAGAAGTGCTGGGTGCAGGTATGGTAAATCCGTTTGTGCTGGAAAATTGCGGTATAGACAGCAGTAAATATAACGGTTACGCCTTCGGAATGGGAATCGAACGTATCGCAATGATAAAATACGGTATTCCCGACATACGACTGTTCTACGAAAACGACCAACGTTTTTTAAAGCAGTTCAAAAAGTAATCAAGGAGAATCACTATGAAAGCACCAATTTCGTGGCTTAAACAATACGTTGACATCGATGTAGACATTGACACCCTGTGTCGCAAAATGGTCGACATCGGATTTGAAATAGAAGAAGTCGATTATCTTGGCGATAAAATCAGCAATATAGTCGTGGGGCAGGTGGTTTCCGTTGAACAACATCCCAATGCCGACAGATTGAATTGCTGCAAGGTGGACATTGGCGGTGAAGTGATACCCATCGTCACAAACGACAGAAACGTCAAAGAGGGCGATAAGGTTCCCGTAGCGCTCGACGATTCGCACACGGCAAACGGTATGCACATCAAAAAAGGCAAGATGCGCGGCGAAGAATCTTTCGGTATGTTCTGTGGCGGAGAGGAACTGGGAATTACCGCAGACATGTATCCCGACGCGGACAAGGAGGGCGTTCTCGTATTGCAGCCTTCTGCCAAAGTGGGCGCGGATATCAGAACAGAAGTGGGACTGGACGATTACGTTCTCGATTTCAACATTACGAGCAACAGACAGGACTGCAACAGTATTTACGGTCTTGCGCGCGAAGTAGCGGTGGCATTGGGCAAGCAGTGCCGTCCTCTTGAAACAGATTTCGACGCGACAAGCAATACCGAAACTGATTCTCTTGTGCAGGTGGATGTCAGGAATACCGATCTGTGTCAAGGCTACCTCATGCAGGGCGTCACCGACGTCAGAATTGCCCCTTCGCCCTTGTGGATGACTTCGCGTCTTGCGAAAGTGGGCTTGCGCGGTATAAACAATCTCGTCGATATTACCAACTACGTTCTTATCGAAGTGGGGCAACCCATGCACGCATTCGATTACCGTGAAATAAATGACAAAAAAATTGTCGTTCGCTGTGCAAACGAAGGGGAAAAACTTGTTGTACTTGACGGAAAGGAATATACTCTCCGTTCGGGAGATCTTGTAATTGCCGACAACTGCCGTGCGGTAGGACTTGCCGGTGTGATGGGCGGTCTCGATTCGGGAATAAAGGAAAGTACTTCAACCGTGCTTTTCGAGTCGGCAAGATTTGCTCGCGAAAATATTCGCCGTACTTCCCGCCGACTGGGCTTGCGCTCCGATTCCTCCGCACGTTTTGAAAAAGGTGTTGACAGTTACAGCCCCGAAGTAGGTTTAAACCGTGCTTTACACCTTATCTGTCAACTCGGTTGCGGTAAAGTTACGCGCGGAAGAATTGAAAAACGTTCTGAAACGCAGTGGAACAATCGCATTACATTCAATAAGTCCCGCATAAGACAGTTGCTTGGAATTTCCGTTTCAGACGACAAGGTAAAGAGTATACTTACATCGCTTGGTATACAGTGTGAAATAGAGGGCAAGACGGTAACTTGTGTCGCTCCGCGTTGGAGAGAATACGATCTTCACCGCGATTGCGATATAATCGAAGAAATTATTCGTGTGTACGGTTACGACAACATTGTAGGTACGCTGATGGAAAAGACGACCATTACAACGGGAGGCAAGCCCGAACACGTCAAATTCATCGACAAGGCAAAAACTGTTCTCACCGGCATGAAATACAATGAATGTATCTTCTATCCGTTTGCAGGCAAAAATCTCTACTCGAAATCACAGAAAGATTACGACACTTCCTCTAACATTGCTTTGATCAATCCTATTGCCGAAGATCTGACTTATATGAACAGGCAATTGTATCACAATATGTTGCAATGTATTTCCCTTAATCACAGCAGAAAAAATTACCTGCTTCGCCTGTTCGAGTCCGGTAAGGTGTACCTTGCCGACCAACTTCCGCTGACGCAACTTCCCACGGAGGAAAACCGTATATGTATGGCGTCCACCTATGCAGGAAGTTTCGACCGGTTCAAGCAGGAAGTGCTTGCCTTGCTTTATTCTTACGCAGAGGATTTGACATTAAAACCGTCATGTGAAAGTTGGTTACATCCCGGAGTGTCTGCCGACGTGTTTATGGGCGAAGAAAAAGTTGCCGTTCTGGGTAAAGTTCACCCCGAAGTTGCGGAAAACTTTTCCTTTGTAAAAGACGTATATATTGCCGAGATACGAATCGATGCCGTAGCGTCGAAGGCGAATAAGACATCCCGTTACCTGCCTTTTGCAAAGTTCCCATCCATCGATCGCGACTTTGCGCTGGTCATGAAAGAAGAAGTGGCAGCGCAGGACGTAGTCGATTGTTTTACCAAACTGCCTCTGTGCGAAAATGTCAAAGTATTTGACGTTTACAGAAATGCTCAGCAACTGGGCGAGGGCAACAAGAGTATTGCGGTGACGGTAACCTTCAGAGACCGCAACAAAACACTCGAAGATAAAAATATCGAAAAACAAGTCTCATCCTGTCTTAAAGAGTTACAGGAAAAATACGGTGCAACTTTAAGATGAAAAATTATTGCGTTTTGGCGCCTGCAGGTAATGTGCAGGCGCTGCAATGTGCCGTCAACAACGGTGCGGACGCCGTTTATCTCGGTTTGGACAAATTCAATGCACGTATGAAAGCAGACAATTTCACCGAAAGCAATTTGTCCGACTGGGTGGATTACTGCCATTTATACGGCGTAAAGGTGTACGTTACCGTCAATACTTCTTTGAAACAGAGCGAATTTGACTATGCCGTTCGCCTTGTTCACCGCATTTACGACAGCAATGCCGACGGGGTGATAGTTACTGACCTTGCGCTTATGAAATACTGCCGTGACGTATTAAAGGGTATGGAAATAGTTGCCAGTACCCAACTTAACATTCACGACGGATACGGAGCGCGCTTTGTCAAAGAATTAGGTGCGACTACCGTCGTGATGTCCAGGGAAAGCACGTACGAAATGATTGCCGACGTGGCAAAGCAGGGCGTTGAAGTGGAAAGTTTCATTCACGGCGCATTGTGCGTTTGTCAATCGGGACAATGTCTTATGTCGTCTATGGCAGGGGGCAACAGCGGAAACAGAGGTTTGTGCGCACAGCCGTGCAGACGTTTGTACGGTTGCACTCACAACGGTCGCAACAAGAGAGGCTATTTGCTGTCGGCAAAGGACATGTGCGGAGCGTCGGTCAGCGACAAATTGCTCAAGGCAGGGGCAACGGTTTTTAAAATCGAAGGACGGAACAGAAGACCTCAGTATGCGGGGGAAACTTCCGCAGTGTATTCGGAAGTTTTTAAAACGGGCAAATTTACACGTCGGCAACTGGACAGACTGAAAACCGTTTACAACAGGGGCGATTATATCAGCGACACCTATCTGAGAGGAGACAATTCCGATATAATTTATTCTGCCGTTCAGGGACATATGGGGCTTTATGCCGGCAAAACGGACGGCAACGGCGTACTTGTCAGTCATCTTGATATAGGCAAAGGCGACGGCTTTAAACTGCTCCGAAAGGGCAAGGAGTGCGGCGGCGCAACGGCTGTCGGCGTCGTCGGCAGCAAGGTCAGACTTTCAGGCGATGCCGTTGCGTGCGCAGACGCATATCTGACTACTTCAGTCAGCCAGTCGGACAGGGTGGAGCGCGCCGTACGTAAAAGAGTAGTGTCTTTTGATTTTACCGCATTGGTCGGTGAGCCTGTGCAACTGTGCGCAGATTGTGACGGCACTAAAGTAACGGTGACGGGGGAAGTCGCTCAAAAAGCGCTTAAGAACGCGATTTCTCAGGATGAAATACGTCAACAATTATGCAAAACAGGGGATTCGTGCTTTACTATCACAGACATAGTAATTAAAAGCGACGATGTTTTTCTTCCTAAAAGTGTGCTGAACGCATTGCGGCGTACATGTCTGGAGCAACTGCGTCAGCGTATAATTGTCGATTACAACAACCGTCTTGCAAGAAAGCACTGCGAATACAAGAAGGTAAAAAGTGACGTTTGCGGTAAAATGCCTTGCAATACAATGGTTTTTTGCCGTGATGAAGAACAGTTGCGACAAGCCGTTTTGCAGGGTGCAGACATCTGTGTGGCGGTTGTCGAAAGAATGAACGAAGATACTGTAAAACGCTTCCTCGACGTTAAAAGGGAAAAACTGTTTTTTGATTTGCCGCCTTTTGCCGATCTCGACTATATCGCTGAAATATTGCCTCCGGACTCAGGAGTGTGCGTGCACAATGTAGGCGGTGTGCAATTTGCAAGAGAGAGCGGACGCCCTTACATATGCGGTCAAGGTATGAATATTTACAACATGTACGGCGATGTTTTTGCCGACTGTACCGCTTTTGTTTACTCCCTCGAATTGACATTGCGGGAAATAGGCTCTATACTTAATGACAAGGGATATATTTTTGTGGACGGCAGACCTGTTCTTATGCGATTTGTGCATTGTCCGCTGAAAAACACCTTTCACGCTACCTGCGCCAAATGCGATTTTTCTCCGCTTACCTACACGGACGAACTGGGAAATAATTTCGTTATAGACAGGCGCAGAGACAAGATATGCACATTTGATCTTTCAAACAAAAAGAAGATGTACGTCGCCCACAGAGTGAATACTCCCTACAATTTTGCGCTGGATTACGATAGCTGTGCTCTCTGCTATTACAAAGCGTTGTGCCGTGGCGCACACATCGTATACGAATACGACAGACCCTATATCACGGGCAGACTTTTTGACAAGGTGAATTGATTTGATTACTGAAAAAACTTTACAGAAACTTCAATATCCGGTAGTTTTGCAGGACATATCTGAATTTGCAATAAGCAGTATTGCGGCAGACAAAGTTTTGCGTATGAAACCGGCACAGTCTTTTGAAGAAATGAAAATGTTGCAGGAGGAGACCGCGCAGGCAACAAGATTGTTTGATTTCGAAACTTCGTTTGACCTTTCTCTCGACGACATTACCGAAACCGTGTCGCAGATCAAAGTGGGCTCCTGTCTTTCGATGGGACAACTGCTTGCGGTAATGCGTACTTTGCGTACGGCAAGGCTGTTGCAAGCATCTCTGCTTAAAGACTACGGGATAGACATCGGGCTGTTGCAGGCGCGTGCGTGTACCCTTTATACGGACAAGCGTATGGAAGACGACATCGATTTCGCGATTGTAAGCGAAGAGGAAATGAACGATCGTGCAAGCGATGAACTGTACGCAATTCGTAAGAAAATACGTGAAATCAATATAGAGATTAAACAAAAACTGCAAAGTTACACCAAGAACAGCGATTTGTCGAAATATTTGCAGGATTCCATCGTAACTATCCGCGGCGACAGGTACGTTTTGCCGGTCAAGCAGGAATACAAGGGATTTGTCAGCGGAATAGTGCACGATCAGTCTGCCTCAGGATCGACATTGTTCATTGAGCCTATGGCTGTAGTGCAGTTGAACAACAGTCTCAGAGAGGCAGTGCTTGCCGAACGGGAAGAAATTCAACGCATATTGCAATCCTTTACAGACAGACTTCAACCGTCTTATGCCTTTCTTCAGAACAATGTGGACACTATCAGTGACATTGACGTGATTTTTTCACGTGTCAAATACGGCATCGACAACCGTTGTACCAAACCTCAGATAAATGACAGTGGACTTATCAGAATTAAAAATGCCCGTCATCCGCTCATAGACAGGAAAAAGGTAGTGCCTATTACATTTGAAATGGGGGGCACAACTCACATAGTGGTAGTCACGGGTACCAATACGGGAGGTAAAACGGTCACTCTTAAAACCGTGGGACTTGTCACTTTGCTTGCAATGTCTGGAATGTTTATACCGTGCAGTGAAGAAAGCGAAGTGTCGTATTTTGAAAACGTTTACTGCGACATAGGCGACGAACAGTCTATAGAGCAAAGCCTTTCTACTTTCTCAGGTCATATGACCAATCTTCGTGACATTATAGACCGTGTGTCGGCTGACAGTCTTGTGCTTATAGACGAAGTCGGTGCCGGGACCGAACCGAACGAAGGTTCCGCGCTTGCCGTTGCCATTACCGAATATCTTTTACATTCGGGGTGCCGTGCGGTAATAACCACTCACTACGGTAAGTTGAAGGAATATTCGCTTATAACCGACGGGATCACAAATGCGTCGATGCAGTTTAATCCCGAAACTTTCGAACCTACCTATAAACTTGTAATGGGCGTGCCCGGCAGTTCCAACGCCATTGCCATTGCTTCAAGGCTCGGGTTGAAAGACTGCGTCGTACAATCGGCAAAAAAGTACGTAAACGGCGACAGCGCTCAACTGGAAAAAGTGCTTTCCAACGCTGAACAAATACGCAAAGAATACGAAGATAAAGTGGCGGAAGTGGAAAAACTGAAACACGATCTTCAGGAAGAAACGGAAAAATCGCGAAAACTCAATCAAAGCCTTTCTGCCGAGCGTGAAAAACTTTTAAGCGGTTCACGTTCCGAAGCGCGCAAAATTGTTGCCGATGCACAGCGACAATGCAAGGAAATAGTAGGTCAGATTAAAGACATGCTCAACAGCGACGTTACCGACAAGTCATTGTTTGAAGCGAGAGCGCTTGCAAAGCAACTTAACAATGCAATGCCCGAAGAAGAAAAGGAAGACGACTACGTTTTCACAGGTGACAAACTGAATTTTGACGACATCAAAAAGGGCGTCAGTGCGTACTGTCCCAAAATAAATTCTACGGTAACTGTTGCGGAAGTAAAATTGCCTTCCAAAATAATTGTGCGTGCGGGCAACATTACAATGAATGTTACTGCCGACGACCTGTATTACTTTAAACAAGACAAAAAGAAACCGTTGTTAACGCACAGCCGTACTGCGCACAGGCAGGTTGACAGCAGATCTTACAGCAATGAAATAAACGTCATTGGTCAGACCGTAGACGAGGCTGTACAAAATGTGGACGAGTTTATCGACCGCGCTGTTTTAAACGGGCTGAACACCGTCTGGGTAATTCACGGAATGGGCACGGGCAGGCTCAGAAAGGGGTTGCACGAGCATTTTAAAAGACATCCCAACATTGCCGAATTCAGGCTGGGCAGATCGGGCGAAGGCGACAGCGGAGTAACGGTAGTAACATTAAAGTGAGTTTTGCTTATGATAAATTATTTTGACAATTGTGCCACCACTCGGGTGGACGACGACGTCTTGCAGATATTGAACAAATTTTTTACGGAAATGTATTTCAATCCGTCGTCGCTGAGCAAATACAGTCTTGAAGTCGCAAGATATATTGCCGACGCGCGCAGCAGAATAGCAAATGCGTTGGGGGCCTCATCTCCCTCCGAAATAGTGTTTGTTTCTGGCGGTACCGAAGCAGACAACCTTGCTTTGCTTGGCAGTCCCAAACGCAAAAATTGCAATATCGTCGTTGGCGGAGCGGAACATTCTGCCGTTTATAATACCGCGATGAAATTAAAAAACAGCGGTATAGACGTCAGATTTTGTCCTGTAACAACAGACGGACATACTTCAACCGAAGACGTGGCAAAACTGGTGGACGAAAACACATCGCTTGTCGCAATAATGCACGTAAACAATGAGACGGGCGCTGTAAATGACGTAAAATCCATAGTGTCGGCTGTTAAGAAAATAAATCCGACTGCTCTTGTTTTTTCCGACGGTGTGCAGGCTGTAGGGAAAATACCCGTAAATCTTTCAAACCTCGGCGTAGATCTCTATTCATTCAGCGGTCACAAAATACACGCCAGCAAAGGCACCGGATGTCTGTATGTCAGAAGACGCGTCAGCCTCAATCCTGTGTTGACCGGCGGCGGGCAGGAAAGTAATCTGCGTTCAGGCACCGAGTATGTCGGAGGTATAGTGTCCCTCGCCGTTGCCGTCGAAAAGGCTGTTGCGTCGGTGGAAGAACACAGCCGTGCTTTCAACCGATTTAAACAGATAATTGCCGACAAATTGCAGGAAATACCGATGTGCAAAGTGAACTGTTCCGAAGACGTATCGCCTGCCATAATGTCCGTAGCGTTTGCGAAAATCAAGTCGGAAGTGCTGATGCACATGCTGGAAAACAGCGATATAATAGTGGGTATGGGATCGGCTTGCAGTTCCAAAAACAAACACAGCCGCATACTTTCCGCCATTTCGTTGGATAAAGATTACATCGAAGGCGTAGTGCGAATAAGTTTTTCAAAATACAACACCGAAGAACAAGTACGGTATCTTGCGGAAAAACTGAAAGAAAACGTTTCGCTGTTGAGAAAAACCATGGGGGTAAGATTTTAATGAAGGTAATATTGATACGCTATTCCGAAATACATCTGAAAGGAAACAACAGAGGCTTTTTCGAAAATGCGCTGATAAATAACATCAGACACAGCCTTGCAGACAAAAAATACAAGTTGGTAAAGCAGTCCGGCAGATACGTAATCAGTGAGTTTGAAGAAAGCGAAGCCGATTCTATTGTGGAGACGGTCAGAAACGTATTCGGGGTTTATTCCGTAAGCCTTGCCGACGAAGTGAAGAGCGATTACGAAGAAATAAAAAAATCCGCTCTCGCGATTGCTCCCGAAAGCGGCACTTTTAAAGTCGTGTGCAACAGAGCGGACAAGCGTTTTCCGTTAAATTCGATGCAACTTGCTTCTTCGATAGGTGGCGATTTGCTGGAGAACAACGGCAAACTGTCTGTCGATCTGCACAAACCTCAGCACTTGGTAAATATAGATGTGCGCGAAAACGGCAAAACATTCGTATTTACCAACAGTATAAAGGGCGTCAACGGTATGCCCGTGGGAACGGGCGGCAAAGGAGTGTTGCTGTTGTCGGGCGGAATAGACAGTCCCGCGGCGTGCTATATGATGGCGAAACGCGGAATGAGCATCAGAGCAATACATTTTCACAGTTACCCGTTTACAAGTCTGCAGGCGAAGGAAAAGGTACTTACGCTTGCTAAAATATTAAAAAAATACACCTTGCATATGACCGTGGACGTTGTAAGTTTTACGAAAATACAGACGGCAATACACGAAAAGTGCCCTGAAGAATTCATGATAACCATAATGCGCAGATTTATGATGCGCATAGCAGAGAGACTTGCGAAAAAATACGGTTGCGGTGCCATAATAACGGGCGAAAGTCTCGGACAGGTTGCAAGTCAGACGCTTGAAAGCATTACAAGTACGAATGCCGTCGCTACGTTGCCTGTTCTGCGTCCGCTGATCGGATTCGACAAGGACGAAATTATTGAGATAGCAAAAAGGATAGATACGTTTGAAACTTCCATTCTGCCTTACGAAGACTGCTGTACGATATTCCTTCCCAAAAATCCCGTTACAAAACCTCGTCTCGATGTAGTCAAACGGGTTGAAAGCGTACTTGATATAGACGCACTCGTCGAACAGGCACTTGAAAACGTTGAAACCATCGCGGTGTAGAAATATTTAAATAATGAAACGGAAAGGGCTGAAACAGATATCAACTGTTTCAGCCCTGTTTTTTATATTTGTTTTCGGAAGGTTTCCCCTCGTCAGACATATATTCTGCCCGATGAAATCGGTGCGATTAAAAGTGGAAGCGTAATGTCCGATGCTGTGGGATTTTGTTTCTGATGAAAACGGGCTTTGGTATACTTTACCGCTTTATTTGCATAAATATAATACTATTTCAAATATATTATTGTATTAAATATATTACTATTTTCAACATAGTATTATATTTCCGTGAAATATTGCATAAATATTCAGTGTATCCATTCCGATTTTGTCTTAAAGCCGATGTTTTCGACGTTTCACCGAGTAATTTTGCAGTGTTTTGAGGAAATCAGTGATTAATCCCACAAATACCACAATTTTGTAAAATCGAATTCCGGAAATTCCCACAGCGGATGAGTTTCTTCTTTGTGTGGTATGGTGACAGTGTATTTTCGCGTTTTTCCGACCGCATTTCCGTTAAACAATATATCCGCATAGTAAGTGTATTCGCCTTCTGTTACATTTGTATCGATATATTCCCTTTCAAATTCTACAGTGGTTGTATTTGTTTTGTGTGTTTTGTACAATCTGTATCTGAATTGCTGCTGATTTGCCTCGATTGTCACCTTTCCTTCTTCGGCTGTGACGGTCAGTTCTACCTGCTCTTCAAGATTTCTCATGCTGTATTCTTCAGGACAATTTTTTGCGTCAAAATAATAGGTAGCAACGTCTTTTTCTTTCAGCAGCGGATTTGCCAATTTCAGTTCGCCTTTTTCATAAAGCAGTTTGCTGTCTATATCTGCCTTTACGACGCAATCGGGAATTGCAAAGTCGGAAATTTTTTCCGGGTAGGCATCTTTTAGCATATTTACCGCTATTTCGCAAGGAATGCCTCCTCCCGTAACGCTGTTATCCAACTGTCCCGACAACCAGACATTGAAGGTAAATTTACTTGTGTATCCGCAAACGAGCGCGTTGGTATTGCCTTCTTTGTCGCCTACGGTACCTGTCTTGGCGCAAATTTCGTACGGTAAGACGGACAGTCTTTTTGCCGTGCCTTGTCTGACGACATTTTTAAGCAAATCGGTCGTAAGAAAACTGCTTGCTTTGGAAAATACTTCGGTGTTTTCGTTCTTGTGACTGTAAATCACTGTGTCGGCGTTTCTGATACATTTTATGAATGACAGATTGCTTTTCAGTCCTTGACGTGCCAGTGTGCTGTACCCCTGTATCACTTCGATGGGCATTGTTCCGCCCGTGACGTTTCCCAGTGCAAGAGAAAGGTTTTGCTCCTCGTCGACGGACATTCCCAATTTATGCAGATATTTTTCCGCAGTCTGTATGCCTATGCTGTTTAAAATCTTTACCGCCGGCACGTTCAGACTTTTTACAACGCTTTGCTGTACGTTGGTTGTTCCGTAATATTTGTCGTTGAAATTTTTCGGCGTATATCCTCCGAAATTGGTTTTTTCATCCACAACGGGAGTCGCTACGGTAATTTTGCGTTCATTAAGCGCAGGAGCATACACCGCAAGAGGTTTTAATGCCGAGCCTGCCTGCCGTTTTGTAAAATAAATGTCTTTTCCCGTACCGTAAAAAGCAACAATTCCCGAGTGATCGTTTTCGCTGATAAGCGCTGACACGTTGTCGTTGCCCGTGTATCCGTCCACAGCTTTTTTGACGCTTTGCTGTATTTCAGGCTTGTAATAGGTTTCTATTGTCAGTCGGCTGTTAAGCAGTTGTACGGGCGTCATGTTCAGGAGTTTTGTCGCCTGCTCGACAACCCCGTACATATACGTTTGCTGAAGCCTGTAATTTGAAGTCGTTTCTATTTCTTCGTTTAAGGCTTCGTTGTATTGCTGTTCGTCAATTGTTCCGTATTCTTTCATAAGCGACAGTACGACGTCGCGGCGTTGTCTGCATTTTTCTGCATTTTTGTCAGGTGCGTAGTTGTTTGGCGCTTTGATCATTCCGGCAAGTATCGCGCTTTCGGAAACCGTAAGTTCCGATGCGCTTTTGTCGAAATAAACGTTGCTTGCGCTTTCTATACCGTAAGCGTTTCTTCCGAAGTAAATGGTGTTCAGATACATTTCCAGTATTTTGTCTTTGGTAAAACGGCTTTCCAGTTCGCCTGTAAGCAGTATCTCGTTTATTTTTCGCTTTAAAGTTTTCTTGTTGTCCAGATGAGTATTTTTTATAAGTTGCTGACTTATTGTGGACGCGCCTTCTTTGAAACTGTGCGAAGTCAGATTGTTCAGTACCGCCTTGCCTATGCGCATGTAATCGAGACCGTCATGCGAATAAAAACGTTTGTCTTCGGTATTTACAAACGCCATTACGGTATAGTCGTGAAGACTGTTTAAAGACACTTGTTTATAATTGTCTATATACACAGCCTGATCGACGGAATTACCGTAGTAATCGGTTACGTTCAGCGTATAGTTGATGTCGTTTAATCTCGCCATGTCGAAATTTACATATTGAGGATCGCTTTTTACTGCGGCTATTGCAACGGTGATGCTCAATACTGCCAATACCGAAAGGGACAACAATGTAATTAAAATGATCTTCAATGCCTTTTTCATACTGAAATTAGTATCTATTGTTTTGACATTTATATTTATTTACTTGAAAAAAATGCCGAAAAAAGATATAATAAATTATTGAGTTAAAGAAGGTTTACGCGGGAGGACGAATTTTTGAATTATTACATCAATACATACGGCTGTCAGATGAACATTCACGAATCGGAAAAAATAGCAGGTATGTTGGAAGATATGGGATACATTCCCTGTGCCGAAGAAAAAGATGCGGACATAATAGTGTTTAACACTTGTTGTATAAGAGAAACCGCCGAGCAGAAGATATACGGTCACATGGGCACGACAAAAAAACTTAAACAAAACAACAAAGACCTTATAATCGCAATGTGCGGTTGTATGACTCAGCAGGAAGGCATTCAGTCGACAATAAAAAGCAAGTACCCGTACATCGATATAGTGTTGGGCACGGGAAATATATCGATGTTACCGCAGGCGGTCAACCGTGTCAGAGCAAATCGCAAAGACAAAGTATTTGACGAAAACTATTTAAAAGGTACCGAAGACTCAATGCCTTTGACGCGCACAAGCGCTCCGAACGCCTGGGTAAACATTATTTACGGTTGCAACAACTTTTGCAGTTACTGTATCGTTCCGTACGTAAGAGGCAGAGAGCACAGTCGTAAAATGTCCGATGTCGTCAGCGAAGTCAAAAGTCTTATTGCACAGGGGTACAAGGAAATAACGTTGCTGGGACAAAACGTAAATTCCTACGGACACGACCTCAACGACGGTACTACTTTCGCGGGATTACTCAACGAAATCGGAGCAATCCCCGGTAAATTCCGTATAAGGTTCATGTCATCGCACCCTAAGGATCTGACCGACGACGTGATTGCGGCAATAGCAAACAATAAAAACATCTGCAACAACATACATCTGCCCGTACAAAGCGGCAGCGACGATGTATTACGCCGTATGAACAGACGGTATACACGCCAACGGTATCTCGAACAGATAAAAAAAATCAGAAGCATGCTGCCTGACGTCGGTATCACTACCGATATAATGGTGGGCTTCCCAGGCGAAACCGAACAGGATTTTCAGGACACGCTTGACCTTGTACGGCAGGCTGAATACAGTTCGGCATTTTGTTTCATTTATTCAAGACGCAAAGGCACGCCTGCCTATTCGATGGAAGGACAGGTGCCTTATCCCGAAAAACAACGCCGTATCCAATTGCTGTTGAAGACACAGAACGAAGTGACAAAGCGTCTCAGCTCGGAAATGGTAGGCAAGGTCTACGAGGTTCTTGCCGAGGACGCTAATCCGAAGTATCCCGATACTTACTGCGGACGTACGGAAAACGGACGACTTGTAAATTTCCGCTGTGACTTCAATCCAGTGGGGCAGTTTGTTGACGTTCTTATCGAACAGGCACGCTCGGCAACGCTGTGGGGCAGGGCTGTCAAGGAGGACTAAATGGGCTATTCACCAATGATGATGCATTATCTGAAAACAAAAGAACAATACCCGGACTGCATTCTGTTGTACCGTCTGGGCGACTTCTACGAAATGTTTTTCGAAGATGCACAAAAAGCAAGCGAAATACTTGATCTCGTACTGACCAAAAGAGATTGCGGAGACAATCAGCGCGCACCCATGTGCGGTGTGCCTTATCATGCCGTCGACAACTACATTGCCCGTCTTGTGGAGGCGGGACAAAAGGTTGCAGTGTGCGAACAATTGTCCGAGCCTAACGGCAAGACGATGGTGGAAAGGGGCGTTTTGCGCGTCATCACGCCGGGCACGGTAATGGAAGGTTCTGCACTGATTGACAAAAAGAACAATTTCATTTGTGCCATTGCGGTTAAAGACGACGTTATAGGCTGTGCGATATGCGATATTACCACGGGTGAATTTGTGGCACAGCAGTCTGAAGGTATTACCGCCGTAAAGGAAATACAGGAATTGCTGGTCGCATACAAGCCCAGCGAAATCATAGCGAATTCCGACGCAATGCCTTTAAACGGTTCTATGGAATGTATCAGGGCAGGATATGTTCCGACGATGACGCTTTACAACGACAGTGCATTCGAATTGGTGACGGCGCAGAAAACCGTTGCCAATCAGTACGACGTGCTTACGTTGGACGGATTCGGTATCAAAGGCAAAAAGTCGGCTATATCCGCCTGCGGCGCTTTGCTGTCTTACATAAACGAAACGCAAAAACGCAAACTTACTCATTTAAAGGCAATCAGAGTGCTTGCGGAAAAAAACTATATGTCGATAGACGTCAAGACAAGACGTAATCTCGAACTGACGGTATCCAACAACGACAACAAGCGCAAAGGCAGTCTTTTGTGGTTGTTGGACAAAACGTCCACGAGCATGGGAGCAAGAATGCTCAGCAACTGGATAGACAGACCTTTGCAAAGCCCTAAGGACATCAATCTAAGACTTGAAGGCGTTGCCGAACTCTATTCCGACTTTATACTGCGTGATTCAATGATAAAATTGCTGTCCACGGTAAAAGATATAGAGCGCATCGCGGGTAAAATTTCCTACAACAATCTTACCCCCAGAGACTGCAACGTGTTGCAGGCGTCGTTACAGAATATACCCGAAATCAAAAATACCGTCTCTGCACGTAAGTGCAAAGTTTTGCAGTCCGTCGTCGCACAGATAGACGATTTTTCCGATCTGTACAACTACCTTGACAAAGCGATTGTACCCAACGCACCGCAGTTGGTAAAAGACGGCGGATATATCAAAAAGGGTTTTAATGCCGAACTCGATCATCTGATAGATCTTTCCCAGAACGGCAAAAAGATGATAAACGAACTGGAAGAGTACGAACGCAACCGCACCGGCATAAAAACGCTTAAACTGGGTTACAACCGCGTATTCGGGTACTATTTCGAAATTTCCAATTCCTTTAAAGATCAGGCGCCTGCCGATTTTATCCGCAAGCAGACGCTGACCAACGGCGAAAGGTACGTAAGTCCTCGTTTGAAAGAACTGGAAGAAGAAATACTGACCGCGGAAGAAAGACGCGACAAACTGGAAAAGAGTCTGTTCGAAAGCGTCAGAAACAATCTGTTGCAATACATTCCGTCATTACAAAAAGCGTCCATTGCCATTGCGGGCATAGACTGTCTGTGTTCTCTTGCAAGAGTGGCGGTGCAGAATAATTACGTCAAACCCGTAATCAACACAAAAGACACAAGACTTGTCATAAGCGAAGGCAGACATCCCGTAGTGGAAAGTTTTCTCAAAGGCGACACGTTTATTACCAACGACACTTTGCTGGACACCGAAGAAAACAGGACAATGGTCATAACAGGACCCAACATGGCAGGCAAAAGCACGTATATGAGACAAGTAGCTTTGATTACGCTTATGGCACATATAGGCAGTTTTGTGCCCGCCAAAAGCGCGCTTATTCCTATTGTGGACAGAATCTTTACACGCGTGGGCGCGTCTGACGACCTTTCGTTCAATCAAAGTACCTTTATGGTGGAAATGGTGGAAGTGGCAAATATTGTCAACAACGCCACGAAAAACAGTCTGATAATTCTCGACGAAGTGGGACGCGGAACATCCACCTTTGACGGTCTGTCCATTGCCTGGGCGATAATGGAATATGTTTCGGAAAAGATATGCGCAAAGACTTTGTTCGCCACTCACTATCACGAACTGACGGAACTCGAAGGGCGTGTGCCCGGCGTGAAAAACTACAAGATAAACGTCAAGGAATACAATGGCTCGGTAATATTTCTCCACACCATCTCACGCGGCGGAGCCAACAAAAGTTTCGGTATAGAGGTTGCCGCCCTTGCCGGAGTGCCTGTCGCAATATGCGACCGTGCAAAGCAGATTGTAAAGATGTTGGAAAACAGCGACATCAATTTCCGTCTTGACGACGTGGAGCAGTCGCAATATAAAAAGGAAAATGACCGTGCTCAGCGCGAAGTCGTTTCAATTTTAAAAGACATCGATATAAACAGATGTTCGCCCATCGAAGCGTTTGACATCTTAAATGATTTGGTTAAAAGGGTAAAAAATGGCTAAAATAAATGTACTTACAAGTGATGTTTACAACAAAATAGCGGCAGGAGAGGTGGTGGAGCGTCCGTGCTCGGTCGTCAAGGAACTGGTGGAGAACAGCATTGACGCCGGTGCGTCGCGTATAGAAATAGCCGTCGACGATCGCGGTGCAGGCAGTATTACGGTCAGTGACAACGGCTGCGGCATAGATGAAGAAGATCTGTCCCTTGCCTTTTTAAAACACGCTACCAGTAAACTGTCCAATGCGGAACAGTTGGACTGCATTGAAACTCTGGGGTTCAGAGGTGAGGCGTTATCGAGTATTTCTTCGGTAGCCAAGGTTCAGCTGACTACTAAAACTCCTTTTGCCGATACAGCCGTAACCGTTGAGGTGGAAGAGGGCAGGATTGTTTCCAAAAATTACTGCTCTGCCAATACGGGAACAAGCATTACAGTCTCCGACTTGTTTTACAACACTCCTGCACGCAAGAAATTTTTAAAATCGCCCTCACGCGAAAGCAGCGAGATCACACAGTATATAGCAAGACTTATTTTGGCAAACGATTTGCTGGAAATTACGTATATTCTCAACGGCAAAGATGTTTACAGGTTCAAGGGCGGCGGTGCGGAAGAGGCAATTTACTGCGTGTACGGTGCCGACTGTCTTAAAAATTGTCTGCAAATTTGCTCCGAATACAATTCGATGGTGGTAAAAGGATATGTGGGAAGCCCCGAATACACGAAGGCGAACAGTACGTATCAGACAATGTCCGTCAACGGCAGATATGTTCGCGACGTTACAATACAGTCTGCTGTAAAGCAGGCGTTTTCCTCCTATCTGATGACAAGAAGTTACCCGTTTTTCGTGTTGCACATCGAACTACCTTTTGATCAGGTGGACGTAAACGTGCATCCCAGCAAAATGGAAGTGCGTTTCGCGGACAAACACCAGGTATTTACCGCCGTGCATTATCCGATAAAACAGGCTCTTAAAAAATTTACCGAACAGAAGGTGGACAGTATTCTTGCGGCAGGCAGTCAGTCGGAGCAGGCAACGCCTTTGGAATATGCAAAACCCTCTGTCGTTCAGGCGGATTTCTTTAAAGATCTTGACGGTTTCAACGGCGAGACAATGTTGCCCGGTCAACGTGATGCAGTGGATAAGATAGAACAGTCTGACCAAGCGGAGGAACGCGGCAAGGCATTTGACAAATTCGTACAGCGTATGAGCAATATTTCCGTGGAAGAAATATTGCGTCAACAGACTGCTCATGTAAGCCACAACACGCCCGGTCTTTTGGTTCGTGACGATTCCTCCGAAACGACGCGGGAAAACGTTGCTCCTGAGCCTAAGACGGTTTACGTCGATATGGAAGAAGACTTTGTCGCTGAAAAAGAAGAGAAGGAAGCGGAAGAAGATCTCACATACCGCGGGGTAAGAATACTCGGCATAGCCTTCAATACTTATCTTCTGCTTGAAGTGGGCGAAAATCTGGTAATGATAGATCAGCACGCCGCACACGAAAGAGTGTTGTTCGACAAATACATGGCAAACATCGACAAACTTCCGATGCAGGATCTGATGTTTCCGTATGTATTTACCGTCACCGAACAGGAGGCGGAGCATATAGAAGAAAATCTTCCGTTGCTGAAAGAGGCGGGATTCGACGTAAAACCTTTCGGCACGAATACATTCCGTATAAGCAGCGTTGCCTCGATGTTCGTGGACATGAAGTTGGACAAGTTTGTCAGTTTCCTTGTGAGTTCTTTGGGCGAAAAAATCGAAAGCAAACAATTGCTCAAAGAAGCAATAGCCAAAAGAGCATGCCGACAGGCAATAAAGGCAGGTTACACTCTCAACAATACGGAAATCAGGTACATTGTAAAAGCAATAGTGGATAACAAGGCGTTGCAGTGTCCGCACGGTCGTCCAATCACGGTTGTGTTCAGTAAGACGCAACTGGAAAAGATGTTCAAAAGGCTGGTGTAACGTCGTGAAAATACTCGGAATTTTGGGCGCAACCGGCGTAGGCAAAAGTGCCGTAGCAGTACAAGTGGCAAAAAAACTCAAATGCGACGTACTGTCAGCCGATTCGATGCAGGTGTACAAAGACATGAACATCGGCACGGCAAAAATAACAGCCGCCGAAATGCAGGGAGTGACGCACCATATGCTCGACGTAGTTACCCCTGATGTAAATTTTTCAGCGCAAGACTACTGTGACGGAGCGTTGCGCAGTACAGACGGTTGTGGCACCATAGTTATGGCGGGAGGTACGGGCTTTTATTTTGACTGTCTGCTTTATCCGCTGGACTTTCAGCAGGCAGACACAAAAGCACTGCGTGAAAAACTTAACGGCATTTACGCGCGTGAAGGAAAAGAAAAACTGTGGGAAATGCTGAAGGAACAGGATTTGCAAACCTACAATACAATTGACCTCAACAATATCAAACGCGTGGTAAGAGCGCTCGAACTGGCTTTGAGCGGTCACAGGAAATCGGAAGGGCAAGGTGGTATACGCAAATGCGCCTTTGAACACAAACTGTACGTGCTGAATGCTGACAGGCAGTATCTGTATGACAACGCTGACAAACGCATCGACGGGATGATACAAGAAGGTCTTGTGCAAGAAGTAAGAGATTTGCTTGCAAAATACAATTGCCGACGCAGCACATCGATGCAGGCCATCGGCTACAAAGAAATATTGAATTACATTGACGGCAACTGTACTCTCAACGAAGCGGTGCAGCAACTCAAACTGAACACAAGGCATTACATCAAGCGTCAACTTACGTATTTTAAAAGAATGAACGCCATTTGGCTGGATGTTTTGCAGTACGGCACCCCCGAAACAATAGCGCAAGTGATAACACAAGATTTCCTTGCTTCCTTCTGACAGATTGTCTGAAATGATGTTTGTTTTAATAAACCGATTAATTATATGATACTATTACAGTAATAGTATAGGTGTGAAAATGAACGAATTGATAAAAACACATATAGAAAAGTGCAGCGCACGCTTTGCCGAAATAGACGCGGCAGCGTTGCACAATCAGAAAAAGGTACTGGACGCATTCCGCAAAAACAGAGTGGCGTTGAGACACTTTAACGGTACGAGCGGTTACGGCTACGATGATGAAGGCAGAGACAATCTGGCAAGAGTATTTGCCGATGTTTTTCATACGGAAAAAGCGATAGTAAGTCCTTTGCTCACATCGGGAACTCACGCTATAACCGTTGCCTTGTTCGGTCTGGTAAAAAGCGGCGACGTGATACTCAGTATTACGGGAAACCCCTACGATACTTTGCACGGCGTAATCAACGGAACAAACGGAAGTCTTGCCGACTACGGGGTAAAATTTTACAGTGTATCGTTGTCTGACGGCAAGATAGATTGCGACAAAGTAACAGAAGTAATAAAAAAGTATTGCCCGTCCGTAATTTATATTCAGCGTTCCCGCGGTTACGAATGGCGTGACGCGTTTTCAACGGAGGACATATTTAAAGCGGTGCAATGTGTGCGCTCTGTAACGGATGCATGTATTGCAGTGGACAATTGCTACGGAGAATTTGTCGAAACGTCGGAACCTACCGATGCGGGTGCGGATGTCGTGATAGGCTCTCTGATAAAAAATCCCGGAGGTTCTGTTGCACCCACGGGCGGTTATATTGCGGGCAAGGCGAAATACATTGACAAGATTGCCGGCAGGCTTACCGCTCCTACGGTGGGAACAGAAGTCGGTTCTTACGCTGCAGGTTACCGTACGTTTTACCAGGGATTGTTTCTTTCTCCTCATGTGGTTGCTCAAAGTCTTAAAACGGCGGTGTTGTTCAGTTCCGTCCTCGGCTCTTTGGGCTACGACGTCAAACCTTTGCCCGATGAAAAGTTCTATGACATAGTCTGTTCAATCCGATTCGGGGAAAAACAAAAACTCATCGACTTTGTGCAGGCAATTCAATATGTTTCTCCTGTAGACAGTTATGTCACGCCCGAACCTTGGGCTATGCCCGGTTACGACGACGAAGTAATAATGGCAGCCGGATGTTTTGTACAAGGCGCGTCCATCGAACTCAGTTGTGACGGTCCTGTTCGCCCTCCTTATATTGCCTACCTGCAAGGCGGTATAACATTCGAACACGGAATAATAGCATTGGAAAAAGTTTTGGAAAATTTGAATAAGTAATTTAAGAGCGTCCGCAATATTGCGGACGCTCTTAAATTCTATTTGGTTACGGCAACGTGTATATCCAAGCGATGCGGCGTTCGCGACCGAGAGAGAATAGGTTAATGCTTTATTTAACGAAATGCTAAAAGTAAGTACTTTAATCAATAGACAAAAGCAGGCAATTAAAGCAAGAAAAAACGGCATCACGAGATGCCGTTAAATTTTTAAAACTTTTTCAGACAGCCTACGACTTTGCCGACAATAGCGGGGGCGTCTTCCTCATCAATGACGATGTCGTCCATTGCATCGTTTTCCGGGTGAAGTACAAACGGATCGAGACAGCGCAGTCTCTTGACCGTTGCCTGATCCTGCCAGAGAGCAACGACTATTTCGCCGATGTCGGCATTTTGCTGTCTGTTGACTACAACAAGATCGCCGTCATCTATACCTGCGTTGGTCATACTGTCTCCCTGTACGCGCAGCAAAAACAGATCTTTGCCTGAATACAAGTCTTTTGGCAAGGGGTAGTAGTCCTCGATGTTTTCCAAAGCAAGATTACCTGTACCTGCACTGATTCTGCCCACAAGAGGAAGAACGTTGGATTGCGCCGACCTGGAAGTCTGTGTAATGCCTATTGCGCGGTTCTTATTGCTACCTTGAGTAATCAGTCCTTCATCCCGCAGTTTTTCCAGATAGTAGTAGACGGTAGCGGTGGACTTGATGCCGATGTGCTGACCTATTTCTCTGACAGTGGGAGGGTAGTTGTTCTCTTCGGTAAACTCTTTTATGAAGTCATAGACTTCGTTTATTTTCTGCTGTGATTTTTTCATGCTTAAATTATATCACCATACCAATCAAAAATCAATAGTTTTAGACAATTTTTCAAACAATTGTTCGAATTTTATAGCGCAAGAATGAATCGTATTCGCTTATTTTTAATAAATAGAGCATACTATTTTAAACATAGTATGTCAAAAAGCATTCAAACTATTGTAATATAAGCTGAAACGGCGGAAATAAATCTGCGGTCAATGACAGCGTCAATTGATGCGCCCGTATCGGTGTAGCGAGCAACAGTATCTGCATTGTATTTATTGAGCGTTGCGAGCACCGTTCCGAGATCGGACATCGGTACATTCAGATGAACTTTCGCGTACCGTTGCATCAGGTATTTTTCTATCAGTTGCCACAGAACATCGATGTTTTTACCCGTCAGTGCGGAAATAAACACGGTATCTTCCTGTAATTCGGGTTTTACGCCGTTGTAGTTGTCTATTTTGTTGTACACCGTAATCACGGGAGCCGTTACTCCCAATTGGGCAAGCAACTGTCTTGTTACATTGTTGTGCAAGACAACGTTTTCGTTTGTTATGTCCGCGACATTGAGTATCACGTCCGCCAACAGTGTTTCGTCAAGAGTGGAGCGAAATGCCTTTACAAGTTGATGGGGAAGATCTTTTATAAAACCTACCGTATCGGTTATCACTATGTCGATTCCGTTACATTTGACTTTGCGAGTGGTGGTGTCCAGCGTAGCAAAAAGCAGATTGTCCGCATAAACGTTGTTTCCGGTAAGCGTATTAAACAGGGTGGATTTGCCTGCATTTGTATAGCCCACAAGGGCGACGGTAAAAATCTCATTGCGCGTACGGCTTTTTCGAACGGTCTGACGCTGTTTTTCCAACTGTTCGAGTTCGGCATTGAGTTGGTATATTTTGCGACGAATGTTTCTTTTGTCCGTTTCCAACTGCGTTTCACCGGGACCGCGAGTTCCTATTCCTCCGCCTTGTCTCGTGTACTCTTTATCCTGCCTGTTGGCAAGCCTGTACGAGAGTTGCGCCAGTTCCACCTGCTTCTTGCCTTCGGCGCTCTTGGCATGCAAAGCAAAAATGTCCAGTATCAGATCGGTTTTGTCGATGATATTGCAATCAAGTTTCTCGGCGATGTTTCTACGCTGTATGGCGTTCAGATTGTCGCAAAAAAGTACGGTGTCTACTTCGTTGGTAGCGCAGTAACCGGCTATTTCCTGTAATTTGCCGCTACCTACAAGCGTCGCCTTGTCGGGCAACTGTTTTTTCTGCACGAATGAGATCTCTATTTTTCCGTTTACAGTGCGCACGAGTTCGGAAAGTTCAGCCATTTCGTACTGCAAGTCGCTGTTGTCCTTTTCAAGATAAACGGCAACAACTTTTTCTATTTTTGTTTTAGAATCTTTAATCAATTTTTTTTCTCCGTATCTTCAGTGCCGACGTTTGACGTATCCGGCTCACGCAATGAAATTTTTTGCGATGCGCTGCGTCTTATGTCATCGCTTATTGCGGCGTAGTGCTTTTTAGTTGTATTGACATCCTTGTGTCCGAGAACATCCGCAACCACGTAAATGTCTCCTGTGTTTCGGTACAGTTGTGTGCCGAAAGTGCTTCTGAGTTTGTGAGGCGTTATATTTTTCAAAGGAACGGCAATTTTGCTGTATTTTTTGACGACGTTTTCCACGGCGCGTGTACTTATGCGCTTGTTTTGCAATGACAGAAACAGCGCGGTTTCTTTGGGACAAGCGGTGTAATTTTTTCGCCAGTAGTAGTAGTCGTATATCATTCCGGCAACTTCTTCAGAAAAATAAAGTATCACACGCGCGCCACCTTTTCGTGTTACGACAAAACTCAGGTTGTCAAAATCGACGTCATCCACATCTATGCCCACAAGTTCGCTGACACGTATGCCTGTGCCCAGCAACAGTCCCACAATGGCATAGTCCCGCAATTTAGTGTTTTCGGCGTATTTGGACTGTCTGTCGGTAAGTCCTTCTCCGCTGTCAACGACTTCAAGCATCTGGGTGATCTCGTCTTTTTCCAATCTGACAATATCTTTGGATCGTATTTTGGGATTGTCCACAGAAACAGCGGGGTTGCGCTCTATTATTCCTTTTTTTAAAAAGTAGCGTATAAGTGAGCGCACGGAAGACAATTTGCGACTTTTTCCCTGTTCGGAATTGCTTACCGAATTTCCCTGTTCGTCCTTATAAAAGGAAAGGTATTGCAGATAATATTCGATATCGAAAGGGGAAAGATTTTCTACATCTTCCAACGTAATTTCAGACATTGACTTATTTTTGCATGAGGAGACACGGGTGACCATGTAATTGAAAAACACCCTGAGATCATAAGCATAATTGAGACGTGTAAGCGGAGTTGTACGCTGAGAAATACCTACAAAATATTCTTTGCAAAACTCGGGCAGTTCATTTAATATGCCGTTAAGTTTTTCGGTATTGTCAGCATCGCGATGATTTGTGTATTTGCTCATAGGCTTATTATAATACTTTTTCGCAGTTGTTGCAAGCGGTAAAATTAAGTTACATACGGTGCAGATTAATGCAAACGCAAACGCAAATGCAAATGCACATTAAAAACTTAGCGGTTTAAAATACGTATGGAAATGGATTAAAGAAAATATTTTTGATTGTTTGTCTTCCGTTATCAACAGTCCGCATGCGAAAGTTGCCAAAAGTCCGTGCGTTTTACCATTGGTTATCAACAAAACTGCTGTAAAAAATACTTGAAAATGTGTCGTTTTTGCGTGATGTATGGCGTGTTGACAGTTATATATCTATTCGCAAAAGACAGGTTTTGCGAATAGATAAGGGGTAAAAAGGGCAATTTTAAGCGATTTCAGGCATTTTTGTCTGTTTAATTTACGATTCCGGCGTATACCTTAATAC
>ENA-OYZE01000181-OYZE01000181.1-human-gut-metagenome-genome-assembly--contig:-NODE-181-length-29169-cov-8.982414_pt1 | contig 29169 bp, 19 predicted proteins | sample MGYA00243259_ERZ653469 | MGnify/ENA primary metagenome ERZ653469 (study PRJEB26926, sample SAMN06164913) | human gut metagenome | biome: ENVO:00009003; feature: ENVO:2100002; material: ENVO:00002003...
GGTTCAGCGAAAACATATCCCGCACCTCTTTGGGGATGACGATCTGCCCTTTGGGACCGATCTTGACCGTTGCCAGAAATTTACCTTCGGGGAAATTATCCATTGTTTGCTCCTTTTGGTATAATTGGTATTACTTTTCTTACTTATTATAACTCGTAGTACATCAAATGTCAAGGAAAAAGTAGGCTTCTCGTCACATCCACAAAAAAACGAGCATTCAACAGCAAGCGGCGCGCCCCGAACGGGGCGCGCCGCACATTTTCAGATCGTTTCGATGTTGACGAGGTTGGAATTGCCGCTCTTGCCGTTGGGCGTGCCGCCCGTGATGACGATGACGTCGCCGGGTTTGACGAGCCCCGAATCTTTGGCGGCCTGCTTCGCGAAGTGGAACAAAACGTCAACGGAGTGATACTCCTCGCTGAGCGCGGGCATGACGCCCCAGCTCAGAGCGAGCTTGCGATAGCTCTTTTCGTCCGTCGTCATGCCGATGATGTCGATCATGGGGCGGAAGCGGGAGACCATCTTGGCGGTGCCGCCCGTACGGGTGCAGACGACGATGGCCTTGGCGTTGACGTCGCGCGCGAGCAGGCACGCGGAATGCGACAGCGCATCCGAAAGGCTGGTGATGCTGAAATCCGCATCGTCCACCTTCTGGATGAACTTGGAGCGCGACTCCGCCTGCACGCAGATGCGCGCCATCGCCCTGACCGCCTCGACGGGATACTCGCCCGCCGCCGTCTCGCCCGAGAGCATGACGGCGCTCGAACCGTCGTACACGGCATTAGCGACGTCGGAGATCTCCGCTCGCGTGGGGCGGGGCTTGCTGATCATCGATTCGAGCATCTCCGTCGCCGTGATGCAGCGCTTGCCCGCCATGCGGCAGGCGCGGATGATGGTCTTCTGGATGTCGGGCAGTTCCTCGTAAGGGATCTCCACGCCCATGTCGCCGCGGCCGATCATGATGCCGTCCGAAACTTCCAGGATCTCCTGCAAATTGTTGACGCCCGCGCGATTCTCGATCTTGGCGATGAGGTCGATGTCGTCCGACCCGTTCTCATGCAGGAAGTTCCTGACATCGACGATGTCCTGCGCGCGGGAGACGAAGGAGCAGGCGATGAAGTCCACCTGATGCTCGATGCCGAAGAGAAGGTCCTTCTTGTCCTGTTCGGAAAGATAGGTAAGATGCAGCTCCTTTTCGGGGAAGAACATGCTCTTGCGGGAGGAGAGCTCGCCGCCGATGAGCACTTTGCAGATAACGTCGGGCGCTTTTATTTCCTGCACCTCGAACACCATGAGGCCGTTGTTGAGCAGGATCTTGTCGCCGGGGCAAAGATCTTCGCAGATGCCCTTGTAGGAGACGGCAACGCGCGTCTCGTCGCCTTCGATCTCCTCCGTCGTGAAGGTGAAGGTATTGCCCTCATTGAGGGTCACCTTTCCGTTCTTGAAGGTGCGGATGCGGAATTCGGGGCCCTTGGTATCAAGCAGAATGGGCAGGGGGATATTCTTTTCCTCGCGCACGCTGCGGATGATGTCGATCTTCTTGGCATGGTCCTCGTGCGTGCCGTGCGAAAAGTTGAGGCGGACAACGTTCATGCCCGCATCTGCCATCGCAGAGATGACTTCCCGCGTCTCGGACGCGGGGCCCAACGTACATACGATCTTGGTCTTTTTCATCAAAAAACTCCTATCAGCGAATTTCATTCCTATTTTATCATATTTTCCGCAAAACACAAGCCAATTTTCAGAAAATCTCGAATAAATCACAAGGAACCGCCCCGTTCCCGCGGCAAAAGCAGGCAAAGCGCAAAACAAATTGAAAACAAAAGCAAAATATCCCGACGATCCCCCAAATATTTTGCGAGGCGGGCGGGAAAAACGCGGGCTTTTTTTCAAAAAGTATGCTATAATACTTCCGATCCGAGCGAGCTGCGCGGCCGCGGCGCGTGAAAACGCGATGAGGAAAGTCCGGGCATCACAGGGCAGGACGCCTGATAACGTCAGGTGAAGGCGACTTCAAGGAAAGTGCAACAGAAATAGACCGCAGTGCCTTCTGGCGCTGTAAGGATGGAAAGGCGAGGTAAGAGCTCACCGACGGGACGGTAACGCCCCGTGCCATGTAAACCCCGTCCGATGCAAGTTTGGGCTCTGTTCATATGGGCTGCCCGTCCGAGCAGAGCCGTGAATAACGCTTGAGCCCGCCGGTGACGGCGGGCGTAGATAAATGACCGCGCTCGACAGAACCCGGCTTACAGGCCCGTCTCGGATCGTTTTGAGATCGCTCCCCCGCTCGATTTGAGCGGGGTTTCTCGATGCAGCGGCGTAAAATCGCTTGCAAAAGCCCGCTTGTTTTGATATAATAAGCAACGTTCGAGGCGTAGCGCAGTTTGGTAGCGCGCTTGGTTCGGGACCAAGAGGTCGTGGGTTCAAATCCCGTCGCCTCGACCAAGACCCCGAGATGGCATTTTTGCCGTCTCGGGGTCTTTGCTGTTGTGAGGGGTTTGAACCACAGCCGCCGAAACGTTTGGAAATGCGACGCCTTATTCTCGGCTGTCGGTTCACGCGAGCGGACGCCTGCGTCCGCGAAGCCATCGAGCCTCTCATAAAAACCTCGACTTTCCGCTTGCCCGTAGAGGCGAGGATAATCCCGTCGCCTCGACCACGGAAAAGAGAGCCGATTTGTGTCGGCTCTCTTTTTCGTTGTTACGAACATCGACGGGATTTGAGGGTGGAGGCGCGAGCGGAGAGCGAGCGGTTTGCGCGCGAATTGCTCGGAAACATATCGGATGGGCGCAAACTGAACAGCCCGGTAGGCTGATGATAGGGATCCCGCAAAGATTTTGCGAAGCAAAAGATTTGTGGGAAGAGGAGGAGCAGGCGGTGAAAGCGTGGCGTTTGCCAAAGGCGGACGCCCGCGAAATTCGCCTTGCTCCGACGAGGCGCGCCGCCAAAGGCGCAAATCCCGTCGCCTCGACCAAAGGGTCATATTTTGTGGTATTTTGAAGGTTGCCTACAAAATATGGCTCTTTCTTTTTGCCCTTCTTGCCCCGAGCAAGCCGAAAAGGCTATACTTTGGGCAGTTTTTTGGGTAGTTTGCCGTCAAAAATGCAGCTTTTCGATCTCTCGGAGCTGGAAATCTTCCGAGAAATGCGTGTAGACGCTTGCCGTCATGTCGCGGTTGTCGCTGTGTCCCGTCCAAACGTCTACAAGCGCCTTTGAATACAATGACGATCTCCCCCCGGCATCACTTTGATATACTCCACCAAAAGCCGTACGTTGCTGTATGATCTTCCGCTCGGCATAACGATCTCTGCGGTCGTATTACAAGGAATATCGCATTCAAGCATCAATTCTCCGTTCTCTTTCTTCCACGAAACCGCGATCGTGCCATGAAGAAAAGATCAACAAGGCGTGTTACTATCTGATGTTCACCGATAAATCGCTGATCGAGATATCGATCTGCCTCTCTTTTTCTTCGCAGAGCTATTTTTAATCTATTTTTAAGAAGATCATGGGCATTACCCCCACCGAATGGCGGAGTAAAAATACCGTTGTAAAATGACCCGACAAGGTGCGGTTCATTCGAGCCGCGCCTTATCTTCAAAACAAACGATCCTGTGTCTTGCAGTTTCCCTATATATCAAGTAAAAGCACACCCGCATTGCCTGCTGTCGTAAATCAGTTCGGGAAAGAACACGAATTATTTCGACATTTTACCGCAAATCACTCCAACAAAATGCCGCAAATCACCGCAACAAAACAGCGCAAATTACTCCAATTCACTTTACTTTCCCCTCGCCTTACGATATAATAGTCATAAGAGAGGTAAACTCATGGAATATAAAAAGCGAATCATCGACAACGAACTTGACTTGAAGCTGGAAGCATTCGGCGCAACCCTGATCGTCGGGCCGAAGGGCTGCGGCAAGACTACATCCGCAAAGCAAAAAGCAAAGAGCTATGTTGAATTTCAGGATGAGGAGCAGCGCGAAAATCTGCTTGCCGTTGCAGAAGCCGCCCCTTCCAAACTCCTGATCGGCGATAAGCCGCGCCTTTTTGACGAATGGCAGGATGCGCCGAAACTCTGGGGCGCGATCCGCAAATCCGTTGACGACCTCGGCGAAAACGGGCTGTATATCCTCACCGGCTCTTCCTCCAAAGAAGTCGATACCCCGCACACCGGGACCCTTCGCATCAGCAAACTCAAAATGTATCCCATGAGCCTCTATGAAAGCGAGGAATCCAACGGCTCTGTTTCCCTTTCGGAACTTTTCGATCATCCCGAAAATTTTGACGGCTGTATTTCCGAACTTTCTATCGACGGACTCATTTTTGCCATCTGCCGCGGCGGTTGGCCGCATAGCCTGTCGAATAAGACTGACCGCGCAAAATTGGAAGTTGCCAAAGATTTATACAGGCAAACATATTCCGTAGACATCAGCAACATCGACAATACCAAGCGCAATCCGCGTTGGGCGCAGGAGATACTGCGCTCCTACAGCCGCAATCTCTGCACGCTTGCCGAGAGCAATACAATTTTCGGCGATGTAAAAAGCAACTTCGATATAAGCCAAAATACCTTCTACGACTATGTTCAGGCATTGGAAAAGCTCTATATCATCGAAGACATCGACGCTTGGTGTCCCGCCATCCGTTCCAAGACCGCGATCCGATCTTCCAAAAAGCGAAATCTCATCGACCCGTCCATCGCCGTTGCCGCTATGGGTTTATCTCCGCAATATTTCAATACCGATTTCAAGACGCTGGGGTTCCTGTTTGAATCGTTGTGTATCCGCGATCTGAAAATCTACTCGTCCGCCTTCGACGGCGATATGTGCTATTACCGCGACCGTTATGGTTTGGGAGCAGACGGCGTTCTCCGCCTGAACGACGGAAGATATGCGCTCATCGAATTTAAGCTCGGCGCAAAACAGATCGAAGAAGGCGCAAAGCATTTACTTGAGATCGAAAGGCTTATCGACCATTATAATCAGAAGGAAAAGCAATGCCCCTTACGCCTTCCCGACTTGAAAATCGTCATCACGGGAACGGAATACGGATACAGGCGTCCCGACGGTGTGTTCGTCATTCCCATCGGCTGTCTGAAAGATTGAGGCCTATCTGCATAATCGTAATTATGCTAAACTAAATTCTGCTGTTTTTCATCCCCTCGCGGCTGCCGAATGACAGCCGCTTTTTTATTTTCTGTTTCCGCCGCTTGCAGATTTCGGCGCGGAACTCTTCGCCTTCGGCGGTGTGCAACACGACATTTCTTAACCGCTTGCGCAGCTATTTCATATATCAAAATCAAAACCTCCGCAGAGATTTTTCTCTGCGGAGGGTCTGTTTGTGCTGCATTTTGCCTTGCCGCGGCGATGTCCGCGCCGCACGATCATCTGACCGAGATCACGGCACCGTGCAGGCGGTAGGTAAAGATGTTTTCGTTGTCCCAGGAATTATGCCCCGTGGAAACGATCACGCTCACCTCGTCGGGATCGGGGAGGAACCCGCGCTCGTCGCGCACGATCCCCGGATTATGATTGCGCTCCCATCCCGTATCGGACGGGCCGATATATCCTGCCATCTGCCAGACGTAAGCCCCGCTCTGCAGCAGCTCGCATAGCGATTCCGGACTTTCTACGTTCTCCAGATATGCGACCATGCTGTGGGAATTGACACGGGTGATCGTCTCATCGGGAGGATTCTTTTCATCGGTCACGCCGCACACATAGAAGCGCTTTCCGACGGGATCGTAAGCGAAATCGGGGATGTTGATGCTGCATTTCATGCCTGCCGAGTTGACGATCCCGTTATGCGTGATGCGCGTCGTAAACAGACAGGTCGGATGGTCAAGATCGGAAAGATCCCAACGTTGGATCCCCGTTCCCTGCAAGGTGGACTGATAGAACATGAGCACATCGCCTTCGCCGTCCAGGCTGATGAGTGCGGGCATCCCGGTACCCCAATAAATATTGGAAGTCCCCTGCATCTGCTCGTATTTTGCCTGTTCCTCCGCCTCGTCCCCGTTATCGTACCAGGGAACGATGGGATTGAGAGATGCGACCTTCACCCACGGGCCTTCGGGCGCGTTGGCGACCGCGATCCCCGTCTCGTTTTTCTGATAATCTTCCGTTTTACAGCCCAAATAAGCCATGAGATAGGTATAATCTGTCCCCTCATAGCGGAATTTTCCGCGGATCACGGCAGGATCGCAGGTGTGGCGGGAATCCCATGTACCGGGCGTAGGCGCAAGCACGATCTTCTGATCCGAAAACAGCCACTTGCCGTCTTCCTGCTTTACCCCTTTGCGGTAACCGATATGATCCATGATGACGCCGTCGTCCTTGTTTGTACAGTACCAGACGTGCATCACCTCCTCCCCGTCCACCGTTTCGGTCAGGATCGCGGGGCAGTAATTGAAGATCTTGCTGTCGGAGACGTCCGGGCCGAATAAAACGCTCTCAAAGTCCACCGCCTGCGGGCCCGTCTCCTCCTGTTCCCGTTCAAGCAGGATAGACATATCCTCGTATTGCGTGTGAAGGGCATCCCCCTCCATGATATAGGTGAAGGTATCTTCGCCGTACGTCTCCGTCACCGTCGTTCCGTCAAAGAGGTACACAGAATTGCGCGTCTCGATGGAACCGAGATACCCGATGATGACGCGCAGGCTCCCGTCTTCCGAAAAGGCCGCCGAGTACGCCTGAAAATCATCGGTAACATCGGCTCCGTCCAGCGCAGCGGAGGCAAGGACGAACGTTCCCGTCAAGGGTATGCTCTTCGGAGCGCACGCCGCCGCGGACAGGATGCTCAGTACCATGAACCCTGCGGCCAGAACGGCCGCCATCATTTTTTTCATCTGATCACCTCAACGAATGGTAAATCGTATCCCGTGGATGCGATAAGTATGCAGCGAGGGCCATTGTCCGCCCATCTGCCAATCGGGGAAATCGGCTGCAAGCTGTGCGGCCGTATAGAGTACAGGTACGCTGTACGGATCGGTCAGCCGACCCTCCGCATCCCTGACAATGCCTGCATTGTGATTGCGCGCATGGCCTGTTCCCGTATCGAGCGCGGCAATTTTGTTCCAGGTATATACCTCATCGCCGAACAGCAGATCGAAACTGTCGCCGATGTCGAGATAGAACAGCGTATTGCTGCCCGCGATCCAGTTCACGCCGCCGTCCGTCGGATAAGGGAAGTCCTCTTTGATGCAGTACAGCCTTCCGCGCACGGGATCGTAAGCGAAATCGGCATTGTTGATACAGTCCGCAGAACCGCTCGCATTGGTCACGCCGCGTTCGCGGAGTTCAGCCTTGCGAAGCAGCGTCGGCGCATCGAGATCGGAAAGATCCCACTCTTCCGCGACCGTGCAGGTCTTTGATGCTCCCTTCGCATAGAACAGGAGCACTTTTCCCGCTCCGTCCGAACTGACGAGGGAGGGCTGTCCGAATCCCCATGCCGTCTCGCTGAAGTCTTCCGACTCATAAAAGTTCGCGATGGGGTTGATCTCCGCCTTCACCCACGGGCCCTCGGGCGACATTGCGACGGCGAGCCCCACTTCGTTGCGGGTATTGTCGCTCGTTTCGCAGCCGAGATAGGCCATGAGCCAGGAATATTCTTTGCCGCCCATCCGGAATTTTCCGCGGATCACGCTCGGGTCGCACACATGGCGGCTGTCCCACGCTCCGCTCTCCCCGTGTTCGAGGACGAGCTGTTTTTCGGTAAACTCCCATTTCCCGTCCGCATTGAGCGTTCCCCTGCGGTATGCGACATAATCGGTGATATTGCCGCTTTCTTTGTTGCTGCAATACCAGATATGCAGCGTATCGCTGCCCTCCATGACTGCCGTCGGACAATAATTATAGAAGTTCTCGCTCTTGTCCTCGCCGAACAGTTCATCTGTGAAGGCGGCTCCGCCCTCCCCTCCGACGGGAAGCGCATAATTTTCATCGTAAGTGTAGCGCATGGTCACATCCTGCCTGTCTATCTTTCCCGAAAACGTGAGCGAACGGCAGGAAGCATCGTAAGCGAACGCATACTCGCGTACGCCGATCGCGAGCGCGATGCCCTCGTCCGTCCTCTCGACCGTCCCTTCCCGTTCGCTCCTGCCCGTGTAGTCCGTCTCGTACCAGATGCCCTCTCCGTCGGACAGATGCAGACAGTTGAACAGGTAGCCGTCCGTGACGTCATGCCCCTCGACCGTCTTTTGTGAGAGGACGTAATATCCGTTCGGGATGCCGTCCGATGTTTCGACACCGTCCGACGGCGCGTTTTCGCACGCCGCAAGCGGGACGGAAAAAGCAAAGGCAAGCAAAAGCGCCGCAATGCGGGAAACTGACTGTCTTGTCATAATATCCTCCCGGTTTTTCACGGGCGCGGGGATCCCCCGCGCCCGCCGTTCGTCCGTGTCACTTAAGAGCGATCTCAAACGACATCAGGTTCTGGGTGAACAGATAGTCGTCGGTGTCCGCTTCGAGCATACAGATGTTGTAGACGATCTCTGCATCCGCCGCGCCGTCGATGTGTCCGTACGCATCCGATACGATGCACGCCCCGTAGAGGCGTTCATACATCCCGTCGGGCGTATCGGTATTATCCCAGGTGCGGATGCCCTTCCAGCCTTCGCCGAGGTCGGTCGTATAGAGCTCTCCCTCGGCAATGGAGAGAAGCTGGATGCGCCTTGCGAATGCAGGAGCCTGCGAAGGTGTGGGAGAATAGTCTTTTACCGCGTAAAATTGCTTGCCCGATGCATCGTACACGAAATCTGCATTGGGGAACATCGCCACCGTATCGCCGCCGGCGATCTCGCCGTGATTGGGCACGACCGCCTCACCCGAAAGAACGGGAGCATCCAGATCGGATGCCTCGATATCTACAAACTTCGCAAAATGGCCGTACGAATCGGCAAAGGTATAGAAGAGACGCACTCCGCCCTCTTTATCGTAATTCACGAGGGAAGGCGCGTAATTCCCGACCGCCGTCTGAGCGCTGCCCGCGTTCGCCGCATCAAACGCGACGACAGGCTGCGTTCCGACCTTCGTCCAGGCGCCGTCCGGCGACTGCGCGACGGCAAGCCCGATGGAAAACTGCGTCTCATCCGCCTGCGGCGTCCCACAATAAGCCATCAGATAGCCATACTCCGCACCGCCGTATTCAAACGAGCCCTTGACGACGGAAGCAGATCCGAGATACTCATCCCAACTGCCTTCCGTGCCGCGGAGCGCGACCGTCTCTTCCCCGTACGCCCAGCCCTTGTCTGCGCCCTCTTCAAAAGACGCTTTGCGCACGGCGATCACATTGTCCTCTTCCCCGGAAGTTTCGTTTGTCGTATAGAACAGCCAACGCGCTCCGTCCTCCTCAAAGGCATCGGAGTTGTTGATGTAATGCCCGCTTTCCGCGACGGGAAGCCCGTAGACCGTTTGCGGATCGCCGCCCGGCGTATCCCCTCCCGGCGTATCTCCGCCGGGCGTATTTCCGGGGTCATCGGAAGGCACGCATGCCGCCATCATGCCGATCGCAGCGCTCATCGCAAGAGCGCAGAAAATTGCAAGCAGATTTTTCTTTTTCATTTCGGTCTCCTCCTCAGTTGAGCCCTAACAGCTCGGGGATGGTCTTGCCGCCCGCGTCTACGAACGAAGACGAGAACTGCGGGGTCGTGGAATATGCGCCTATGTTGTTGATGCTGAACGACTGGTTCAGATAGCTTGCGGCAGAGATGGTGATACCGAAGTAAGACACGACTGAACCCTCGCTCATGAATTCTTCTTTGGATACACCGCTCGACCAGCTGGCACGCTCGAACGCCGAGAACGGGATGCGCACCCAGCCTTCGAACCCTGCGGGGAGCGTCGCCGTGGGACGGGACATATAGATGGTCGTCTTCCCGGTGTTGACGTCGTACAGCCAATAGCGGTTCCCCTGCAGGATGTTGAACCTTGAACTTGCGCCGCTCGCGATCCTGCAGTCCACTTCAAGATTGAAGGAAACTTCGGCATCGCTGTCGTTGCGCGCCCAGAAGGAAACGCCCTTCCCGTTTGTCCAATCGATATCTTCTCCTTCGGAGAGCGTGAAAGCCGTAAATCCGTCCCCCGTGATCCCGGTCGCGGTGAGCTGCAGCGCATCTTCGCCATAGCTGTCCTCGACGACTTCCAAAGAACCGTAGGAACCGTTGATCACCACATTTCCCGTCGAGCCGCTTTCACTGAAAGAGGAATTCGTTTTGCCCTCGCCCGTGATGTCGATGGTAGCGTCGCCCATCGTTTCGCGGACCGCATCGGCTTCAACGAAAGAGAGCGTGCCGCGATTCGCTTCGAGGTCGCTCGTCACGGCAAATTTTTCCGACCGATCGGACGAGAGATCCAAAAGCTTGGTAAACATGCCGCTTCCCGCCTCGCCCGTATAGAGGCCCACTTCGCCGATCAGGATCCTGAAATTGTAGTTATACTGCGAATTGGTCGTAAGAACGAGCGTATCGATCGCCGAAAGGTCGCGGTTTTCCTCCTCGCCGAACTGCCACGCCATGGAATCCATGGGAATGATCATTGCGCCCATCGTCCCCGTCACGGAGCCCGCCGTTACCGCCCCGTTTGCGATATTGGCAGCTTTCCTGCTTGTCTCGTCGGTCTCCCCCATGAAATACACGGGTTTTCCGTCCGCCTCGGGCGCTCCGACAGAATAGCGCGCCCCCTTATTTTCCAGACCGAACGTGATGCCGGGCGCGCCGACCTGCCCTTGATACTGAATGATGAGATAGCTTGCCTCGGAAAAATCGACGGCAGCTTCATCGAATTTAACGGTGAGCGTCTGCCAGTTTGCGGCAGAGTCGCCGTTGACAGGTCCCTGCCAGACGGCAGCCCATGCGTCCGCCCCCTCTCCCTGACGGAAGGGATATGCAATAGAGGGCGCTTCGGGCTCGACGATCCCCGCATCCGAGGGCATCTTCATACAGTCGGGATCGACCGCATCGACATAATAAAGATCTCTGGAACGCTCTCCCTCGGAGCAGTCGGCGAGCGTCACGAACTGCGTATCGGCCGCTCCCGGCTCCCCGTCGTAATACCCGATGCTTCCGATCGTAAGCACATATCCATAGTTGAACTGCGTGCTTGCCGTATAATAAAATGCAGTCACGGCGGAAAGATCGCTCGAATTATTGTTCCACTGCCACGCCATGGAATCCATGGGCATCAGCAGCGTCCCGCAGGCACCCGCGCCCAGGTTGATCGCGCTGTACAGACAGCTCATCTCTCTGATCGTGCCGTCTTCGGACAGAAAGTAAAACGCATTCCCGTCCACACTGTTGTTGTAGCGATCTTTGTTCTCGATCAGGCCGAGCGTCAGGCCGGGATCGCCCTGATCCACCCTGATCTGCACGGCAAGGTATTCCGCAGCGCGCAGATCCTTCGCGCCGCCGTCGAATTTGACCTCGACATATTCCCACTTGTTGTTTCCCGCACCCGCCTCGGCAGCCATCGTGAACGTCGGCGCGTAACGGAACGCATCCTCTCCCTGTTCAAACGGATATGTCATCTGCGTAGACGTATCCAACGCATCCACATTCACCGCCGACGCGGGAAGAGCAGCGCAGACCGCACTCATCGTGAACCCGATCCCGAGCAGCAGGGCAAGCGCTTTTGTCCTTGTCTTTGTCATCTGATTACCTCCAATATCATATCTTCGGGGCAAGCCCGATCGATTTCAACAGCCGATACGCGACACGAGCCAATCATAGAACAGTTCTCTGTCGACGTCTACGGCAACGTTTACGGGGGAATACCCCGCCTTCTCGGTACGCTCCGTCAAAAATGACCCGCGTTCACTTTCAAGATCTGCGCGGACATACCTCCTCTCAAAGCGGCAGACCGGCAAAAAGGCACTTGCCACCGCGAGCGGATCGTGCATGACGCTCTTGGCGAAACCGAAATGCTTCGACCAGCGGTCAAACCACAGTGCGAGGGTACGATTCGTCTCCCGCTCCGATGCCGAGACACGCTCCAAAAGCCCGTTCTCCAGCGTGCAGCGCAGCGTCACGTCAAGGCCGACCGCATAGACGGGGATCCCCGAGGAGTAGACGATCTCCGCCGCCTCCGGATCGCAGAGGATATTCCACTCGGCCTCCTTCTGCATAAATCTTCCCCCCATCGTATAGACGGCGCCGATGCGCTTCATATCGTCGGGGAAGCGTTCGATCGCACGCGCGAGATTGGTGAGCGGCCCGACCGCAAACAAGATGAGATCTTCCCCCCATCTCTTCGCGCTCTCCGCCAAAAATCCGACCGCATCCGTCCGGACGGGAAAAGCGGCGTATTCTTCACTCCATTGGCAGACGGGCTTCTGCTCGGGGGAAGGGCCTTCCTCCCACGCAAAAAGGCCGATCGGCTGCTTGATGGGGATGCCCTCCCCCGCAAAGACGGGCACTTCCGCCCTTCCCGCCGCCTCTAAGAGCTTCTGCGCAAGCCGGGCGCGCTGCGCCGTATTCCGATAGACGGTCGTAACGCCGAGCAGTTCTGCCTGCGGTTCGGCGGCGAGCGCGGCGAGCGCAAACGCGTCGTCGATGTCGTCACCGATATCCGTATCAAAAATGACTTTCTTCATACGCGTCCTCTCTCAATAGGTACGATACAGACTGAGGTCGCCGTTGGGCTGCGTCCTGTCAAGGGGATCGACATAGCCTTCCTGCCATGCGGGCCACGCAACAGCGATCCCGAGCTTTTCCTTCGTCGTCCGATACGCTTCGGAATTGAGTTCGATCACCAGAGCCAGATTGCGCTTTTCGAGAAGCTCCACCGTCTGCTGATAGATCTGCTCCGCTTCGGATCGGGAAGCTGCCTGCAAGATCTTGGTCGTCTGCTGCCCGATCAGCGCATTGATGCGCGTCAGGGCATTGTTGTATTCCTGGAATCTCTCGTCCGTGGCATCCACGACGAAGTGCGTCACATTATAATCGTAGGCATAGACGGAAAGCGGGCGCTTGAGATTGGAACGGAACACTTCCGCCTCCGTCTTTCCGTGGTTGGTGCGCGGCTGAACGTTATCGTAATACTGATAATTGAGCAGGAGGTCCATCGTCATCAGGCCGAGATCCGCCGCGCCCTGCGTTCCCTTGAGCGCAAGATAATCTTCGGTATAGGCGATCTTAGGTTCCTCCTCGTCCGTCCAGTTCCACGATTCCCCTTCCACGCCGAAACAGACAAGGCGCTGTCCTTCTTCGCTCGAAAGATAGTCAAACAGTTTGATGACGAGGTCGGGGCGCTCGCAGTCGGTCGTGATCATGTTCATGAGATAGCCGTAGCCGCGGATATCTGCCAGCACGGGAGCGTCGCCGTCCGAGTTGGTGATGTACAAACTGACGTATTCATAGCCGTCGTCTTTCGCCGTGGCGAAGTGCATCTGATAGTCCTGCGGGGTGGCGAGCGTCGCGAATGCCTTTCCGCCTGCGATCACGCTGCCGACGCCGTCGTATGTCTGCGTGAAATTATCGCGCGAGATGAGCGTGTTCCCGCCGACGCGCGTCGAGCACAGATCGTTGAGCCAATACAGCATCTCCGCATACTCTTCCTGCGTAAAACGATACTCGTATTCTCCGTCCTGCGTTTCGAAGGGGATCGCAAAGAACTGCGCCAGCCATTCCAGAGAAGCGTTGCCCTGATCGGTGAACTGCGAAAGCTGCAGCGCCGTCGTGATCTGGCCTTTGCCTGACCCGTAGTACTTGCCCAACACCCAGGAAGCGGCCTCTTTGAAGCCCTCCGGCGTCGTGATATAGCCCTGCCATTCGACGCTCTTTGTCGAGCCGTCGAGTGCTTCGTACGAGATCATGCCGCTATCGTCCGCCATTTCCTCGGCATGCGCCTGCCATTCGTCGAACAGATCTTTCCTGACCATCATCCCGCCGTTGGGCTGGAGCTGCTCCCCTTCGGGGATATCCTCATAGCTGTAGTAGTGATTGGGGATGCCGTACGTCTTTCCGTTTCCGTACGCCCACCACTCCATCACATCCTCGGGAACATTTTCAAAGAGCGTAGGCGCCCACTTTTCGGCAAGCGTATTGATGTCGTAGACATATCCCTGCTGTGCGAGCGAGGCAAGCGTCTGCGTCTTGGAAGTCATGGTCGAAATGATGTCCGGAAGGTCGTCCCCCGCAATAATGGTGGCGAGTTTCTGTCCGTCATCCTGCACGGGCGTCGTAAAATGGATGGAGATGCCCGTCTCTTCCTTGATCTTACGGAGCACGTCGTTCTCGGCGGGGATGGGCCAGCTCGAGACATCGACGTACCATTCGATCGTCATATCGTTGTCTTCGGGAATGTATTCCCAGCTGTTTTTGTCGGACGGCGTCTCCTCGAAATCGGGGTAGGTGAGCTCGGCCATCCCATCGTCACCGATCGGCGGCATATTCCCGCCGCCGCACGCCGCCGCGGGAAGCACAAACGCCCCCGCACACACGGCCGCCAAAAAACTTGTCAGTAATCTTCTCCCTTTCATGATCATTCCTCCTGAATTGTTTTTATCCCTTCAACGACCCCACCATGATCCCCGACGCGAAGTTCTTCCTGATGAGCGGGAAGAAACAGAAGACGGGAATGATGGACAGGATGATCGCTGCGAGCGAAAGTGTCTGGGAAGAGAGCCGTTCCATCATCTCGGGCGGCATCCCCTCCGTCATGGAAGAGGTCTGCACCGCTTTGAGCAGGAAATACTGCAGCGACTGCAACTCTTCACTGTTGGTATAGATCATCGTATCAAAATAGCTGTTCCAATGCCCGACCGCCAGCCACAGCACGATGGTGGCAAGAACGGGTTTGGAAAGCGGCATATAGATCTGCCACCAGATGCGGAACTCCCCCGCGCCGTCAATGAGCGCAGCGTCGTGGATATCCGAACTGATCGATGCGAACCCGCTCTGCAGCACGATCATGTTGTACACGGAATAGAGGCTCGGGATAATGTACACCAAAAAGTTATCGTAAAGCCCGACGCTCTTGATGATGAGGAAGTAAGGAACGAGCCCGCCCGAGAAAAACATCGTAAACAGATTGATCGCATAGAATGTCTTTTTGAATTTTAAGTTGGGGCGGCTCATCGCATAGGCGACGATGGCGGTAAAGACGAGCGCCAGCGCAGTTCCGAGCACGGTACGGGCGATCGTGACTCCGTAGCTCGTCCAGAAATCTGTATCTTTGAGGACGACCGCATAGTTTTCAAAGGTAAACACGCGGGGAAGGATCCAGACGCCGCCGATCGAATAATCCGCCCCCTGATTGAAGCTGCCCGCAAGGACGTAGACGATCGGGTAAATGCAGAGGATGCAGAAGAGCCCGATGATCACTGCAAGGACGATATCGAACACCCCGACGCGGCGGTTGAGCTTGCTCTTCCTGAACCGGGAGAGCCAGACCTTCTGCCGTTTGCAGTACACATAGACAAAACATCCGACGCCCGCCGCCGCAACGGGAAGCAGCCCGCAGAAGATGTAGAACAGCACGTCGAGCGTGATGTAGACCTGTTCCGTTCCCCCGTCGATCTGCACATGGGAAAGGTAGGCGAAGACGAGCGTCCCGAGCACGATCGCACCCACAAAGAGGAAGATGGCTTTTTTGAAGCGATGATAGGCATCGCTGTAAAGATCGGTCAGTTTTTCCAACATGTCAGTAGATCCCCTTTCCGCTGATTTTTTTGCAGACCCAGTTGCCCGAGACGAGCAGGAAGAGCGAAACGATCGATTTGAGGAGTCCGATCGCCGTCGCATAGCTGTAACGGAAATCGGGGATACCGTACTTGTAAATATAAGTATCGAGGACTTCGCTGCGTTCGATGTTGCTCGTATTCTGGAAGACGAGCAGGTGTTCGATGCCGTTGTTGAGCAGACCGCTCACCGAGAGGATGAAAAACAGCGTGATGGTCGGCGCGATCGACGGGATCGTGATATAGGCGATCTTGTGGAAGCGGTTTGCGCCGTCCATCTTGGCCGCCTCGTAGAGCTCCTGCGGGATCGCCGCGATCGCCGCGACATAGATGACGGAACCCCAGCCCATCCCCTTGAGGAGCGATGTCCCGATGATGATCCACCAGAAGTAATCGGGATCGCCGAGGATATCCACCTTGGAATCGGTAAGCCCCCACTGCTGCAGCAGCGCGGGAAGCCCCGTATCCAATGCAAACAGGCTCAGGAATATGCCGCCGTAAACCGCCCATGAGATAAAGTGCGGGAAAAATGTGACCGTCTGCACAAATTTCTTATATTGATCGCTCATCAGCTCCGCCGTGAATACCGCAAACAAGATGGGGAGCGGGAAGTTGATGAGAAGCTGCAGAAGATTGAGCCCCAGCGTGTTCAGGATGATATCCCAAAAGTCGGGATCTTCAAAAAATGCAATGAAGTTGTCAAATCCGCACCAGTCGGCTACGGAGATCGCCTGAGAGATATTCAGCCAGCCGTCCCCGTCTTTGAACGCAAGGATCAGTCCGTACAGCGGCGCATATGCAAATACCGCCAAAAAGATGACGCTCAAAGATGCCATCCCCACAAGCACCCAATCATTCCCCGTCCAGGGCTTGCGTATTTTCCGGTCGCCCTTTTGATTCGTATTGTCCGACGTTTCCGACTCGCTCTCCGTCCGCGTCAATATTTCATCGACCATATCATTTTCCCTCCGGTAAATTTTATTGCTCCTGCAATTCCGACAAGGAATTGCAGGAGCAAGGGGCGCCCCTTGCAAAAAAAACTTTTTCAGACTTTTGTGAGGTCGGACACGCTCGAGCGGCGCACCAATCGCGCGGGACAGCAGAGCGGCGTCTCTATGTCTTTCTCCTCGACGAGCGCAAGGATGGCACGGCAGACCTCTTTCGCGATGGTCTCCACCGGCTGGCGCATCGTGGAAAGCGGCACTTCCAGCACGGAGGAGTAGATATTATCATCGAACCCCATCACGGAAATATCGTCGGGAATGTGCTTCTTCGCCCGCTTCGCGCTCTCGTAAACGCCGTATGCCTGCATATCGCTGAAGGCAAAGATCGCGGTGATGTCCTTTTGGAGCAGCGCCGTTCCCCCGTTCACCCCGGTCGCAAAATCATATTTCCCTTCGAATACGAGCTCGTCCGGTAAACTCAGCCCCCGCTCCGCAAGAGCCCTGCGCACACCTTTGAGACGGTTCCTGCTGCTGTTGAGCGTCAGCGGCCCCGCGACAACGCCTATCCTTTCGTGACCGTTTTCGAGGAGATACTGCGTTGCGGCATAGCTGCTTGCCTCGTTGTCCACCGCGACGCGGACCCCCTCGTCGGGATAATAGCGGTCAAAGAACAGATAGGGAATGTGCAGCCCCGCCAGAAGCCGGCGCATTTTTTCCGCATTCTCCGCCGTAAACGCTTCGGCGCTCGGCGTCAGGATGAGCCCGTCCACATTTCTTCCCGCAAGCAGATTGATGTAGCGGTAATCGTTTTCCGCCCGTTCTTCGCTGTTGCACAGGATGATGTCATATCCGAACCGCGCGATCTCCACCTGGATATGGCGAACGGCTTCGGAAAAGAATGCGTTGGAAATATCGGGGATGACGACGCCGATAATATTGGTCTTTCGGGTGACGAGCGCCCTTGCGAGGGCATCGGCGCTGTAATTCAGTTCGGATACCGCTGTCCGCACGCGCCTGCGGGTGTTTTCCGGCAAAGCGGCGTCCTTCCCGTTGAGCACCATAGATACGGTGGTCGGAGACACCCCCGCACGAAGCGCAACATCCTTGATCGTTACTTTTTTTCTTGCTTCCTTCATATGATGACCCCCTGCTCTTTCGCGTAAGCCTCCACCTCCGCCCTCAGCGGGATGGCGCACTGCGCTCCCCTGCGCGTTACGGTGAGTGCGGACGCCGTACTTGCAAAGTGCATAGCCGTCTCGATCTCCGCCCCTTCGGAAAGGCGGGTCACGAACGCGCCCACATAGGTATCCCCCGCCGCAGTCGTATCGACGGCAGAGGCCGGAACGGGATCGACGCGGCGGAACACGCCCTTGCTCACGCTTGCGGAACCGTCCGTCCCCAGCGTGATGAGCACATTCTTTACGCCCAGCTTTCCCAATTTTTCCGCGCATTTTCGGATGCTTTTCTCATCCGAAGGATAGATCCCCGTATAAAATTGCGCCTCCGTCTGGTTGGGAACGAACCAATCGCAGTCGGCATACAGCGCTTGAGGGAGCTTAGCGGCAGGAGCGGGATTGAGCACCGTGATCATACCGCGCTTTTTCGCTTCCTTCAGCGCATAGGCGACCGTGGGAAGCCCGATCTCGAGCTGCACCAGAAGATAGTCCCCCTCCTTTGCATCGGCAAACGCGCGATCGACGAGCGCTTCGTCTGTCCGTCCGTTGGAGGCGGTATCGAGGATGATCCGATTATCTCCGTCGGCAACGATGATCACCGCGATGCCGCTCGAAAGATCGGTCTCCCTCCGCACATGATCGGCATGAACGCCGTACTTTTGCAGCGTTTCGAGAAGGTCGGCGCCGAATTCCCGTCCGACACAGCCGACCATATAAGCTTCTCCCCCGAGCTTTGCCACGGCCACCGCCTGGTTGGCGCCCTTTCCGCCCGGGTTGCTCAGAAAGCCTTCCCCCAGGATCGTTTCGCCGCCTTGAGGCATACGCGCCGCACGGATCACGAGATCCATATTCAAACTTCCGACGATATAGATACGCATTTTTACACCCCAAACATAGTGAAGCGATTTATTAAAACGTTTTACTTGACCCGATTATAGCATATCCTTTATTGCCTGTCAAGACTTTTTCGAAAAAAATTTTAACGATCTGCAAAATTTTTTCTCGGTAAAATACTGTTTTTCTCACAGCATTTCCGTTGACCCGCAGAATACGCCGTGCAATGCGTGCCTGCGGACGTTCCGTTCCCATAGATCGCTGCGACGCGATCGGAGCACAATGTCACGGCCGATATGCCTGAACTTGTTCCGAAAAACGCCCCCTATGCCGTTGAACGGCATAGGGGGCGCATATCTTGGTTTTCAAATATGTTACATCGGGATATAGGATACGGATGCGGAGATCGTCATCACGATAAAGAGCGCGCAGCAGGCAAACGCGCCTGCTGCCAACCGCCGCCCGCATTCTGAAACATCACAGCGGGTAGCGCTCCTCGATGTCAAAATCGAGGCCGTGCTCGGCGGCTCGATCCCAGAGCAGAATGTACTCCAAACATTCGGTGTAAGCCGTCTGTTCCCCGTAGAGAAAACCGTTCTTCCCCGTTTCGCGGGCATCCTTCAGCTCTTCCAAATAGCATACGAGCAGCTCCTTGAGCAGGATCAGCACCTCCTCTGCCGACAGCAGCCGCCCGACATCTTCTTCACGATCTGATTCCATTTTTCGTCGGGATCATCCTCCGCTTTCCCTTTCCCGACACAAGCATATCATACGGACGGGCGCGAATTTTTGCAGATTTTCGGTGATTTTGTCTTTTCTTGTCGAATTTCAAAGATGGCTGCCGCTTTTTGTTCGGCACAGACAGAGCGCCGCCGCGGAGCAGAAGCTCCGCGGCGGCGCATATCCAAAAAAATACAAAGTGAAACGTTACAGTTCTTCCGCCTCTTTCAGCCAGAGGGCGGCGGAGGCATCGGAGGGCATCCGCCAATCGCCGCGGGGCGAGAGGGAAACCGAGCCCACTTTGACACCGTCCGGCACGCAGTTGCGCTTGAACTGCTGCGCAAAGAAGCGCTTATAGAAGTTGACGAGCCACTTTTTCAGCGTCTCTCTCTCGTACTTTCCCTCAAACGCCTGCTCGGCGAGCCAGAGCGTCTTGGCGGGCGAGAAGCCGCGCCGCACGAAGGAATGAAGATAGAAATCGTGCAGCTCGTAGGGGCCGACGATATCCTCCGTCTTCTGCGCGATGCCGCCCTTCTCGTCGGGCGGGAGCAGTTCGGGGGAAATTTCCGTATTCAGGATGCCGCGAAGAACCGCTTCCAATCTGCCGCCCGCGCGCCTGCCCTCGTAGTCGACGAGCGACTTTACGAGCGTCTTGGGCACCGAACAGTTGACGGCGTACATACTCATATGGTCGCCGTTGTAGGTACACCAGCCGAGAGCGAGCTCGGAAAGATCGCCCGTACCCACGACGATGCCGTTCGTATCGTTGGCGATGTCCATCAAGATGAGCGTGCGCATGCGCGCCTGTGCGTTCTCGTAGGTGACGTTCCTTTCCTCGGGGTCGTGCTCGATGTCCTTGAAATGGCGGTTGACGGCGGGGCCGATATGCACGGAGCGGATGGTGACGCCCGTCGCCTGCATGAGGGAGAGCCCGCTCATGCGCGTCTTGTTGGTGGTGCCGAAACCGGGCATGGTGACGGCGATGATATCTTCGCGGGATTTGCCCAAAAGGTCGAAGGCGCGCACGGTGACAAGGAGCGCAAGCGCCGAATCCAGCCCGCCCGAAATGCCGATGACCGCCGTCTTGCTGTGCGTGTGCTTCAGACGGCGCGCAAGGGCGCTGCTCTGCATGGAGAGGATGAGCCCGCAGCGGCGGTCGAGCTCCTTCCCTTCGGGAACGAAGGGCATAGGGTCGACTTTGCGCGTGAGCTTCCCTTCCGCAAGCGGGAAAAAGAAGGCAACTTTCGTATAGCCCTCCCCGCCCCCCGCGAAGGTATTCATGGCGCGGCGCTCGTGTTCTAAAAGTTCGACGTCGATCTCCCCCGTCGCCGAGCCGCCCAAAAAGGGTGCGCTCTCGGAAAGGATACTGCCGTTTTCGGCGATCATGTCGTGCCCCGCGAAGATGAGGTCGGAGACGGACTCTCCCTCCCCCGCGTCGGCATAGACGTAGCCCGCAACGCACTTGCCCGACTGCGCCCTGACAAGAAGGCGCCTGTATTCGAGCTTGCCCACCGCTTCGTTGCTCGCCGAAAGGTTGACGATGATGTTCGCCCCCGCCGCGGCGTGTCCTTCCGCGGGGGAGTGCGCCGCCCAGAGGTCTTCGCAGATCTCCGCCGCGACGGAGAAAGCGGGCATTTTTTCATGATATAAGACGATCTCCCGCCCGAAGGGAACGGAACAGCCCGCGTATTCGACAACGGAGACGCCCTCTTTGGCGGGCACAAAGTGACGCAATTCGTAAAATTCGCGGTAATTGGGGATATGGCTCTTGGGGATGAGCGCCAAAAGCTTCCCTTCCGCAAAGGCGGCGGCGCAGTTGAAAAGCTCCGCCCCCACCGCGACAGGCACGCCTGCAAACACGAGCATATGCTTGCCCGACGAGGCGGAAACAAGCCCTTTCAGGGCTTCTTCCGCCGCAGTAAGGAGCAGCTTCTGCCCGAACAAGTCGCCGCAGGTATAGCCCGTAACGCTGAGTTCGGGGAAGACGAGAAGCTCGACGCCCTCTTCCGCCGCCTTCTCCATTCCCTCTTTGAGTTTTTGTGCATTATAAGCGGGATCCCCGGGCTTCAAGTCGGGGGAAAGCGCCCGCGCCCGCACGAATCCGTATTTCATACCGCAGGCTCCTCTTCGCCCGAGACGGTCTCTACAGGGCTCCCTTTGGCTGCCGCGCGGATCTTCATTTCGATCTCCTTGGCAAGTTCGGCGTTATCCTTTAAGAACTGGCGCATCTTTTCCTTGCCGTTGGCGATCTTGCTGCCCTCGTAGCTGTACCATGCGCCGCTCTTGCCCAAAATATCGTACTGCACGCCGAGGTCGATGAGGCAGCCTTCCTGCGAGATGCCCTCGCCGTACATGATGTCGAACTCCGCCTGACGGAAGGGAGGCGCGAGCTTGTTTTTGACGACTTTGGCGCGCGTGCGGTTGCCGGCGGCGCCTTCGGTATCCTTCAGGATATCCGTCTTACGGACGTCGATGCGGATGGAGGCGTAAAATTTGAGCGCCTTGCCGCCCGGGGTGACTTCGGGGTTGCCGAACATGACGCCCACCTTCTCGCGCAGTTGGTTGATGAAGACGACACACGTCTTGCTCTTGTTGACGATGGCGGTGAGCTTGCGGAGCGCCTGGCTCATGAGGCGCGCCTGGAGGCCGACGTGGGAATCGCCCATATCGCCCTCGATCTCCGCCTTGGGAGTGAGTGCCGCGACCGAGTCGACGACGATGATATCCACCGCCGAGGAGCGCACGAGATGATCGACGATGTCGAGCGCCTGCTCGCCCGTATCGGGCTGGGAGACGTAGAGATCGTCCAAGTTGACGCCCAACGCCTTCGCATAGACGGGGTCGAGCGCGTGTTCCGCGTCGATAAACGCCGCGATGCCGCCCAGCTTCTGCGCTTCGGCGACGGCGTGCAGCGCGACCGTCGTCTTACCCGAGGACTCGGGGCCGTAAATTTCGATCATCCTGCCGCGGGGGAGCCCGCCGATGCCGAGGGCGAGGTCCAGAGAAAGGCACCCCGTAGGGATGACTTCGATATCGGTATTGCCCGCCTCGTCGCCGAGCTTCATGATGGCGCCCTTGCCGTACGCCTTTTCGATCTGCGTGAGGACGGCGTCCAGCGCCTTGCGTTTTTCTTCGTTCATATGTTGTTTCTCCTTATCCGGGGATATTTTCCTATTATTTCGGCAGAGCGAAATGCTCAGCCGTTGACTTCCTTATAGGCGAGAAAGAGCGCCAGATTGGTCGCGCGCTTGGTGACGGCTTCCCTGTCGCCGTCCAAAAGGAAGCGGAAGACGCGCACTCTTTCCATCGTGCCGACGGCGATATAGCACAGCCCCACGGGCTTATCGGTGCCGTCCGCATCGGGGCCCGCGATGCCCGTCGTCGCGACGGCGAGATCGCACTTGCCCTCTTTCAGAAGCCCCGCCGCCATCTCATAAGCAGTCTCGTTGGAGACGGCGCCGAACTTCTTCAAGGTATAGTCGGTGACGCCGAGCCGCGCCATCTTCGCCTCGTTGCTGTAAGCGTTGATGCCCTCGTAAAAGACCTTGCTCGCGCCCGGGATCTCCACAACGGCGTGCCCCACGCCGCCGCCCGTGAAGGACTCCGCCGTCGCAAGCTTCATGCGGTGGAGCTTCAAGACGGTAAAAAGGCGATGGGCGACGCTCTCGTCCTCATGGGAATAGACATAGTCGTTGAGCTCGGTCGAAAGGATGCGCACCGCCTCGTCGACGGCGGTCTTGGGGGTATCCTGATCGTACACGAGCTCGATGCGCCCCGCGCCGAATTCTTCGGACGTGTGGATGGCGACGCGGTCGCGGCTCACTTCCCGTGCGGAGGCGATGGCGGAAAAGACGCGCTCAGCGGGGGCCGCCACCGTACGCAGCACCAGCTTATAGCAGGTCTTGCCGCGGCGCTTATTGACGGCGGGAATGCACTCCTCTTTCACGAGCTCGCACCCCTTGGGGGATGCAGGCAGCACGCCGAAGAGCGTGTTTTCCGTCTCCAACAGGCATTCGCCCGAAAAATCCTGCCCCGCAAGCCCGGAGACCGCATCCTTTGCAAAGGGCATGAGCACACGGTCGCAGAGGAAAAACACGCCGTCGCACTCGGAAGCGAGGCGGGTGAGCGTCACGGTGACGGCATTGCGGTCGGCATAAGAGAGCACGGCAACTTCGTCGAGCGGGATCCCGCCCGACAAAAAGGCATCCACGACCTCCCCGTAATGCACGGCAGAGATGGGATTATTCGTATTTCTGAGTACGATCGCCGCGTATTTCATTGCTTATTGCCCGCCGCTTTAGTCGCTCTCCTTGAGCACTTTCCTGTTTTTGACGATATAGTTGACGCCCGAAAGCACCGTAAAGAAGGTGCAGAGGAAGAAAAATACAAGGCCGATGAGCGCCGCGATCTGCCCCGCTTTCGTTTCGAGGAAGCTCATGCTCACAAGCAGGACCGCGATGCAAACGTCCTGGCAGGTCGTCTTGATCTTGCCGAGCTTATCCGCCGCGATGACAAGCTTGCGCTCTGCCGCCACCATGCGGAAGCCGCTCACGATGAGCTCGCGCGCCAAAATGACGGCGACGCACACTCCCGCCGTGATGCGCATGGCGGTCTCGGCAGAGGGCGCCCCGCTGAAGAGGAGAAAGGGCGCGGAAAAGACAGAAGGCTCCGTAAGAAGCAGGATGAACGCCGTCGAAACGAGCACCTTATCCGCAATGGGATCGAGGAATTTGCCGAGATTGGTGACGAGGTTCCGGCTCCTCGCGATGTGTCCGTCGAGGGCGTCGGTGAGCGCCGCCAGCACGAAGACAACGGCGGCGATCAGATAGTGATACGGGATGACGGGAAGATAAAAGATGACGACAAAGAGCGGGATCATGAAGATGCGCGCCAGCGTGATCTTGTTGGGTAAATTCATTTTCAGACCTTCTTATGAAGAGAATAACCTTATTATGACCTCCTCATGCGGAGGCAAACGGGCGTTTTCTTACTTTCAAGGCTCCCACAAAAATCGCATGGCGAGTTTTGTGGGAAGAGGAGCGGCAGGCACATAAGGTCATGCGGCAAACGAAGCGCGCCGCAGACCCAAACGCCTTGCCGCGACGAGGTGGCACGTTGTCCGAAGCTTGCCTTCGGCAACGCGACGGAAGGAGTCTTTCCAAAACCGCATCGGCTTATTCCGCATGGCCGAAGAGGTCGTACTCCTCCGCACGATCGATGCGGACGGAGCAGATCTGCCCTTCCTTCGCCTCGCTCGCCGTGAAGTAGACGACGCCGTCGATGTCGGGCGCCTGGAAATACGCCCTTCCTACAAAGCAGGAGCGTTCCATGTCGATGCCGTCGCAGAGGACGTTCAGCCTCTTTCCGGCGAACGCCTGCATGTTGGCGCGGGCGATCTCCTTCTGCGCGGCGTAAAATTCCTTCACCCGCCGCTGCTTGGTGGCGTGATGCACCTGCCCTTTGAGCTTGTAGGCGGGCGTGTTGGGCTCGCGCGAATAGGCAAAACAGCCGCAGTTCATGAAGTTCGCTTCCTTCAAAAAGGCGAGGAGCGCCCGATGTTCTTCCTCCGTCTCGGTGGGAAAGCCCGAAATAAAGGTGGTGCGGAGGGCGATCCCGGGGATCTCCGACCGAAGCCGCGCGAATAGTTTGAGATATTCCGCCCTCGTTCCGCGGCGGCCCATGAGCTTTAAGACGCGGTCTTCCGAATGCTGCAAGGGAATATCGAGATACTTCAAAATTTTCGGCTCATCCCGGACGAGAGCGATGAGTTCTTCCCCGATCTTTTCGGGATAGCAATAGAGAAGGCGGATATGGCGGATGTTTTCGAGCGCGGCAAGCGCCTTCAAAAGGGGTACGAGCTGATTTTCGCCCCTGTCTTCGCCGTAGCGGGTGATGTCCTGCGCGACGAGGATGAGCTCTTCCGTCTCCCCCATCCCCTTTGCCTCTTCAAGGAGCGCTTCCATCGGATAGGAAAGATACTTCCCGCGGATGGAGGGGATGAGGCAATAGGTGCAGTGGTTGGAACAGCCTTCGGAAATTTTCAGGTATTTGTAGTGATCGGGCGTCGAAAGGACGCGCGGCAGAAGTTTCCCTTGTTCTGCGGGAAGGCGGGAGGCGGGTCCCACGGCGCTCACCCGTTCGCCCGCATAGGCGCGTTCGAGGGCGGGAAAGAGTTCCTTTGCATCCGCCGTGCCGAGAAAGACGTCCGCTTCCGTCAGGGCAGGGAAGACTTCCTCCTCGTACCCCTGCGGCAGGCACCCCGTGACGACGAGCTTTTCGAGCTTTCCCTCCTCTTTGAGGCGGCTGCCTTCGAGGACGGACAAAATGGCCTCCTCGCGCGCCGCCGTGAGGAACGCGCAGGTATTGACGATGAGCACCTGCGCCTTGTACAAATCGGTCGTGATGGGGCAGCCGTGAGAGGCGATCTCGCCCAAAAGCCGTTCGCCGTCCACGCGGTTCTTGTCGCACCCGAGCGAAATGAGCGCGAATGTTTTGTTGAGCATCTGTGTTTGCATGAAAGTCAGCCGAGATCTCCGTACTTGCTCTCGAATTCTTCTTTGGTGAGCAGCACGGTGCGCGCCTTCGCCTTGCCGTCGAAGGGCGAGATATAGCCCATAAGTTCCATCCATTCGATGATCTTGCCCGCGTGGTTATAGCCCACGGCGCACTTGCGCTGGATGAGCGAGATGGACGCGGAGCCGAGATTCACCACGATGGCGAGCGCCTTGATGTACTCGGGCCCCACCGTGCCGCCGTCGCCGTCCGCATCGTCGTCACTGCCGCCCTCTTCGGGTGCGGTGCGGTTGATGTAGTCGGAGACTTCGGGATCGAAGTAGGCTTCGTTGTTTTCTTTGATGTTCGCGACGACCGCCGCGACTTCGGAAGAGCCCAAAAAGGCGCCCTGTACGCGCAGGCAGTTGAACATTCCGCCCGTCTTATAGAGCATATCGCCGTTGCCGAGCAACTTTTCCGCGCCCGATTCGTCGAGGATGGTGCGCGAGTCCACTTCCTGGATGACGCGGAACGCCATTCGCGTGGGAAGGTTGCCCTTGATGACGCCCGTGATGACGTCGACCGAGGGGCGCTGGGTGGCGATGACGAGGTGGATGCCCGCCGCACGCGCCTTCTGAGTCAGGCGCTGGATGCGCTCTTCGATGTCCTTCTTGGCGACGGACATGAGGTCGGCAAGCTCATCGACGACGATGACGATCTTGGGAAGTTTTTCCTCGTCCTCGGTAAGATTTGCGTTGTATTCGTTGATATTGCGCACCGCCGTGCCCGAGCGCGTCTTCTGTTCGAAGAGCTCGTAGCGGCGCTCCATCTCCTTGATCGCCCAATTGAGCGACATGATGGCCTTCTGCGTATCGGTGATGATCTCGTTGATCATGAGGTGCGGCAGGCCGTCGTAGGGCGTAAACTCGATCTTCTTGGGGTCGATGAGGATGATCCTGAGATCTTCGGGCGAATACTTGCAGATGAGGCTGACGAGCATCGCGTTCAGGCAGACGCTCTTGCCCGAGTTGGTGGCGCCCGCGACGAGGATGTGCGTCATCTTGACGACGTCGCCGCACACGGCGCGGCCTTCGACGTCCTTGCCGATGACGAACATCAGCTTGGAGGGATCGTCGTTGCGGTAGTCGGGCGAAGTCATGATGGAGCGGATGCCCACCATCGCGCGGTGCTTGTTCGGCACCTCGATGGAGATGGCGCCCACCTCCGAATTGGAATACATATTGACGCCGTCGCGCGCATGCAGGCGCATGGCGATCTCTTCGTCGTGACGGATCACGGAGCGCACCGAGATGTTGCGGGGGATATCGATGTCGTACCGCGTGACGGCGGGGCCCGACGTCACTTTGACGACCTCGGCATCGACACGGAAGCCCGCGAGCGTTTCCATGATGACGGAAGAGTTGTATTCGATCTCCTCGGGGGAGACGCTCACCGCGTCGTCGTACGTCTGGAAAAGATCGAGCGACGGACGGCGGTAGCGCTTATAGATATGTTTCTTCGGCTTGGGCGCGGGCGGCGCGGGGAGCTCGGGAACGGGCTCGCCCGCCTCCCCTCCCCTACCGAGAGAGCGCTCTCTTGTATTCTCCCTTGCGCGCGGCAGAGGGGGTACGTCCTCTTCGGGGATGAGATCGTCGTCAAAGGGATCGGGGGCGGGGGTGCGTTCGGAGCGCAGCCCGCGTACGGCGCGGCTCTCTTCCGCAAAGGACGAAGGGCTCTCTTCGAAGGAAGACGAGGAACGGCTCCCGAATGCGGGAGCGGGAGGCTCGGGCGGTTCTGGAAGGACACGGCCGGAAACGGGCGGCTGTTGTTCGGGAACGCCTCTCCGTCCGTCGGAAAGATCGCCGAAGCCCGTCTCGCGCGCGGCGGAAAGGTCGCTGCCGAAGCCCGCCCTTCTTGCGGGAGGCTCGTCCCGAAGACCGGCTCCCCGTTCGGTACGGGAGAAGCCGTCGCCCACATAGTCGGTGCCGTCCTCCTTGAGCTGCACGCGGTCTTGTCCGCGGCTCGAAGAGAACAGGCTGCGGAATCCGCGCTCGCTTTCGCGGGGATCGTACCCGTCCCCGGACGCGTCGTCCTTGTTCTCCCGTTCGGGCGTGCGGGCGGAAGGCGCGGGCTCGGAAGGCGTGCCGAACGAACGCTCTCCTCTGCCAAGCTCCCTGCCGCGCAAAGAGCTCTCCTTCTCCGCAGACGGCGTATCGAAGGGGTCCGCATCCTCGGGTGTCACATTGCGCGCCGTAAGGAAGCCGTCCGATTTGACGGGTTCGGGCTCGGGTTCGCGCGAGGCGCGGCGAACATTTGCGGAAGGCGCTGCCGGCGGTTCGGGGACGATGTCATCCACGCTGGGCGCGGAGGAAAATTCCGTATCGTCCACATCGTTGGCATAGGCGTCGCGGCCGATGTCCTCGGGCGGCGTCTCGGGAGCCTTATACGCAGGCACGCGGGGGTAGTTGAGATCCTCCGCACGGAAGGTGTACGGCTGTTCCTCGCGGCGTTCGGGGCGCTGTTCCACGATCTTGCGCGGGAGCTGCGTGCGCGCGTTGTTTTCCGTCTGTTCGAGGAAGGCGCCGTGATAGCTGGAGGGGGCGGACGGCGCACTGTCTGCCGTACGCCCGGAGCGCCCGTTCCCGCTGTCCGTATTCCCGGGATCTGCGGAAGACCTGCGGCCGAAGTCGGGATACAGGAAGCCATCCCGTCCGCCTGCCCTGTCCTCCTCGGGACGGTCGTTCCTGCCCGTATCGGCGCGGCGGTCGGAGCGGGGGATCTCCGAATGGCTCGTATAATTCGGCACTTCGCGGGAACTTCCGAGCGTCCTGCGCTCCGAAAGACGTTCACCGCGGTCCGCGGGCCGTTCATAGGTCGCGGGGATGGTATAGTCCGGCTTGCGCGCGGGCGAATCGTCGGGCTCGACACTGCTGCGCCGCACGCGCGAATTGAAATAGGAATCCTGGTTATAGATGAGGTTTTTCGCATAGTCCTGCGCGGGCGTGCTCGAAAAGAGGATGTCCCTCCCCGAATAGGAGCGGGGCGCCTCGGGCTCCCGAGGGCGGTCGGTGCCGTAATAGCCGACGTGGCCGCTCCTGCCGTACCCCTGCGATTCGCGGTCCTGCGGGGCATAGTATCCCTGCACGGAACGCGATCCGTAATATCCGACGCGGCCGTCCTGCCCGTATCCGTACTGCGGCTGCCCGTACGGCTGCGCGGGCTGTGAGTACTGCCCGTATGGCGGGTACTGCGATTGCGCAGGCTGCGAATACTGCCCGTACGGCTGCGCGGGCTGTGAGTACTGCCCGTATGGCGGGTACTGCGAT
>ENA-OYZE01000182-OYZE01000182.1-human-gut-metagenome-genome-assembly--contig:-NODE-182-length-29155-cov-7.612268_pt1 | contig 29155 bp, 29 predicted proteins | sample MGYA00243259_ERZ653469 | MGnify/ENA primary metagenome ERZ653469 (study PRJEB26926, sample SAMN06164913) | human gut metagenome | biome: ENVO:00009003; feature: ENVO:2100002; material: ENVO:00002003...
ATACTTTCAAGTGTTGCACTTGGTTTGACAATTCACCTTAGTAAAAATTAATTGCCAATACAAATATTTTTTTGACAAAAAAGTTTTACAAAAATACCTGACGTACGCTTTTTTTTGCATACAGTCCGTCTGTCCGCTAAGTTTAAGGACAAACACGAAAACAGCTAACAACTTCGATTTTTAAATTTTCTCAAACAATAATACGGTTCTTATTCTTGCGCAACTGCGGATATTTTACGGATACATTTTAAAGTGAACAACCTCAATAAAAATTTGCAAATAATCAACTCTATTGACTTATATTATCAATGAGTTTAATATTTAAGTAATACAAGTCAACGGAGGGAGAAACAATGTCTGACAGTATTAAAAAAGTACGCACGGGGTTCAAGACATGGGTGCTTATATGGGGACTGGGTATAGCCGGTCAATTGTGCTGGAACATTGAAAATCAGTGGTTCAACACCTTTATTTACGCCAAGATTGCCAAGGATCCTGCCATTATTTCCTGGATGGTGGGGGTAAGCGCGACCGCCACGACCTTTGCAACATTTTTCTTCGGCACGCTTGCCGACAGAATGGGTACCCGCAAGCCTTTCGTATCGTGGGGATACATAATGTGGGGTATCTGTACCATCGCATTCGGACTGACTGAGTTTATTCCCAAGGAACAACTGATAATCGCCGCAATAATGGTAGTCGTAGCCGATGCAGTAATGAGTTTCTTCGGTTCGATGGGCAACGACGCAGGATTCAATGCGTGGACAAACGATATGATGCACGACGGAAACAGGGGACAGATAGGTGCCGCGCTTGCCACTCAGCCGGTCATAGGCACGATAGTGGGAACGCTTTTGGGCGGTGCAATTATAGGAACGGAAGAAAATTACATGCGACTGTTTCTTATAATGGGCGGTCTGATAATTGCGGTTGGCGTTATCGCGTTGTTTACAATGAAAGATTCGCCCTCGTTAAAGCCCAACGTGGAAGGCGGATTCTGGCATCAGTTTGTCAGCGTGTTCAACTTCAAGAAGTTTTTCAGTCAGAAGGAATTGATCGCGGTAAACATCTGCGTTGCGGTGTTCTTTATAGGTTTCAACGTGTACTTTGCTCACATGGGCAATTATATGTTGCATTACCTGGGATTCAACGAAGGAGACATGGGACTGTTGCAGGGCGTAGGACTTATATTTGCCATGCTGATGGTAATTCCCGCCGTAGTACTGATAAACAAACACAAGACGCCGTTGGTGTGTCTTATCGCCATTGCGTTGTCTATGGTGGGATTGCTGTGGATATTCTTTGTGGTCAAACCGGAAAACGTCGACCCGACTAAAGCATTCGCGCCGGAAAACTTTGCTCTTATACTGGGCGTATTCCTTGTAGGCGTGGGCTATGTGGTGATTTTGCAGACGACTACCGTGTGGGCAAAGGCATTGTATCCTGCCGACAGCAAGGGACAGTTCGAAGGCGTCAGAATTTTGTTTTTTGTGCTGATCCCCATGATATTCGGTTCTCTCATCGCCACTCCCGTCATAAAACTCAGCGGTTTGCAGATAGAGGGAGAAGTGGGAACGGAATACATTCCCAACGGCTATATTTTCCTTGTCGGAGCGATTATTTCGGCATTTTCCGTGATACCGTTGCTTTTTGCAAGGAAGATGTATATAAAGCGTATAAACCAATCTCAGGAGCAATGATGGACTGTTACAGAACAACGCCTTTCGGCAGGGAATATACCGCTGAGGTGCCTTTAAAAAACGGCAAACAACTTAATGCGGGGTACTCTTATCACTTGTACCACCGATACGACGCGCGAAAACTCAGACGTCCGCCCTTTTCGCTGAAAGAATGGGACTTTTACCAGATAAGCGACGACAATTATGTGTTGCAGATGACTATAGGGCATGTGTCTTACTGCGGAAGCGTAAGCGCAACGCTGTTCAGTCTGACCGATGAGCGAAGATACACTTTGGGCAGTTTACCGCTGTTTCCCCGTCGCAAGATAAAAATGCCCTCCGACGGCGAACATCCGTACTTGTTGAAGTACGCCGACGGTAAGTTGAATATGACCTTCGATGTAAAAGAAGACGTACGACTGCTGACTTTGCACAGCGAGGACGGCACAGTGGATATCAAGGTAACTCTTACCAACTGCGGCAAGGGCAAACAGAAGACGGTCGTTGCAATTCCGTTTAAAAAAAGCGGGCAGTTTTATCTCAATTACAAGGAAAATTGTTTTGTTGCCTGTGCGGATGTCCGGTTTGGAGATTTTCACGTCACAATGCAAAAAAATTGCTACGGTCTGCTGGATTGGGGCAGAGGAGTGTGGCCGTTTAAACACAGTTGGACATGGGGTAACGGCAGTTGCTTGGCAGATGGCAAACTTTTCGGTTTCAATATCGGTTGGGGCTTCGGAGATACGTCCTGCGGCAACGAAAATATGTTTTTTTACGACAACAAAGCGTACAAACTCGACAAGGTGGTGCGCAGCGAGAACGCCGACGGCACATTGCGGTTTGCCGACAACAACGGCACATTTGATTTTACCGCCACCAGAATAAAGGACAATTACACGACAACTAAAATGTTGTGGGTAAATAACGCCTGTCATCAGGTGTTTTACCGTTTCTGCGGAAAGGTGGTTGTAGACGGCAAAACGGTCGAAATTCCTTCCTTTGTCGCCTTTTGCGAAGACGCTGTAAACAGGTGGTAATAGGGTTGCATGGAAATGCAGACGCTACTTTTTTAAAATTGTTGTACTAACGGACAATTTTCGACAATACTCTATACTACAATGTTACAGGAGCAGAGTATTGTACAGGCAGATTAAAGAACGTGTGATAGCCGTTGCCGATTATGTGATAAACACAGGCAGTACAGTCAGGCAGACGGCGGAAGTGTTCGGCGTAGGCAAGTCGACAGTTCACAAGGACTTGCGCGAAAGACTCAGGTACCTTGACAAACGCAGATTCCGTCTTGTTGAACAAGTTTTGGGCTACAACCTCAGCCAAAGACATCTGCGTGGCGGAATGGCAACTAAAAACAAGTATAGCAACAGACAAAGGCAATGAGTCAACACTCATTGCCTTTGTCTTTATAGGCGACTTTTTGCTCTTTACGGCAAAAGTCTTTATTTGCGTTTGCGGTGGTTTTAAAGGAGTATCAATGCTGCAAAGTATCGCGAAACGTCAATACAGTGGCAGATTTTATAATACCGCATTTAATGTTATTTGCAATCTGTTCGATCAACGGTGACTTTTGCGGACAGACGTTGCGTCAGATCAACAGAAAAAATTAAAATACCGTAGAAACAGAGAAACGTTTTGAATCTGATCGGTACACATGCAGTGAAACACTGTTTTGCAGCGAAATACGGTTGCGGTCGACTATCTGTCTGACAAATTCTCCTTGCTGACTTAAATTTGTCGTTAAAGCAGTTTACTTATCTTTGATTGTGCATAATTATGCAAAAAAAAACGCCTGAAATTACTAAATTTCAAGCGTTTTATTGAATATGTGAATAAAAGTTTAACGTAATCTCTTTTATTCCGTAGGTGTGTTTTTCTGTTTAATGTAAAGTTCTTCCACTTTGTCCCACAGATTATATCTTTCGGGATGCATTATAGCGGCTGCAAAGCGTTTGTTGATATCGGGGTATTTTTTGCGCAGTTCTTCCGTCAATTCTTTCATCGATTCCCTTTGCGTATGTTTGTTTGCGGGACAGGGATTGAATACTACGGGCAGGTCAAGGCTTTTTACCAATGCGGAAATATTGCGTTCCTCGATATATATCATCGGACGTATAAGCGTAACTTGCGTTTGAGTCATGAAACTCTTCGGCGCAAAAGTGGAAAGTCTTCCTTCGAAAAACAGACTGAGCAGGAATGTCTGAATCACGTCGTCGCTGTGATGTCCCAGTGCCAACGTGTCGAAGCCGTGTTCCTTTAATGTGGCGTTGAGTGCGCCTCTGCGCATTTTGCTGCACAGACTGCACGGATTGCTTTCTTTGCGCAAGTCGAAAAGAATTTCAGCAATGTCGGTTTTCTTGATTACGTAGTTTATGCCGTTTTTGTCGCAGAAGCGTTGAACGGGCGAGTAATCGCTGCCTTTAAATCCCATGTCTATTGTAATTCCCATCAGTTCAAACGGTTTGTCGCTGAACCGACGGTAGGCGTTGAGCAGGGCAAGCAACGCTATGCTGTCCTTACCGCCTGACACGCCGACAGCCACTTTGGCGTCGGTGTGTATCATATCGTAATCCTGTACTGCACGGCGCAGCGGCGCAAGTAATTTTTGTAATGTCATCTTCATTTCTCCGTGCAAATATTTTAAAGGACAACCTGTAGATTTGCAACTGTTTTTTTTAAAAAAAATCAATAAAAACGCTTTACAAACCGTTGGCAGAGTGCTATTATTAAGTAGTAATCATTACTAATTACGGAGCGACTATGAGATTTTCCAGACAAAGACAGGTGGTGTATCAGACGCTGCAACAAACTGACACTCATCCTGACGCACAATGGGTATACAACAAGGTGAGGGAGGTCCTTCCGAACATAAGTCTCGGAACGGTCTACCGCAACCTCAACGAGTTGTGTTGTGCTGGAATGGTCAAACGCATTTCCGCTTCCGACAACGTCGAAAGGTTTGACGCACGAACTGCGTCGCATGCGCACTTTGTGTGCAGATGTTGCGGTAAGATAGACGATGTGTTTGACAGCAATGTCGATGTCGGCGAAACTCACGGAACTGTCGAATCCGTTGAAGTAATGGTGTACGGAGTGTGTTCCGAATGTATGAAAGGAGGTAACTACTGTGGCTAAGTTTGTTTGCACCGTTTGCGGCTATGTGCACGAAGGCGATTCCGCTCCGGAAGTATGCCCGTTGTGCGGCGTTGATGCTTCTCATTTTGAAAAAGTTGAAGACTGATTTACAGAAAAATTGACACTAAAGGAGACAACTGAAATGAAATTTGTATGTTCCGTATGCGGATATGTTTATGAAGGAGATTCCGCACCTGAATTTTGCCCTCAATGCAAGGCACCCAAGTCCAAGTTTATCGAACAGAAGGGCGAAATGTCCTGGGCATCCGAACACGTGGTAGGCGTAGCACAGGGAGTGCCTCAGGATATCATCGAAGACCTTCGCATGAACTTCAACGGCGAATGCAGTGAAGTAGGTATGTATCTTGCAATGGCAAGAGTGGCACACCGTGAAGGCTACCCCGAAGTGGGTCTGTATTACGAAAAGGCAGCATGGGAAGAAGCCGAACACGCTGCTAAATTTGCCGAATTGCTGGGCGAAGTCATTACAGACAGCACCGCTAAAAACCTCTCCATGCGTATAGAGGCTGAAAACGGTGCAACGGAAGGCAAGACGAAACTTGCTAAGCGTGCCAAGGAACTGGGTTATGACGCAATTCATGACACTGTACACGAAATGGCTCGCGACGAAGCACGTCACGGCAAGGCTTTCCTTGGATTGTACAACAGATATTTCAAGAAGTAATTTATTTACTTAAAGCACGTCTGCAAACTTGCAGGCGTGCTTTTTTTTGTGTAAAAATTTGTGCACGTGATACATTTTCAAACGCATTGCAACAAATGCCGAAGAATGTCCGGCATTTGTTGCAAAGTGCAAACGGAAGTACGCAACGCATCCGGTTTATGTCAGGAAGCGAAAAAAGGTTTTCGGTATTTTACGTTGAGCGTCATTTGCATTACTGTTAATTCAGCGATGCCATTTTTGTTCTTTCGGGTAGTTTCAGCAGGTAAAATCAACGAGTTGACTTTTAAACAGCGCAAGTTTACGGGTTTAGTTATTTACTTTTACCGTTTTATATTGTATAATAATATATAAATTGCCTAATTGTTGGTAAGCACGGGGGATTTACTATGTTCGGTTTTAAGAAAAAGCAATCTGTTTCCGACAAATCTTCCGACAGGTATCTGCGTCCGAAGGTAAAACTGGGACTTGCGCTGTCGGGAGGAGGAGCAAGGGGATTTGCACATATAGGTGCGTTCCGTGCCTTTGAGGAGTACCGCATCAGATTCGACTGCGTGGCAGGTACCAGTGTGGGCAGTATCATGGGGGCTGCGTACTGCGCAGGTCTTACATGGCAACAGATGCGCGACTTTTCCCTTACCGTAAACGATCAGGATATAATCGACAACAGATTTATAAAAATAGGTTCGCGTTCTTCAAATATCGAAGACGTAATGCGCAAGTTGATTGGCGACACGACTTTCGAACAATTAAAGACACCTTTTTCAGCGGTGGCGGTGGACCTGGTCAGCGGTAATGAAATTACATTAAACAGCGGAAGCGTTGCCAAGGCATGTTCCGCTTCCAGTGCGGTACCTGCGGTGTTCAAGCCCGTTCAATACGGAGATATGCTTTTGGTAGACGGCGGACTGCTGAACAACATTCCTGCCGATACCGTGCGTCACATGGGAGCGGAAGTCGTTGTTGCCGTCGATCTCAATCACACCCGAGGCGAGGGGACTACCTCTACAAAACTGTGGAGTACGCTTATGGCGTCGTGGCGTATTCTGATGAAAGCGACGGCTTTTAAAGGACAGATGAACAGCGACGTCATCATCGAACCGGAACTTCGTGTGTTCAAAAACACGTCCATAGGCGACGTTGACAGCATGATTGAAGAGGGATACAGAGCGACAGTCGGCAAAATACCGGAAATAATGTATCTTTTGGGATTGGAAAGGAGGTAAATTATGGCTAAAAAGAAATCTTCGCGCCGTGCGGTCAAAGAGGCGGCGGCAGCGGTAAAAAAGATGTCTGTCGGTCAGCAGATCGTATTGGCAATAGTGATTATTGCCATTGTCGCGGTTGCCGTTTACGGGTATTATCAGGGCTGGTTCGACAAGTGGCTCTATCCCGAAACTCAACCTGTGGTAACGTTACCAGCCACCGGAGCGGTGTCCGTACATTTTCTCGAACTGGGCAACGACGCCACCGGCGACAGCATTTATATAAAAGCGGGCGATGTCGACATATTGGTGGACGCAGGTTCGGATTATGACAGTGCGGACACAATCGAAGGATACGTCGACAGATATTGCGAAGACAACACACTTGAATTCGTCATAGTAACTCATTCGCACCTTGACCACATTGCTGGATTTGCCGGAAGCGAACGTTACCCCAGTCTGTTCAGACGTTTCGAGTGCGAAACAATCATAGATTTCCCCAAGACGGACAACTCATCTAACGCTTATAACAATTATATTGCCGAACGTGATGCCGAAGTGGCACAGGGAGCGCAACATTACACCGCATTGCAGTGCTACAACAACGAAGGCGGAGCGCAAAGGATATACGATTTGTCTGATGACGGATCTATAAAACTGGAAATACTTTACAATTACTATTACGAAAACAAGGCGCCCAACGAAAACGAATATTCCGTTTGTTTCATTTTGCATCAGGGAAGCAACAGTTACCTTTTTACGGGCGATCTTGAAAGCGACGGCGAAGAGAGAATGGTGGAATACTACAACGAAAATCACGGCGGATTGCCTCAGTGCGTTTTGTACAAGGCTGGACACCACGGTTCAAAGACATCTTCTTCCGTTGAGTTGCTCAGTCAGGTCAAACCGCAGTACGCGGTAGTAACGTGCGTTGCGGGTTCCGACGAGTACACCGACAAATTACTCAATCAGTTTCCTACGCAGGACTTTATAGAGCGAATTGCGCCTTATACCGACAAGGTTTACGTCACATCCATTGTAACTGCGACGGGCAGCGGTTATGCGTCGATGAACGGGGACGTTGTATTTATTTGCGACGAAGGGGAAATCAGCGTGCAGTGTTCGGCAAGTCAGACGTTGCTCAAGGACACCGAGTGGTTCCGCAGCAATCGCCTGATGCCTGACGCGTGGAGCAGTGCGTCATGAAAGTAGTTTTTGACGGAACTTCTCACGGCGAAGGGTACAGCGGAACGGTTTGCGATCTGCCTGAAGGATTTTATATAGACGTGGAGGGCATTAACGAGGAATTGCGTTTGCGCAAATGCGGTTACGGCAGAAGCAACCGCCAGAATACCGAAGAGGACAAAGTTATTTTGTCGGGATTGAAGAACGGGTTTACCGCAGGCGACGTTACTTTTTGTCTGCCCAATCGCAAACATTCCGCCAAGCCTCCTTTTACCGCAATAAGACCTAATCACGCCGACTGGGCGGCGAGCGTTAGGCACGGTACCGTTGACTTAAGGGCATTGAGCGAGCGTGCAAGCGCGCGAAACAGCGTCGGATACGTAATTGCGGGAGCAATCGCACGTCAGATACTCGGTCAGACGGGTATAGAGATTTTCAGTCGCACGGTACAGGTAGGAGACGTCGTTGCGACATCCGACAACGGACGTTGCGAAAAAGAACTTCGTGCCGACGGTTCGCTGACGGAAGAAATGAAAAAACGTATTGACTCCGCCCGCCTAAAAGGGGACAGCCTGGGCGGTAAAGTAAGGGTAGTCGCAACGGGAGTACCTGCGGGAATAGGAGACTTCTTTCCTTATTCCGAAAGAATAGACGGCAAAATTGCGGGCGCAATGATGTCGATCCCCTCTGTAAAGGCGGTGGAATTCGGCAAAGGCACGGAATTTGCAGGTATGAGCGGCAGTGAAAGCGCGGAAAAAGTCGGTTGGGACAACGGCGTGAAATACCTGACCAACAACTGCGGAGGAGTTACGGGGGGAATAACCGACGGCGCAGATCTCGACATTACGCTTACTGTCAAGCCCGTTCCTACCGTAAAGGGAGTTTTGTCGGTAGATCTGATTACGGGACAACAGGTAGTGCAGATGTACGAGCGCGCGGATACATGCGTAGTGCCCAACGTCGGAATAATAGCGGAAAATATGCTTGCAACAGTACTTCTCGGGGAAATTCAACGCCATCCGAAGTATTGCAAATTGATTGAAAGATAATATTTGATTTAAATATGATAACTTTTGACAAATTCGACAAGAACAGATATTCACAAGACGTCATTGTAACCGACGGCCTTATCGCACGTCTGTACGGAATAACGGGGGACAACGTCTATTTGCTGCCGAGGGGCGAAAAGGCTAAAAGTATGTACAATTTTGCCCGTCTTTGCAAGTGGCTCGTGGACATCAATCTGCCCAAACAGTCCCGTGTGGTAGCGGTAGGAGGAGGAAGCGTCGGAGATGTTGCAGGTTTTGCCGCTTCGGTGTACAAAAGGGGAGTAAACGTGCTCAACGTGCCTACAACATTGCTTGCAATGGTGGACAGCGCAATAGGCGGAAAAACAGCAATAGACATGTGCGGCGTAAAAAACGTCATAGGATCTTTTGTAAATTGTAACACACTTACCGACACCGATTTTTTAAACACATTGCCTCCGAGACAGATACGCTATGCAATGGGTGAGATACTGAAATACCGAATGCTGGACGAAAATATAGATTCCGTCAAAGGGGACGTTAAAAATTTTGTCCGTCCCTGTGCGTTGTTCAAGGAAAAAATCGTATCCGAAGACCGTTACGACAAGGGCATGAGAAAAATACTGAACATGGGACACACCGTCGGGCATGCGCTGGAATTACAGTATGGCATTTCTCACGGCGAAGCGGTACGGTGGGGACTTAAGTACGAGTTGGAACTTTCCTTTAAACTGGGATTTGCGTCACGCGAGTACCGTGACTGCTGGCAGAAACACTTTAAAGGAAACGCTCCGCGCATTAACGACGAAACGTTGCGCCTTATGACATTTGACAAGAAGAACGTGGACGGCAAGGTGTTTTTCGTATTGCCGTGCGACGGCTATAAAACCCGTTTCTTTACAGCCGACGACTTGCACGGATTGTTTGCGGAGGTGTAGCAGTATGCTTGCTCTCAACGGCAAATATAATATCGAAAACATTGCCTGCGGCGACAAGTCGATTACTCACCGTGCATTGATATTGAGCGCCATTGCCGAGGGCGACAGCGTAATAAACAATGCTTCCGTATGCCGTGACGTACTGAGTACGGCAAGTTGTCTGAGAAAACTCGGTGCAAAAATCACAAGACGTGGCAACGTTTTTTACGTAAAACCCATTGACCGAACAAATTCCGGTGTGACACTGTACTGCGGAAACAGCGGTACTACCGCAAGATTGCTGTGCGGACTGGTTGCAGGACTGGGGGTGGACGCCGTGTTTACAGGTGACAAATCTTTGTCAAGGCGTCCTATGCGCAGGGTGACCGAACCTCTAAAAGCAATGGGTGCGGTCATCGAATACGGCGACGGAATGTTGTTTCGAGTCAGAGCCTCGGCGTTGATTTCATCGCGCGTCAATACGTCGTCCGTGTCCGCCCAGGTAAAGGGCGCATTACTTATTGCGTCGTTGTTTACCGATTGCACGACGGTAGTTGAAGACGTACCTACAAGACATCACACCGAAAACATGTTAAAATATATGGGCGCCGACATCGTGACGGAAGACAATGAATTTACCGTCCGCAGGAGCAGGTTGAAAGGCGGAGTGTTTGACGTTCCCAATGACATATCGTCCGTTATTTACGGCATTGCGCTGGCATTGTGCGACGGCAGAGAAGCAACGTTTACCGATGTAGGTACCGACAGCCGAAGAACGGGCGCAATAGTCGTCTTAAAAAAGGCGGGAGCGGATATACGTCTTAGCGGCAATGTCACTGTGTGCGGTGAAAAGCGGTCGACCGTTACTGTCAGGCCGTCCGTAATGAATTGCCTGTACTGCAACAGTCAGAACACTGCGGACGCAATAGACGAAATACCGTTACTTGCCGTTGTCGCTTGCTGTATAAAGGGCAGACATATTTTTAAAAACGTCGGTGAACTTGCTTTAAAGGAAAGTAACCGTATTTCCGCAACGGTAAGGCTGGCGGAAAGTATGGGACAAAGAGCGTATTTGCAAGACGGCGATCTGATAGTGGAAAGTAACGGCAAACTGTCCGAAAGTGCCGTGACGCACAGTAACGGCGATCATCGCATTGCAATGTGCGGAACGGTCGCAGGGCTGTTGTGCGGTAAAGGCGTTGTTTTCGGGCATGGGTGCGTAGATGTGTCCTGCCCCGATTTTTACAAAATGCTGGGCGTAAAACCGATGAAATTTGCATTGTTGGGACACGGAATAGCGAACAGCAGATCTCCGTTGCTTATGTCCGTACTTGCATTGCATCACGGTATTTGCTGCACTTACGACATTGTTGACCTTTCCGCCGACGTAGACGACGGAACTTTGATGGACATTATAGGCAGATACGACGGAGTCAACGTTACAATGCCCTTTAAAAAACGCGTAGCCCGACTGTTTGACGGCAATCTCGACGCAGTCAACACAGTGTACGGCAATATGGCGACAAGTACAGACGGTTACGGAATAACCGAAAGTCTTAAACTGCACGGCATTGACGTTTGTGGGAAAAATATACTGGTTATAGGTTGTGGCGGAGCAGGAACTACCGCCGTCGACGTATTGCTCAAATCGGGCGCTAATGTAAATGTTATCAACAGAACGGAAAGCAAAGCGGAACAGTTGCGCAAAAAATACAAAATCGACTGTACTTTGACGGACTTTTACGGTATAATGAGTTTTGCACCTCCGTGCGAATTTTCGGCAGGGGTCGATGTCAGCGGCGCACATTTCGTGTTCAGCGCCGAATATAAGCGCCCCGACCCTTTACTTGAAAAAGCGGTGGACAGTGGAATACAAGCCATTGACGGGCTGGAAATGCTGTATTTTCAGGGTTGCAAGTCCTTTGCCTTATGGACAGGCTGTAACACGGGCAATGAGTGTCTGGAACAATTCAGGAAGGCTATATGAAATTATTGATAGTAAACGGAGTCAACCTCAATATGCTCGGAAAAAGAGACAGTGCTCATTACGGCACATTCACGTTGACTCAATTAAACAGAGAAATCAGAAAATATGCCCGCGGAAAGGGAATAAAGACGGCATTTGTTCAAAGCAACTGCGAAGGACGACTTGTCGGGTATCTGCAAAAGTGCAAGGCGGACGGAGTTATTCTTAACGCCGGAGCGTATACTCATTACAGTTACGCGTTGCGCGATTGCATTGCGGATATGAAAGTCGAAGTTGTGGAAGTACATCTGTCGGACATATACAACCGTGAGGAATTTCGCAAGACGGACGTTTTGCGCGATGTGGTAAGTAAAGTTTATTACGGTGAAAAACAATACAGTTATTTTAAGGCGGTTGACTATTTTGCCGCCAAAGGAGAGTAAAATGTCAGTTGCGCTTATAGGGTTTGCCTGCAATTTCAAGACGTCGGCAGGACACAAACTTGCCAAAATACTTAAATTCGACTGGTACGACACGGATCTTATTATTTCCGAAAAACAAAAGAGCAGTATCGCTCAACTGATACGGGACAACGAAAAGGCGTTCCGCGCGATGGAAAAAGAGGTCGTCCTGAGTCTGCCTACCGAAAACACCGTTCTTTCGGCGGGAGGAGGAGTTCCGACGGATGCAGAAACGATGCGTTTTATAAAGGAACATTATACCGTAGTGTGGCTGCGCAGCAACGTGGATACTGTCAGCGAACGTTTGCGCGGAGATTACTCACGTCCTTTGCACGACAAACTTACCAAAGAACAGTTGGCGGATTTTATAGCAAGGCGCAACGAAATATATCAGAAATATGCCGATTTCACGTTGTTCACCGACGGCAAGACAAGCAGTGCCGTAGCGTCGGAAATAGCGGCTATATTCAACAGATAATTTTTGTGTTTTTATTGAACGACAAAGGGGGATTCTGCGCTTTTTTACAGGAAAATTCCTTATTTGTCCATTGTCGTTACCGCCGTCAAGGCGCGCAGCACCAAACGTTTTTTATTTAAAGTCAAATAAAAACGCCTTTAGAAAATGTGCGTATCCTGTATGGCAAAGGGAGCAAAGTATTGAATGACTTTGCTCCCTTTGCTATTTTCAAACAGGATTTTTATCAGTACTTCGTGCTTGAAAGTATCGTTTTAACAAATATTTGTGTTTTCAAATATATTGTTTTGAAAACATTGTTCCGATTTATTTAAACTTATTTTTCAGTCGGAGACTTTTAATAAATAATTAATTTAATTTTATCGCTGCTGAAAGTTTTGGTCGGAAATTGCTTTGGGTTTGTCTGAATATTTTTAACGGGTATATATCGGATATTTCATTAACGTATGAATTCTCTTTTGCCGTCGATATTTTCGTGTAATCGAATATAATTTTTTATTTAATTTTATCCGATATTTAGTCAAATCCGTACTTCCTCTTTGACTGTTTACGCAATCTGCCTAACAATTTATTTGTGTCAGTATTACAGTCTGTAATCGGATAAAATTGTTTTTGCGGTCTATTCCGCATTTTCACTTATCCCTCCCAATCAAATTACCTTTGAGCACCGTCGTTAAATTATAAACGCATTAAAAAGTAAACGAAAAAAGCGCACATCCTTGCTTACAAGGTAAAGTGCGCTTTAATTACTGTTGCCTGGCATTTCCCATCGGAATTGTCGTAAAGGAAGGGCGTTTTGTTCGGTTTAAATTTCGTCCGCAGTAACCGTGATGTAGTTTTCCAGCATTTCCACGTATTTTTCCTGCATGGACGAAATGAGATTTCCCTTTGCAAGGTTAAGTTGCAATGCGTAACAGTTCTTGGTACAACCTGCGTAATCTCTCATTACGATGTTGATGTACTGAAGGTCTTCGGATCCTATCAGGCTTACCAGATATTTGTTCATGTTTTCGTTGTGGGTACGTTCTCTCAGTTTCGGACCTCTTATATACAGACCGTCTGTCAGTTGTCCCTGCAATACAAACAATCCGTATCCTTTGTCGCGGTACATTTTTATATACTGAGGAATAGCGTTGGAAATGTAGTATTCCGACGATTGTCTGTTCCATTGCGCATTGTAGAACGAATGTAACGAACTGTTAGTGCGGTTGCCGAGATCGTCGTTGCGCTTAAAAATGTACTGTTTGTCAAGAGCCGAGTTGCTGTCACTGCCCCAGAAAATTATACATTTGCCCCTTGCGTTGTGCAAAGTAAGTTGGGAAATGTAGTCCTTGTCGGTGGTGGAGGAGGAACTGTTCTTTACAGCGAAGTTGCTTGCCAGCGTGGATTCGAGCAATTGCGCTACGGCTTCCTGTGCGCCTTCGCCTTTAAAGTGCTGGAAGTCGAGCAACAGAGTTTCGCTGTTGTGTTTGGTAAGGAAGGACCTAAAAGTGTCTAACACGTCCGTCAAAGCCACGCCGGTGGAAATTCCGTGGTAGATTACAAGATTGTCGCCTTTCTTTTCCACTCTGAGGTCGAAATAGCGTGTTCCGCACAACAAGAGGTCTTCAACGGATTTGTCCTGCGTTTCTGCAAACCAGGGCATTCCCTGTGTGCCCGCGTCATGCGCTCCGGGTATGACTATATCCTTTACTTTGGTGCTGCTGCTGATCATTGACATCCAGTCGGCAAGTGCTTCTACCGGTTCGGCGTTGTCCGCATCCGAGTTCGCGTAGGTACTTACAGCCATTGTCGTGAGCAATATTGCAAGCACGACACAGCAGACTACGGTAATTACTATTTTGTATTTTTTACTCATATAATGTTTCCTCAACAAATTGATTCAATAGATATATTAACAGCAAACGTTCAAAAAGTCAATTGAACTGGCATACCGAACAGGTTTATTTGACGTATATATTAATTTTAATTTGCGTTTAATCACTGACTGCACAACGGCAACACAGCGCAAGGCATTACTGGAATTTCTTCAAATCGTTTTCTTCGTGCAGGATTAAAAGCATTTATTCGTTTTAAAGGCTTGCGTACTACGGTATTTAAAAAGTTGCAGATTATTTCAATGTCCGAGGTTCCAATTTGCTTTTGATTAATGTCGCGATTACTGTTTCATTATTTTAAAGGAAAACTCTTAAAAAGGAGTTGAAATTTATTTTTCCTACCGCGTTTTGCAAATGCGCTTTGTCAAGCGTAATGCGGTTAGTCGGTATTGCTGTTGCATCATTGCAATGCGCAATGCGGAAAATATCATGTTGCTTAGCGGCAGAAAATTGCCGTCGTCTTTTAAGTGCATCGCAATTGCAGTAGTTTACTTTTAAAGTTTGTAATTGCGGTAATACATTTAACAACGTTTCTATGTGTCAACATTTCTTTTTATCGATGCGTGCAAATTTGTTACACGTCGGAGTTTGTTAAAGACACAATATACCGTAATTACGGTAGACAATATATCAAGTGTGCGTGCGCGTTCTTGCCTGATTTCGCTTTGCCGTAGATTCGCAAACTTTTAACTTTTATTTGCAAGTTACACCCGAAGTAACTTATCACTCAGGCTTTGCAGTACATATACGCTTTGTTTCCGTTCGTTTCTCGGTGTAGCGCGTTTGCCTCTCTCAGTCAAAATCGGCGATTTCTTCGCATCGTAGAATTTCGAAGGCTACGTCGTTTTCCGTTGGAAGAATATAGTTAAATGAATGGCAGTTGCAGTGTTTGCCGTAATTTGTTCATACGACTCAAGATAAATATAAATTGCTTTTCGTTCAGGTATAACCTGAAAGTATGATTTTTCGAGCAATAAAAATGCCCTTCCGCCGGGAAGGGCATTTAAATTATTTGTTATCAGGACTTTTTCTTGAAGAACAACTTGACAACTATTACGATCAGCAATGCCGCTACAAGCAGAGCACTCGAAATGATCGATACAAGCAAAGCAACGTCGACGTTGTTTTGTGAAGGAGTAGTTGTGTCGCCGTCTTCTTCCTCTTCCTCTTCGGCGGGTTCGTTTACGTCTTTAAGTCTGAGGTCAACCAATTTAACGTTGTCGAAACCTTCCAGTTCCATTTCGTCCAGTTCGGTATAACCGTCAACGGCGGTGTAGGTCAGGTCTTCTGCTTCCTTGCTACCTTCCACGTCACGTGTGTATGTTCCGATCTGAGTATAGGTAGCCTGATCAAAGTAGACCGTTCCCTGCTGTACGCCTGTAGCGACGCCGTCCGTTACGGATGCGTCGATAGCGCCGTTAAACAGAGCAAGTTTTACTGTCTTGGCGTTGTCGCCCGTTGCAACCACGAAGTAGTAACGCGTCCAGCCGTTGCTGTCGGATACCATGTTGAATGTTTCGTCGGAAACGGCATTTGTAACTTTGGCGGTGTAAGCCTGGTAAACTACCGTTTCTTCTTCGCTGGTCAGATCCTCGAACAGATATACGTAAGGAACTGCGTTTCCTTCGCCCTTTGCAAGTACGGAAATTACTGTCACCGAATTTGCATTGAGTGAGATGGGTTGAGACAGGTAACCGAATGCCGTTTCAACATTGTTGGTAATTTGCAGTACGGACTTTTTGGATGTATCGTAAGTAGGTGCGCCTGCAAATCCGAGATAAACGCCGCTTGTAACGCTGTCGTTTGCATGAGGAACGGTTACGGGGTCTACAAACTCGCCGTCAAAGGTGTTGTCTCTGCCGTCGTTGTAGATTGCGTTGCTGCCTGCAAATACAGGAGTCCATGAAGAGGGATAGAGCAATCCCGTTCCGGGGCTGTTTGTCACGATGTCGTCAAATGAACCGTTGGTAATTGACAGCGAACTGGATGTGTCGAAGTCGTATTTGGAAACGTAGGTGCCTGTGGAAGCACTTGCGTATTCGCTCTGAGAAATTTCTTCCGTCTTTACAGCGGTGAGGTAAGTTTTACCGTTGGCAATAGTGGAAGACTGACTTACATTGTAGCCGTTTCTCTGACCAAAGACTACAAGAACTCTTACGGATGTGCTTGCTTCACCCGGTTTCAGGTAGAAGTGGTACTGATACCAACCGTTGTTTTCGTCCTTTGTAATGTCGTCGGCGGGTTTGATGTTTGTAAAGGAAGCAATGTGGTCGTCTTCGGCGCCCGTTTCGACAAGGTAGATGTTAGTAGCGGCGTAAGCGTTGTTACCCATTGTTCTTACCCACAGACTGAGGTGAAGTTGTTTGTTTGTGGAAGGACCAGTTACCTGAATTTCGTCGGAAAGAGCGGAAACTTCTGCTTTGTCCGTGCCGTCGTTGCCCATCGAGTAAATAACTTCGTCGTCTGACAGGAAGGGCGAATAGGTCGTTCCGTCTACCTTAGAATCCGCGCTTGCCATATATTGAGCGTTGTTAAGCGTTTGCAGAACACCGCTGTTGGTGTTCATGTTGACTGTATTGACAACGTTGTCCGTTGTTTCCCTTTCGATTACGTAGCAGGTGTTGTCGTCGGGATCGCTGATTGTTTCCTGTTTAAGACGGTAATCGTTAGCGGTAATATCGCTGTCGTACTTGATGTCGTCGATAAACAGAGTACCCGTTGCGGTTTCGTTGTTGTACACGTTGCCCAGACCGAGGTTGGCATAAATTGTCTTGCTGCTGGATGTCTGGTTGAAGATATAAAATTCAAATGTCTGCCATTCGCCCTTCGTATCGATACCGAACTGGTAAGCGTACCAGTACTGAATACCGCTGTTGGAAACGTTGAGAGCGCTGGAAGAGTTGTATTTGAACATGGCAAATGCACCTGCGCCTGTAACGTCAACGGTCTTCAATGAAACGGTGATCTTTACGGATGTGGAAGAAGGCACCGAGAAACTTTGCGAATAAATACTTGCGGCAAAATCCGTCTTGTTGTGTATCATGTACACATTGTATTCCGTTTCGCTGTCGCCGGGTTTACCGGGATTGGACAGTTCTACCCCGAAACTTGATAGGTCACTGCTTACCGTTTCCCAGTTTTCCGTCTTGGTGTCGATAACGCCCATTACGGTGTCTGTATTTGTACCGAGTGTGGTGTATCCCTGCGAACGGGAAGATCCTGAACCGGTAGGAGCCTTATATCCGTACTTCGACCAGTTGGACGCACTGAGAGGGTAGGATGCTTTTGCTTCGTTTACGTATTCGAAGTTACCGTTTTTGATAGTAAGAGTTGAGGAATCGGTTGTGGGATTGTTGGTATCGGCAACAAACTTGCTGTCAACAGGTTTTAAAGCCAGTATCAACGATACCGCAATTACGATTGCCGTAACTACACAAATTACAGAAATTACCAAAGCCTTTTTGGCTGTTTGGCTCAATCCTTTTTTTGCGGTTGCAGAAATGTTTTTGCTCATAACTTTATCATTACCTTTAATTATTTTCTTGGTATGCTTTGGTACATACATATTGACATTTTAATACAAACTAAAATAAAAATCAATTAAATTAGCAAACAAAATAAAAATATTCCTTTGGAGGTAAGATGACTGCAAATAAAAAGGTGTTGTGCGTTGCCGGGGGATTGCTTGGCGGATTTATAAACGGACTTATGGGCGGCGGAGGCGGCGTGGTGATAGTCTTGCTGCTGACAGGTCTGTACGGACTTTCCGCAAAAAAAGCACAGGCAACGGCACTGCTTGTAATACTTCCGCTGACGGTTATAAGCGCGGTTGTCTACATTATAGGCGGAGCGGACTGGGGCAACGTACTTTCCACGTCGGCGGGTTTTACCGTGGGTGGCGCAGTGGGCGCGTTGCTGCTCAACAAATTGCCTTCCGATGCCGTACGGCGCATATTTGCGCTGTTGCTGATAGCGGGCGGTATACGTATGCTCTTTTTTTAAACTGCGTACGTGTTGGGAAAATCAATGTACTACGATTCTGATCAAATGTAAAGGTAAGGAAGAAAAAAAATGATTGTTTGGTGCGTGATATTCGGATTTATTGCGGGAATAGTAGGCGGAATGGGTATGGGCGGAGGAACGTTGCTTGTACCTCTTTTAAGTTTGCTCGACATACCGCAACGGCAGATGCAGGCCATAAACCTTATCAGTTTTTTGCCCATGTGTGCCGTTGCGCTTATATTTCATTTCAAAAACAAACTTGTGGTCACCAAAAATATCGGTTTTACCGTCATCCCCGCCTGTCTGTCTTCGTTGGGCGGAGCGGTGCTTGCGCAGAATCTGGACAACGGTTTGTTGAAAATACTTTTCGGCATTTTTATTCTTGTAGTGGGAATAAGGATGATGGTTCAGTCTTTTCGTAAGAAGAAGTTAAAATGCGTCAAGGGAAACGTGCACGACAGACAACTCAATGTCGCAGCAAATTTGCCTCATCGCAGTCACAGGTCGTCGTAGGACATTTTTTCGCGTATTTTGGCAAGCGCTCGCGTTTCTATTCGGGAAATGTAACTTCTGCTTATATTCAGTTTTCTTGCCGTTTGCAGTTGCGTCATGGGCGCATCCTTGCCGTCTATTCCGTAACGCATCAGAATTATGTCCTTTTCCCGTTCAGTGAGAACCTCGTCTATCAGTTCCAACAGTTTACGGCGCAGTATGGACAGTTCCGCTTTACGGAACACGCTGTCTTCGTTGAGTGAAAGTACTTCCATCAGCGTGTATTCGTTGCCGTCGTTGTCGACTCCAAGTTGTTCTTGCAGATAGACGGTATTCTGATATCTCTTGTTGCTGCGCAACGACATCAGAATTTCGTTTTCTATACAACGCGCAAGATATGTCGCAAGATTAGTGCCTTTGGAACAACTGAAACTTTCCACACCCTTTATTAGGCCTATAGAACCTATGGAAATCAGGTCGTCGAGATCGTTCCCTTTGCCGTACTTTTTGGCAATGTGGGCAACTAATCTCATGTTGTGGCAAATAAGTTTTTCCCTTGCCTGCAAGTCGCCCTGTTTAAGCAATTCGACACAACGCTGTTCTTCCTCTTTGTCAAGCGGTTTGGGGTAACTGCCGTTGGTAAAGTACCCCGTAAAAAACAGTATTTTCTTTAAAAACGCTAAAATGGCTTCGAACATTTTTTTTCCTTTGTATAAGGTTATGAGAAATTAAGAGGAAAATTGACAATTCGGCGCGAATAAAAAACGCTTTTTACACAGTCAGCGTCGTTTCAAGGACAAAAGACAAACATCGCGGTTTATATATTATAATAAGGATGGATGAGAATCGGAATTCGGATATAAACTTATACAGACGTTTTGCAGAAGTAAATTTCAGCGAAATGTTTTTTGTAATTAAACGTAAAGAGAGTATTTGCGTAAGCGGTAACAACGAGTACTGTGCAAAATCGATGGAAATTTAAAACCGTTGCGACGTTCGGTTGACAAATAAGTTTTTGCGGTATATAATATCGGGCGGTAAGAGACAGTCGGATGATTGCGGGAGGAAACTCACGAGGAAAGTCCGAGCACCGCAGAGCAAGGGCGCAGGGTAACTCCCTGTGGAGGCGACTTCAAGGAAAGTGCAACAGAAATAAACCGCAACGCTTGCGTTGTAAGGGTGGAAATGTAGGGTAAGAGCCTACAAACGCTATGGTGACTGTGCGTTCATGTAAACCCCGTCCGGTGCAAGAAATGAGATTAAATACCTGCTCGGTATCTCGATATGTTCGCTGGAGGTCGGCGGTAACGTCGATCGTAGATAGATAATCATCCAAGACAGAACTCGGCTTACAGACTGTGCTCTTATATTTGTCGCAGATTCAAGTAATTACCTTGAATCTGCGTTTTTGCGTTGAAAGGTCGGATTGCGAGTATTTGCCTTTTGTCAGCGATACCGTGTATAGAATAGACCGATCCGAATGGCTTTGACAGGCAGTTGTAGTAACGTTGTCGGCGACTTGACTTGCGATGCTTGTTTGCAAAGTTAAAGTGTGGTAGAATAAAAATATGAATTGTACTTTGTGTCCCGTCAACTGCAATACTGACAGGCAGTTGAAAAAGGGTGCCTGCAAATGCGGAGCGTTGCCCGTAGTCGCACGGGTATCCGCACATATGTGGGAAGAACCTTGCATTTCCGGAACGAAAGGAAGCGGTACCGTATTCTTTTCGGGGTGCAACCTCAATTGCAGGTTTTGTCAGAACAGAGAAATATCCCGTACGGGCAAAGGCGTTGAAATGAGTGTAGGTCAACTTGCCGATTTGTTTCTGGCGGTGGCGGATTCGGGAGTACACAACATCAATCTGGTTACTCCGCAGCAGTTTTCCGACGTGATTGCGAACGCCTTGGAAAAGGTTAAACACAAGTTGAACATTCCCGTAGTGTACAACACTAATTCTTACGAAAAACCGCAATCGTTACAACGGCTTTGTGGACTGGTGGATGTGTACCTGCCCGATCTGAAGTTTTACAGTCCCGTTATAAGCAAGAATTACTGCGGAAGGGCGGATTACTTTGAAGTTGCGATAAAGGCAATTACGGAAATGCGCCGTCAACAGCCTGTAAACGTCTATGACGATGACGGTCTAATTTTACGGGGCGTTGTTTTGCGGCATCTTGTATTGCCATCCTGCGTTGAAGACAGCAAGTGCGTGCTTGACTGGGTGGCGGGTTTTGACAAGACAATGCCTGTCAGCCTCATGGCGCAGTATTTCCCACCGCATCACGACGACAAATACAACGAACTGAACAGAAGACTTACGGTCAGAGAATACAACAATATACTCGAGTACTTTTACAATGTCGGGCTGACGGAAGGCTACGAACAGGATCCTGAAAGTGCAACGGAAGATTACGTACCGTCATTTGACTTTTCCACTTATGAGCAACTGACGGAAAATATAAAGAATAAGGACATTTGATATGAAAAAAGTCAGTTTATGGCAACTGTTCTGGACTTTCTTCAAGATAGGAGCGTTTACATTCGGCGGAGGCTACGCCATGATTTCGCTTTTGTCGGAAGAACTGGTCAGAAAAAAACAATGGATAACGGATGCGGACATGCTGGACATGGTGGTAATTGCCGAATCGACTCCTGGCGTCATTGCCATCAACACCGCGACGGGCGTGGGATTCCGCAAGAGAGGCGTTATAGGCTCTTTGCTTTCAACCTTTGCTGTGGTGTTGCCTTCTTACATTATCATCAGCGTAGTGTACTTTGTGCTTACCGCATTGGAAGGAAATCTCTGGTGGGAATCGGCGTTAAAGGGGATAAACGCCTGCGTTACCGTTTTGGTTGTCAATGCTTTCTTTAAGATGGCAAAGCAACTTCCCCGCAACTGGTTCAGCGCGGTAATGTTGCTCATTGCGTTTGCCATATCCACTTTCCTTCCTTCCGTCAACGTCATACTGATTATTCTCGGCGGTGCGGCGGTAGGTCTGATTGTCGCTTTGTTTAAGAACAACAGCGCAAAAAAAGCCGCAGTAAATGCAGCGGATGACGGTTCGGAAGTCGAAGACAAGCCGTCTGACAAGGAGGAGTGATATGCCGTTTCTAGTGTTATTCTGGGAATATTTTAAAATAGGACTGTTTACCATCGGCGGAGGATATGCGATGCTTCCGATGGTAAAGCAGGTAGTGTTGCAACACGGATGGCTGGATGAAAATCAACTGATAAGTTTTATCGGAATTTCCGAATCGACGCCCGGACCGTTTGCAATAAATCTTGCCACATTTGTAGGTATGGAAGTGGGACGCTCTCAGGCGGAAGGCGCAATGGGTATATTGCTTGGCTTTGTGGGCGCGGCAATATCGACTTTCGCGGTAGTGCTTCCCTCTCTGATAATAATCATAATAGTAATGCGCTTGTTCGACAAATTCAACAACAATTGTTATGTACAGGGCGCGCTTGTCGGAATACGACCTGTGGTAGTAGGTTTGATTTTGTCTGCAGTGTTTACAATAGGACTTGCAGTATTTCTGCCCAATCTGAAATTCGACAATCTGTCCGAAGAAAGTTTCAGTAATTTCAACTGGGTTTCGTTGCTGATGTTTGTAGGTATGTTTGTTTTGTCAAGAATAAAGATCGAGGGAAAGAAAATGCACCCCATATTGCTGATAGTGCTGTCCGCCGTAGCGGGTATAATAATATTCGGCGTTTGCGGGGTAACGGAAGGCACGGTTTAGCGTGTATATGCTGATATATGCGTGTCATATCATTTAAATGGCAAACTTGTTCGATTTTAAACATTTTTTAAGGAAAATGTGTTAGAATATCCTCAGATAAAAGGTATTTTTTTTATCACAACGTGCATTAAAAAATTGTCTGTTTATCGCAAGTCAATCTTTTAAATGCCGTTTACCGGCAAAGTTAGAGACAGGCAACTGCACTGAAACATAAATATTTGCAACATTGTGTTCAATTTTACATTTATTTGTGTAAAATAGTTTGCTTTTTATTAAATGTTGTGGTAAGATTGTGTAAACAACGGGGGTTGTTGGCTTATAAACTTTGCCCAAGGGCATTTTCAATTACTAACAGAGGAGTGACAACAATGGAATTCAGAGAAAAAATCAAGTTTGTAAGAAACAAATTGTATCTCAGTCAGGAGATGCTTGCTAAGGAATTGGGAGTTGCATTCGCGACGGTCAATCGTTGGGAAACAGGCAGATGCAAGCCTAATTACCAGACGCAACGTAAGTTTGCCGAATATTGCAAAGCTAACGGAATTTCTTTCGACGACTGATTGCGCGGGGACAACTTAATGCCTTATTTCGCTGAAAAACTCGCTTGTAAATTGTCGGGTGAGTTTTTTTGCTTTTTTGCGACCGTATAAGCGCATATTATGTCCGTGCGAATTTCGAAAATCGTCGCATTTGTACGGAATATCACGGCTCGGCGCGAAGGAAATTTTTCGGTTTATTATTAAAAAAAAGCGGGGTTTCTGCAATTAAACAGAAGCCCCGCAGTTTTTTTTTGCGTTCATTTAACCGTTGCCGCCAGTACGACGACAAATGCCAGAATACAGCCAATCGCGGCAATACACAGGAATACAAGCGCTGCCCAACGTATAGGCAGTTTGTTCAGTCTGAACTGGTATACCATTTGTGCAAGCGAACCTGTCAGAGGAACGAGGTTTACTATTGCCAGAATAATTGCTACGACAGATGTCACGGCCTGTATGTTACCTTTCGTTAGTCCGAGCATTATCACCGCAACGGAAATTATGACGGAAAAAACGCTGAGCACTATACTCATTTTGCCGAAGCGTTTGCTTTTGGCGGCCAACTCGGGATCGTTTTTGATTTTCATGAACCTGATCCAACCGAAGAGATATTCGGAAAACAATCTTGAAAAACGCATTGCCTTTTCTCCTTTAATTCTTTTTAAGTTATCTTAGCAGACAATCGGCGCAATGTCAATAGTCTGTTTCATTGGTATTTTACCTGTTACCGTAAAATGAGTACCGTTATTGCAAGAGGCGCACGCAACAGAGTAACATTTGTTTGTGTCTATTTACCGTATTGCGTAAAGACCGTTGATACGACGATTGTCGGTCACAGCGTACGTATGCTGTCGGCAGGGCATTTCTTGGCAATTTTATAAACAGGCAGTGTCATGGGCACAAGTGGCGTTACTATTGCTATCGCTATCGTGATGAGGGCGGACAACGGTGTGTATATAAACAACGCAAGGCGTATCACGAGTTGACTTGACACTATTGTGTTGAATGCAGTACACACAGTAGCCGTAAGTATTACCGACAGCACTATACATATTGCCATTATAGTAAACGTCTCCGCCATAAATATGTTGAAGATGTCTTTGCTCCTTGCGCCTACCGCACGCAGTATTCCTATTTCCTGTTTTTTAGAGGAAACGGAAGTGGAGATCATATTGAACAACAACACCGCAAAAAATGCCATTCCCAGTCCGACAAAGAAAAACACTGTGGTGGTTATTTCTATATAACTGAGATATCGTGCGAGATAGTGGTTGAAAGAGTTGTCGATGTAGTAGTACGAGTCGTCGTCGGACAGAATGTAGTTGTCCCGTATTGCGTTTTCCATTATGATTTTCGGGTTTTTGACCAAAGCGCGGGCAATGGCAACACGCTGTTTCTGACCTCACGACAGTGTGTTTGGCTTTCTTTTGGCAAGGTCTTCTACTTCCACATCACGAAGAGTTTTTCTGATTGTTTCTTCATCGTGAGACTTTCCTTGCAATTCCAGAGCAATGCCTACGTTTTCTTCTACGGTGAATTCGTTTAAAATGTTGTATTCCTGAAAAATAAATCCTATGTAGGTGTTACGGTAACTGTCAAAGTCGCTGTCGGTAAAAGTGCTGCTGCTTCTGCCGTCGATGACGATTTCGCCCGAAGTGGGTTTGTCCGGTCCGCCGCACAGGTTGAGCAGCGTGGATTTTCCGCTGCCGGATTTTCCCAGCAAAAAGACCATTCCCGTTTGGTCGAACGACAGGTTTATGTCGTCAAGCGCACGGACGTCTACTCCTTTTTCAGAGGAATAAATTTTTGTGACGTGGTTTAACTGTAACATATGTATCTATCCTTCTTTTAAATATATTAGCACAGTTATGTACGGTTTTCAATACGGGCGTTTATTAAATATCAATTTTTTTTGCCGATTGATTCGGTTGTCCTTGCCGTTTGTAAAAGAATACTGTTTTACAGAGTCGTCGGGTGTGACGGCAACGGCAGAAGTTTAGTAACAACAGCGGTTCCGTTTGGCGGAGATTAGTCACATCGATTGTTTCTCCTGCGCGTTTGTCGCAAGATAAATTGCCGTTGCGCAAATTGCAGAGTACGGTGTTGCCGTCACACAAGTAAACATTCGCTTTTTATTCAACATTTTTGAAATTTGCAGTTCAATAGGGCGTTCGCCGCAATGGAAAATAAAGATTGCCATTCGGTTGTGGTGTGTTTGATTTGAATAATACTTTGTATGTCTGTATGTAGTCCGCGGTTGTTTTTTATCTGCTGAGGCGCTTTGAGCATTATACAAATCAGACGATTTTCATCGTTGATAGGCAAGCGTGATTATCTGTCGCTTGTTCTTAAAACGCCGTCTAAGATTTAAGACAGAATACAGGGCGATATGATGAAAATCGCATTGCAAAATTGTTACTTCATTCTGCAATGAAGTATTGTTATTTTAGTGTGGCGTAGTCACTGTGTTAGTTTTAAAACCGACGGTTCCTGTGTAAATTGACAATCATTAAAGAAACGTGACGACTCAATCACCAATGTAATGAATCGCACAGAATGCAGTCAGATTTGGTTATAACAGATAAAGAAATTCGCCCGCTTAATTTATCTGATATTCAGGCACTTAAATTAAATTTCAGATGTTATTCTTTTTTGTTTACCTTTAATGCGTTATTAAACAAAAACCTATGTGTTAGTGCGGCAATTCAGTTTTCTGCAACGCTCAAAGTTTGCAATCACGTCTGCAAATTTTTTAAAGTTAAACCCGACACAATTTAAAGTGTCGGGTTTCGAATTTGGCAAACAGTACGGTTGCAGTATCTGTAAATTGACAATTTATTTGATTTCAGTAATAAGTGTAAATTTTTCAGGCAAATTGAATATTTCTTTTTTTATAAAAAGCGGATAAATATATTCGTTTTGCAGTTGTTCGAACTTTAACCATTCGAACGTATTTTTATTTGTCCCCTCAGAAATTGTAAATTTGTGCCCCTTGTCAAGAAGGTCGCATTGTGAAATGTCCGTCAGGAAGTAGATGCAAATTTCATGGTAGTGCAATCCGTTTACGTCTTCCTTAAAAAACGACTGGCACAGCCAAAGCGGACGTACTACTTCGGGAGTAATGTTTAATTCTTCCCGTAATTCCCTGATTACGGCGTCTTCCGCTCTTTCGCCCAAGTGTATTCTGCCACCCGGCAAATAGTAATAGGGTGAACGTTCGTCACGCATTGCAAGTATTTCGCCGTCCTTAAGTATTACGGCGCAAACTCTGTAATTAAATTTTTCCTCGCCGATTATGAAAGATATATCCATTTTGTACCTCTTGAACTTAAACACGAATTAAAGTGTATCGACATTCCGAAAGCCTTTCGGCATTTGCGCATTGCAGTTGTATATTCGTCAATATTTTTTTTGTGGTGTTGCCTTTTTCGAGATTGCATTTATGACACAAGGTCTGCAAATTGTCGTAAGTGGATTTTCCGCCTTTCGAAACAGGTACGATGTGGTCAATTTCGAGTTGAGCGTAGTTGCGGGATATTCCGCATTTGCGACACCTGTTACCGTCCCTTTTGTAAATAGCAAATCTCATTTTATTCGAAACCTTTGCTCTTTCGACACGGCACAGCGCATCCCAAATTTCGCGATCGTTGTAAAAATAATCTTTTTTGTCGTTTAGCCTTTTATTAAGCGCAATAATATCTTCCACTGAAAAATATTGTTTTTTCATCCTGTAAATCCGTCCGTAGATTGTGGAACAATACAATGTTACCTTCAGACAAAATTCGATACACGGGGTAAAAGTAACCGTTGACATCGATTTTTGTTCGGTTTTTACCAATTTATCGTGATTCAATTTGCCGATGGGGCTATCGAAAATGCCGTGACTTACCGATTGTATTTCTTCAAGGTATTTCGGATATTTTGTCTTATTTGCTTTGACTTTGTTTATCTGAGCAAACAACGCTTGCCGTATGTATTGCAGTTGGTATATCAAGTAGTCCTGACACAAGACATTGTCGAAAAAATTTTCATTGTCGTATATATGAGTTTGATCGAAAGACAAATATGGGTAAAAATCGTAGCAAGCGTTGATTTGCAGCAACTCTTTAAGACCGACGCTGTTTTTTAACACAAAGTCGGTGTAACGCTTGCGTTGAAAATTCCTGAAACAGTATATCGCTGTTACGGTAACAATCAACAGTATAAGAATTGCGCAACCAATTAACAAAAGTAACATTTTTATTCCTCGTCGGTAATAATTATATATCGTTTTTTGTTTTAATGCAAGTATCAATTATGACGGTTTTGCATTGCCGATAAACAAGCAGTGTAATGTTCGCTGTCCGCGTGCGTTGACAATCAGCGGAAATTAAAAAATATTAATACGTTAACAAAAACAATACCTGCGCAAAGTTTGCCAAAATCGGCGTCAGAACAAATTGCGTAAATTACTGTTTTGCATTTAACGCAATACAATCGTCAATTTACGCAAAATCGATGTACGTTATATATAAAATCGATTGTAATAATCTGCCTTTCGTACTTATCGATTAGGTTATTACGGTCTTTAAGCGGTAGATTTTTTTCCTGCCGATTACGGCACGTAAATCGTAAAATAAACAGCGGTAACTATGACAATAAAGTTGAATTAAATGCCACGCCACACAAATAGTTTCAAAATATTCAGGTCAAACGATACAGTACATATTGCGTTCAAGAAAAACTTTGACAATAAACAGTTATTGTCTATTTGCAGTTGTTCAATAAAGTAAGAATAAAAAATATAAAAGTATCGGTTTGCGTATTGAAAAATTTGCCGTAAATTGCATTGACCGACAATCAAACAAAACAAAAAGCCTAAACAGAATAAACCTGTTCAGACTTTTCCCGGTGGAGAAATGGTAACGTAAACCGAATAATATCTTAGCTGCAATAATTCAGTTTTTTAGAAGTTGTATTTCTGTTTTTATTTCCTCAATAACATCAGTATTAACAATAATTTTCTTATCTCCTTGTTTACAGGAATAAAGGTAAAAAACCTTACCACCAAATTTTTTAGTAAATTCAATGTGGGATTTATGTTGTATTTCTTTCTCTTTATAAATTTCAGGTATACTTGACACTTGTGACACCGGTTTTATCTGTAATCCTATATATTTTTCTTTAATTTTTATAAAAAAGTCAACATTAAACAGCCTATCCCATTCATCAGGCGCAGGTTCGATTTTTATTTTTAAGATATCCTGCAATTGTTCATATATAGTTTTTATTTCACGAATATATCCGTCATAAGTGCGGTCTATTACAAGTTCTTTAATATAATTAATGCAATCTTCTTCTGTAATTTCATCTATTTCAGCCACAAGAACTTCCGTTATTTTTATATAAAGTTTTTTGCCTAACTCAACAATATGTTCTTCACTTCTAACATTTTTGAAATAATAGTCTTGCCATTCAGCCAAAGACTTTGGCGCACATTTTCTAATAGCTTCCGAAGTTGCTCCTACATTTCTCTTAAAATTTAATTGAAATCTATTTGTAGCACTGTTTAATACCCATTCTTTAGCCATTTAGCATATCCTCCAAAAATTTTTTTCTGTATTTATAATCAATAGTTGTATCTACAGACACAAATCCTGTTTTTATTAAATGTCTGTTTATAAATGTTTTATTATCTAAGTACAAATAGCATAATAATTGTTGTGAAGTATCATATCTGTCTCTTATACACATCTGACGCTGCCGACGATAAGGC
>ENA-OYZE01000187-OYZE01000187.1-human-gut-metagenome-genome-assembly--contig:-NODE-187-length-28788-cov-8.819093_pt1 | contig 28788 bp, 21 predicted proteins | sample MGYA00243259_ERZ653469 | MGnify/ENA primary metagenome ERZ653469 (study PRJEB26926, sample SAMN06164913) | human gut metagenome | biome: ENVO:00009003; feature: ENVO:2100002; material: ENVO:00002003...
TTTCTAAGCGCGCCGCCGCGGGCAGAGCCCGCGGCGGCGCGCACCCGTCACAGACAAAACCCGCGGCAGCCGTTTTCGCATAACTTCCTTTGCCCCTCCATACAATAGCGGTATGAAGTTTTTCTATTCGCACCGCGTTGCGCTGACGGCGCTCGGCGTCGCCCTTTTGGTGCTGTTTGCCTTCGGCACCTGTTTCTTTGCGCTCGGGAGCAGCGCGGCGGGGACGCAGAAGCCCGTCGTCGTGCTCGATGCGGGCCACGGCGGCATCGACGCGGGCGTGCGCGGCACCCTTACGGGCGTCAAGGAGAGCGATCTCAACCTCTCCCTCGTGCGTATCCTGCAGGAAAAATTCGAGGCGGCGGGCTTTGAGGCGGTGCTCACGCGCAAGACGGAGGCGGGCCTCTACGGCACCACCGCCCCGGGGCATAAGAAGCGCGATATGGCAGCCCGCGCCAAGATCATCGGAGAAGCTTCTCCCGTGCTCGTCCTCTCCGTCCATCAGAACTTTTTCTCGGACTCCGCCCGCCGCGGCGCACAGGCGTTCTATCTCTTGGGGAGCGCGTCCTCGAAGGCGCTCGCGTGCGCGCTTCAGTCGGCGCTCAATCTGATGCCCGAGTGCGTCAAGAAGACCTCTCCCGTCGCGGGCGATTATTACATCTTAAAATGCAGCAGCGCGCCCTCCGCCATCGTGGAGTGCGGCTTTTTGTCCAATCCCGAAGACGAACAGCTCCTCGTCACGGGGGAGTACCGTGAAAAGCTCGCTTCCGCGATCTTCGAAGGGGCGCTCACCTATCTCTCCTCGGCATCCTGAAAGGGGAGAGCGCGCCGCACAAGCGCGCACAAAACATCGGCGCTGCGAGCCAAAAGATTGACGGCGGAAGGCTTTCATGCTATAATAAAGCTATGAGTGCTTATTGCTTTCGCCGGCCCTTCCGGCTGCGCTATACCGATTTCGATTTCAAGGACGAGCTCTCCCTTACCTCTGTTCTCGGCATCATCCAGGAGTCCGCGACGGGCAGCGCAGATGAGCTCGGCTTCGGCTATGCCGACTTAAAACCCAAAAACTACGGCTTCCTCGTCGTCAACACCTACGGCGAGATCTTCCGTCAGCCCACCTTCGGCGAGACGGTCACGGTCGAGACCTGGCCGCTCCCGCCCCGCCACGTCTTTTTCGAGCGCGACTACCGCGTCCTCGGCGAAGACGGGCAGCCCGTCGCCGCGGCGGCGTCCCGCTGGTGCCTCGTCGACCTTAGTACATTCTCCCTCCTCACGGGCGAAGCGCTGGGCGACGCCAACACGAACTGCCCCTACAACCCCGAAAAGAGCATCGTCGTGCCCAATTGGAAGGTGCCGCGCATGCAGGAGGGCAAGGAAGCCTATCGCACCGTCGCCCGCCAGAGCTTGTGCGATCACTATCTCCACGTCAACAATACGCGCTATGCCGACCTCTTTTTGGACTGTCTGCCCATGCAGGCGCTCGAAGGCCGCGCCCTCAGAAGCTTCCACATTTCCTATGCAAAACAGGCGAAAGAGGGGAGCGAGCTTGCCCTCTTTGCGGAAGATAGGGGAGATGAGCTTTTGAGCGAAGTCAGGATGGGGGAGGAAGTGCTGACGCAGTGCCGCCTCACCTTCGGCGTGCGCCGATAACGGCCCTTCCGACGGGCGCTCTCCGTTCATTCCCTTGCGAAGGGGCGCTCGGGCGCCGCTTGGCCCGAGGGTTTTGCTCTTTTGAGCGATAATATACAATTATTCGCGAATATATGTATATTGTAGAACTAATATGCAATATTCAGCAGAAATAAAACAAAAATATGCAGAAAAAGGGGCGCAAAATGCTTGACTTGCGTCCCTTTTGCATTTATAATATGCACGATAACGAAAAAGCAATACAAAGAGAGGTCATTTTTATGGCAAAGCAGATCAAAAAGGTAGTGCTCGCATACTCGGGCGGGCTGGATACTTCCATCATCATCCCCTGGCTCAAAGAAAATTACGACGGCTGCGAAGTCATCGCGGTCTCGGGCGACGTCGGGCAGGGCACCGAGCTCGATGGGCTCGAAGAAAAGGCAAAGAAGACGGGCGCCTCCAAGCTCTACGTCCTCGATCTTAAGAAGGACTTCGTCGAAAATTACATCTTCCCGACCATGCAGGCGGGCGCGGTGTATGAAGATAAGTATCTCCTCGGCACGTCCTTTGCGCGCCCCGTCATCGCGAAGGCGATCGTCGACATCGCCAAGAAGGAAGGGGCAGACGCCATCTGCCACGGCTGCACGGGCAAGGGCAACGACCAGGTGCGTTTCGAGCTCACCATCAAGGCGTTCGCGCCCGAAATGACCATCATCGCCCCCTGGCGTATCTGGAACATCAAGAGCCGTGAAGAGGAGATCGAGTACGCCGAAGCGCACAACATCCCCCTCAAGATCAACCGCGAGACCAACTACTCCAAAGATAAGAACCTCTGGCACCTCTCGCACGAGGGTCTCGACCTCGAAGACCCCGCCAACGAGCCGCAGTACGAGAAGGAGGGCTTTCTGGAACTCGGCGTCTCTCCCTTGCAGGCGCCCGATAAGCCCACCTACATCACCCTGCACTTCGAAAAGGGCATCCCCACGGCGCTCAACGGCGAGGAGATCGACTCCGTCTCCCTCATCGAAGCGCTCAACAAGATCGGCGGCGAGAACGGCGTGGGCCTTGCCGACCTCGTCGAGAACCGCCTTGTGGGCATGAAGTCGCGCGGTGTGTACGAGACGCCCGGCGGCACCATCCTCTATGAGGCGCACCGCCTTCTCGAGACCATCACGCTCGACAAGGCGACCCAGCACTACAAGCAGCTCGTTGCCGTCAAGTTCGGCGAGATGGTGTACGACGGTCAGTGGTTCACGCCCCTGCGCGAGGCGCTCTCCGCATTTGTCGCGAAGACGCAGGAGACGGTCACGGGCGACGTCAAGCTCCGCATCTACAAGGGCAACGTTACGAGCGCGGGCATCACGTCCCCTTATTCGCTGTACAGCGAGGATATCGCCACCTTCGACGACGACGGCGGCGCATACTCCCAGAAAGATTCCGAGGGCTTCATCAACCTCTTCGGCCTGCCCCTCAAGGTCAAGGCGATGCTCGACAAGAAGCTCGGAAAATGATCAAGGTATTCATCGACGGCGGCGCGGGCACCACGGGGCTCAAAATTGTAGAGCGCATGCAGGCGCGTGAGGACGTTGCGCTCATCACGCTCGACGAGGAGCACCGCAAGGACCCTGCCTCCCGCAAAGAAGCCATCCACGCGGCGGATGCCGTCTTCTTGTGCCTGCCCGACGACGCGGCAAAGGAAGCGGCTTTGCTTGCGGAAGGGGCGAAGGCGGTCGTCATCGATGCTTCGACGGCGCACCGCACGGCGGAAGGCTGGGCATACGGCTTCCCCGAGCTCTCTCCTTCGCACCGAAAGGCCATCCAAAGCTCCAAACGCATCGCCAATCCCGGCTGTTATGCGAGCGGCTTCATCTCCCTCGTCTATCCTTTGATCGCGCACGGCATTGCGGCGAAGGATTATCCCTTCGTCTGTCACGCGGTCAGCGGCTACACGGGCGCGGGCAAGAAGGGCATCGCCGAGTACGAGGCGGAAGAGAGAGACCGTGCGCTCGATTCGCCCCGCCTCTATGCGCTGGGGCTTCATCACAAGCACCTTCCCGAAATGCAGAAGGTCTGCGCGCTCTCGCATCCGCCCGTCTTCACGCCGTATATCTGCGATTTTCCCTGCGGCATGACGGTGCACGTCCCGCTCTACCGCTCCATGCTCCAAAAGAAACTCACGGTAGGGGAGATGGAAGAGCTGTTCCGCGAACATTACGCGGGCTGCCGCTTTGTCAAAGTCGCCAAAGAGGAGTCGGGCTTCCTCGCCGCCAACACGCTCGAAGGCACCAATCTTTTGCAAGTCTTCGTGAACGGCAACGACGAGCAGCTTTTGCTCTCCGCGCGGCTCGATAACTTAGGCAAGGGCGCTTCGGGCGCCGCCGTTCAGAATATGAACATTGCCTTAGGGCTGGACGAGGGGCTTTCTTTATAAACGGCGTCATCTTATAAACGGCGTTATCTTTTGGGCCCTCTGCCGTTCATCGTCTTCGCAATACGTTCGGTATTGCTTCATCCTCTTCGCGGCAGATCATCCCAAAATCTTTCCGCCGAGAGATCATGTAGCCCCGTCTTCGCTTGACGAAGCACAACTTTTATGATAAAATAGATAGGATAAGCAGGATCAGGGTCGTCAAGGCCCTGTTCGGCTGTCCTCGGAGAAATACCATGTTGCAATTGATCACGGGCGGCGTGTGTGCGCCCAAGGGGTTCGCGGCGAACGGCGTTCACTGCGGCATCCGCAAGAATAAAGTCAAGAAAGATCTCGCCCTCATCACGAGCGAGGTGCGCTGTGCCGCGGCGTGCGTCTATACGCAGAACCTCGTCAAGGGCGCGCCCATCCTCGTGACAAAAGAACACGTCAAGGACGGCTATGCGCAGGCGGTCATCGTCAACAGCGGCAACGCCAACACCTGCAACGCAAACGGCGTGGAGATCGCAGAGAAGATGTGCTCCCTCGTCGAAGCGCACACGGGCATCCCCTCGGGCGACGTCGTCGTCGCCTCCACGGGCGTCATCGGGCAGGAACTGAGGCTCGATCCCATCGCAGGCGGCATGGAAGAGCTCGTAAAGGGCCTCGCTTCCGACGAAGCGCACAGCTCGGCGGCGGCGGAAGCCATCATGACGACGGATACCGTCAAAAAGGAAGCCGCCGTCTCCTTCGAACTCGGAGGAAAAGAAGTGAAGCTCGGCGTCATCTGCAAGGGCGTCGGCATGATCTGCCCCAATATGGCGACCATGCTCATGTTCCTCACGACGGACGCCGCCATCACCCCTCAGATGCTGCAAAAGGCGATCTCGGAAGACGTGAAAGATTCTTTGAATATGCTCTCCGTCGACCGCGACACTTCCACCAACGATACCTTGTGTATCCTCGCCTCGGGGCTTGCGGGCAACCCCGCGATCGAGGCGGAAGGGGAGGACTTTGCGCTTTTCTCTCGGGCGCTCCACACCCTCACCACCGAGATGTGCAAAAAGCTCGCTGCGGACGGCGAAGGGGCGACGAGGCTCATCGAATGCCGCGTGCGCGGGGCGAAGACCAAAGAGGACGCCCGCCTTGCCGCAAAGTCCGTCGTCAATTCCAACCTCGTCAAGGCGATGATCTTCGGCGCGGATGCCAACGGCGGCCGCGTGATGTGCGCCCTCGGCTATGCGGGGGCAGACCTCGACCCCATGAAGATCGACGTCGACTTCCGCTCGGAAGCGGGCACTCTTCCCGCCTACAAGCAAGGGAGCGCCCTTCCTTTCTCGGAAGACTTTGCAAAGCGCGTGCTCTCCGAAAAGGAGATCGTCATCGACGTTGCTCTGAACGAAGGCAGCTTCGAAGCGACGGCATGGGGGTGCGACCTTACCTACGACTATGTGAAGATCAACGGAGATTACAGAACGTGACGCAAAAGGAAGTGCAGGCAGAGTTCCTCTTAGAGGCGATGCCCTACATCGAAAAATACCAGAATAAGGTCCTCGTCATCAAGTACGGCGGCAACGCCATGGTGAGCGAGGAGCTCAAAAAATCGGTCATGCGCGATCTCACCCTCCTGCGCTTTGTCGGCATCAACGTCGTGCTCGTGCACGGCGGCGGCCCCGAAATTTCCGAAACGCTCAAAAGAATGGGCGTTGAGTCGCGTTTTGTGAACGGCCTCCGCTATACCGACGAAGAGACGGCGGAAGTCGTGCGCATGGTGCTTGCGGGCAAGGTGAATAAAGAGCTCGTACACCGTTTGCAGATGTTGGGCGCAAAGTCGGTCGGCATGTGCGGCATCGACGGCGGCATGCTCCTGTGCGAAAAGGAGAGCGACGAGCTCGGCTATGTGGGCAAAATCATCTCCGTCAACACCGATGTCATCACCGATTCCCTTCAAAACGGCTATCTTCCCGTCATCTCCACCGTTGGCTACGACAACGAGGGGCATATCTACAACATCAATGCCGATACGGCAGCTTCTGCCATCGCGGGGGCGCTCGGGGCGGAGAGCCTCATTCTGATGACGGACATCCGCGGCCTTCTCCGCGACAAGGACGACGAGGAGAGCCTCATCAAGAAGGTGTACGTCTCCGATATCCCTTCCCTCGTCAACGAGGGCGTCATCTCGGGGGGCATGATCCCCAAGATCAACTGCTGCAAAGAAGCGATCCGCCGAGGAGTTGGCCGCGTGTTCATCACCGACGGCAGGGTCAAGCATTCCATTTTGCTCGAATTGCTCTCCGACGAGGGCATGGGCACCATGTTTGTAAAGGGCGACTGAACAGAGGGTTCGATCGCCTTTTTCAAAATATTTCGGCTTTGCGCGACGAGCGCGGCCCTTTCACAACGCTATGGAATTTTCAACGTTACAGCAACTCGAAAACACCTATATGGCGGAAACGTTCTCGCGCTTCCCCGTCGCCATCGAGCGCGGCGAGGGCGCGACCCTCTTCGATACGGAGGGGAAACGCTACGTCGACTTCGGTTCGGGCATCGCCGTTAACATCTTCGGCGCGAACGACGAACAGTGGAAAGCGGCGGTCATCGACCAGCTCTCGCGCATCCAGCACGTCAGCAACTACTACTATTCCGAACCGCAGCTCGACCTTGCCGAGCTTCTGTGCTTCCGCACGGGGGCAAAGCGCGTCTTTTTCGCCAATTCGGGGGCGGAGGCCAACGAATGCGCCTTAAAAGCTGCCCGCAAGTACTCCTTTGAAAAGTACGGCGAGGGGAGAAAGAAGATCATCTCTCTCAGCGGCAGCTTCCACGGCAGGACGCTCTTCACCCTCACCGCGACGGGGCAGGAAGCCTTCCACCGCTTCTTCGGTCCCTTCGTGCCCGAAGTCGTCTCCGTCGACGCGAACATGAAGGCGGTCGAAAAGGAGAGCGAAAACGCCTGTGCCGTCATCATCGAATGCGTGCAGGGCGAAAGCGGTGTCGAAGCGCTCGAAAAAGACTTCGTGAGGGCTCTTCGCGCCTTCTGCGACGAGCATGACATCCTCCTCATCTGCGACGAAGTGCAGAGCGGCAACGGCAGGACGGGCAAGCTCTACGCCTATGAACACTACGGCATTCTGCCCGACATCATGACGACCGCCAAAGGCCTCGGCGGGGGGCTTCCCATCGGGGCGTGCCTCTTCTTCGAAAAGACGGAGCACACCTTAAAGCCGGGCGATCACGGCTCCACCTTCGGCGGCAACCCCGTGTGCTGCGCGGGCGCCGTCAGCATCGTGAGCAGGCTCACCGAAGACTTCCTCCTCGAAGTGCAGGGCAAAGCGGAGTATCTGCGCGCAAAGCTCAGGGGCTTCGACGGCGTAAAGCGCGTTTCGGGGCTCGGGCTCATGATCGGGCTGGAAGTGGAAAAGCCCGCCAAAGAGATCGCACAACAATGCCTTCATAGGGGACTTTTGGTGCTCACCGCGCACGAAAAGGTGCGCATCGTGCCTCCCCTCAACATCACCAAGACGGAAATGGACGAAGGTCTGACTATATTACGCGAGGTATTAGCACAATGAAACATTTACTGAAGCTTAGCGATCTTTCCCGCGAGGAGATCCTCACCATCTTAAACCTTGCCGACCAGCTCAAATACGAGCGCCAGAACGGCATCTTCCACCCTTATCTGAAGGGCAAGAAGCTCGGCATGATCTTCCAGAAGTCCTCGACGCGTACCCGCGTCTCCTTCGAGACGGGCATCTACGAGCTGGGCGGCTACGGGCTGTTCCTCTCCAACCACGACCTGCAGATCGGCAGGGGCGAGCCCGTCGAAGATACCGCGCGCGTCCTTTCCCGCTATCTCGACGGCGTCATGATCCGCACCTTTGAGCAGAAGGAAGTGGAGGACTTTGCAAAATACGGCACCATCCCCGTCATCAACGGGCTCACGGATTACTGCCACCCCTGCCAGGTGCTTGCAGACCTCATGACCATCCGCGAGCGCAAGGGCTCCTTCAAGGGGCTCAAGATGTGCTTCGTGGGCGACGGCAACAACATGGCGAACTCCCTGATGGTGGGCGCCATCAAGACGGGCATGGCGTTCTCCATCGCCTGCCCCAAGGGGTATGAACCCGACGCGGAGCTTGTCAAGTGGGCGAAAGAGAACGGCGAATTCATGATGACGGAGGACGTCGAAACGGCGGCGCACGCAGCCGACGTCATCTACACCGACGTGTGGGCGTCCATGGGCCAGGAAGGCGAAAAGGAAAAGCGCGAACGGGCGTTCAGGGGCTATCAGGTCAACGCCGACGTGATGAAGGCGGCGCACGAAGGGGCGATGGTGCTCCACTGCCTGCCCGCCCACCGCGGCGAGGAGATCACGGCGGACGTCTTCGAAGCGCACGCCGACGAAATTTTCGACGAAGCGGAAAACCGCCTGCACGCACAGAAGGCGGTCATGTGCAAACTGATGAAATGAGCGGGAGATACGCATGGATAAGAAAGTATATGTAACGCTGGAAAACGGAAAGGTGTTCGAAGGGTATTCCTTCGGCGCCGAACGCGAAGTCGTGGGCGAGCTCGTCTTCACGACGGGCATGACGGGGTATATCGAGACGCTCACCGACCCGAGCTATTACGGGCAGATCGTCACGCAGACCTTCCCCCTCATCGGCAACTACGGCATGATCCCCGAAGATTGCGAGAGCGGCAAGTGCTGGGTGAGCGGCTATATCGTGCGCGAAAAGTGCGATGCTCCCTCCAACTTCCGCTGCAAAGGAACGCTCGAGGCATTCCTGAAGGCGCAGAACATCCCCGCGGTGTACGGCGTCGACACGCGCGAACTCACCAAGATCGTGAGGGAAGCGGGCGTCATGCCTGCCGCCATCACTTTCGAGCTCCTGAAAGATATTTCCGTCCTCAAGGGCTATAAAGTGAAGGACGCCGTGAAGTCGGTGACGGGGCACGAACGGCGCGAGAGCGGCCCGGAAGGCGGCAAGCGCGTCGTTTTGTATGACTTCGGCGCCAAGGGCAACATCGTCAAAGAGCTTGTCAAGCGCGGCTGCCGCGTCATCGAAGTGCCCGCCGATACGACGGCGGAAGAGGCGCTCTCCCTTCATCCCGACGGCATCATGCTCGCCAACGGCCCCGGCGACCCCGAAGAGAACACCGCCGTCATCGAAGAGATCAGAAAATTCGCAGGCAAGCTCCCCGTGTTCGGCATCTGCCTCGGGCATCAGCTCTTCGCCCTCGCGATGGGCGGCAAGACGCACAAGATGAAGTACGGCCACAGGGGCGCCAATCAGCCAGTGAGGCAGGTCTCCACGGGCAAGGTGTTCATCTCCTCGCAGAACCACGGCTACGAAGTCGTCTCCGACTCTCTGAAGGGCGTGGGGGAGGTCACCTTCGTCAACGCCAACGACAACACCTGCGAAGGCGTCAACTATCCCGGGCTGCACGCCTTCACCGTGCAGTTCCACCCCGAAGCGTGCGGCGGCCCGCACGACGCGAACTACCTCTTCGACGAGTTCCTCGCCGAGATGAATAAGGAGAAATTCAATGCCTAAGAGAAGCGACATCAAAAAGGTACTTGTCATCGGCTCCGGCCCCATCGTCATCGGTCAGGCGGCGGAATTCGACTATGCGGGCGCACAGGCGTGCCGCGTTCTGAAGGATGCGGGCGTCAACGTCGTCCTCTGCAACTCCAACCCTGCGACCATCATGACGGATAAGATGCTCGCAGACGAAATTTACCTCGAACCCCTCACCGAGGACAGCTTAAAACGCATCATCATCAAGGAGCGCCCCGACTCCCTGCTTGCCTCCCTCGGCGGCCAGACCGGTCTTACGATGGGCTGCAAGCTCGCAAAATCGGGCTTTTTGGATGAATGGGGCGTCAAGCTCATCGGCACCAAATTAGATGCCATCGACAGGGCGGAGGATCGCGAGCTCTTCAAAGAGACGATGGAAAAGATCCATCAGCCCGTCGTCCCGTCCGACATCGCCTATACGGTCGACGAATGCGTCAAGATCGCAGATAAGCTCGGCTATCCCGTCATCGTGCGCCCCGCGTTCACGCTGGGCGGCGCGGGCGGCGGCGTCGCGCACGACGAGGAGGAGCTCCGCCTCATCTCCCACAACGGGCTCATGCTCTCGCCCATCACGCAGGTGCTCATCGAAAAGTACATCGGCGGCTGGAAGGAGATCGAGTTCGAAGTGCTGCGCGACAGCGCGGGGAACGTGCTCACCGTCTGCTCGATGGAAAACTTCGACCCCGTCGGCGTGCACACGGGCGACTCCATCGTCGTCGCACCCGCGCTCACCCTCTCCGACAAAGACTATCAGATGCTTCGTACCGCCGCGCTCGAGATCATCACCGAGCTCGGCATCGAAGGTGGCTGCAACTGCCAGTTCGCCCTGCATCCCGATAGTTTCGAATACGCCGTCATCGAGGTCAACCCCCGTGTGTCGCGTTCCTCGGCGCTCGCTTCTAAGGCGACGGGCTATCCCATCGCCAAAGTGACGACCAAGATCGCCCTCGGCTACACCCTCGACGAGATCAGAAACGACGTCACGGGCAAGACGTACGCCTGCTTCGAGCCCGCCATCGACTACGTCGTCGTCAAGCTCCCCAAGTGGCCCTTCGATAAGTTCCTCTACGCCAAGCGCGAGCTCGGCTCCCGCATGAAGGCGACGGGCGAAGTCATGGCGATCGGCACTTCCTTCGAGCAGGCGATCATGAAGGCGGTGCGCGGCGCGGAAATTTCCCTCTCCGACCTCAACCACCCCAAGTTCACGGGGATGAGCCGCGAGGAGCTTAAATCCGAGCTCCACAAGACGACGGACGAACGCCTCTTCGCGGTCTACGCCGCCCTGAAGGCGGGCATCACCCCCGACGAAATTTTCGACATCACCAAGATCGACCGCTGGTTCTTGAATAAGCTTCTCAACCTCGTCAGATTCGAGCGCTCCGTCACGGGCAAGCAGCTTTCCAAGGAGGAATACCTCGAAGGCAAGAGGCTCGGCTATCCCGATAAGGTGCTCGAAAGTTACAGCGGGCAGGCGCTCCCCATGCACAGGCGCGCGTGCTTCAAGATGGTCGATACCTGCGCGGCAGAGTTCGCGGCGCAGACGCCTTACTTCTATTCGACCTACGACGAACTCGACCACGACGAAGCCAAGCCCTTCGTCGACAAGAGCGAGAAAAAGCGCATCATCGTCATCGGCTCGGGCCCCATCCGCATCGGGCAGGGCATCGAATTCGACTATTCCTCCGTCCACTGCGTATGGACGCTCAAAGAGCTCGGCTACGAAGTCGTCATCATCAACAACAACCCCGAGACGGTCTCCACCGACTTCGACACGGCGGACAGGCTTTACTTCGAGCCGCTGACCCCCGAGGACGTGCAGAACGTCATCGACATCGAAAAGCCCTACGGCGTCGTCATCACCTTCGGCGGGCAGACCGCCATCAAGCTGTGCGGCTATCTCGATAAGACGGGCGTGCCCATCCTCGGCACGAGCGCCGACAGCGTCGACAGGGCGGAGGATCGCGAGCGCTTCGACGAACTTTTGGAACAGTTCGATATCGCCCGTCCCAAGGGTCTCACGGTCATGACGAAGGAGGAGGCGATCAGGGCGGCGGAAACGCTCGGCTATCCCGTGCTCCTGCGCCCTTCGTACGTCATCGGCGGGCAGAACATGACGATCGCCTTCACGGAGAACGACATTTCCCGCTATATGGACGTCATCCTCGCCCAGCACATCGAAAACCCCGTGCTCTGCGATAAGTACCTCATGGGTACCGAGCTCGAAGTGGACGCCATTTCGGACGGCGTGGACGTGCTCATCCCGGGCATCATGCAGCACATCGAGCGCGCGGGCGTGCACTCGGGCGACTCCATCGCGGTCTATCCTCCTTATCACCTGAGCGACGCCATGCTCAAGACGGTGGTGGACATCTCGACGGAGCTTGCGATCTCCCTGAAGACCAAGGGTCTCATCAATATCCAGTACCTCATCTACGAGAACAAGCTCTACGTCATCGAGGTCAATCCCCGTGCGTCGCGCACCATCCCGTATATCTCCAAGGTGACGGGCGTTCCCATGGTGGAGCTTGCCACCAAGATCATGGTCGGCTCCCGTTTGCGCGACCTCGGCTACGGCACGGGGCTCTATCCCAATTCGCCCTACGTCGCCGTCAAGGTACCCGTCTTCAGCTTCGAAAAGCTCAACGACGTCAACTCTCAGCTCGGCCCCGAAATGAAGTCGACGGGCGAAGTGCTCGGCATCGGCAAGACGTTCGAAGAGGCGCTCTTCAAGGGGCTCGTCTCTGCGGGCTTCAAGATGTGCCATCCCACGCACGATCGTCCCGTGGGCGTCTATTTCACCGTCAACGATCAGGATAAGTTCGAGATCGTCTCCATCGCCAAGAAGTTCGCCGACCTCGGCTGCACGCTGTACGCGACGGCAGGGACCGCGAAGGTCATCTCCGACCTCGGCATCGACGTCACCGTCGTCGACAGGCTGAAGGCGACCAAGCAGGTCTCTAAGCTCATGGACGAGGGAAAGATCGACTATGTCATCTACACGGGCAAGACGGACGTCGACTCCATCGCCGACTATATCGAGCTCCATCACCACGCCATCCTTCTCGGCATCACCGTCCTCACCTCTCTCGATACGGCGAACGCGCTCTGCGACATCATCGCCAGCAAGTTCACCGAGTACAACACCGAGCTTGTCGATATCAACCGCCTCCGCAAGGAGAAGATGCAGCTCCACTTCGTTAAGATGCAGTCGTGCGGCAACGACTATATCTACTTCGACAACACGGACGGTCAGATCACCTGCCCCGAATCGCTCGCCATCAACTTTGTCAGCCGTCACTACGGCATCGGCGGCGACGGCATCGTGCTCATCGAAAAATCGGAAGTCGCCGACGCGAAGATGCGCATCTTCAACCAGGACGGCTCGGAGGGTATGATGGCGGGCAACGCCATCCGCTGCGTCGCCAAGTACCTGCACGAAACGGGCATGGTCAAGGGCGACACGATGAAGATCGAAACGGGCAGCGGCGTCAAGGACGTCACCGTGTTCTCCTTCGGCGGCGTCGTCTCCTCCGCGAGCGTCGATCTGGGTGTCGCCGAACTCAACGGCAAAAAGATCCCTTCCGTCTGGGAAGGGGAGCAGATCGTCGACGAGCCCATGGAGATCGACGGCGAAGTGTATCCCGTCACCCTCGTCAACCTCGGCAATCCTCACTGCGTCATCTTCTCGAAGAAGGTGGACGACGTGCCCGTCGAAAAGCTCGGCCCCAAGATCGAGAACAGCAAATACTTCCCGAACAAGACCAACGTCGAATTCATCCGCGTCGTCAACGAGTACACCATCAAGATGCGCGTCTGGGAACGCGGCAACGGCGAAACGTGGGGCTGCGGCACGGGCGCGGCGGCAGCGGCAGTCGCGTGCGTTTTGAAGGGCTTCTGCAAGAAGGATACCGACATCACGGTCAAGCTCCGCGGCGGCGATCTCATCGTCCGCTACCGTTCGGACGGCCGCGTCATCTTGACGGGCAATGTTCAGAAGATCTACGAAGGCAAGGTGGCGTTCTGAATGATTCGTGAAATGTTATATGAAGAGAGCGCGGTCTCCGTCAATGCGATGAAGGAGGAGAAGATCAACAAGATCCTCACCATCGTCGCGATCGTCTTCCTCGTGCTCTCTGTGTTCTATCTGTTTTTCTTCGGCCTGCCCGCCATCTCTATGGCGCTCGCCGATGAGGAGCTCGGCACGGTCGGGATCGTCTTCAACATTCTCTTTTCGCTGAGCTTTTTCGTCATGGGAGTGCTCATTGCGGTATTTCTGCTCTTCTTCAAACGCCGCTACAATGTGAGCTACGACTATCACTTCGTCGAAGATGAGCTGCGTATTTCCAAAGTATTCAACGGCAGACGCCGCAAACACCTGCGCACGCTGAAGGCCGATCAGATGCTCAAGATCGGCAGCTGCGCGAAGGAGTCCTTTCAGCGCACGCAGGCGGGCATGGATAAGAAGCAGATCCTCGTGATGACGCCCAACGAAGAGCCCGCGAAGGGGAAGGAGTTCTTCTATATCCTCTACTCTTCGACGGTGGAGAAGGTGCTCGTCATCATCGAAGCCCGCCGCGAGATCTTAGAATACCTCGTCCGCGCTGCGGGAAGAAGCAAGTACGAACCCAACTGAACATGATCTATCTCGACAATGCCGCCACCACCCGCCCCGACAGAGACGCGGTGGAGGCAGCGCTTCCCTATCTTCAGGATAAGTATTTCAACCCCTCTGCGCTCTATGGCGGAGGGGTCTTGGTGCAGGGCGAACTGCGCAGGGCGCGGGAGTATCTTCTTTCCTGCGTCGCCGATAAAACGCGCTTCGAGCTTTTTTTCACCTCGTGCGGCTCGGAGGCGGACAATACGGCGATCTTCTCTGCCGCCCGCCGCGGCAACGCGGTGACGTCGGCGGGGGAACACGCCGCAGTCTTCCAGAGCTTTACGGAGCTCAGACAGCGCAATGTCGAACCCCGCTTTGCGCCCCTTCGTTCCGACGGCAGAGTGGATACGGATGCGCTTTTATCCCTTGTCGACGACAAGACGACGCTCGTTTCCGTCGTCCACGTCAACAACGAGACGGGCGCCGTCAACGACATCGCATCGATCGCAAAAGCCGTCAAAGAAAAGAACCCGCGCTGCCTCTTTCTGAGCGACGGCGTGCAGGCGTTCGGGAAGCTCCCGTTCCGGCTCACGACCGACATCGATTTTTACGCCGTAAGCGCCCACAAGATCGGCGGCGCAAAGGGGACGGGCGCGCTCATCCGCCGAAAAGGCGTTCCGCTTTCGCCCTATCTCTTCGGCGGCGGGCAGGAAGGGGGCCTTCGCAGCGGGACGGAGAACGTCTTCGGCATCCTCTGCTTCGAAGCGGCGGCAAAAAAGAAGTTTGCCTCCCTCGAGGGCGACTTTTCCCGCCTCAAAACTTACCGCGAACAGCTCTTTTCCGCGCTCGATCACGATATTTTTCTCCGCATTTCACCTACGGACGGCACGCCGTACATCCTCACCGTCGCGGCGAAAAACCTGCGCGGCGAAATACTGCAGCGCCTTTTGGAAGAGCGCGGCGTCCTTGTAGGCACGGGCAGCGCCTGTTCCTCGAAGCACCCCGTAAGCCGCGTCATCACCGCCTGCGGCGTAGGGAAGGAGTATCTCAACGGCGTCCTTCGCTTCAGTTTCTCGCCCGCAACGACGGAAGAGGAAGTCAAAACGGCGGCAGAGGCTGCCAACAGTGCGGCGCACGAGCTCATCGCGCGCACGGCAAGGAGTTGAATATGCAAAAAGTCATCATTATCCGCTATGCGGAGATCCACTTGAAAGGCAAGAACAGGGGGTATTTCGAGCGCGTCTTCTCCGTCAATTTAGAGCGCGCCTTAAAGGGTCTTAAACACGAACTGCACCGCCTCAGCGGCCGCTATCTCGTCGCCTGTTTCGACGAAGACCGCACCGAAGAAATTTGCGACCGCATCTCCCGCGTGTTCGGCGTGCATTCCTATTCGGTCGGGCTTTCGACGGGCACCTCGATGGGGGAGCTGTTTCAAGCCGCCCTCGAAGTCTGCCCGAAGGAGGGCACCTTCAAGGTGGATACCCACCGCGCCGATAAAAAGTACCCCAAGACTTCCATGCAGCTCAATGCCGAGGTGGGGGGGTACCTCCTCGATAAAAACCCCGCTTTGAAGGTGGACGTGCACGCCCCGCAGCACACCGTCTGCCTCGACATCCGCGAAAACGGCACCGCACTCGTCTTCTCGGCATTCGAGCCGGGCGTCGGCGGCATGCCCGTCGGCACGTCAGGCAAAGGCGTGCTCCTCATCTCGGGGGGCATCGACTCTCCTGTTGCGGGCTATATGATGGCAAAGCGCGGCATGAGCGTCGAGCTTCTCCATTTCCACAGCTACCCCTACACCAACGACGGCGCGAAGGAAAAAGTCAAGGAGCTCGCCCGCGAACTTTCCCGCTTCTCTCACTCCGCCCGCCTTGTAACGCTCAATGTCGCGCACATCCAGGAAGAGATCCACGCCAAATGCGCGCCCGAACTCAACGTCACCCTCCTTCGCCGTTTCATGTACCGACTTGCGGAGCGCCACGCAAAAAATATCGGCGGGCAGTGCCTCATCACGGGCGAAAGTCTGGGGCAGGTCGCAAGCCAGACCATCGAGGGCATCACCTCCTCGAACGCCGTCGTCACGCTCCCCGTCCTTCGTCCCCTTATCGGCTTCGACAAGGACGAGATCATCGCGATCTCGCGCAAGATCGGCACTTACGAGACGTCCGTCCTCCCGTATGAGGACTGCTGCACCGTCTTTCTGCCAGAATTTCCTGCCATCAAGCCCAAGCTCTCCTTTGTCGAAGAGGAGGAAGCGAAACTCGATGTCGCCCGCCTTATGGACGAGGCGATGGCAAGCAAAGAGGTCTTCGATCTCACCGAATAAGTTTTAAGCGGCGCGGCGCCCCGAAACTCGGGGGCGCCGCGCCGCATTTTCCGCCCGCCCGCAAAATGCGGGCGGCTCTTTCTGTTTCGTCCTCACTCAGAGGGCGGGCGTTTCTATCTCGTCCTTTTTTTGATCGGGCGCCTTTCCGTTACTCCCACCAATCTTCGGGGAGCTCCCCCTCATCGAGGCATATCGAGGGGAGCACGACGCTCTCTCCCGCTCTCTCTCCATAAAAGGGCGTCACGGTATAGCTGTAGCGGATGCCCGGTCTCACGCTGCCGTCGCATATCGTCTCCCGCCATTTTCCGCGGTAGATGACCTTGCTTTCGCCCCCGCCTTCGCGTTTTACCTCGTAATCATAGTACTGTGTCAGGCATAATCGGATGCAAACCACCCCGTTTTTTACAAAAATGTTCGGCGTTTCGATACGCGGCATCGAAAAACGGTCGCTCACCGTCTGTGGAAGATGTGCGGCTGAAAACAGCTCTTTCATCGTCAAAACGGCAGGCGCCATGGGGTCGGCGAGCACCAGGCGGTGCCTGTTTTCATATTCTTCTCTGTCGAGCGCCGCTTCCGCGATGCCCTCGGGGCGCGCGGGATCTAAGGGCGTTCTTTCCTTGTATAGCGCCTTGAATAGCGCAAACAGCTCGCTTGCGGGCTCGCCGCCGCCCGTCGCGGAGATAGGGGAATTGTCGCTGTTCCCGAGCCACACGCCGAGGGTATGCTCCGAAGTATATCCCACGGCATAGGCGTCCGTATTGCCGCGCTCCGTTCCGTTCGTGCCCGTCTTGCCGCTCACGAAATAGGGGAGCGTCCTCAGCCGCTTTGCCGTGCCCTCCGTTGCCGCCGTGTGCAGCATATCGGAAAGGAGATAACAGGTCTCTTCCGAAAAGACGCGGCGCTTCTCGTCCGCCCGTTCATAGAGCACGCGCCCGCTTTCGTCCGTCACGCGTGCGATGCATTTCGCGGGGGCAAACAGCCCGCCGTCCGAAAGGGTCAGAAAGGCGGATAGGAGCTCTCTCATCGTAAAGCCCTCCCGCATCCCGCCGAGGGCAAGGGGGAGCGTCTCATCCTCGGCATACACGAGCAGCCCCATCGCCCTCAGATAATCCGCGCTCTTTTTGGGCGTTAAGCTATTCATCACCTTGACGGCGGGAATGTTGAGGCTTCTTGCAAGCGCCTCCCGCGCGCTCACATAGCCCGAGCACTTCCCGTCGTAGTTTTTTGGGGAGTATCCCCCGTACGAGACGGGCTCGTCCAAAAGCGGCGTCGCGGGGGAGAGCAAGCCCTCTTCAAGGGCGGGCGCGTACACCCCCAAGGGCTTGATGAGGGAAGCTGGGCTCCTTCGGATCTCTCCCGCCGTCGTATGATAGGCGATGAGTGCGTGCCCCTCATTCTCCGCCGCGATCAGAGTGCAGCCGCACTCCGCCGAATATGCCTCCATCTTCTCCTGAAGTGCGCGGTCGAAGTACGTCTCGACGACGAGCTTATCTTCCGAAGCAAGCTCGGGGAACACTTCGGAAAGCTCTTCGAACACGAGCCGCACATAGCTCGAAGTCTTATTTTCGTGCGGCATTTGGGGGAGGGGGGTCTCCTTCGCTTCCTTCGCCTCTTTCGCCGACAAAACGCCCTGCTCTTCCATGAGGGAGAGCACGAAATCCCTCCGCTCTTTGCACGCCGCCCCGTCGCGGAAGGGGGAGTAGCGGTTGGGCGAGCGCACCAAAGCCGCCAGCATGGCGCTCTCGGCGGGAAGAAGTTCGCCCGCGTCCTTCCCGAAATAGTACTGCGCGGCGCTCCCCACGCCGAAGGCGCTGTGTCCGAAGTAGATGGAGTTGAGATAGAGCTCCAAAATTTGCTCCTTCGAATAACTCTTTTCAAGCTGCCGTGTGAGTTTCCATTCCTTGAGCTTACGGCGAACGGTCTTTTCCCCCGAAAGATGGGTGTTCTTGATGAGCTGCTGCGAGATGGTCGAAGCCCCCTCGCGGAAGGAAAAGCTCGCGATATTTTTGAGCGCCGCCTTCCCGATGCGGAGAACATCCAATCCCCCGTGCGCATAAAATCGCTTGTCTTCGACCGCTACAAATGCGGCAGGAAGATGAGCGGGAAATTCCTCAAATGCGGTATGTCCTTTCGGCGTCTCGATCGCGCTGCCGTCTCTTGCCAAAAGCTGCACCTGCGCGTTCTCCGTATGCAGTTTCTCGGGCTCGAGTTTCACGTTCGCCGTCGAAATCAGCGCAAACAGCACGAAGGCGGCAAGGGAGATAAGGAGCGCCGCGCCGATCGCGAGTAAAATTTTACCGAACACTTTCATTTCCCGCAGTATGTGCTTTTTTGTAAAAAAATCGCACGCAGTCGGCGGCACAGGTTGAAAAACGGCGCATTTTGTGCTATAATCTTGTATCGGGAGGGTCATAGCGATGGCAACACTCAAAGAACTTGTCTCAAACAGTTCCCGCATCGTCTTTTTCGGCGGCGCGGGCGTCTCGACGGAGAGCGGCATCCCCGATTTCCGCTCTCAGGACGGGCTCTACAATCAAAAGTATTCCGTCCCGCCCGAGACCATCTTAAGCGACACCTACTTCTACTCGCACACCGAAGAATTTTACCGCTTTTACCGCGATAAAATGCTCCCCTTGAACGCCGAGCCCAACGCGGCGCACAAAAAGCTCGCAGAATGGGAGCAGGAGGGAAAACTGCTTGCCGTCGTTACGCAGAACATCGACGGGCTCCATCAGAAGGCGGGCTCGAGGCGCGTCTTCGAGCTCCACGGCAGCATTTACCGCAATCACTGCCTCTCCTGCGGCAAGAGCTTTTCGGCGGAGTATATCCAAAAGAGCACGGGCGTTCCCCGCTGCGAATGCGGCGGCATCATCAAGCCCGACGTCGTCCTCTACGGCGAACAGCTCGACGAAAATACCATCCTCGGCGCCGTCCGCGCCATTGCAGCCGCCGATCTTCTCATCGTGGCGGGCACGTCGCTCTCCGTCTATCCCGCCGCAAGCTTTTTAAGTTACTTCCGCGGCGAGCACCTCGTGCTCATCAACCGCGACAAAACACCTTTGGACGGCGAGTGCGAACTCGTTATCCACGAAAAAGTAGGGGAGGTCTTTTCCACGCTTTGAACTATCATATCGTCACATACGGCTGCCAGATGAACGTCCACGAATCGGAAAAGATCGCGGGCATCCTCCGCGAAAAGGGGTATAAGACCCCCGTCGAAAGCGAGGAAGAGGCAGATATCATCGTCTTCAACACCTGCTGCATCCGCGAAAACGCAGAAAACCACGCCTTCGGCAACATCGGCAACTTAAAAAAGCTCAAAAAGCGCAAAAAAGAGCTCATCGTCGCCGTGGGCGGCTGCATGGCGCAGGAGGAGGGCAAGGCGCAGCTTCTCAAAGAGAAATTCCCTTTCATCGACATCATCTTCGGCACGCACAACGTCGCAGAGCTCGGCTCTCTCATCGATGCTTTACGCGAAAAGCGCAAAAAGCAGGTCTCCGTCCTTCCCGAGCGAAAAGAGACGGAAGATCACATCACCCCCGTCCGCACGAGCTATCCCAACGCCTGGGTGAACATCACCTACGGCTGCAACAACTTCTGCACCTACTGCATCGTGCCCTATGTTCGGGGCAGAGAGCGCTCCCGCAGGGCGGAAGTCATCTTAGAAGAAGTCGAAAGCCTCGTTTCCGAGGGCTACAAAGAGATCACGCTCTTAGGGCAGAATGTCAATTCCTACAACAGCGACGGGCAGGGCGGCATGCCCTTCCCCGAACTTTTGGATCGCTGCGCTCGCATCGAGGGCAAATTCCGCCTGCGCTTCATGACGTCGCACCCAAAAGACTTCACGAAAGAGCTCGCCCTCGTCATGCAGAAGCACGAGAAGATCTGCAATTTGCTTCATCTTCCCGTGCAGGCGGGGAGCGACCGCATCCTCGCGCTCATGAACCGCCGCTACACGCGCGAAAAGTATCTTGACGAGATCAAAATGCTGCGTGAACTCATCCCGAATTGCGCCGTCACGACCGATCTCATCGTCGGCTTCCCGACGGAGACGGAGGAAGACTTCCTTCAGACGCTCTCCCTCGTCAGAGAGGCGGACTTTTCCTCTGCCTTCACCTTCGTCTATTCCCCCCGCACGGGGACAAAAGCGGCTCAGATGGAGGGGCGCATCCCCGAAGAGGTCTCAAAAGACCGCATCATGCGCCTCGTCGACGCCGTCAACGAAAACACGCGGCTCAAATCGCTCGAATATGTCGGTAAAGTCACGGAAATTCTGTGTGAGGACTACGACGAAAAGAAGGGGCTCTATTTAGGCCGCAGCGAAGCGGGCCGCATGGGCTACTTTGTAAGCGAGAAGAACGTCATCGGCGAGTTTGTGAACTTGAAAGTTGATCGTGCAAATGGTATTTCCCTATATGGAACTTTAACTTGATATACTCAGGAGGACATCTATGGCTCTCTCTCCCATGATGGAGCACTATCTCAAAGTCAAAGAGCAGTACAAAGACTGCGTTATTTTCTATCGTCTCGGCGACTTTTACGAGATGTTCTTCGACGACGCCGTGCGCGTCTCCAAGCTCCTCGATCTCACGCTCACGGGGCGGGACTGCGGGCTCGAAGAGCGCGCGCCCATGTGCGGCGTTCCCTATCACGCGGCGGAGACGTACATTTCCAAGCTCGTCTCTCTGGGCGAGAAGGTCGCGATCTGCGAACAGCTCTCCGACCCCAAGGAAGCGGGCCGCGGCATGGTGGAGCGGGACGTCATCCGCGTCGTCTCGGCGGGCACGCTCATCGAAGACGGGCTTTTGGACGAGCGCAAGAACAACTATATCGCTTGCGCCGTCAGGCGTTCGGGGCAGTACGCCCTCGCGTGGGCAGACATCACGACGGGGGAATTTTGCGCTTCTTGCGAGGAGGACAAAGAGGCACTTTTATCTCATCTTGTCAATCTCTCCGTCGCGGAGATCATCTGCAACGACGAACTCCTTCTCGACGTCAAGGAGAGCGAAGAGGTCGAGCGTCATCTTCTGCCCGCCTTTTCCTGCTATCTCCCGTGGGCGTTCGCGGCTGCCTCCGCCGAAAAGAACCTCAAAGAGCAGCTCCATGCGGCGTCTTTGGAAGCGCTGGGGCTCGATGCAAAGCCAATTGCCGCCATTGCGGCGGGCGCGCTCCTCGAATATCTTCGCGAAACGCAGAAGCACGCCCTTTCCAACATCAACCGCCTGACCCTTTCCGAAAGCGCGGGCTATATGACGCTCGATCCCGTCGCCGTCCGCAACTTGGAAATTCTCAAGAACAACGCCGAGGGCAAGCGCTACGGCTCCCTTTTGTGGCTTTTAGATAAGACGCGCACGGGCATGGGTGCCAGGAAGCTTGCTTCCATGCTCATCACGCCGCTTTTAGACAAAGAGAAGATAAACCGCCGCCTCGACGCCGTCGAAGAGCTCGCCTCTGCCACCGTCGTCCGCATGGGCATCTCCGATCTTCTGGGCGGGATGCGCGACATCGAGCGTCTCACGGGCCGCATCTCCAACGGCAATTTACAGCCGCAGGACTGCATCTCGCTCTCCCGTTCGCTCGCCGCCATCCCTTCCTTAAAGCTTCAATTGACGGGCTTTTCCTCCGAGCTGCTCCGCGCCATCGCCTCCGATCTCGTCGATCCGCACGAGATCTGCGCCCTTTTGGACGCCGCCATTTCCGAGACGGCGACGACGCGCAAAGAGGGGAACTTCATCCGCCGCGGCTACAACAAAACGCTCGATTCCCTCCGCGACGTCAAGTCGGAAAGCCGCACCATGATCGCCGAACTCGAAGCGCGCGAGCGCGAACGCACAGGCATCCGTACCCTGAAAGTGGGTTTCAACCGCGTGTTCGGCTACTATATCGAAGTGAGCAACTCCTTCAAGGAGAAAGTCCCGTATTCCTATGTGCGCCGCCAGACGCTCACGAACGGCGAACGCTACACGACGGAGGAGCTCAAGGAGCTTGAAAGTAAAATTTTGGGCAGCGACGAGCGGGCGAGCCGCCTTGAAGAGGAGCTCTTCGACGAAATTTTGTCGGTACTCTCCAAGAACATCCCCGTCTTCCAGCAGCTCGCCTCTGCCGTTGCGCAGCTCGACTGCTTCCTCGCCTTTGCGACGAAAGCAAAGGAGAACAAGTACTGCCGTCCCGAGATCGCCGAAGACGGCGCGCTTGAAATAGAAGACGGCCGCCATCCCGTCGTCGAAGCGCTCTCCAAAGACCGCTTTGTGCCAAACGACTGCCTTCTCGACGGCGATCAGAACCGCACGATGGTCATCACGGGCCCCAACATGGCGGGCAAGAGCACCTATCTCCGCCAGACGGCGCTCATCGCGCTCATGGCGCACATCGGCTGTTTCGTGCCTGCCAAGCGGGCGCGCGTGCCGCTCATCGACCGCATTTTCACCCGTATCGGCGCGAGCGATAATCTCATCTTAGACCGTTCCACCTTCATGGTCGAAATGACGGAAGTCGCCAACATCCTGCGCAATTCGACCTCCCGCTCCCTTCTCATCCTCGACGAAGTGGGCCGCGGCACGAGCACTTACGACGGCCTCTCCATCGCGTGGGCGGTCATCGAATATCTCAACGAAAAGATCCGCGCAAAGACGCTCTTTGCAACGCACTATCACGAGCTCACCGAACTCGAAGGGCGGCTCGAAGGCGTCAAAAACTATAAAATAAACGCCCGCGAAGTCAACGGCTCTATTGTGTTCCTGCGCAAGATCGTGCGGGGTGGGGCGTCGCGCAGTTTCGGCGTCGAGGTCGCCTCCCTTGCGGGCGTGCCCGAAGAAGTTACGTCCCGCGCCAAGCGCATCTTAAAGAAGCTCGAAAAGAACGATCTCGCACGCGGGGCGCAGAACGCCGAAGAGCCCGAAGCGCCCGAGGCGGAGAGTCCCGTTCTCGACGAGCTTGCCGCGCTCGACATCAACACCCTCACGCCCATGGCGGCATTTCAGCTCATCGTGCGCTGGAAGGAGAACAAATGATCAACATTCTGCCCCCCGAAGTCTATAACCGCATCGCGGCAGGCGAGGTCGTCGATCGGCCTTACTCCGTCGTCAAAGAGCTCGTCGAAAACGCCATCGACGCGGGAGCCACCCAGATCACCGTCGAAGCGGAGGGCGGCGGCAAGAAGCTCATCCGCGTGACGGACAACGGCTCGGGCATAAAAAAGGACGACCTTAAAGCCGCCTTCCTGCCGCACGCCACAAGCAAATTAAAGACGGCGGACGACCTTGCCGCCATCTTTACGCTCGGCTTCCGCGGCGAGGCGGTCGCTTCCGTCGCCTCTGTATCGAAGACGACCATCCTCTCCCGCGCGAAGGGGGAGGAAGCGTATTCGCTCACCGTGGAGGGGGGCGTCTTCGGCGAAATTACCCCCGCAGGCGGCGCGGAGGGTACCGTCGTCACCGTCGAAAACCTCTTTTTCAACACGCCCGCCCGCCTCAAATTTCTAAAGAGCGACGCGAGCGAAGAAGGGGATATCACCGCCATGATGGCGCGCTTCCTTCTCTCCCGCCCCGAAATTTCCTTCACCTATCTCGTCAACGGCAAGGTGCGCTATCGCTCCTTCGGCGACGGGCTCGAAAGCGCGCTCGCCGTCGTGTACGGCGCGGGGACGCTTCAAAACTGTATCTCCATCCGCGCCGAAAAGCACGGCATGCGCCTTTGGGGATATATCGGCAACCGCGCCTACAACAAGCCCAACCGAAGCTATCAGAGCCTCTTTCTGAACGGCAGATACATCGTCAATCAGACGGTCGCGCTCGCCGTCACCAACGCCTACGGGAGCTACCTCATGAAACGGCAGTATCCCTTCTATGTGCTCTTTTTAGAGGTGCCGCCCGAGGTCGTCGACGTCAACGTGCATCCCAACAAGGCAGACGTCCGCTTTGCCGATAATCGCATCGTCTACGGCACGGTGTATTCCGTCATCTCGGCGGTGCTCGACGGGAGCTCAGCGGCGCTCGAATACATTTCGCCCGCCATTTCTTCCACTGTGGGGAAGAACAAGGGGGCTGTCTCGCCCCTTCCCGAGGTTCCCGAAAAAGCTCTTGCGCCTGCTGCGCAGCCCGCGCCTGCTGAGCCTGCAAACGCCGTTTCCGAAGTCTCGGCGCCGGCATTCAAGGCTGTTCCTAAGCCCGCAGGGGCGCCCTTGTCCGCGCCCGCCGCTGCGCCTCAAACTGCCGCTGCGCCCGCGCAAGCGGCTTCGTTCGCCGCAAAGCCTGCCCCCCGCATGAGCGTGGAAGAGGCAAAAAAGGAGCTTGCATTCGAGATCCCAAAGCTTCACGGCCGCGAGCGCGTCCGCGCCCTCGAAGAGGAAAAGCCCAACACCTTCGAAGTGCGCTCGCCCCTCGCGTCTTCGCGTCCCGCCCCGCAGGAAGCGCGGGAAGACGCCTTCGAAGATAACAAAAAATACCTTTTGGAGCGCGACGAAAAGGCAAAACAGCAAAAAATAGACCCCGCAACGCTCATCTTCCGCGGCGTACTCTTTGAAACCTACCTCATCTTCGAGCGCGGCGAGGAAGCGTTCTTTATCGATCAGCACGCGGCGCACGAGCGGCTCATCTACGAAAAGCTCAAGAATCAGTGCGAAGCGCGCACGCCGCTCTCCCAGCCCATGCTCATGCCCTATATCCTCACAGTCAACGCGCAGGAATTTTCCTTCCTCGTCTCTCAGTTCGGGAGTTTGCGCGCCCTCGGGTTCGAGATCGACGAATTCGGCGGCACGTCCGTCAAGGTGTCTGCGGTCCCGCTCGATCTCTTCGGCATGGATATCGAGGCGTTCTTCCGCGAAGTGCTCTCCTCGATGGAATCGCTCCGCGCCATCCGTCTTTCCGAAATCGCCCGCGATAAACTCGCCACGATGGCGTGCAAAGCGGCGGTCAAGGGCGGCGAACGGCTCACGGAAGAGGAAGCAAAGCGCCTGCTTTTAGATATGGACGGGGATATGGGCTTGAAATGCCCGCACGGGCGGCCCGCCGTCGTCAGAATGAAAAAGAGCGACTTTGAAAAGCTCTTCAAGAGGATCGTATGAAGGCGCTCGTCATCTCAGGCCCTACGGCGTCGGGCAAGACGGCGCTCTCCGTGGAATGTGCAAAGCAGCTGAACGGGGAGATCGTCTCGGCGGATGCGCTCCTCGTCTACAAAGGGCTTGATATCGGCACCGCAAAGCCGACGAAAGGGGAGATGGGGGGCATCCCGCACTACATGATCGACGTCGTCGAGCCCACCGAAAGCTTCTCTGCAAGCGACTACGAACGCCTCGCCCTTCCCATCCTGAAAGACATCGTCGCCCGCGGAAAAGTGCCGGTGCTTGTCGGCGGAACGTCCTTTTATCTCGATGCGCTCCTCTACAAGCGTACCTTGGGCGGCGCGCCCGCAGATGAAGCTGTCCGGAAAAAGTACGAGGCGATCTTTGAGCGGGAGGGCAAAGAGGCGCTCTTTGCGCTTTTGAAAGAAGTCGACCCCGCCTCCGCCGAAGTATTGCACCCCAACGACAAGAAGCGCGTCATCCGCGCGCTCGAGATCTACGAACTCACGGGAAAGCGCAAGTCCGAACAGCACGATGAGCGCATCCCCCGCCTTCCCGTCCTTGCGGTGGGTGTGGACTATCCAAGAGAGGAGCTCTATGCCCGCATCGACGCCCGCGTCGACGGGATGATGAAGGCGGGGCTCGTCGAAGAAGTGGAAGGGCTCCTTAAAAGCGGAATTTCCGAAAATGCCCAATGTATGCAGGGCATCGGCTACAAAGAAGTGGCCGAGATCTTAAAAAATACCGATTCGCATAGTACTATGTCAGACAAATTCAATGCTATGTCAGACATGATCAAGAAAAATACACGCAATTATGCCAAACGGCAGCTGACTTATTTGCGGAAGCGCAATGTCGTCTGGCTCGCGCCCAAACCCGTTGAGGCGCTCGTACAGGAGGTTTGTTCGCTCTATGAAGGTAATTGAACTCATCGCGGCTGAGGAGAAAGCGCTCTCCTCCCGCTTTTCCGTGATCGACGAAACGGCGCTCTTCAATCAGCGCAAAGTGCTCGACGCATTCCGTGAGGAGATGATCGCGCTCCGTCACTTCGCCCCTTCGACGGGCTATGGCTACGGCGACGAGGGGAGGGACGCTCTCGGCCGCGTCTTTGCGCGTGCCTTCGGGGCGGAGCGCGCCATCGCCTCTCCCGTGCTCCTTTCGGGCACGCACGCCCTCACCGTCGCCCTCTTCGGGCTGCTTGTGCCCGACGATCATGTCCTCTGCATCACGGGCACGCCGTACGATACCCTGCGCGGCGTCGTCTGGGGGGAGGGGAACGGCTCTCTCAAAGATTATCAGATCTCTTTCGAGACGGTCGCCCTTACAAAAGAGGGCAAGGTCGATGAAGAGGCCGTCCTCGCCGCCCTTTCCCAAAAACCTTACAAAATGGTCTATATCCAGCGTTCGCGCGGCTATGAGCTCCGCGACGCCTTCACGGTGGAAGAGATCGAAAGGATGTGCTCCCTCGTCCGCGCAGCGGGCTTTGAGGGCGTCATCTTCGTCGATAACTGCTACGGCGAATTTGTCGAAACGCGCGAACCCACCGAAGTGGGGGCAAACGTCATCGTCGGCTCTCTTATCAAGAACCCCGGGGGCGGTCTCGCACCCACGGGCGGCTATATCGCAGGGAAAGAGGCGTGCATCACGCGCATCGAAAACCGCCTCACCGCGCCCTCCGTCGGCGGGGAGGTCGGCTCCTATGCCTATGGCTATCAGTACTACTATCAGGGGCTCTTCCTCGCGCCGCACACCGTTGCGCAGGCGCTCAAAGGGGGGCTCCTCATCGGCGCGTGCCTCGATGCTTTGGGCTATGAAAACTTCCCGTCTGCCGATAAGCTGCCCGCAGACATCACCCGCGCCGTCCGCTTCAACACGGAAGAGGAGCTTTGTGGCTTCATCCAGTCGGTGCAGGAGTGCTCTCCCGTCGATAGCTTCGTGCATCTCGAGGCGTGGGATATGCCCGGCTACGACTGCAAAGTCATCATGGCGGCAGGCAGTTTCGTGCAGGGGGCGAGCATCGAGCTCTCCGCCGATGCGCCCATCCGCAAGCCCTACACGGCGTACTTCCAGGGCGGGCTCACCTACGAGCACTGCCGCATCGCCTGCGAGTATATCTTAAAGCGTCTGCTCCGCGAGGAGTAAGACCGCATTTGTGAGCGGCGGGCGCCGACGGCGGTCAGCCCGTGACGGCGAACCCGCCCAAGCGGAACCCGCCCGTTCCCCATATCCCGCTCCAAGCCCTATGATAAGGAGGCCAATATATGAAGAGCCGCGTCCTCTTTGAGCTCAGACCATATCTCATCGCCTTTGTGTCGTCTGCCGTTCCGGCTCTCGTTTTCACGCTCCTCGTGCTCCTTTGGCTCTCCGAGGCAGCCTTTCTGCGCGTGCTGCTTATGCTGCTTGCGCTCCTTTGCGGAACGGCGGCACTGCTTTCGCCCCTCATCATTGCGCTCGTGCGCTTTTCGCGCCTCTTGTATGCGCCGACGGTGCCGAATACGGCGAACCAAGCTCCCGCGCCCCTCGCATCCGAGCCCGCCGCACCCGCTTCGTCCGAGCCCGCTCCCGCGCAGACATCGGCGCCAAAACCTGCACCCAACTTCGCCCGCCCTGCCGTCTCACGCAAACAGGTCGCTGCACATTTCCTTATGGGCTATTGCTTCCTGCTTCTCGGGGGAGGGGTGCTGCTTGCATCGGTGTTCCTGCTCCTTCCCGCCGTTGACCTCATCCCGCTGTTTGGGGTGAGCGCGCAGGATATTTTCTCCGCCGTCTACGCCTTTTTGAGCTCGGAGCCCGTCCTCTATTTGGAACTTGTCCTGCTCCTCTTTGCCTGGGCAGCGTTCGAACTTCTTTTCCTGATGGCGCTCCCCGCGATCGGCTGCACGTTTCCGCAGGGAGCCCGCGTTGCCGTTCCCGTCCTCGCGTTCTTTGCCTGCACCTTCTTTGTTTTTCCTTATCTGACGGCCAACGTGCTCCTTCCCGTGTTCTCTCTCGTCGCCTCGTGGAGCATCGTGTTCGCGGCGTTCCTTCTCATCCTTGCGTATGCAGTCTGTGCGCTGCTGTGTTTTGTCCTCATCGATAGTTCGCTCCGCAGCCCTTCGAGCAGGCGGTAGAGCGTTGACGAAAGGGGCGATTTTTCAAATCGATCAGATCAATTTTTCGGCGCGGGCGGCCGCATAGTAACCTCAGTCTCCCCGC
>ENA-OYZE01000189-OYZE01000189.1-human-gut-metagenome-genome-assembly--contig:-NODE-189-length-28690-cov-7.301903_pt1 | contig 28690 bp, 29 predicted proteins | sample MGYA00243259_ERZ653469 | MGnify/ENA primary metagenome ERZ653469 (study PRJEB26926, sample SAMN06164913) | human gut metagenome | biome: ENVO:00009003; feature: ENVO:2100002; material: ENVO:00002003...
TTTGCCATAAAAAATGTGTACCTCCAAAAGTGTCTAACTTTTGGGGTACACATCAGTTATGCTATCTGTCCTTTTGTGTTGTACTATTTCTGACATAGTATATTATTTCGGGGTATTTTCGTGATTTTCGGAGGGCAAACAAATTCGTTACGTCACTTTGTCATGTATCATTCGGGCTGAAAAAATAGTAGACGCCGTTTTTTAAAAAAGTAAATATAATTAGCGCAACGGCACAAACTACAGTTAAATTGCATTTGTGAGGTAGTCATGAAACGTATTTTACTTTTTGTGCTAATGGTAACGGCGTTGTTTTCCGTATTTATGATTCAGCCGAAACAGGCTTTTGCAGCGGAAAGCGACGATGACATTTTTTCTAAAATCGGCGACTTGTTTGCGCCCGGCGCAAGCAAAGAAAAAATAGATGAACAGGTTTATATCGGCGGATATGCAATAGGCATGACTATCGACGGCAACGGAGTTACCGTAATAGGTCTGAACGAGTTTTTCAACTCTGACGGTAAACTTGTGTGTCCTGCAGTGGAAGCGGGTCTGCAGTTGCACGACGTTATAGTCGAATTGGATGGAAGAAAGATATTCAATTCCACCAAGTTGTCGGAGATTGCGTCCAAAAGCGGCGGAAAAGAACTCAGATTGCGGTATATCAGACAGGGCAAAGTCGCTGAAACTTATATAGTACCGCAGATGGATCTTGCCAACAAGCAATACAGACTCGGACTGTGGACAAAAGACAGCAGCAGCGGCATAGGTACGCTGACTTATGTCAAAAAGGATCTGTCCTTCGGTTCGTTGGGACATCCCATTTGCGACGGCAAGGGCAATATTGTCAATTGTGACAACGGAGGCGTTTACAGTTGCAACATCAACGGAGTGAACAAGGGCGTAAAAGGAACGGCGGGTGAACTTAAAGGCACGTTCAGTTTCGAAGATTGCATCGGGCTGTTGCACAAGAACAACAAATTCGGTGCATTCGGCACATTCAAGGCAATGCCTTTTGACGATATGCAACTTATAGACGTTGCGTCGGTAGGAGAGGTTCATCCCGGCAAAGCGTATATTTATTCAACGATAAACGGTAAAGAACGGTGTAAATACAGTGTGGAAATCATTAAAGCGGTCAAGCAGACTTCTCCCGACGACAAGGGTATGGTCTTGCGTGTGACGGACGAGCGGTTGCTGGACGCGACGGGCGGTATAGTTCAGGGGATGAGCGGAAGTCCCATTGTCCAGGACGGCAAACTGGTAGGAGCAGTTACGCACGTGTTCGTAAACGACCCCACAAAGGGATACGGAATGTACGCACAGTGGATGCTCGGGAATTAATCCGAGCGCACGGTAGTGGCATGTCATTGCGGGTGTCGTTTGCATAATTGTCCCGCTACTTTCATAGCATTTAGTATGAAAGTATACAATGACTTGGCTTTAAATTTTCAACAACTGTGGGATACGTATAAAAAGGATAAAGTAATTCTTATTCTTTGCTACGGACTTTTTGCGGTAGCGTTGGGTATTACATTTGCCTTTTACCGTCAGATAATGGCGTCATGGCTGTATTCCGACAGATTTCAGTATCTGTACGGAATTATTTTCGAACGCAAACTTTTTTCCCTTCTGTTTACCTATATATGGAAAACCTTGTTACTGTATTTCGTAGCGCTGTTACTTGCGTGCAACCGGTATACAAGGTTTCTTTGCTTACTGTTACCCGTAGCGTGCGGCGTTTCCTGCGGGGTTTACTTTGCCGTTGCCTTTTCTTCATTCGGCGTTCTGGGCGTCATTGCGGGTATAGCGGTAATTCTTGTAGAACAACTGTTGAACGTGACTATAGTTATAATTGCTTTCAACGAATGTGGATGTTGTCAGTGCTGTTGTTTTACTGATATACTTTTGCGTTACAAACTTACACAGTTGGCGTCTGTTCTCGCCGTAATCGCCAAATGTATTGCTAATTTTATAATATTGAGTTTATTTATAGCGTTATTTTGATTGTTAAATTGTAAAAGTTTTGATATAATTAGCATAGGTGGTAGTATATGAGAGCATTTATTTTAGTTATAGACGGATTCGGAGTGGGCGCATTGCCCGACTGCAAGAAATACGGAGACTACGGCGCAAATACGTTGAAGAACGTGCGCAATGCCTACGACTTGAATCTTCCCTGTCTTGCCGACATGGGATTGTACAATATCGACGGTACTTATAACGATGACCGTTTGCCCAACGGCGCTTACGGCCGTATGGCGGAATTGTCAAAGGGTAAGGATACTACTGTTGGACATTTGGAAATAGCAGGCATTGTGACAAAGGAGTTTATGCCTACATTCCCCAACGGTTTTCCCAAGGAATTCATTACCCGTCTGGAAAAACAACTTGGTACAAAAGTACTGTGTAACAAACCTTACAGCGGTACGGAAGTAATAAAAGATTACGGTGAAGAACACCTGCGTACAGGTTACCCGATAGTGTACACTTCGGCGGACAGCGTATTGCAGATTGCCGTACACATGGATAAATATACTATTGAACAGTTGTACGACATGTGTTTGAAAGCACGCAAACTGTGCGAGGGCAAGTACGGCGTGGGCAGAATAATCGCCCGTCCCTTTGAAGGACAGTACCCGTTTGTGCGTACCGCAGATCGTAAGGACTTTTCTCTCGATCCGCCCGGCGAAACATTGCTTGACGCTGTCAAGGCAAACGGATTGGAAAGCGTTGCCGTAGGCAAAATAGAATATATTTTCAACGGCAGAGGAATTACGCGCAGTATTCACACCGAAAGCAATCTCGACGGATTGGAAAAGACCATCGAAATTGCCAAGGAAAACTTTGACGGTCTGGTGTTTGTCAATCTTGTAGACACCGACATGAAATACGGTCATCGCCGTGACGTATACGGTTACGCTCAGGCGCTTGAAGAAATTGACAAAAAAGTCGGCGAACTGTTGCCTCTGTTGAAAAAAGACGACGTACTGTACATTACGGGCGATCACGGTTGCGATCCGACTCACAAGGCGCATACCGATCACACCAGGGAGTACACGCCGTTGCTTATTTACGGTTGTGACATCGTTCCGACAAATCTCGGCACAATGTCGGGAATGGACGTCATAAACGATACTATTCGTCAGCAACTCGGACTGCCTTTCGGCGCAAAGTCCGTGTGGGAAAAGATCACTATGTGATTGTAAAACTATGTATAACTTTAGTGATAAGTTAGCGCAAGAAGCATCCGAAAAGAAAGGAATTAAAAGTATAATCGCCAAAGAACGCGAAAATATGCCGGAATACCAGTACAACTTTCTTTACAAGAGAGTAATGCCCGGTTTTGTGTTTGTAATCGGTGGAGCAATAGTGGTATTTATTGCGTGTTTGCTGATAGAGCACTTTACTAAAAACGAAATAGTTGCTTTTATTCCGTTTATTGCCTGGGCTGTGACTGTTGCCGTATTGCTTGTTCTGTTTGTTACAGGCACACTCAGACTGAACCGACGGATCGATGCGGACAACCTCAAACGACTCAACGAAAGGTTTTACATTACCGACAGCGCAGAGGCGGAAGAAAAAATGCGTTGCGAAGGCATTACCAAAGACAGTTGGAGTATCAACGGTCTTACCGTTCCGCTGTATGAATGCGACGTGATATTCTTTTTCTACGACAATTACGGAAGTATAAATTTTTCCATGCTGTTTGCAAATGACAATTTCAATTTGCTGTATGCATTGGATCTCGACGCATATAGTTACACGTGGTTTGTGAACAACATTGAAATAGTCAGTAACAAAGAAGTGTTCGGAATGTTGGTGAAGGACAAAGAAAAATTCGTAACTTTGTACAGACGTTACAAAAATCCGGAAAAAATGCTTGAAAATTTTTAAATTTAATATTGTTCGCGCCGCTTGTTAAAAGCGGCGTTTTTTTTGTTCACTCTGCAAACGGTTGTTCCGTTCGGCGTCTGAAACGGCCGGTGTATAGTTATTTTTTAATTGCAGATACTAACGGTAACAAAATTTAAGGAGTGCCTATGAAAAAAGCAGTATTGATTATATTGATTCTGACAATTATATCGGTTGCGATGTTCAGTTCTACGGTGATGGCGGACAGTTACGCCAAACCCTCCAAGAGCAGACAGGCATTACTGATGAACGAAAACGGCGAAGTACTTTATCAGCACAATTCCACCGAAAAACAGCCTATAGCAAGTATGACAAAAATAATGACATTGCTGTGCGTTTACGACGCAATTGACAGCGGTAAAATTTCTTTGTCGGATGTGATTACCTGTTCGGCAAATGCGTCGGGCATGGGCGGTTCGCAGGTTTTTCTCGAAACAGGAGGACAATATACGGTCAACAACCTCATTAAATCGGTTGTGGTTTGCTCGGCGAATGACAGTTGCGTCGCTCTTGCCGAACATGTCAGCGGCAGCGTTGAAAACTTTGTCGCCGACATGAACAAAAAGGCGTCCGAACTTAAACTTGTCGCTACGCATTTCGAAAATCCGACAGGTCTTCCGCAGTTGAATCACTATTCCTGTGCGGCAGACGTTGCCAATATGATGCGCGAATTGATAAAACATCCGCATTACTTTACATGTTCCAAGATTTGGATGGAAGACTTTCAGCATCCCGACGGCAGAATAACTGGTATGTCTAATACAAACAGACTGGTAAGATTTTACAACGGATGCGACGGCGGTAAAACAGGGTATACGTCTGAAGCAATGCATTGTCTGTGCGCAACTGCTAAACGAGGCGACACGAGATTTATTGCCGTCGTCGTGGGAGCGCCCGACAGCGCAACAAGATTTTCCGAAGTATCTTCAATGCTCGACTACGGATTTGCCAACTACGAAACCAAGGTTTTCATGGACAGCCATACGCAGATAGGCAGTGTAAAGGTACGCGGAGGTAAAGAAGGACAAGTGGAAGTAAACGCTTCCGAACCGCTTGCGGCGTTTACACGCAAGGGACAGTGTAATTGCGAAGTAGTTGTAGAACTTGCCGAAAACGTTAAAGCACCGGTCGCCAAAGGCGATGTAGTGGGCAAGGCGGCGCTTGTAAAGGACGGCGAACGTATAAAGGAAATTGAGTTGGTAGCAAATTGTGACGTAGCCGTAAGAAGTTACGGACAGTATATCGGCGATATTGTAGGTGTCAACTGAGTATTGTCAGATATAAAAGTCATTTGGGGAAGACTGCTGAAAGGTCTTCCCCTTTTTGGGGTTAAAACAACAATTTAGACTAATAAAATTGACTTTTAGCGTTGTTTTTGATACACTGTACAAAGGTGTATTATGTTTATAATCGAACTATTGAAAAATTTCGGCAATGAATTTTGCCGCGAAGGTTTGCTCAACGTAATAGCGTTTATTATTGCCTTGATGTCGGCGCTTGTTTTGCATGAACTTGCGCACGGTATCGTTGCCAAGTGGAACGGCGACGACACTGCCAAACTCATGGGACGCCTGACGTTAAATCCTCTGTCGCATTTCGACGTCGTCGGTCTGCTGATGATGTTGCTCGTCGGTTTCGGTTGGGCAAAGCCGGTTCCCGTAAATCCCAACAATTTCCGTAACAAGACAAAAGGAATGGTAAGTGTTTCTCTTGCAGGCGTGCTGACAAATATAATTTTAGCGTTTGTCTTTTCCCTTTTCTGGGTAGTGTGGGCACGCTACATATCGATGCCTGCTTTAGCAAACAACCTGTATTACCTCGACCACTTTATGTTGATGTTGTTCAATCTGATTGTGTCGATAAACATTTCCTTTGCGCTGTTCAACATTCTGCCGCTGTATCCGTTGGACGGTTACAGATTTTTGTCCTGCTTTGTTTCACAGGAAAATTCCTTCATGACGTTTTTGCGCAGATACAGTCTGTACATCTTGCTGTTCCTGCTTATGTGGAACTACTTGCCGTTAATCGATGTCTATTCGCCGCTCAGTCTGTATATGACGTATCTCGGAAACGGTTTGATAGACGCCTTTTTGAAACTTTGGGGGTTGATATTCGTATGAACAATCAGGAAATACAGCAACAGTATTTATTTGATCATCCTCAACCGGACAACGCCCTCAAACTGGAACTGTCCAATTTCGAAGGGCCTCTCGATCTGCTGCTGTTTCTGGTAAAGGAAAGCAAGATAGAGATTAAGGATATATTTCTTTCGCAGGTCACGGAACAGTTTTTGCAGTATATGTCGCAATTGTCCACGGTAGACGTGGATCAGGCAAGCGAGTATATGGCTATTGCGGCAACTTTGTTGGAAATTAAATCCCGTGCTCTGTTGCCCATTGACCCGATTGACGATGAAGACCTCGAAGAAAAACAGCGCGGTCTTATACGCCAGATGGAAGAATATCAGCAGTTCAAAAAAATAGTTACCGAACTTAAAGAGCAGGAAATGGTCAACCGTTTTTACCGCGATCCGGAAAAAAGCGTCGGTCAGGAAGTAGTGGTAGTAAAGGAACAACTGAGTTTCGAAGGCTTTATGGAGGCTTTCAACAAGTTTCTCATGCGTATGCAGATAAAGACGCAGGCGGAAAACGTCTCGCGTGCCATTACCAAGGAAACATTTACCGTTGCTCAAAAGATTGAATTTTTGCGCGAAAAACTTTCCCAACAACCGCAGATCAACTTTTTTGAACTATTCGACGAGTATTCCACGCGTCTTGAAATAATCACCACTTTCAGTGCAATGCTCGAACTGTTGAAACTGCAATACATAAAGGTGATTCAGGACGGGTTGTTCGAAGATATAAAAATTGTCAGACGTACCGATGCGGTACTTCAAGAGGTAAATTACAGTGAAGAACTTGAATAATATAATCGAATCAATTCTGTTTGTTTCCGGCAAGGCTGTCGAAATTGCGTTTATTGCGGAAAAGTTGGAAGTCCCGGTAGGCGATGTTAACAAAGCGATAGAGCAACTTAAACAGCGGTACAGCGGTGAAAGCGGAATACATCTGCTTACATTCAATAAGAAAGCGCAGTTTTCCAGCAACCCCGAATATGTTAAATCGGTGGAAAGCGTTCTCAATCCCATTAAGGAAAAGGAACTTACCAACGCAATGTTGGAAACGCTTGCTATTGTGGCTTACAAACAACCGGTTACCCGTGTCGAAATAGAGGAAATCCGCGGGGTGGATTGTACCTACTCCGTGCAAAATCTTACACGACTCGGATTGATAGAAGCGGTTGGACGCAAAGAATCTATAGGTAAACCCTTGCTTTTTGCTACAACCGACGAGTTTTTGAAAAGATTTTCTTTGACCTCTATTGACGATCTGCCCGATCATCAGGCTTTGCTCGGAAAACTTCAATCCATAGAACAAAACATCAATTCCGTCACGACGGTTGAAAAGCCGATGTTCAATACTCAGGACATACCGGAATTTCTTGAAGGGGAAAAGGTAGAAGTAGTGGAATGAATTCAACGGAATACACTGAAAAATCTGCCAATCGCAGAAACAACAACATTTTAGGTATAGTTGCGGTCATCATATTGTCAGCGATCAATTTGCTGCATTTCCCCCTGTTCTTTCTGGCATTTGCCGAGCAGGTGCAAACGGGCTGGGGATACGGTACAAATCTCGAATTGGGCGTGCTGTTTTGGTGGTTGGCAGAGATTGTACTCAGCGTACCTTTTATTTTAGCCTGCGTTTTTACTGCGCTGTCCTTTATTCAGCGAGATTTAAAAGGAAAAGTCGTTGCAAATACGTCTTTGATCTGTATGTTTGTTTTACAGATCGTTTTTTCCAATCTGTTTTTTATTTTTTGAACTGTGTATCGGTGCGTTGCTTCGGCAACGCATTTGTCGTTGGCGCAATTTGTTGCATTTACGGTACTTACGCGTCGCAATCAGTATGCGATTGTGTTTTTTTACGGCTGACAATACTTTTTAAAGCGCTTGATGAAATTCGCTATTGACAAATAACAGACAATTGTCATATAATGAAAAAAAAAGGACGGGTAAAACAATGAAAAAGATTTGGACTAATCGTTGGAAAAAAGCACTCATATGGTTCAGCGGCTATTTCAGCCTGATCGCCTTTGCAATAGTGGGAGGCTACGCAATCGTCAAGAGCGAAGACGACGACCTGCGTTACACTGCGAAAAATGCGTTCTTCGTAGTGCTCATATTTGCAGCAATTGGCGCATTTATTTCCGTTTTGTCTTCAATCAACTCTCTTGCCGGATACAATGCCACATTTGCAAATATTTTAAGTTGGGTGCGTTTTATCGTTCTTATTGCCGAAACAACCGTCTATGTCGTCTTTATACTTCTTTCGCTTTTCGGCGGTGACAGAACACAACAGCAGGAAGTTAAAAACAGCGAAACGCCGACTGAATCGCAGAAAACCGACAATAATACCGACAAGGACTGAACCTTTGTCTGTTACCTGACATTGGCGGTTAAATATGCCTTTGGGAGCCCTTTGACAAGGGCTCTTTTTTATGCCTTTTACCTTTAAATAATTGTTTAAATGCAGTATTTAATTTTCAGTCAGGCAAATTACGTTACGTATCGTATTCGTCTGCACTTTTCGAAACATGATTTTATCTTTTACGGAAAGTCATTTACCGACTTGCAGACTTTTTAACGAATATTTCCGGATATATTTTGATTCGGGCTATTTGGTCATTTAATTTTTATTTTGACATTGTCTTGTCTGTGTCTGATTTGTGTCACGCTACATTCCGATTTGAATTGTACAATTTACTGAGACTTTGGGCTGTTTGCAAACAAAATTCCTACAAGCGTATATTTTTTTTACATCTCTGCATATTAAAATTATGATATTCCTTACGGCATTTATGATAGTATTGACATTGACATTGGCGCCTGTTTATTTCAGGATATCGGTATTGATTGATATCAATAATGTCTATGCTTTACTGAAAGTGCGGTTGGGACATATCACATTGCTGCGACAGCGATTTACGCTGAAAGACGGTAAAATTGTGTACAAAGGAACGCTCAACGGAATTGCGCCCATAGAATTCAAACCTGATGACGACGGGGTAAATCTGGTAAGATGTTTCGATCTGCAAAAACTTGATTACCGCATTGTTTTCGCAGTGGACAAGCCGTCAAGGACAACGGTTGCAATGGCGGTAAACATTCTGTCGGCTATAACGACGGCAATTGCTACAAGTGTGACCGAAACGTCCGTCCGTGGCGGAACATCGTACAGTTACGATGAAAACGTCACGGTGGCGGAATGTCTTGTCAGCACGGCTGTAATAAGAATACTGTACGCATTGGTCAGACAAGGAGTAAAAAATGGATTACAGAATAAGTGATATCGTAAATACCGCTGTTAACAACATAGCGCACATTGCCGAAGTAAATACAATTGTAGGCAAACCTATAGTAGCGCCTGACGGTACAACAATTATGCCGGTATCTCAACTTACGTTTGCATTTATGGCAGGAGGCGGTGAATACGGCGACAAACTCAATAAAGGTATTCTCAAAGACGGCTATATCGGTCACTTCGCCGGCGGATCCGGCGGCGGAGCAACTCTTACGCCCGTCAGTTTTCTCGTGGTGGGAAAGGATGGCGTGAAAGTTCTCAAAGCCACGGACGAAAGTCCGCTTGACATACTTCTTGACATCACAAGGGGGATGTTCAGTGAAAAAGATCGGTAGTGTTGTGCTGTTGTTTCTGGTCGGCTTGGTATTGTGTATTTCGTTTACTCAATATAATGTTTCGGCGGAAGAACATCTTACGGTAGCAAGGTCTGCCGTGCTGATGGAAAGAGACAGCAGAAGAGTGCTTTACGCCAAAAACGAAAATGAAAGACTTCCTATGGCAAGCACTACAAAGATAATGACGGCACTTGTGGTAGCGGAAAACTGTCAGCCCGATGAAATAGTTACCGTGGATAAAAAAGCGGTGGGAATAGAAGGTTCTTCGCTGTATCTGAAAGAAGGGCAGCGGATTCATGTCTGTGACCTTCTGAGCGGTCTGATGTTGCGTAGCGGAAACGACTCCGCCGTCGCGCTGGCAATACACACGGCAGGCTCAGTAGAAAAATTCGTGCAAATGATGAACGACAGGGCAACAAGTATTGGCGCAGTCAACACGCATTTTGCAAATCCTCACGGATTGCACGACAATGAACATTACACGTCCGCTTACGATCTTGCATTGATTACCGCTCAGGCGTTGAGTAATGACCTCGTGCGCAAGACGGTTGCGCAGAAAAGCGCCGTGTTGCATGAAGACAACAGCGCGATAAATATTTACAACAAAAATAAATTACTGTCCATGTTGCCTGACGCCGACGGCGTAAAGACGGGTTACACGACAAAAGCGGGGCGGTGCTTTGTGGGTAGCGCCACACGAAACGGAATGCAGTTGATTGTAGTGGTGCTGAACTGTTCTCCGATGTTCGAAAACAGTCGAAGTATGCTCGAATGGGGCTTTAGCAACTATACTATGACAAACATAGTACCATATAACAAGCCGTATAAGCCGCCGGAAAAGGGCGCACGGGTTTATTTTTGCCCGGATGAATTCAGTTACCCGCTAAAAAGCGATGGCAGCGAAAATACTCTTATTAAAAAAAGTTTTGAAAAATTGCCTGACGGAGAAGGGTATTGCCTGAATATATATTTAGACAAACAGTTGATTTTTTCACGAAAAATGGTTACTATATAGGTAACCATTTTTATTGTACAGAGGAACATATGAGATTAAACAAGTATCTTGCAGATTGCGGTGTGGCAAGCCGAAGGGCATGCGACAAACTGATAGCCGAAGGTGCTGTTCGTGTAAACGGAAAGCCTGCGACTTTGGGTACAGATGTCAACGAGGCGAACGACAGCGTTACCGTAAACGGCAGACGCGTTACTTTGGCTAAAAAACATTACTATCTGATGCTTCACAAACCCAAGGGGTACGTAACAACCGTTTCCGACGAACTGGGAAGAAAAACGGTAATGGATCTTGTAAATATCAAAGCGCGTGTTTATCCTGTGGGAAGATTGGATTACGACACGGAAGGCTTGCTGTTGCTGACAAGCGACGGTCAACTTTCCAACGCTCTTACACGTCCGTCTTCGGAAGTACCGAAAACCTATATCGCACGTGTGTCGGGACAGTTGAGCGACGCGGATATAAACAGACTGCGCAACGGAGTTATGATCGACGGCAAACAGACATTGCCTGCCATTGTCGGTGTAGCGGAAAAGGACGCCCATCACACGAGATTACAGATAACGATTACCGAAGGCCGTAACAGGCAAATAAAGAAAATGCTCGAAGCGGTGGGCAGCGAAGTGGAATTTTTAAAAAGAGTGTCCATCGGCGATTTGCGACTGGGCGGTTTGTCCCGCGGCAAATACCGCTTTCTTACGGACAGGGAAGTACAGTATTTAAAATCGCTCGGAGGAATAAAATGAACATACTGCTGACTAATGACGACGGTGTGGAAAGCCGTGGTTTGCAATTGCTGTGCGGTACGTTGTCCGCAATGAAAGACGTAGATGTTTATGTCGTTGCTCCGGACAGTGAGCGTTCGGCTTTTTCCCATGCAATAAACTTTCACCGCGAAGTGGGATTTTTGCCTTTGAAACGGTATTTCGGAGCGGTAATGGCGTTTGCCAGTCACGGAACTCCTGCCGATTGCGTGAAGTTTGCCGTCAAAAATCTCAATATACCCTTCGACCTTGTGATTTCCGGTCCCAACAACGGCGAAAATTACGGGCACGATATACTTTATTCCGGGACGGTAGGCGCGGCGGAAGAAGCGGTTTTGTGCGGTATGAGGGCTGTAGCGTTGTCCCGTTTGGGAAGTTCGTCTGACTTTTCCGCATGCGTCGGATTTATAAAAGACAATCTTCACAAGTTGTTGCGGTTCGATTACACTCAAAGTCTTTTAAATATAAATGTGCCTGCGTTGCCGTACAATGAAGTCAAAGATAAAGTCAAGATCACCGCTCAGGGCGGAGCGTTGTTTGACGATTACTATCAAAAGGCGGATGCCGAGCATCACTGGATATTGGTGGGCGACAAAGTGTTTACCGATCTCGACGCCGACTGCGATGTGGCGTGGGTGGAAAAGGGCTATATAACCGTTACTCCGCTGACGATCACTCAAACCGACTTCGACAAAATGCAAAAGGCGAAGGAATTGTTTGAATGAAAGTTGCTGTTATAGGAGGCGGACCTGCCGGCATAATGGCGGCGGTCACTGCGTCGGAAATGGGTGCGGAAACGGTTCTTTTTGAAAAGAACAACAAATTGGGCAAAAAAATATATATCACCGGTAAGGGCAGATGCAACGTGACAAATGCTTGCGACAAGCGGGAGTTTCTGAACAACGTTGCGACCAACGCGAAATTTCTGTACGGGGCGATAGGAAGATTCGACAGCGACGCGCTGTGCCGTATGCTTTCGGACAACGGTCTTGCGTTGAAGGTGGAACGCGGAAATCGTGTTTTTCCTGTATCAGACAAGGCGAGCGATGTTACGGCAACATTGGAAAAAATGCTCAGGCGTAACGGAACGGAGATTGTACTCAACGGCAAAGTGCAGTACATACGTCCTGCCGGAAAAGGCTGGACGGTGTGCGTCAACAGCATCGAAAAACTGTTTGACAGGGTAATTGTGGCAACAGGCGGTATTTCTTACAGCGCAACGGGCAGTGACGGCGACGGTTATAAGTTTGCCGCGCAATTGGGTCACGGTGTGGTCGAGCCTCGGCCTGCGCTTTGTGAAATAATATTGAGCGAAAAACACGATCTCGAAGGCCTGTCCCTTAAAAACGTGCTTGTGACCGTTTCACGCGACGGCAAGAAAATTGCCGAGCAGTTCGGGGAAATGCTGTTCACTGCAGAGGGCGTCAGCGGTCCGGCAATACTTACCGTTTCCAGCCTTATAAACAAAAAGCCTGTCAAAGGCTACGTTTTGTCGATAGACCTGAAACCAGCGCTTACCGATGAGCAACTTGATCAACGTTTGCAAAGAGATTTTTTGAAATATATCAACAAGGATTTCCGCAACAGTCTGTACGACCTGTTGCCTGAAAGACTTTGCGCCGAAGTGATAAAGAGAAGCGGTGTCAATGCGTTTGTCAAAGTAAACAGCATCACCTCCGCGCAACGTAAGACCGTCGGACATATAATCAAAAATTTACGATTTACCGTCAGCCGACTGGGCGACATAGAACGAGCCATAGTTACAAGCGGCGGAATAGACGTTAAAGAGGTAAATCCCGGTACAATGCAATCCCGACTGCATGAGGGGTTATTTTTTGCCGGCGAGGTGCTGGATGTGGACGCTTTTACAGGCGGTTTTAATATGCAGATAGCATTTTCAACAGGTTACACCGCGGGGCTCAATGCCGCAAAGGAGGAGCAATGATTGCAATAAGAGGTGCTGCGAGCGCGGAAAACAGCGTGCAAAGCATCAGAGAAAACACAATGTCTATGCTGAACGCTTTACTTACTAAAAACAATATTGCGCCTTCGGACATAGTCAGCCTTGTTTTTTCTCTGACCAAAGATCTGACTGCATTAAATCCCGCAACGGTTGCGCGTACGCAATGCGGATTTACGGAAACTGCATTGTTCTGCGTTCAGGAGGCGGTGACTGACGGTGCGCCCGACGGCATAATCAGAGTGCTTGCTTTTGCGGAAAGCAACCGGAAACCCGTCAACGTGTATCTGGGTAAGACCGCCCAACTGAAACATCAATTCGAATCATTTGTAAAAATGTGACGTGCAGGCGTTTGACATTTATTTGCCTGTGTTATAAAATGTGTTGAACGTTTTATTCTGTCACTGTACAGTAAAGGAGTAAAAATTGGGTAAATTTTTTACAGGTTTCGTGCATGTTGTAAAACATATAATGAAACCGTTTTTCCCCGTAAAATGGTACGGCCCCCGCAAGTTTGAGCAAAAGCGCACAATACTCGTGGGTAATCATATATCCGGTTGGGACCCTGTTGTGTTTTCCATATGGTGTCGGACACCCGTTTCGTTTATGTATAAAGCGGAATTTCAGAAAAGTTGCTTTTTGCGCGCGGTATTTAACGGTCTTGACTTCATTCCCGTACACAGGGGAGAAGTGGACATAGCCGCCACAAAGCGCACTTTAAAATTGCTAAAACAGGAAAAGATCGTGGCGCTGTTCCCTGAAGGAACACGCAGCCCGGACGTCGATAAAATGCTTCCTTTAAAGACGGGCGCCGCATTGTTTGCCATCAGGACAAAGACGCCCATCAGACCTTACTATATCTGGGAAAAAGCCAAACTGTTCAGAAAAAATTACTACTATGTGGGGGATGAGTTTACTCTGGAACAGTATTACGATCAGCCGATTACCAAAGAGATGCTTGCCGAGGCTACCGAAATCATAGCCGAAAAGATGACGGAAGTAAGGGAAAAGATGCTTGCCATCTTGCAGGAAAAGGGTATAAAAAGGCGCAAACGCACAAAAAAAGAATTGAAAAAACTCGAAGAATTCCGTAAACAGCAGGAAGAGTCGCAGCAGTGAAACAATTTCTCGTATATAAAAATTTAGGTTTCTGCAACGGCGTGGACAATGCGGTCAAAAAGGCGCTTGCCTGTCCCGAGGGTTCCTATTGTCTGGGCGAAATAGTGCACAACAGACTTGTTACCGACATGCTTGAAAGTCACGGTATCAGAACGGTCGACGACGTTGACGAGATACCGGACGGAGCAACCGTCGTGATACGCGCGCACGGCGTAACGCCCGACGTAAAACGCAGACTGGAAGATAAAAATGCCGATATAATAGACGCTACCTGTCCTTTCGTTGCGCTTATACAGCACAAGGCAATGGAGTACAGCTTGAAAGGATATCAGATAGTGCTTGTCGGCAATGCCTCTCACCCCGAAATAGTCGGTATAAACGGCTGGTGCGGAAACAGTGCCATTGTCACCGACGGAAGTGAGGTTTTAGATCTGAATTGCTATGAAAAGGTGCTTGTAATGTTTCAAACCACCTTTGATATAGAAAAATACAAAAAAAGTTTGCAAAATCTTTTAACCGATAATGTAAAAACGCTTGAAATATTTGACACAATTTGCTATACTACAGTGGATAGGCAAAATTATGCCCATTTTGTAGCACAGCAAAGCGATCTTGTGGTCGTGGTGGGAGACAGGCACAGTTCCAACACTAACAAACTGTTTGACATTGCTTCCCGCTACTGCAAGCACGTTCGTTGGGTCAGTTGTGCGGATGACGCGTGTTTTGACCTGTCGGAATTTAAGAAAATAAGTTTTATTTCAGGTGCATCAACTCCTGCCGAGTTGATGGAGGGGGTTCTTTCAAGAATGAGTGAAAACGCAAAAGAAACCGTAGAAGTTACAACTGTAACAACGGAAGCAAACAACAACAGCACAAACGATAATATTTTCGAACAGGCTGTCAGTCAAATCAAAGAAGTCATGTACAGACCCGGCAAAATTGTTAAGTGCACATTCGTAAGCGCAGTTGACAACGGCGTATTTGTCCGTCTGCCCAATTGGAAGCAGGACGCTTTTATTGCTAACGAAGAATTGACATTGGATGAAGATTACAGCACTTTCAAGAGTGGTCTTAAAACTGGCGACGAACTGGAATGTTCCGTTGTATCAGTGGATGGCGGTAAGATTACCCTTTCCAAAAAAGCCGTAGACGAACGTTACAAGGACGACGAACTTGTAGACGACATCAAGCAAGGCAAGGAATTCGAACTTGTTATGACCAAGGCTCAGGGAGATCGCCTTATAGGCAGACTGGGCAGTTACACGGTAACGGTGCACGCATCACAGATAAAGATGGGCTACGTCAAAGACCTTACGCCTTATATCGGCAAAAAACTCCGTCTTGTTTCCAGTGCGGAAAAGGTAAACGACGCCAAACATCACATTTCGGCAAGTCAGAGAGCAATTCTCGTTGCTGAAAAGAAGGCTAAGGAAGACGAATTCTGGAACAACATCGAAGTGGACGAAATCGTGGAAGGAAAAGTTTTGAGATTTGCTCCTTTCGGCGCATTCGTAAGCGTTCGCGGTTTCGACTGCCTCGCTCATACTTCTGATTTGTCCTGGGACAGAGTAAACAATCCCGCAGACGTTTTGGAAATAGGCAAGACTTACGAATTTGTAGTGCTTGCTCTTGACAGAGAAAAGAACAGAGTTTCTTTGGGCTATAAGCAACTTCAACCCAAGCCTTGGGAACTTGCCGCTGAAAAATTTGCTGTCGGCAGCGTTGTAAAGGGCAAGGTAGCACGCATCATGCCTTACGGCGCATTCATCGAACTGGACAAAAATATCGACGGTTTGCTGCATGTATCGAATGTGTCCTGGGAATGGCTCGACGACATCAACAAGGCGTTGAAAGTGGGCGACGAAATCGAAGTGGAAGTGCTTGAATTCGACGCCGAAAACAAGCGTATCACACTTTCCAGAAAGGCAGTTCTGCCCAAGCCCGAACAACCTTCCAAGCGTCATCAGGAAGAAAGCGCCGAATAATTTCGACAATACCGATTACTCGGTGACAAGAGGTCTCCGACTGTACACTTAGTTTTCGGCAAATATATAAAAGGAGAAACGCAAATGAACAAACAGGAAATCATCGCCAAATTTGGCAGAAGCGAAGGGGATACAGGTTCGCCCGAAGTGCAGATTGCTCTGTTGACTGCTCGTATCAATCACTTGACAGATCACCTCAGAACGCACGCAAAGGACCATCACTCCAGACGCGGTCTGTTGCAGATGGTAGGTCGCAGAAAGGGTCTTTTGGACTACCTTAAAAGCACCGACATTGAAAAATACAGACAAATCATTGCAGATCTGGGATTGAGAAAGTAACATTGAGAAAAGGGAGATGGGGCTGTTTTTCCCCTGTCTTCCTTTTTTTACTGTAAAGACGTATACAAGTTGCGAAAGCAACCTACCATATATGTGAGTTTGAAGGAAAGGAGAATAAGAAAAGAATGAGTAAATTTAAAAAAGTTGCCGGCAAAATCGGTAACAGAGATTTTTACGTGTTCGAGACGGAAGTAGGCGGTCGTACCGTCGAGGTTGAAATCGGCAAATACGCTGAACAGGCCAACGGCTCTTGCATGGTAAAATGCGGTGAAACAATTGTTATGACAAACGTTACGTTGGCGGATCAGCCTCGTGACGGAATCGATTTCTTCCCCTTGGGAGTGGATTTCGAAGAAAAAATGTATTCCGTAGGTAAAATTCCCGGCGGATTTAAAAAGAGAGAAGGCAGAGCAAGCGACAAGGCTATACTGACTTCCCGTCTTATCGACAGACCTATCAGACCTTTGTTCCCCAAGGGTTTTTACAATGACGTATCGGTAATTGCTACGGCTATGTCCGTAGAACCCGACATTCAACCTGAAGTTTACGCAATGATGGGAAGCAGTATTGCTTTGTGCATTTCCGATATTCCCTTCGCGGGTCCCACGGGAAGTGTAGTCGTCGGCTATGTGGACGGCGAGTACATCATTAACCCGACAGCCGCACAGAAGGAAAAGAGCAAACTTATGCTCAATCTTTCCGGCACGAAAGACGCAATAATGATGGTCGAAGCGGGCGCAAATGAAATTTCCGAAAAGGAAATGCTTGACGCTATACTGTTCGGTCACGAAGCAATCAAGGAACAGTGCGAATTTATCGAATTTATCGCATCCGAAGTGGGCAAAAAGAAGATTACGCCCGTACTTCACACTGTTCCCGCCGAATATGAAGCAATCGTCAGACCTTACGCCGACAAACTTCTTGACGACGCGCTGGATACTTTCGACAGGTACGAAAGACAGGCCAACGAAGACGCCGTAGCCAAACAGGTCAAGGAACATTTCGCCGAAACAAATCCCGAAGTCGTTCCTCACATCGGAGATATTCTGTACAAGATGACAAAAGAAAAGGTAAGAGCCAAGATTTTGTACAAAGGTATCAGACCTGACGGAAGAAAAACAGACGAAATTCGTCCTATATGGTGCGAAGCGGGCATCCTGCCCAGAGTACACGGCAGCGGTGTGTTTACTCGCGGTATGACTCAGGTAATCACGACGGCTACTCTCGGTACAATTTCCGAAGTGCAGAAGTTGGAAAATCTCGACGACACGGACACATTCAAGAGATATATGCATCAGTACAATATGCCGGGATATTCAACAGGCGAGGCTAAGCCTTTGAGAAGTCCGGGCAGACGTGAAATCGGTCACGGCGCTCTTGCCGAACGTGCTCTCGAACCCGTCATCCCCAGTGAAGCAGAATTCCCCTATACTATCCGTACGGTTTCCGAAGTCGTAAGTTCCAACGGCAGCACGTCTCAGGCAAGTATTTGCGGATCGACGCTTGCTCTTATGGACGCGGGCGTTCCCATCAAGGCTCCCGTAGCAGGTATCGCTATGGGGTTGATGAAATCCGAGGACGGCAAGAAAGTTGCCATCTTGTCCGACATACAGGGACTGGAAGACTTCCTTGGCGATATGGACTTCAAAGTCGCAGGTACGGCAAAGGGTATTACGGCAATACAAATGGATATTAAAATCAAGGGAATTGACGAACAGATACTGCGTACCGCCCTCGAACAGGCAAGAATCGGCAGATTGTTTATTCTCGATCAGATGCTGAAGGTACTTCCCGCACCCCGTAAGGAACTCAACAAGTACGCTCCGAAGGTAATTTCCTTTAACATCGATCCCGATAAGATCAGAGAAGTTATCGGAAGCGGTGGAAAAGTCATCAACAAAATAATCGAAGACACCGGAGTGAAGATTGACATCACCGACGACGGCGTAGTGTTTATTGCTACATCCGACGCCGAAATGGCTGAAAAAGCCAAGAAAACCATACTCGCGATTGCCAAAGATCCCGAAGTGGGCGAAGAGTTTACCGGCAAGGTAGTGCGTATCCTCGATTTCGGCGCCTTTGTGGAAATTGCTCCGGGTAAAGACGGCATGATCCACATTTCCAAACTTTCCAAGGAAAGAGTGGAAAAGGTGACGGACGTTGTTAACGTAGACGACGTCGTGACCGTCAAAGTCATCAAGATTGACGACAAGGGACGTATTGACCTTCGTCTCATAAAGAAACACTGAAACGAACTTTAACTGAAAAACGTATTTGCAAAGGCTCTGCTTGACAGAGCCTTTGTGTTAACCGTGCAGTCAATTTTGCTTTTTACTCTGAATACAATAATGTATCGGAGGAACGGAATGAGCAAAAATTTCTTTGTAAACGTGACCGCAAACGTATTGCTGGCGGCAGTGGTTGTTACGGTATTCGCAGTCGGACTGGGAGGAGCGTCGCGCGACGCTTTTTTAGAGGATAAACTGCAACCTGTTTACAGAGGCAATCCGGACAGAAAATACGTGTCTCTTATGTTCAACGTGTATTGGGGAACAGAATATTTGCCGGAGATATTGGAGATACTTGAAAAGTACGAAATTTCAACAACCTTTTTTGTGGGCGGGTATTGGGTTGCGCAGAACACCGATCTGCTTAAAGAAATTGCAGACAGAGGTCATGAAATAGGCAATCACGGATTTTATCATAAAGACCAGGGCAAGTTGTCTTACGAAAAAAACGTAAGTGAGATTGTCAACACTCACAAATTGATAGAACAGACAACGGGTGTGTCCCCCGTGCTTTTTGCGCCCCCGTCGGGAGATTTTTCTTCCAATACATTGCAGGCAGCCTATGACAACGGCTATACTACAATAATGTGGAGCCGTGATACGGTGGACTGGCGCGACAAGGACGCTGATCTTGTGTTCAGACGCGCCACGGAAAACACATCTAACGGCGAACTTATTCTGATGCATCCTACCGCGCATACCCTGAAGGCTTTGGAAAGGATTATTCAATACTACAAGGCGGGCGGTTTTGAAATAGTAACCGTCAGTCGCAACATTGCTTAAACGGAGATAAAACATGATATACAATAAAACTTTCCCCAGCGGTCTGAGACTGGTAGGGGAAACTGTGGCAAATTCGTACGGAGTGTCACTTGGAATAATGATAGATGTGGGCAGCGTAAGAGAAGACAGCAGTGTAAACGGCTATTCTCACCTTATAGAGCATATGCAATTTAAGGGCACGACCACAAGGACGGCACGTGACATTTCCGAACAGATGGAAGATATAGGCGCTGATCTCAATGCCTTTACCTCAAAAGACACAACTTGCTACTATTGCAGAAGCGCGTCGCAGGATATAGAAAAGGCGATGGACATGCTTTCCAACATGTACTTTAACGCTACTTTCCCCGACGCGGAATTGCAGCGTGAAAAGAAAGTGGTGCTTGAGGAGATTGCGATGAACAACGATTCCCCCGAGGACGTCTCTCAGGATGTCATAGCCGCCGCAGTGTACAAAGGACAAAAAATAGGACAAACTATATTGGGACCGGTCGAAAACATAGATAACTCTGACAGACATAGTATATTAAAATTTAAGACGCAACATTATACGCCTTATACTACGGTGCTTTCCGTTGCGGGTAACTTTGACTGGGATAAAATCTGCGAATTGACCGACAGGTATTTCGAACAAAACTACACATCGGTTTACTGCAAGCCGGAAGAGGAGGAACGCAGCGAGTATTCGACTGATTTCCTTACAGTATATAAACCTGTTGATCAGGCCCATCTGTCAGTGGCGGCAGGTGTTGGTTGCGGGCTCGGCGACACTGACAGGTGCGCAACGCTTTACCTGATGAGTTCGGCGCTTGGCGGAGGACTCAGCAGCAGACTTTTTCAGAAAATAAGAGAGGAAAGCGGTCTTGCCTACTCGGTTTACAGTTTTCTGTCGGTGTATAAAAACAGCGGTTATATAGAGATTTACTGCGGAACAAATCCCGATTCCGTTACAAAGTGCACGAACCTGTTGCGCGAAACCGTCTGTCGGTTTGCCGACGAGGGCATTACACAGAAAGAACTCGACCGTGCAAAGGCGCACGTGGTTACTGCAATGGGGTTTTCGGGGGAAAGCAGTTTGTCGCGTATGCGCTCCAATGCAAGACAGTTGCTTAAATTGGGTAAGGTATTGACGCTTGACGAAGTGCTTGAACCTTATACGAAAGTAACAATCGAGGATGTTAACAACTGCGCGCGTGAGGTGCTGACGGGTAAACTTGCATCATCTTATGTTGGCAAGAAACAGAGTTCTTCGCGCTGTCTTAAGGATTTTACGATATAGAATTGCAAGTCAGGAGCGTCTGTGCACAACGGACGCTCCTTGTCTTTTAAGTCAGTCATCGTATTTCGGGAAGTTTCAGCGTTTTTCAGCGTCTCCCGTATTTTTAAAAGTGCATTCGGACATTTTCGACTGTTTGTTGTTTGTTATAAAATTTTTACTGAAACGTTTTGCAACAGGCAGACACGGAAAACAACCCTTGAATTAACAGCGAAAATTAACTTGACATTTCGCAGTTAATATTGTTTTTTGTTCTTGCCTAATCCGTCAGGGTATAGTATAATATTAAATATATTATTGGGCATACTTTTTACGGCTCACCTGTCGGAAGATAAGTTTGTCGGCAGGTTGTGATTTCGGAGACTATTATGCAAAAAATTACTGACAATAAAAAAACTACCAAAATATTTGCATTGTGCGGACTGATTATTTGCAGTCTGCTGATTTTATTTGCCTTTACAGGCAGATATTTCGGCGGATTTATGCATTCATTGGGCAACTTCTTTCTCGGAACGTTCGGAATCTCCTTTTACGGACTTATGGCGGGAGGTATTGTAGCCTGTTCGTTTATACTTGCGGGTAAAAAAGTAGTGGTGCCTTTGCCTTACGTTATCAACTTCGTTTTTATGTTCGTTGTTGTTGTAATGCTTGTGCACACCTATTCAACGGTTTTTCTTTCCGATTACAGTTTTGCCGATTACGCAGACATAGTTTTTCACTACTATGACAAACTGCCTACCTTCGGCGGTGTTGTATGGGGCTGTATCGCATTTGCTTTTCAGAAAGTGCTTACAATATGGGGCGCTTCAATAGTTTTGTGGGCTGCATTGGCTGTAACTGCCTTTTTCGCAGGTAAGTTTTTTGTCGATTACAACAGCGGTAAACTTAAACTCAACGAAGTGTCCGAATCTTCTGACAGCGGTGAAACGGTGCGCGACGAGGACGAAGTTCCCTCTGCCTTTACGCGCAACGCGACCATAGATACGACGCCCATGCGTTCGGAGGCGTATACCTTGCTGTTTGAAGACAGAAAGGAAAGTATACTTGACGAAGCGCCCAATCCGATTATTAAACAGGGATTGTACGAAAACTATTCTAACAACGGTGCCGACCCGAACTCTTCCGTCGGCAACGACAATACTTTCAAAACTTCGGTGAAAAAGGAGAAGGAAAAACAGACTTCCGCCAACTCGGTTTTCGACGACGATTTCATTGTCAAGACCAACAGCGGTTCGTCTGACAACGACGCAGGCGAAGTAAAAAAGGAAAATATACGCACACAACCTAAATCTGTTGAAACGGTATTTTTCAGTGATTCTTACAGCGGCGGTGCGACAGACAATGAGCCGCAATATCAGCCGCCTGTACAGGAAGTCAAGTCTTCCTTTAACGACACGAGCGTAAATACTGTCGAAGAAAAGCCTTTTGAGCCTCAGCAGATATTTACTTCACGTACCGTTGACGACAACAAACAGGAAGACTTCTTTGTGCAACCTGCGGTGGAAAACGTTGCCAAAGACGCAACATCGCAGGATGACGGATATTCCGATATACAGCAAAACAACGACGTTGTACAGCAACCTTTTTACACATCTACCGTTCCTCAGGAAGATACGGTAGCCGAGCAGACTGAAACGCAGAATCAACTGACGGAAGAACCCAAACAGCGTTATACCGTCAAGGAAGTGCAGACGCCTGTTCAGGGGGGCGTACAGATGGGATTCGACATCGTTGAGGAAAAGCAGACGGAAGAAAAACCCGTGCATCACTATATCGAATATGAAAAACCTCCGCTGGATTTGCTCAATCAATCTTCCGACAGCGGCAACCTCGACGTGGATTTCCTTACAAAGGCATCTCAGGCAATAGTAAACAAACTGAGCGTCTTCGGCATACAGGTTGAAGCGCAGGAACCCATTGTAGGACCGTCAGTTACCCGTTTCCGTTTCCTTCCCGTTTCGCAAAAAACGCAGATGAAGGAATTTGCAAAGTATGACGCCGACCTTAAATCCTGCCTGGAAGCGGAAGGCGACATCAGAATAGAGGCGCCTATTCCCGGTACGAATCTGGTGGGTATCGAAGTCGCAAACAAGAAAAAGTCACCTGTTTTACTGCGTACCGTATTGGAATCCGACGCATTTAAAAATGCCAAAGGAAATCTGATATTTGCCGTAGGACAGGAAATAACGGGTAAAATGGTGGTTGCCGATTTGTCCGAAAAGCCACACTTGCTTATTGCCGGTGCAACCGGTTCGGGTAAGAGCGTTTGCCTTAACTGTCTTATAGTAAGTATGATGTACCGCTATTCTCCCGAATATCTTCGTTTTTTGATGGTAGACCCCAAATTGGTCGAACTGTCGAGATACAACGGTTCTCCTCACCTTCTTACAAGCGAAGCAATAACTACGGTTCAGGACGCCTTGGCAGGTATGGACTATCTGATAAACGAAATGGAAGCCCGTTACCAGTTGTTTAAAGAAACTCGCGTTGACAATATCGTAAGTTACAACAAGTATATAGATCCCAAAAAGACTCAGAAGATGCCGTACATCGTCTTTGTTGTGGACGAACTTGCCGATCTGATGTCCACTTCGAAGAAAGCGGTGGAATCTAAAATTTTGCGACTTGCACAAAAGTCACGTGCGGCAGGTATTCACCTGGTGCTTGCTACGCAGCGTCCCAGTAAGGACATTATTACGGGAACAATCAAGGCAAATCTTCCTTGCCGTATGGCGCTCAAGGTTACAAGTTACCCCGACAGCAGCGTAATCATAGGAAGCGGCGGCGCGGAAAAGTTGCTCGGCTACGGCGATATGCTGTTTGTCGATCCGCACAGTCCCGGAATGACGCGTTTGCAGGGACCGTACATTTCCAACGACGAAATACGTGCTCTGGTAGAATTTAACAAATCGCAGAACGAAGTTTACTACGAAGAGTCTGTCGCCAAACAGATATTCGCTTCAATGCATGAAGAAGAAGTTGTCGAAGCGGAGCCTGCGTCGACTGAAAAAGAAAACGTCGTCGATCCGTATTGCCGCAAAGCATTGCGCTATTGGATAGAGAAAAACGGCGGATTTGCGTCAATGTCATCATTGCAACGCGGGCTGAGCGTAGGCTTTAACCGTGCAGGCAAGATAATGGAAACACTGGCAAACAAAGGGTATATAGAAACTCTCGAAGCCAGCGAAAGCAATACGAAGAAACGTCGTGTGTTCGTCACTCTCGAACAATTGGACGACATCTTCCCCGATCTGGAAGATTAATTTACTAAGGATTTATTTATGGAACAAATTGTAGTTGGTGTCGTTTCACTCGGGTGCGACAAAAACAGAGTTGACACGGAAGTGATGTTGGCAAAACTGATCGAGGGCGGATATACCGTAACACAGGATCCGTCCCTTGCCGACGTAATCATAGTCAACACATGCGCTTTTCTGGAATCTTCCCGCCGTGAGGCAATAGAAACCGTAATAGAAATGGCGCATCACAAATCTGAGCGTTGCAAGGGGATCATCGTAACGGGCTGTCTCGGACAAAAATACGGCGATGAGGTGTTTTCTTTGCTGAGTGAAGCGGACGCAGTGTGCGGTATTAACGATTACGATACGATTTGCGACACGGTGCAACAGGTACTGCGCGGTAACCGTTTGAAACGCATTGCCGACAATTCACGTTATATCCTTCAAGGGGATCGCGTGCTTACAACGCCTTCTCATTATGCGTATCTGAAAATCGGTGACGGCTGTGACAATTTCTGCTCTTATTGTCTTATTCCTTATATCAGAGGAAGATTCCGTTCGAGAAAAATGGAAGACATTACCGACGAAGCGCGGAAACTGGTCGAAAGCGGTGTTCGCGAACTTATTCTTGTCGCTCAGGACGTCACCAAATACGGAGCCGATCTGTACGGTAAGCCGAGTATAGTTGCGCTTATAAGACGGCTGTCTGAAATAGAAGATCTGAAATGGATCAGATTGCTTTACTGTTACCCCGAATTAGTGGACGACGAACTGTTGCGGGAAATTACGGAAAACGACAAGGTAGTTAAATACATTGACATTCCGTTGCAGCATGTTGACGACTTTATTTTGAAAAAGATGAACAGGCGTTGTTCCGAAGAAGACGTGTACAGACTGTTTGACAAGATAAACAGCCTTCCTGTACGCGTTGACGTTCGTACCACATTTATTTGCGGGTTCCCCTTCGAAACCGAGCAGACGCACAACAAAGTAAAAGAATTTCTTAAACGGTATCGTCTGCGTAACGTAGGGTTCTTTGCCTATTCGCGAGAAAAGGGCACGGCGGCTTACAATATGCCGCAGCAAGTTCACCACAACACTAAAAAACGTATGGTTGACAGGCTTTACAGACTGCAACACGACATTGCCGTTCAACTCAACAGGGAAACCGTCGGCACGCGTCAGTTGTGCATCGTGGATGAAAAATTGCCGGAAGAGGGTACTTATATCGGCAGAACTCAGTTTATGGCACCTGTAATAGACGGTGTGATTTATATACATTCCGACAAGCCGTTGACGCCGGGACAGTTTGTAACGGTCAACGTGACGGGCGAGGCGGAGTACGATTTGTTCGGAGAGGTGTGTGAAAATGAATTTGCCAAATAAACTGTCGGTACTGCGTATTGTGATGATTCCGATATTTGTAGTTTTTTTCTTCTTGCCTTATGCTTTTTCCCCATTTGTGGCGGCAGGTGTGTTTGTACTTGCGGCATTTACCGATTTCCTTGACGGTTATATAGCGCGCAAATACAATCTTGTTACCGATCTCGGAAAACTTCTCGATCCTATTGCCGACAAGTTGCTTGTCTCTACTGCGCTCATATTACTGTGTACGGTAAACATTTTTGACAACATTGTTTCCTTCGGGTACATATTTACGGGTGTTTGCACCTCGGTAATAATGGGCAGGGAATTACTTATAAGCGCTATACGCCAAATAGCGTCCGCAAAAGGCGTAATAATTCATGCAAATTACTTCGGTAAGATAAAGACAGTAATGCAGGACATTACTATTGTGGCGATGATAGTGCTGTCTGCACGTTTCTACGGCGTATATTCTGAGGCGGTTGCTCTGTATTTCGGATGGGTCTGCTTTGCATTGCTTGCCGTTTCTACCGTTGTGACTATTCTTTCGGGTGTGAAATACCTGACAGACAACAAAAAGGTTTTTTCTGAAAACAAATGATCAGTATAATTACAGACAAAATTACACGAAGTGTAAATTATCTCAAACGAAGTCTTGACGAAAAACTCATCCCAAACAACCTGTGCTGTTGTGAAGACGAACACGGTATCTCAGTCTTTTTGAGCGGTGCGGTCAAAAATTGTCGCGCGGTGATACTTTGCGGCGATACCGTTAAATTCAAAGAGGCATTCGCAACGACATTCGATTTGACAATGTTTTACGACAAGCATTGTGAAAAGTTGATTGAGTCGCGTTGCGCCGAAACAAAGCAACCGGTTCCGCCGCAGTATATGATGGACAGGCTGTGTGAACTTCCGGAAAACTTTGCGCATTACTCGTTGAGCAACGGATTGCAGTGCGCTTGTCACGGCGAATACAACAAGTGTTTCGCATTTATATTGCCTGACAACGAAGCGGAAGTGCGAACGGTTTTTGAAACATATCTGTTTAAAGCAATAGAAAAACTTTACGCCTTGGGTACCGCGAAAGTATTTAAGATTTTCGGAATGAGTTCCAAACAGGCTGCGGATATTGCCGAAGATGTATGTTCCGCATTCAAGGGTGTTTCACATAAGTGTGAAACATCGGCGTCTTTAGACACGCGTCTTACATTGATATTTGCTCCTAAGGCGCCTGCAAAGTTGACGGAAAACGTGACAAACGCAGTTGTTGCGGCATACGGAAAATATCTGTACGCCCAGCACGACACTACATTGCAGCGTGAGATAGTATCCGCTCTCACTCGCTTTCAAAAAACCTTGTCTGTAGCCGAATCTCTGACAGGTGGGGAAATCGCCTCAAAACTTGTGGAAGTTGAAGGGGCAAGTAAAGTATTCAATGAAGGACTTGTCACATACAGTATAGCGTCAAAATGCAAGAGACTGAATATCAGTCCTTATTTTGTGGACAAGTACGGAGTGGTGTCGAATCAGGTCGCGCACGAAATGGCTGTGGGATTGCTGAAAAGCGGAGCGGATTTCGCTGTTGCAACAACAGGTTATGCAGGTCCGCAGTCGGACGGTGTGCTTCCCGTGGGATTGTGCTTTATTGCAATAGGTACGCACAACGGTGTGTCGGTGTACAGAAATATTTTTTCCGGAACACGTAACGAAATTCGCGAACAGGCGTCTAACAGTGCATTATATCTGCTTTGGAAAAATTTAATGAATATGTAGGAGAAACTTATTATGACAGATGAAAAGAAAAAAGCATTAGAGGCTACGATTTTACAAATCGAAAAGCAATTCGGTAAAGGCTCTATCATGAAGATGGGAGCGATGGCTGCAAACAGCAACATAGAGGTTATTCCTACAGGATGTCTTACTCTTGACCTTGCGTTGGGTGTCGGCGGACTTCCCAAGGGAAGAATAATTGAAATTTACGGACCCGAGTCTTCAGGTAAGACAACCGTAACATTACACGTCATCGCGCAGGTTCAGAAGATGGGCGGAACGGCAGCATTTATCGACGCCGAGCAGGCTCTCGATCCCGTTTACGCCGCTAATCTCGGCATTAATCTCGACGAATTGTACCTGTCGCAACCTGACAACGGCGAGCAGGCTCTGGAAATAGTGGATTCGTTGGTGAGAAGCAACGCCATAGACCTGATTGTGGTCGATTCGGTTGCTGCTCTTACGCCTAAAGCGGAAATCGAAGGTGAAATGGGAGATTCATTTATCGGATTACAGGCGCGTCTTATGTCACAGGCTCTGCGCAAACTGGTGGCAATCGGCAACAAATCCAAGACATGTATAATCTTCATCAATCAATTACGCGAAAAGGTAGGCGTATTGTTCGGTTCGCCTGAAACAACTCCCGGCGGTAAGGCTTTGAAATTTTATTCAAGTGTAAGACTGGATGTCAGAAAAGTAGATCAGGTCAAGGACGGCGCGGATATAATCGGCAACAAGACAAGAGTAAAAGTGGTAAAAAACAAAGTTGCTCCTCCTTTTAAGACTGCCGAATTTGACATTATTTACGGTAAAGGTATTTCGCAGTCGGGATGTATTCTCGACCTTGCAGTAACAAACGGGCTTATAGAAAAGAGCGGTTCATGGTTCTCCTACAACGGTGAAAAGATAGGACAGGGCAAGGAAAACGCTAAAAAGTATCTTGAAAGCAATCCTGAAATAATGGACTTGCTGGAACAGAAGATAAAGGAACTCAATAAAACAGAGGGCTGATGTCGGTATTTCAAAGCCGTGCGTATATTACGCACGGCTTTTTTTTTGCTGGGTGAATTATACTATTAAGTGCAACAGTTGAGAGAAAAAAAGGAGTTCATACAAA
>ENA-OYZE01000193-OYZE01000193.1-human-gut-metagenome-genome-assembly--contig:-NODE-193-length-28300-cov-9.151921_pt1 | contig 28300 bp, 27 predicted proteins | sample MGYA00243259_ERZ653469 | MGnify/ENA primary metagenome ERZ653469 (study PRJEB26926, sample SAMN06164913) | human gut metagenome | biome: ENVO:00009003; feature: ENVO:2100002; material: ENVO:00002003...
CTTATCGGCGGCAGCGTCAGATGTGTATAAGAGACAGGCGGCGCGCTTAGAAAAGCGCCCGCGGCATCATGCCGCGGGCGCCCCCGAATACAATATATCATTCGTTTGCTTTCAGGCTCTCGTTCATGTCGATGCCGACGATCTTACGCCGCAGGATGAGGGTGACGAGTACCGTGAAGAGGAGCACGACGACGGCAGCCACCGGCCAGACGAACCAGCTCACGCCCGAGAGCGAGCCGATGTTGATGACCTCGAACAAGATCCAGATGAGGAAGACGCCGACGGGATAACCGAAAATGATGCCAACAAAAGTGTTGATGTACACTTCGCGGTAGATATAGCCCGCGACCTCCTTATCGTAATAACCGAGCACCATCAACGTGGCGATCTCGCGGTTCCTCTCGCTCACGTTGATGTTGGTGAGCGTGTAGATGACCGTCATCGTGAGGAGCCCCGCGAAGATGACGATGACCGTCGCGAGCCCGATGAGCGCCGCCGAACCGAAATCGTGGAAGAGGCACATATCGAGGAGGGCGAGCCCTGCGAGCGCGATGCCCATCGAACAGGCGACCGAGATGACCGTCATCGAGAAGCGGTAATGATAGCGCAAAACGTTGCGCATCGTCGACTTATACTTGAAGGAAAGCTTGTTCCAGAGGAAGGGAATGCGCTCCAAAAATACCTTCCTGCCCGCCTTCGGAGGTTTGGCGCGGAGCAGATCGGCGGGCTTTTCGCGCACCATCTTGCCGCCCGCGATAAGCGTTGCCGCAAGCGTCGCCGCGACGATGCAGGTGAATGTGATGAGGAAATAGAGGGAAGTCGCCACGTCCGTCATGGGCGGCATCGCATAGTTGTAGTTGAAGACGAAGTAGACGAAGCTCGTCAGCCCCACGCCCACGAAGTAGGCGCCCGTGCCGCCGATGCCCGTCGCGATCGCCGCGAACAGCAGATATTTGAAGACGATGCGGAAGCCCGAATAGCCGAGCGAACGGAGGCAGGCGATCTGCGGGCGCTCCTCCTCCATGAGGCGGGTCATGTTGGAGAGCACGACGAGCGCCGTCACGAAGACGAAGGCGACCATGAGCACGGTGCCGATCGCCGTCACCTTGAGCGCATAGGAGTTGAGGGAATTGACGGAGAAATTATCGTTGAGGGTGATGAATTCGATGTCTTCGCCCAAAAGCGAGATGAGCGCCGCCTTTTCCTCTTCGACGTAGTTTTCGTACCCTTCGCCGAAGGGTTCGAAATGCTCGCGTTCAGAAAGGGCGATGTAGAGATCGCCGCGCGGAAGCACCGTTTCATCCGCTTCGAGCCCCGCGATGGCGAGCATGAAATCGACTCTCGTTTCGGGGATGCCTGCTTGAAGGAGCGCTTCGCCGTACGTCGGGATGAGCCCGAAGGAGAAGTAGTACGCGCCCGAAACAGTATTGAGCCCCGAAAGCGCGTTGGCAACGTCGGGGATCTCGACGCCCTTTTCCTGGATGTAGCTCGGCTCCCCTTCGACGCCGAAGAGGATGGGGCTCAGCGCGGTGCCCGCCGCCGTCACTTCGGTGGGTTCGAAGTAGGAAAGGAAGGTCTCCGTCGTGGAAGAAATTTCCTCACCGCCCTGCTCCATGAGCTGTTTCAGAATATCCGCCCAGTCGAGAGAGAAGGAAGTCCCCTCTTCAAGGGAGAAGAAGGTCTTGCTCGATTCGACGTGGATGGAGACAAATTCATCCTCTTTAAGCTCATCGAACGTCTTGCCCGAGCGCTTCCAAAGCTCGTTGACGCTGCCGTCTTCCAGAAAATAGAGGCGGACGGTACGCGCCTCGCCGTTTACTTCCACTTCGACGTCGAGCGAGTTGCCCGAACTCACGTTGCCTTCGCCGTAGCGTGCTTGGACGGAAGCGAGCTGCTCGTCGGAAAAGCCCGACTCCCCCGTGCTCTTGACGATGAGATCGGAGATATTCTGATCGCGGTAACTCTCTGCAAGGGAGCGGCGGATGACCTCGCCCGAGGATCCGACGCCCGAAATGAGCCCCACGCTGACCACCACGATGAAGATGATGGACAAAAAGCGCATGAGATGTTTTTGAAACATCCGCGCCAATGTTTTGAGATAGGTCTTCATGTTACCACTCGATCTCCTCGATGGGCATGGGATGCTCGTTTTTGACGATATTTTCGATATGACCGCTCTTGATGTAGATAACGCGGTCTGCCATATCTTTGAGGGCGGCATTGTGCGTGACGGCGACGACGAGCTTATTCCTCTCGCGGGCGACGTCGTAAAGCACTTTCAAAATGCGCTTGCCCGTCACATAGTCGAGCGCGCCCGTCGGTTCGTCGCAGAGGAGAAGGCGGGGATTTTTGGCGATGGCGCGGGCGATGGAGACGCGCTGCTGCTCGCCGCCCGAAAGCTGGGCGGGGAAGTTGTTCATCCTGTCCTCGAGCCCCACTTCTTTTAAGGTCGCCTGAGGGTCGAGATGGTCTTTGCAGATCTCCACGGCGATCTCGACGTTTTCGAGCGCAGTTAAGTTGGGCATGAGGTTGTAAAACTGGAAGACGAAGCCGACGTCCTCGCGGCGGTAGCGGCAGAGCCCCTTCTTATCGAGCCCCGTCACTTCGCGGCCGTCCAGAACGATCTTGCCCTCCGTGGCGTTATCCATGCCGCCGAGAAGGTTCAGAAGCGTCGTCTTGCCTGCGCCCGAACTTCCCAAAACGACGACGAATTCGCCGTCTTCCAAAGAAAAAGAGACGTCCTCCAAAGCCTTGACGTCTACCGAACCCGAATGGTAGGTCTTGCCGACGCCTTCGAGCGTGAGAAAACTCATATTGCACCTCCCGCGGGATCCCCGCGCAGCCGATCGGCCAGGCGCTCTTTGCGCACCCCGCCGACGCAGCGGGCATCTCCCGGCACCCGTATCATTTCATTATATAGTATACCACGGGAGTATATCAAATGCGTTGCATTATCGTGAAAATATTGTGAAAATCCCCGCAGAAGATCTGCGGGGATCCCCACTCCCTTGCGGGAGATTCAGTTGATGCCTTCGTTGAGCTTTGCAAGCAGGGCGTCGAGGTCTTCACCGTGAACGGCGACCGCCTCGGCGACCGTCTCCCCGTGTGCAAGCGCACAGCCGAAGCAGTGCATCCCTGCCGAGAGCAAAATCTCGGGCGCGTCGGGATTGAGCTGCAGCACATCGGAAATGAGCGTATCTGCCGTGATCTTTGCCATGATAGTACTCCTTTCAGTCTCTTATGGTTTTATTATACCACAGCGCAAAAGGTTTTACAACTCATTTTGAAAGATTTTCGCCGCCAAAAGTATTCGGCCGATGAATGCTTTTCACCCAAGGCTAAGAAGATAATAGATAAGCCCGACAGCGGCTCCTGCCGACACCCCGAACACCAGAATAGGTCCTGCGACGAGGAACATCTTCGCCGCCATGCCGTAGACGTAGCCTTCCGTCTTGAACTCGATGGCGGGAGAGGCGACAGAGTTTGCAAACCCCGTGATGGGTACGATGCTCCCCGCACCCGCCTGCTTCCCGATGCGGTCGTAGACGCCGAGGCCCGTTAAAAGCGTCCCCAAAAAGATGAGAAGGACGGAGACGGTGCCCGCAAGGACGTCGCCCGAGAGCCCCAAAAGTTCGAGCATGAAGCGGAAAAACTGCCCGATGCTGCAAATGAAGCCGCCGACCATGAACGCCCTGCCGCACGTTGCGAAGTGCTTGGTGGGCGGAGAGAAGGAGTTGACGTAATTGAGATAGTTTTGATTGCGCCGCGCAAGTTGTTTCTGCGTCATACCCGCTCCCTTCTCCCCGCGCTTCGCCCTTCCTCATGCCCGAAGGCGGGGATGCAGCTCTCCCGCTCCTCCCGCGTCTTGCCGGGAAATTGCTCTTTCCTTGCTTTCATGCCCTCAGTTTGGGGATAATCGCCCGCAATTATACCCTCTTCCCCGCCCCGAAGCTCAGATATACGAGGCGAGAAGATCGTAGAGCGTCGCGTAATATTCCCCGAGATAGGTGCGGGCAAGCGAGTCCATCGCATAGGCTTCGAGGCGTGCCTCCGCATCCGACGTGATGTCCATGTAATAGGAGCGCACGACGAGGAAGCGCTGGGAGGCGGAAAGATTGTAGTTGGGGTTTTCGGGATAGCGGTACGGGCCCTGCTCGTTGCCGTCGCCCGCGTCGAGATCGTAGGCGATCTGATACAAAAGATCGTCCTTGACAACTTCCACTTTTGCCTCCGCCTCCTCGTCGATGGCTATGGAGCGCGCCTCGAAGTAAGTGGAGCGCGCCGTGCCGTTCGTGAGGAGTTCCTTGAAAAGCTCCCCCTTCTCCTTTTCCGCCGCGGCGAGGATGTCGTTCTTTTCTGCCTGCGCCGCACGCACCATCGCCATCTGCACCGCATTGAGATCGGCAAACTGTTCGTCGGAAAGATCGATGATGTCGATGATCACGGCCTGCCCTCCCGCAGCGTAATGCAAAGCTCTTTCAGCCTTGCTCCCGACGGCGCCTTGACCCGAAAGGCAAAGGCGCTGCCCTTCAGTGGCGGCATGAGGCGCATCTCTTCTCCCGCACGGCCGCGGACAAAGCGGGGAAGCCCCCGCTCCGCCCGCACCTCGATGCGGAAATGCCCCTCTCCCTCGACGCGCACCGCATCGAGATAGCGCACCTCGGAGAGCCCTCCGTCGGAGAGCGGAAACTCCACGAGCATCTCCCGATCGCCCGCCCCTTCTTTGTCGAGGGCGTACAGCTTTCCATCCTGCAAAATTTGAAGTTCCTTCCCGCCCGCGAGACTGTCTGCCCCGAGGCGCAGGATCGCCGCCCCTGTATCCTCTACGGAGAGGATGCACCGTTCCCCGCTCTTCAGCGTGACTGCCGCATAGTACTGCTCGCCCGCCGAAACGGCAGTTGCCCCTTTGCTCCAATCGATGTACTCTGCCCCGCAGCCTTCCACGGGGGAGACAGCATCCCCTCTGAGGGTAAAGACGCCGTTCTCCGTGCAGAACACCGCGCGGCTGCCGCAGGCGGCAGCGGAGGACGGGATGAGCTTCCCGCAGGCAAAAGCGATCTCCCCCGCCCGGAAGCCGAGGAAATCCCCGGGCGCCGTAAGCGCCGTGATCCCCCGTTCCCGGAAGAGGAGCAGCCTGCCGCGGTGGGAGATGAGCCGCCCGATCGCACCTCCCGCCGAAGGCAGGTCGATGCTGCCCGCCCCATCCGCCGACTGCGCCCAATCGTCGGGCGCAAGCGGAGCGGAGTAGGAGAGCGTCTCCCCCGAAGCGAGGAACAGCCGCTCGCCGTGTACCGCCATGCAAGTTCCCGCGGGGGCCTCCGCGACCGCCTCCGCCCCCTCATCTCCGAGAGAATACAGCCCCTCCGCAAGGAGGACGAAGTACCCCCTTCCCTCCTCCCCGGGGAAGGAGAGCACGTCGAGGGGCGGCGAAGAGAGCTGCCACTGCGCATCCCCGCGATGCAGCGAGCTGCCGTCCCACGAGAACAGCGCGCCGTCCTCCGTCGAAAAGAGCCGTTCCGTCCCCTCGGGGAGCGCGTTCAGAAGCTTCTTCCCGCCCGTAAAGCGGAGCGCCCCGCCGCGTTCTGCGGCGTTGAGGGCAAACACCGCCGTTTTGCCGCTCTTTTGCATGAAGAGGGAGGGACGGATGCGCACCCGCTTCCTCGTGAGAGCGGGCGTCTGCAGCAAGCTAACGCTCATACCCACCTCCTCGCCTGCATCGCAAGGGCACGGCGGGGAAGCCCCGCTGCGCGCACGGCGTCCCGGTATCGCCCGTCCCAGAGCTTTGCCTCTTCAAACATCCCGCGGGAGAGGCAGAACTCCCGCGCTACGCCGAAGGAGAGAAGGCGCGCCGAGACCCTGCCGCCGAACTCGCTCTTGCCGTCGATGCTCTTGGGCGCGGGAGAGTAGCAGTAGCGCACCCTCACCCTGCCGCAGTCCACCGCAGGCAGGAAGAGCCCCTCTTTCTGCGGTTCAAAGACAGTTTCGCGCCCCCGAAAAAACACGGAGCGCACCCCCGCGGGCGCATAGGCAAAGGCATCCCATGCGATAAAATGCTCCGCCGCCGAAAGTTCCTCCTCCGCCCTGAGAGGAAGGTGATCGACGGCAAGCTCGTTCTCCACAAGGTCGTAACAGCGGAGCAGGGATGCGATCTCCCCCGTCGGCACCGCACCTTCCGAAAGTTCTTCAAGCTGCTTGTTCAAGTCGGCACGGCCGAGATGCTCTGCGGCGAGTGCCAAAACTTCCTTGACCGTCATCTCCTGCCTCCTTTTCCTTACTCGGTGATGCCCGTGAGCATCCCCTGCCCCACGGGGCGGTAGCACATGAGCTCGGCGTACTTGACGAGCGTCGCCGTATAGACGGGCTTTCCCGGGATCTGCTTCAAGATCTTGCCGTCCTCGCCCTCCAGCCACTGCCAGTCGCACAGCTGATGGAGCCCGAAGTCGTCGGTATTGAGAAGGTACATCGTGCCCTTGGGACAGAAGCGGTCGGCAACGACGGGGATGCCGTTGAACGAGAGCGCCGTATATCCGCCCGCAAGGGAGAGCGTCTCCGTCTTGCGGTAAGCAGAGAGCGCCGTGATGAGCTTGCGCCTCACCCCGCGCGAACAGACGATGAAGTTGACCTTGCCGCCGCCGTATTCCTCAACCCCGTCGATCGCCTCCTGCAGAGCGTCCTCGCTCATCGCACCGAAGCTCGCCTTCGTATAGGGGGTGAGCCAGCTTTTGCCCGTGCGGGTGATGCCGTAGAGCTCCTCCGCCTCGAAGATGGCCTTAAGGCCGGTGATCTCGAGGTCCTTGGAGTTCTGCATATAGATGACGTCGTTTGCGGCGACGTTTGAGACGGTGCCCTCGAAGGCGATCTTGTTCGTCGCCCTGTCGACGGAGGCAATGACGGCGCCCGCCGTATCGCGCGTGTTCGCCGAATAGATGTCCACCACCATGCCCTCTGCAAGGTTGATGGCGGAATCGACGGTGTATTCGGTATCCCCCGAGGAAGGGATCGCCGTGATGGAAGCGAGTTTGCCCGAACCGTCGCCGAAGAGCATACGCGAGAAGTTAAAAGCGCTCGAACGGACGAGGCTCGACATCTCGTCGTTGAGCAGGTTGACGAACGCGCCCTCGTTGTTTTCGGAAGCGCGGATGGCCTTATCGCTCACTTCGATGGTGCCGTAAAGGTTTTTGAGGGGCGCGACGAACTGCGCATAGCCCGAAGAGAGCGCCTTGGGAAGGTCGCCGTCCTCCGTGCCCGCGCCCACGCCGCCGCTGACGCCGAAGCGCACCGCCTTTCTCACATCTCTGCCCCATACGTCGGAGGCAGTCTTCTTGATCTCGGCAAGAAGCGGGTTGACCGTCTTGTCGAGCTGGTCGCTCACCACGCCGAGGTAGTAGGACTTCAATACGCTGTCTGCCGTCTGAGTCGTGATCATAGTTTATTCTCCTTTTCTTGCATTTTTGAGGTAGCCGAGCGCCAGCCTGCCCGCCTCCTCGAAATTTTTCGGCCGCACCGCAGGGGCCGTGACCCCCGCGCCCGCGTGCATCATCAGCGGAACACGCACCTCTTCCCGATCCTCCTTCGCGGGAATGAGAGGCTTTTCCGCCCCTCTCTCCGCCGAAGGGACGTTCATGACCGCCTCCTCGGAAGGCACTTGTTCCGCGCCGCACGGGGCGGGAACGGGCGAGGGCTCCTCCGTTAGCGGAGCCTTTTTCGCCTGTTCGAGCGCCCGAAGCCGCTGGCTGCGGCGGGTAAATTCAGCTTCGAGCGCTTCATATGCCTGTACGAGGGCATCGACGGACTTAAATTTTCCGGGCAGCGCGGCCGTCTGCCCCGCGCCTGTCTGCGCCGCGGGCGCGTCCGCCTTTTCCGCTTCCTTTGCTTCCGCTGCGGGTCGTCCTGCGGCAGCCTCTGCGGATTGTCCTGCGGCTGCTTTTGCGGCTTGCTCTGCGGCGGCCTCTGCGGCTGCCCCTTCTTCCGTCATCATCGTGTTCTCCTCGTTCATGGTCTCCTCCTAAAAATATTGATCTTACTTACCTTGCCCCTGCATTTCCCTGTGCGCGGCGATATGGGCGGCAATGCGCGCCTTCACGGCCTCATCCCCTTCCCCGCCCGAAAGCAGAGCGCGGGTGTGTTCCGTAATATGCACGGCGTGATCGTCGTAGGCGTCGGGCTCGCACGCCCCGTCCTGAAGCGCGATGTTCTCCCGTTCCGCCTTGCGGATATGAAGGTGGGTGATGTCGCGCGCGTTTTCGAAGGTGCCGTACCCAAAGGCGTCCAGGATCTTGTTCCGGATATCGTCGGAGAGCCTGCCTTCGCCGTCCGTCAGAAGCCCCGCATTGAGAAGGGACAAGATCTCCTCCTTGACCTCGGCGGGCGTACGTTCGTATTCCGTCAAAAACTCCACGTCGTCTGCCGAGATGTCGCTGCGGTCAAAGTAGTAAAGTTCGGTCTCGCCGCCCTCGCCCGTCATGCGAAGCAAGCGCCTGTTCGCCGCAAACTGTTTGTAAAGGTGCAGGATCTGCCTGCCCGCCGCCTTGACGGCGCGTTCCACGCTCTCCACGCTCGCCTGCATCCGGTTGGTATCCTGCTCCAAAAGCAGCTGCAGCCCGGAAGCGGACGTCACGCGGTACGCCGAGGAGGACGAGCGCGAAAGCTCGCTCATGCCCGAGACGAGGATAAATTCGTTGGCGAGCCGTTCCTCCTCTTCGCGGAAATCGGAGGGAATGGAGCCGAAGTCCAGAAAGTGCGGCTCGTTCGCCCCCTGCCGGTAGACGATGACGCGCCCGGGCGCAAGCCCCTCTTCGGCAAGCTCCTCGGCGTCCAGCGAGCCGTCTTCCACGGCGAGCACGCCCATCGAGAGGCGATTCAAAAACTCGTGTTTGCGGTTGCGCACGGCATTGTAGGCGCGCTGCAGCGGCACCATGCGGTCGACGATGCTCATGCCGAAGAAGCTGCCCGGGAGCTCGACGCACGTCTGCCGCACAAAGGGGAAAATGCGTTCCCCCCGTTCCCCGTTCTCGTACGGGAGCGGGCCCTCGTACAGGAGCACGCCGCCCGCCGCGATCTCCAGCCTTCCTTCGGGATGCGCGCCGTCGGGGCGGGTATAGCGCTCGATGAGGATCTCCGCATCCTCGAGGGCGGGCGCCTCTGCCCCCATGCCCGGCCCTTTCCTGCCGCCCGCCGCCGCATAGGGCGAGAAGGCAAACCCGTCCAGCCTTCTCCCCGGCAGCTGCACGCCGAAGCGTTCCGCGATCTCCCGCACGGGTACCGCCCTGGCATGGATGAGGCTCGTAACCTCCTCCATGCTCTCCGCGGTCAGCGAATCGGGATACACTTCGAAGGGAGAGAGCGCCGCCACATTGACGTCTCCCTCCTTCACGGGGCGCTCCCCCTCCGAGCCGATCACCTTGCCGTCTTCGAAGTTCCAGACGACCTTATAAAAGGACGTGCCGCACACCTCCGACCAAAGCGTCGCCCGCGCGATGATTCGATCGAGGTCGATGCGCCCCCTGACGGCTTTTAAGATATTGGAGCACAGGCGCGCCGTCTTTACGTCTTCGGGGCTGTCCGAAAAGGCGCGCACGGCGAGCGAGGGCCTCACTTTGGCAAGGCGCGCAAGACGGGCATCGATGGTAGGCGCAATGTGATTGAAACATCCGCGCGACTGCCAGAAATACGCCGTTTCCTCATCCTCGATCTCCCCGAGGGGAGAGACGTCGCAGTACTGGTTGCCGCTGATAAAATTCATGTCGATCTGCCAGCCGCGCTCGAGCGGCTTGCGCTCCTGCTGGCGTTTCAAAAAGTCGGCGGCGATGTCGGAAGCGAGCGCCTCCCGCCGCGCCTCTTCCATGCGTTCGAGCTCCCTGTTCTGTTCATCCTTCATCTTTTTCCTCCTTCAAGCGGGCAATAAGCCGCTGCTTTTCCGATTCCAGTTCGTCGTCGCTCATCCCCGAAAAATCCTGCCCTTCCATGAGAAGGCGCACCGCTTTGAGATCGGGCGGGATGTCCTTTCTCGTCTCCCGCCGCTTGACGAGCGTGAGCTGCCCGTCCGTCACGCCGTATTCCTCCGTCACCTCTTCGACGGAACAGCCCAGCGCGACCTTTAAGATGGCATTTCTGACTTCTTCCTCCAACTGCTTGACCTCCTTGTCCTCCTACTTCAGACGCGGCTTTTTCCTGAGCGCGCGCAGAAGCCGCTCCTTTTCGCGCTGCACGTCGCTCATCACCCTTTCCTCAAAATGGTGCGGGCGGCTCATGAGATAATATCTCAGCTCGTCGAGGGCATGGTCGTCCTTCTTTTCGGGGTGATCGCCCTTGCCCCAGAAATAACCTTTGAGCTCGCGGATGAGATTGGTGCAGCAGCTGAAAATATAGAGATCGGGCTGCCCGTTGCCGCGCTTTAAGTAGCTCTTTACCCGCGCGATGCCCGCGAACATCTCCTTTTCGACGCGCGCGTCCACGAGGATGCCCCGCTCATAGAAGAGTTCGGAAACGCTCTTTTGCGAGGAGAGCGTGCGCTGTCCTGCCGCAGAGTCGATGAGCGCCCTCACCCTGCCCGAGGCATCCTTCTTCCAGCCGAGCGCAGAGCTGATCTCGTGGATGCGGCGGGCGTGATAGTCGATGTCCTCCCCCGCCTTATAGTGTTCGGCGACGACATAGACGTTATCGTCATGATCGACGGCATACCAATGGGCGGAGAGCGGGTTTTTGAGCCCCGGGTCGATGGAGATATTGTCCTGCCAATCCTTCGGCACATCGAAGGGCTCGATGACGTGGATGCCCTCGTCGAACTCGGGATAGACGAGCCCCTCGCGCGCCGCAAACCGCCCGAAGCGGCGGGATTGCAGCGTCGTCTCGTCCATCGTGCTCTCCAAAAGGGCGATCTCCTTCTTGGAAAGGTACGGGTTATCCGCCCATTCCATGAACTCGTACCACACTTCGGGGTTGTTCTTCCTGTTGAGATAGATCTCGTCGTAGAGGAAGGTGAGCCCTTTCAAAGGCGTCATCGTGCCGAAAATATCTCCGCGGCGGTCGAGAACGCGCATGAGGCATTCCTCGTAGATGTCCTTAGGCGGCTCCTCGTCGAACCAGACGAAGTCCAAAGAACTCCCTTGAAACTTCTCCCTGCCCTGATCGCAGCTCTTGAAGCCGATGACGCCCGTGCCGCCCAGCTCGTTCCTGACGACGATCTGATCGATGACGCCCGAGGAAGGGCTGTCCTTCCTGCCGCTGAGCATGACGATGTCGACGATCTGGTCGGGGCGGAGATAGGAGAGGATCTTCTTCTGCGCGACGTCGCGCTGCACCTGCTGGGAAAGCGACACCACCCAGCCGAAGACGTTCTGCCTGTTCCTGCGGTAGGGATGCACGCCGCGGGCGATATAGATCGCCTCCACCGCCCCGCACTCCGTCTTTCCCGAGCGGTTCCCCCCGAACACCCAGCGGTTGCGCTTTCTGCACTTGTGAAACGCGAGCTGCTTTTTGTGGATGCGCCGCCCCTTATTGTAGCGGGCGAGCCTGTCGGAGGCTGCCCGCTTTTTCTGCTCCGCCTCGATGGCGGCGATCATATTGATGATTTCGTTCATATTCGCCAAAACCTTCCTTATCCCGCTCCCCCTTTTGCCCTATGATAGCGGCTATGAAAGTACTCATCCTGCTCGCCTCCCTCCTCTTCCTGTTCCCCTTCCCCATCCTCAGAGCCTCCGCCGAAGAAGCAGGCAAAACGCCCGCCGCGGAAGTTTACGCCGTTGCAGCCCGCAATGACGTATGGCTTTACACCGAGGAAAACGAAGAGAGCGGGCTCTTTCTTCTGCCCTACACCTACTATGTGCGCGTTCTGGAGCGCGGGGAGGAGTTTTCCGCCGTCGTCTACGGGGAGGACGCCGCCCCCTACCGCACCGTGGAGGGCTACTGCAAGACGGAGATGCTCACCTTCGTCGACTTTATCCCCGAACGCCCCTTCTTAAAGCTCGAAGTCACCGTCACTTATACGGTGCCCGGGCCTTCCGAGATGGGGAACGGCACGTTCGACGAGATCGAGCGCACCTTCCACTACTACGGCACGAGCTATCTCGGCACGCAGCGCTACTTCTATGTCCTTTCGGACGGCGTCTTTGACTATATCCCCGCCGCAAGAGACGTCAACTACGAGCTCAACACCGACTATTTGGAGGAGACCGTCGCCCCTGCACCCGACGACCCTTCCCCCGAGGCCGAGCCCTCGGGGCTCACGGGCTGGCAGATCGCCGCGCTCACGCTGGGCATTTTGGCCGTCGCTGCGATCGCTTTCTTCGTCCTGCGGGGCAAAAGATCCCCCGTCCCCTCCGAAGGGGAGGAATTCTGACCATCCCGGAAGGAGACGCCGCGCCCCTTGCGGCGCTGCACGAGCCTGCGCTCCCAGCCGTTTTCCAGCGCCGACACGATGCGCATGAGGGGCGAAAACCCCTCGAAATCGGCATAAAATGCCTCCCGGGTACAGCCGCGGCGGGCAAGGCGTCGCGCGAGCTTTTCCAAAAGCTCCCGCTGCTTGCGGAAGTAACTGCGTTCAGAACAGGCGAGCACCCCCGCCCCCTCCGCCGAAAGATGCTTCCCGCGGCGGAAATACTTGTATTCGAGGAGGAACCGCTCCTCCTCCCCGCAGTAGGAGATGGCGCGCTCGAGCTGCTCCTTCCAATGCAGGAGCCGATCGGCATACTCCATGTCTGCCGCAATGCTCTCCATGACGGAGAGCGTATCGCGCTGATTTCGGAACGAAAGCGCCGCCCGCACTTTTGCGCCGTCCCGGACGGCGCGGGCGAGCATTTCCGCCATCGGGTACGCATAGAGAAGCGCACGCACATGATCATATCCGTTCATCACATCCATCCTTTTCATGAAAACACGAACATTTGTTTGTATTTCTATCATAGCACAAGAATGTGGCACCCGTCCGCCAATATGCCAAAATTTTTTGGATTTTTGCAAAAAAATTTTTGTGGCGCCCCTTTTAGAGCCGGAATGACAACATACGCCCGCTCTTTCCCCTTCCGACGCAAAATATGGGCGTATTTTCATTTTAATCCCTTGTGTTTTGCGCGCGCGCGTGTTATAATAGTTACATGGATACACGTTCGAAAACCCTGTTTGCCCTCGGCGGAGCGCTTTCGCTCGCCCTGTGCGGCGCCATCTTTTCCGCATCGCGGGGGCTCGAGGCCTCTGCCGTCGACGCGCCTTCCCTCTTTCTCCCGGGCAGCTACGAAGAATATCTCCCCTTAGATTCCCCCTCCGACGCTGCGATGTCGGAAGACTATATCGCCGTCGCCGACGGATACACGCTCTATCTCTACGACCGCGAACAAAACACCTACACTTCCTATACGCACGAGTATAAGCTTTCGGAGGTGCAGTTCACCGAGGACGGCAGGCTGTTCTTCAACGATTCGACAGCGCAGCTCTATCTCTACCGCTTTACGACGCATCGGGCGGAAGTCCAATCGGGCGTCCCCTGCGCCACCTTCCTCATCGAAGGAGATACGCTCTTTACGGCGTCCGTTGCAGGCAGTACGACCACCATTTACGCTATCCCCTGCGACAGCGCGACCGTCTCCTTCTCCCGTGCCGAAGAGGTCGGCGAGCCGGACTCCGTATCGGGAGCCTCCCCTCTGCTTGCCTACTCGGACGATCGCCTCTACTGCACTTTCAACTATCGCGTGACCGTCTTTACCCCCGAAGAAGACGGGTATTCCCGTTCGAGGAAGTTCCTCGCGGGGGAAACGACGGACGTTTCCAACGTTTCCGCCTTTACGGCGCATGAGGGCGAATTCTATTATGCCGTCAACGGCACGCTCGACAGAGACGGACTGTATCATACCACGCTCGGCGAGAACAACGAACGCATCTTTGAAGGCAGCGGGTTTTCCTCCCTCTTCTCCTTCGACGGCACCCTGTACGGCGTACAGAACGGCTCGGTACGCGCCTTCTCTTTGGAAAACGGCGCGGCTTCTCTGACGGGGTATGAGATCGGCGGCGCCTCCGACGCGCCCAACCGCATCTCGGATGCGGGAGATGCAGTGCGCGCGGGAGGACTCCTCGTCATTGCCGATCAAGGCAACGACCGCGTGCTCCTCTATGACGAGACGGAGAAGAAATTCTCCTCCGTTGCCCTCGGCGGCAAGCCCGGCTACGTCGCAACGGACGGCGAAAGCTTTGCCGTCAGCGTGGGGAACAGCATCCGCATCTACACCTACGGCGAAAGCGAACCCCGCTACGCCCACACGGCGGAGAGCAGCGTTTCTGGCATCACCTGCGTCTACGGAAAGTACTACTATGTGACCTCCCACAGCTACTACGGCGTTGCCGAAGAGGGAGCGCGCGAGTTCACGCGTGCAAACGGCGTACCCGTCGCCCTCACGAGCGATCTTACGGGCAACATCTATGTCGCGACCGCCCCTTCGGCAGGACAGAGCGCCTCCGTCAGCCGCTTTACGGAGAGTGAATTTTTGGACTATTCCTCTGCGGGCACGACCGTGACGGAAAACTGGTCGCTCCCTGCGGGAGCGCACTCCCTCCGCGCCGACTACGAGGGCAGCCTTTACTATCTCTCGGGCAGCGCACTCTACCGCAACGGCGTGCGGCTGGAAACGTTCGACGCCTCCTCTTCGCTCTATCACGGCACGGAGGGCGCCGCGCCCTCGCCCGTCTCCTTCGCGCTCTCCTTCTCGGACGGCACCCTCTATCTCAACTACGGCGATTTCATGCTGAAAACAGAGCTCTCCTTCCCCAACCTCGGTGCCATCCCGGCGCAGGGGATGTATGAAACGCTGCACACGGCTCCCGCCGCGGCCTCGCTCTCCTATGTCGAAATATCGGGAGGCGCCGTCGGCATCCGGGTCGACCTCTCCGCCCTCACGGAGACCAGCCCTTCGCTCGCCTATGCCGCCCACGGGCGCATCGAAGGCGGCACCGCGCTCGTCCTCGGGGAGACGGGGCAGTTCACCCTTCTTGCGCTCGCCGAAGACAACAACGCCTATACCGTCCTGCTCGTTCCCACGGAGAACTGCACGCCCGTTCCCGTCAAGACGGTCGAAACGGAAAGCACGCGCTATCTCTCGAGCGACGTCTCCCTTTCGAGCTATCCGCTCTTTTCCGAAGCGCTCGCCGAGGAGGAGCTCCCCCGCGGCACGGCGGTGACGGTGATCGCGGAAGTCACCCCCGCAAAGGGGCCCGCCTTCGCCGAAGTGCGCTTAGGAGAAAACGGTCACGGCTATGTTCCCCTCTCCTATCTCACTCAGGCTTCCCCGCTGCCCGGCGAACACGACAGCTACCGCCTCGGCTACCTCAAAGCAGATGAGAACGGCATCACGTTCCGCGCCGTCCATGACGAGACGCTGACCGTCCGCGTCACCGAACGCACGCAGGTGAAGATCTACGACGCAGACAACGGCGCCTTTGACGTGTACTTCGAAGATGAGGCAGGCACCCTTTACACGACGCAGGTGACCGAAGATATGCTCGAGGCGGGCGGCGAAGATGCCCTCCGTACCAGCATGATCGTCATCCTCTGCGTCATCGCGGTCGGCATCGGCGGGGTGTATATCCTGCTCGTACCGAAAAAGACAAAGAACGGCTGATCTCCCCTATCATGCTGCGCCCGTCCATCCGGACGGGCGTTTTTTATATAAAAAAACGCGCGGCGCCCAGGAAGGGCGCCGCGCGGCACGATCGTTCATCTCAAACCGCAGGCGGTCAGATCTGAAATAATAACCTGTTTTTTCTTCGGCATTGAGCTGCTCATGCAAAAAACGCCGAGCGGTTTTCCATCTTACATCCGGGGTGCGCCGTCATCACGGGTATCCGCGTTTTCATCGGCTTCCCCCTGTCGGACCTTTTCGGCGTCGATCTCTTTTTCGATCGGGATCGCCTTTTGGCGGAGATCTTTTACAAGTCTGTTATTGATGAGCGCTCCCGCCATGATCGGCACGACCGACAAAAGCGACCAGCCGGAAGCGGGAAAGAGGATCGCAAGCACCCAGCCCGCTGCGATGCCTGCGACGAGGAACAGATATAACAGTTTGCCCTTGAACTTGAAAAAACCGTCGTACAGTCTGTACCATTCGAGATTTTTCGCATATTCGGGATTGCTTTCAAGCTCCGCCTTCTGCTCGCTTTCAATTGCTTTGAGTTTTCCGACCGTGCAAACAGACAGCAACATAGTGCCGCCCAACAACAGCGTAAACATTACGGGCAGAGAATAGCCCATCAAGCCGAAGTACAAAAAGAGGGCGAGAGCAGCGATACTCATGATACCGAATATTATGATTGCAGGCGTTATGATTTTTGTGCGCCTTATGCGTTCGGCGTTCGCTCTTTCGCGCAGGGTTTCGTTTGGAAACAGATATGTGTACATCTTATCTGTTTGAGCATTCCTGTCCGACCGTATGTCGTATGTACTTTTTCTGCCCTGCGCCCTGTCTATTGCCGCCGCTTCCGGCGCCGTCTGCTGCTCGATCGCCTTGCCTTTCTGCTGCTTTAATAAGGCGTTGATAAAGTACGCAAAGAACAGCATAAGCGCGCCGGCAAGCAACACCCAAAATGCCGCCGTGCCCCAAACGCCGAACTCCTCGCTGTCGGGATTTTGTATTGTCTCCAGAACAATGCAAACGATAAATACGACGGCACACAGACCAAACAACAGCCACGCCCACCATAATTTTCGGAAGGCAGATTTTTTGTCTGCCGATACCTTCTGCCTGTATGAGGCAACCTCGGGCATCTCTCCCGCATAGGAGGGGCGGTTCAGGATCGTATTATACATCCTTTTGAACGATATCCAAAGGCACAATGCAGCGACGGCAAAGCCGATCCAGGCAAAGATCAATACCGTCATCACGGCGAGCGCCCAATCTTGCTCGAAATAGGGTTCCAGAGCGAGCGCCCCTGCGATGACCGCAGCGCACAGCACATAGAAAACGATCGAAACGACGGTTTTCGCTCTGTATTTTTTATACAGCCACTCGCGCTCGCGTTCGTCGCTTACCGCCCTTGCGTATTTCGCAAACATTTTTTCAAACATATTTCATATCCTCCGGTAAAAAAACAGCGAGGGACATCCTCGCTGTTTATTATAACATATCCGCTATGGCTCGTGCAAGCATCGAAACACAATGTTTCATCAAGAATACCGGGCGAATACATTCCCCTCAAAGGGGCGCCCTCCTCGGCCCGAAGATACAGACATTCACATCAGGGACGACGGTGTTTCCCTCTCTTCGAAGTCGCTTCATCGAGGGCGCTTTGATCCTCTTCGCGTCGCTGTTTTCTCTCCTTGATACGCGCCTGAAGGAGAATGAGATAGCGCCGCACCAGCTCGACCGCCTCGGGAGAACGGCGGGAGCGGAGGCTCGGGAAGGCAGCAAAAAATCGCTTGGGAAGCCCCGCCGCAAGCGCGTCCATCCGTTTCTCCCATCTTTCGTCGAGGCGCTCCTTTGCATCCTTTGCCTTCTTATCGACAAAGAGCGTCGCGTTCGCCACGCCCGAACCGATGAGATCGGAACCCCTTCTCATACGTTCGGCAGCGCGATCGATATCGCTCAGGATGCGGTTGAGTTTGAGGACTTGCAGCACGGTGATGATAAGATCGGCAATGAGGAGAGCAAGGCAGAGGGAGACAAACACCGTACCCCATAGCTCGTTGAAAAGACATGCAAACCACGCGACGGCGGGGTGGACGACTTCGACCGCGAACAGCACGGCGACGCCCCACAGAATGGAAAATTCGAGACAGATATACCCCTTCAGATTGAAGCGGCGGGAGGAATAATCCCACCACTTGTTGTGGAAGAAGCGTTCGAGCACCCAGCCCGTAACAAGCTCGATGAGCGTCGGGAGCCCCACGCCCACCAGAAAGACGAGCCACGCACGGGAGATGTTCTCCCCCAAAATGAGGAGCACCGCGACCATCCCCGTGCCGTAGATGGGGCAGACGGGGCCGTTCAGGAAACCGCGGTTGACGAACTTGCCCTGCGTGACCGCGTGGAAGGCGACCTCCGTCACCCAGCCTAAAAACGAATAGCAGAAGAAATAGCAAAGCACCTCATAGAGAGTGAGCGTACCGATCATGATGTGCTGCATACAGGCCTCCCGTGCGCCGCAAGATACGGACAGTTTTGTATCACGGGCGCGCCCCGCGCCGCTTGTTTTCGGCGGCGCGGGGCGCGCATCCTCTCTCAGAATATATCGTACTCGACGGGGGTACGGAAGAACTTTTCCGCCGCCTTCCCGCTCCTTCCTCCGCCGAGCGCCGCCATGAGTTTGGCATACGCCGCCTCGAGCGTCATACAGCGCGCCTCGATGACGTTCTCGCAGCCCAAGAGCCGCCGCCCCACCGCGTAGGAAGCGAGCGCGCTCCCCTCCCGTTCCACCTGCGTCGCGATGACGACCAGCCTGCCCGCCGCCGCAAAGCGTTTGACGGCCTCAAAGTAGGCGTCTTCCTTATAATTGGGGAGCCCGCCCGAACCGAACGTCTCCAGAATGAGCCCGTCGCACCTATCTTCGAGATAGGAAAAGATGGCGGGATCGAGCCCGGGCGTCATCTTGAGCACGAAGACGCGCTCGTTGAGTTGGTGCAGAAAGGCGGGCGAGCCGTGCGGCTTTCCGCCGCGCAGATAATAGAAGGGCTCCCCGTCGCGCATGACGGCGACGGAAGGGAAATCGACGCTCGTAAAGGCGTTGTAGCTGCGCGTCCTCGTCTTGCGCGCGCGGGTACCTAAGATGACGTTGCCGTCGAAGACGATGCGGACGCCGTACGCCCCCTCGTCCGCACAGAAGCGGAAGGCGTCGTAAAGATTGCGGCGCGCATCGGTATCGCGAAGGTAGGCGGATTTCTGCGAACCCGTCAGCACGACGGGCTTGGGGCTTCCCTCGATGAGGTAGGAGAGCGCCGCCGCGGTGTACGCCATCGTATCGGTGCCGTGCGTGACGACAAAGCCGTCGAAGGCGCGGTAATTTTCCTCGACGATCGAGGCGATCTTCAGCCAATGAGGGGAATAGACGTCGGTGCTGTCGAGATTGAAGGGCTGCACCGTCTCGACGGAGCAAAATTCTGCGATCTCGGGCACACACTCCAAAAGTTCTTCCGAAGTGAGCGCGGGCGCAAGGCCGCTGCCCGTCGGTTTGGAGGCGATGGTGCCGCCCGTGGCGATCATGAGGAGCTTCTTTTTATTCTTGAAAAACAGCATAATCGGTCAGCGGAGCTTTTCTGCAAGGCGCTCCAACACCTCTTGGGGATAGCCGAGATCGGCAAGATACGCCCTTGCGCCGGGAGGCGGCAGCGGGCGCTTCCCCTTCGCCCCCGCAAGCTCCAAGAGCGCCGAGGCGAGCAGTTTGAGCGTCCCCTCATCCCCGCACAGCAGCGCGCCCTCGCGAAGGTCTGCAAGGCGGGCAAAGAGTTCGAACGTCTCCTCCCGTTCAAAGAGATCTTCCCCGCCCGAAACGGGAACGATGGTATATCCTGCGGGCGCAAAAGCGGGCGGCTCGCCGAAGAGACAGGCAAAGACGTGAAAGCGGGTGAACCGCTTTTTGTCGTACCGCACGCCGCCCAGCTCAAAGCAAGTCCTGCCCTCCCATAAAAAGGAGCGCGCCCCGTACGGGGCAGCCACTCGTTTGATCAGGGAAACATCATATGGCGCATCGCGCTCATCCGCTTCAAGGATGCGCTCCACGCGGGCGCACTGCAGCCTATCGTGCGAGCCGACGGGCGCAAGCACGCGCCCGCCCGTCCGAGCAGGAAAATCCAATCGATACCAATAGACGCGGTCGCGGATATTGTCATCCTCCGTGAAGCGGAGCGCTGCAAAGGTCGCGCGCGGCACGAGTTCGCCTTCGCCGCCGAGCTCCGAAAGAAGCAGCTCCGGCGTCCCGCCGTCCTTTTCCTCATGTTTCAGCATGGCATGACCTCGTGCGGCTGCCCCTTCCGGCCGCTAAGGGCGAGCGCCTCTTTTTCCCGGTGCGTCAGCCGCTTCAAGTGCCACTCGCGGCTTTTTGCATCGTGCTCGCTGTCAAATCCCTCGAAGTAGACGAGGGTGACGGGCAGGCGGCTCTTCGTGTACTTTGCGCCCTTCCCCGCATTGTGGACGGCGACGCGGCGCGTAAGGTCGGTGGTATAACCCGCATAATAGCTCCCATCCGCACAGAGAAGGAGATAGGCAAAGTACCCCTCAGGCCTCTTTCCCATCGTCCTCGGGAGCTTCCTTCTTTTCTTCCGCCCTCTTCCCGCGCCGATATTCAATGCAGCAGACGACGATGCAGGCGATGATGGCGCCGAACACGACCCCTGCGACTGCGACCACGGCAAGGCTCGTATCCCCCGTGATGACGGCGCGGTTGGTCGCGAAATGCACTTTCGTCTCCTGGCGGTAGAGCTGCGCGGTGACGCTCTTCAAATTGTTTGCAGCCGTCTGCAAGCTCTTGAACTGATCGTTGACGCGCGCATCGAAGGATGTGATATTCTCCTCCGTGAGCGCCGTGATCTCGCTGTCGATCTGGACATTGCGCACGACGAGCTCGGCGATCATCTCGGCGACGGCGGAATCGGACGCAGAGGAAGAACCGCTCCCGAACTCATCCCGCAGCGCTTCGATCTTGGTCTCATTGAGGATTTTTTCATTCTGAAGCTCCGCAATGCGGCTTTGCATCTCATCGAGAGGCACATAGCCGTACTGTTCCAGCTCCTCCTGCAGCGAAACGAGCGCGCCCAGCCCGCAGGAGACCAGAGCCTCTGCCCTGTAGGCAGAGAGCGTCTTACCGCTCACCGAATAGCCGGCGCGGTACTCCGCGATCCACTCGTCGTAGGCGGAAAAGATGCTCTCGCGCTGCTCCTTCATGAGGGCGATCTTGTCCTCATAGGAAGCGTCCGCGAACACTTCCTCGTCGACGGCATAGCCGATGCTTGCCGCCTTGTCGATGATGCTCTCCTGTGCGTGCTCCGCGAGCTTGCGGATGAACGCCTGCGCCGTCTCGCGCGAAGAAAAATACTTGCCCTGTACGGTGATGGTATAGCTCCCCGTCGGGACGTAGGTCTCACCCGTCAGGGAAAATTCGGCGGTGATGGAAACATCGTCCTCTTCGACCATCTTCCCGACGTCGACGGAGCCGAAGCGCTCGTCCGAGCTCCTGACAGATTCCAGCGCGTCGGCCGAGACCAGCTCACGATAAGAAAAGGTCGAACCGTCGGGGTACTTCATCGTCTCGCTCCCGGGATAGGAGAGATAGAACTCCATCGAATAGTATCTGCCGAACGGGTTGATGACGAAGGCAACGAGCAGCGTTACCGCCAAAGCGAACAGGACGGTAGTTACGATCACCGCCCGGATATGTTTGCCGATCATGCCGAACAGTTCGCCGACTGTCACGCCCTCCCGATATTCCTGCTGCATAGGTTTTCTCCCAAATTCTTGTTCTTGCATACGGGTATTATATCGCTTTTCTCCCCTTCCGTCAATTGCACTCGGGTGCTTTTTGCGTGAAATCAGACGCACGCAAGGCGCAGAGCGCAAAAGGGTAAGGGCAGACTCACTTCCTCGCGGCTTCCTGCAAGGCGGCAATGGCGCTCGCCCTGCTGTCCGTGCCCGTCTTTTCGTAGATGGAGGAGATATAGTTGCGCGCCGTACCGTCCGAAAGCTTCAGAGCCGCCGCGATCTGTTTGTTGGTAAAACCGTCGCACAGCATGAGCGCGATCTCCGTCTCGCGGTCGGAAAAGGAGAAGGCGCGCTTTAATTTGAGTTCGCGGTCGCTCCCCACCATGCGCGCGGCGTCGGCGATGTGACGGGCGATCTTGGCGGGCAGGATGGTATCCCCCGCATAGGCGTTCTTGATGGAATCGATGAGCGCGGATGCGGAAGTATCTTTCAGAAGATAGCCGCTTGCGCCGTTGTTGATGGCGCCCAAGATATAGTCGCTGTCGTCGAACGTCGTTAAAACGAGCACCTTGACATCGGGATAGGCGCGCTTGATCTGCTGCGTGGAGATGACGCCGTTCATGACCGGCATCCGGATATCCATGAGCACGACATCGGGGCAAAGCTCCCCCGTCAAAGAGACGGCCTCTTCTCCGTTGCGGGCAATGCCCACCACTTCGATCCCGCCGTCGGATGAGAGCACGCTCTTGATGCCGTCGGCAAGGATCGCCTGGTCGTCTGCGATCAGGACCTTGATCATATAGCCTCCTCAGCGCCCGCCGTCGAGCGGCAGCCGCAAATGTATTTCAAAACCTTCGTCGATCTCCGTCTCGAACCAGACGGTGCCCCCGAGGCTCGCGGCACGGCTGTGCATACCGCGAAGCCCGAACCCCTCTTTGAGCGAAGAGATCTCCATGCCCGTGCCGTTATCCGAAAGAAGAAAGTTCACGTCCTTCCCCGTCTTCTTGAGCTCGACGTAAAACGCCGTCGCTTTGCCGTGACGGAGCCCGTTGGAGATGCCCTCTTTGAGCGTATTGCAAAGAAATCGGCACTTTGCGTCGCAGAGAGAGACGTCGTCGATGTCGCAGCGCACGGCGATGCCCGTGCCGTCCGTCGACTCGTGTACGATATCGAGCAGCATATCTTTGAGCGTCATCTGCGTTCGGCTGCCCGAAAGCAGATGCACGCTCTCTCTGAGTTCTTCGAGGGCGTGCTTCGCCTGCAGATTTGCCGCCACGACGGAGCGCTTCGCCCCCTCGGGGTCGCGCTCGATGGCAAGTTTTGCCGCCTCCGTCTGCATGATGACCGTGGTGATGGAATGCCCCGCCGTATCGTGGATGTCTTTGGCGATGCGCTGACGTTCCTCGAGCGCCGTCACTTCCTTGAGCTTTTCCATCGCCTCGGCAAGTTTTTGGTTGCTCTCTTCCAGCTTTTGGTTGCTCTCGTCGAGCTCCTTGACGCGCTTTGCGATCTCCTCGTTCTTGCGGTAGATGAGGAGCAGGAAGTTCATGATGAGGAAGTGCAGGACGAAGATGATGAGGTCTTCGAACGCATTGGAGATGAGAAGATCGAGCGCAACGGACTCGTCGCGCAGCGTCTGCGAAAGGGCGAGCATCGCAAGATAGAGCACGGAACTGCAAACGCCCATCGCGATGTTGCCCGAAAGCTTCTCCTGGCTCAGATAAAACTCCGAAAGGATGACGACGAATAGCGTCGAAATGAGCCTGCCGCCCGAAAAGTAAGTGAGCACGAGGAGCAGGAGGATGTCGATGACATAACAGAAAATGCGCGGCTTGAAGGAGCGCAGGGCAAACAGCTTGACGGCATTTTCCGCCACGAGCGCCGCCGAAACGGGCAGGATGACGGCAAGCGCCGGGATGTTCTCCACCCTTGCATCGCGGCAGTCCACCGCCAGAATGACGACGACGAGGAGGAGGGCGAGAAAGATGAGCGCCTTGCCGATGACGACGAAGCGCGCAAAGGGAAGCGGGTTGCGTTCAAAGCGTTCTTTGATGTTCACGGTCTGTCCCTCCCCAAGACGCTGCCGATATTATACCGTGCGGAAAGTTCGTTGAGTTTGCCCGAAAAGAAGTAACTGAACGCTCCCTCGGGGCTGCAGATGATGTGGTCGCGCAGGGCAACGTTGTGCATGGAACATAAGATCTCGAGCTGCGCGGTGAAATCGTCGTCCTCCCGCGAAGGCGTCGCGGGACCCTCGACATGGTTATGCACCGCCACCATCGCGGCAGGCTTCGTCTCCACGAGAAAGCGGGAGATCTCTTTGGGCTCGACGGCCGCACGGAAGGGCTTTTCGGAAGAAAAGCGGCGCACGCACTTGACGCAGTCCCTTGCGTCGAGGGAATAGAGTTCGACATACTCCTCTTTCACGTCCTTGAAGCGTTCGGCAAGGTAGGGCCGGAACGCCGCAAAACTGAACGCGGCGGGAGGTTCGGGCGCCTTGAGATCGGCGCGTTCGTAAAAGAGCCCGATGATGCGCAGGTACGCCGCCGTGGACTCCCCCACCCCGGGGATGGCGGCGAGCTCCTTCATGCCCGCCTGCAAGACCGCGCGGACGCTGCCGAACGCGGAAAGGAGACGGTGCGCAAGCTCGTTGGTGTTCTTGCGGGGAATGGCATTGAAGAGCAGGATCTCGAGGAGCTCGTGCTCCTGAAGCGACCCTTCGGCCTTTTCCAGCCGCTCCAGCATACGTTGTCTGTGCCCTTCGTGCATATCCGCCTCCGTTTTGCCCTATTTTACCATATTTTATGCGGAGCGTCAAGCCTCAAACGCGGCATAAGGTAAACAAAACCCCTCCCGTTCGGGAGGGGCGATTTCAGGCGTATGTCACCCTGCGATGCGTTCGAGCGCCTTTTTGTAGATCTCGATGAGCAGTCCGACGCGCTCGACGGGCAGATACTCGTCGGGCTGATGCGCAACGGGCTCATCTCCGGGGAATTCGGGGCCGAATCCGACGCCGTTTTTGAGCGCACGCGCATAGGTGCCGCCGCCGATGGCGATGGGCTCCGCCTTCTGCCCCGTACACTCCTCAAAGACTTCCGAAAGCGTTCTGACGAGCGCGCTGTCCTTCCCGTGATAGAGGGGCGGCTGATGATTGAGCGTCTCGTAAGGCGCGCCCATCTTTCCGAGCGCGGCAACGACATCTTCATAGGGAATGCTCGCGGGATAGCGGATATCGACGACCACCTGGAGCTGGCTCTTGCGGAATTTGACCATGTTGGGCGACATCGTAAGGCTGCCCGTCTCGTCCTTCAGGGCCGTGAGGCCGCAGACGTCGTTGAACAGGCAGTCGATGACGCGGCGGATGCCCGCATCGCGCTCAAAATAGCGGAGGATAGGCAGCATGGCGTTGACGCCGAGCTCGGGCGTGGAGGCGTGTGCGCTCTTTCCGACCGAGACGAGCTTCTTGCCGCGCGTCGTGAGCCCGCAGTTCTCCGCACGCGACGCCTGGATGCTGCGGGGAAGCACTTCGCAGCGCCCGCACACCATGTTGGGCGCGGAGCCGCCCTGCATATAGAGGAAGGGCGCCCTGTCGAAATCAAAGTGGAGGCGCACCTGCAGGATGCCCTTCTCCGCGTAGATGACAGGGAAGTCCGCATCGGGCGAAAATCCCGCTTCGGGCAGATCGGCGCACTCCTTATAATGTTCGATGCACTGCCAGCCGCACTCCTCGTTGCAGCCGACGATGAGCTTGATCTTCTTCTTGGGGACAAAGCCCTCATCCTTGAGCGCCTTCAAGGCATAGAGCGCGCAGACCGCGGGGCCCTTGTCGTCCGTCGTGCCGCGCCCCCAGATCCTGCCCTCGGAGACCTCGCCGCCGAAGGGCTCGTGCGTCCATCCGTCGCCCGCGGGAACGACGTCGAGGTGGCAGAGCACGGCAAACGGCTCCCCTTCCCCGAAGATGACCTCGCCTGCATAATTGTCATAATTATGCGTTTCGAAGCCCATTCCCGCCGCCAGGGCGAGAAAATCTGCAAGGCACTTGGCCGCGCCCTCGCCGAACGGCATCTCGGGCGTGCCCTTTGCGAGCGAAGAATCTGTTTTAACGAGGTCCGAGATCGCCCGGACCGCTTCTTCCTGATAACGTTCCATCAAAATACTCCGTGATCGCGGCAGAGCCGCGTTTCTATCGTCATACTGCACCATTTTATCATCAAGTGCATAAAATGTCAACCGCAAAGCCCTGAAGAACGGTTAAAAACGTGTGAAAAAGGACGGCGAAGATGCGACGCCGTCCCTTTCGTTTTTCTTTTTCGCGATTAGACGATGCCCTGCGCCATCATCGCTTCGGCGACCTTCTTGAAGCCCGCGATGTTCGCGCCCGCAACATAGTTGCCCTCGCAGCCGTACTCTTTTGCGGCATCGTCCATGTTGTGGTAGATGTTGATCATGATGTTCTTGAGCTTGGCGTCCACTTCTTCGAACGTCCAGAACAGCCTGCCGCTCGACTGCGCCATCTCGAGCGCGCTCGTCGCGACGCCGCCCGCGTTCGCTGCCTTTGCGGGAAGGAACACCACGCCCGCCTTCTGGAAGACTTCGATGCCTTCGAGCGTCGTGGGCATGTTCGCGCCCTCGCCGACATACTTCACGCCGTTTGCAACGAGCGCCTTTGCGGACTCGCCGTCGATCTCGTTCTGCGTTGCGCAGGGGAGAGCGATGTCGCAGGGGATGGTCCAGATGCCCTTGCAGCCTTCATGATACTCGGCGCCCTCGACGCGCTCTGCATACACCTTGATGCGCGCGCGCTCCACTTCCTTGATTTGCTTCACAACGTCGAGCTTGATGCCCGCCTTGTCGTAGATATAGCCGTTGGAGTCGTACATTGCAACGACCTTTGCGCCCAGGCTCTGCGCCTTCTCGCAGGCGTAGATGGCGACGTTGCCCGAACCGGAGATAACGACCGTCTTGCCTTCGAAGCTGTCGCCGCGGCACTTGAGCGCCTCTGCCGTCATATAGACGAGGCCGTAGCCCGTCGCCTCGGTACGCGCAAGGCTGCCGCCATAGGAAAGTCCTCTGCCCGTGAGCACGCCGACGTGCTCGTCGCGGATGCGCTTATACTGACCGAAGAGGAAGCCGATCTCTCTGCCGCCCACGCCGATGTCGCCCGCGGGAACGTCGGTATCCTGCCCGATGTGGCGGTAAAGCTCGGTCATGAAGCTCTGGCAGAAGCGCATGATCTCGTTATCGCTCTTGCCCTTGGGGTCGAAATCGCTGCCGCCCTTGCCGCCGCCGATGGGAAGACCCGTGAGGCTGTTCTTGAGGATCTGCTCGAGGCCTAAGAACTTGATGATGGAAAGATTGACGGAGGGATGGAAGCGCAGGCCGCCCTTATAGGGGCCGATGGCGCTGTTGAACTGCACGCGGTAGCCCTTGTTGACGTGCACGCCGCCCTTATCGTCCACCCACGGAACGCGGAAGAGGATGACGCGCTCGGGCTCGACAAAGCGTTCGAGGAGCGCTGCCTTCTCGTACTCGGGATGGCGCTCGACGACGGGACGAAGACCGTTCAGGATCTCGGTCGCCGCCTGATGGAACTCGGGTTCGTTGGGGTTCTTCTGCTTGAGCTCTTCAAGCACTCTCTCTACATAATCCATAAGAAATACTCCTTTGCCTGCGGATGGGCCGCAGCGATCTTTCGAAGAGTATTATAGCAGAACGCGCAGCCGAACGCAAAGATTTCATCCCCCCAAACGCACATTCGACTTTTCGCGTTCGTTATATGAATTATAAGTTCTGATTATAGATAACGCACCTTCTCTCCCGAAATGAGAGAAGTTTGCCCCATCTTCCTTATAAGACTTCTTCTTGAAGCCTCCTGTCCCCTTTCGGCACAGCCGCAGCGAAGAAACCGTGCGGGCGCAAAAAAAGCAGGCGTTTGCCTGCTCTTTTTTTCAGCCGTTCGTGTTGTAGTGCTCGGAAAGGAGGTTCATCGCTTTCAGCAGCTTGTGCAGATAGACGAAGGGGCCGATGACGATGAGCGAACCGAGGATCTCCCATCCCCAGAAGGTTCCGGCGCCGAAGGAATAGTCGATGGCGCGGCGGTCGAGCTCGTTGCCGATCCTCGCGCAGATCCTGTGGTTCCAGACGAGCACGCCGATGCCGAGCGTCAGCCAGCTCACGAGGAAGAAGAGCAGGCAGTAGTGCATGGTCTTCTTGCCGTCGTAGCGGCTCGCGATGGTGTTGATGTCCGTACTCACCGCCGACATGACGACAAGGCCGTAGATGCCGAAAGTGATAAGGGACAAGAAGATGTACTTGATGAGCCCGCGGTTGGTCTTGAGCTGCATGGCGGGAGCGGACGGAGCCGCAGGCTGCACGGGAGCACCGCAGTTCGGGCAGACGGAAGCGCCGTCTTCAAGCTCTTTTCCGCATTTGGTACAGTAACGCATGATATTCTCTCCTTAAAAATATATTCTGCAGAGCGATCTCATTGATCGTCGTGCATGCACAAGAGGCAGATGCCGCCGATGAGGCTGACAAACAGCAGCGAGCATATTTTGAGACCCGTGCCGATGGGGCGCTTATCGCGCAGGCGGTTGAAGATCGAGATCGTGATGGGAAGGCACCATGCGAGCGGCAGAAGCAGCCACCCCTGTGAGATACACCCCAAAATGAGAAAGACTTTGGCGACCGTGCTCATCGTGTCGTCTTCCGGCTTGACGCGCGGCGTCGGCGACGCAACGCTGCGCCCGCACTTGACGCAAACCACGGCGTCGTCGTAGAGCTCGGCTCCGCAGTGCTGACAATATTTCATATCCTCTCCTTTCAGCGGCCGCATTCTTCCCGCAAGCCGCCAATAAAATGATAATATATATTCTGTCTCTTATACACATCTGACGCTGCCGACGATAAGGCTC
>ENA-OYZE01000195-OYZE01000195.1-human-gut-metagenome-genome-assembly--contig:-NODE-195-length-28068-cov-8.822475_pt1 | contig 28068 bp, 21 predicted proteins | sample MGYA00243259_ERZ653469 | MGnify/ENA primary metagenome ERZ653469 (study PRJEB26926, sample SAMN06164913) | human gut metagenome | biome: ENVO:00009003; feature: ENVO:2100002; material: ENVO:00002003...
CCGAAAGGAGTTCCCCTTCGCGGACGAGGGCGCGCAGGATGTCGCGAAGCCCCAAGCGCTCCTTTCTTCCGAGCTTTAAGCACTTTGCGATCTCTTCGTCGGTGAAAAGGGCGAAGGTGCCGTCCTTGATTTTTTGTAAGACAGATTGTTTTGCGTTCAAAAGTGACCTCGAAAAGTGCGAGAGGAACAAAACGGGGCAGCCGAAGCCGCCCCCGTTTGGTTCGAGTTGTCTTTTACGCAGTCCAGATCGCGTCGATCTGCAGGATGAAGAAGACGACTGCGAGTACTGCCAGAACAACGAGGCAGATGATCGTCCAACGCTTCAGAACTTCTTCCGTCGACTTTCCTTTGTTCTTGCCGAAGAAGGTCTCGCTCGAGCCGCCGAGGGCGTCGATACCCTGCGAATTGCCGGGCTGAAGGAGGACGAGGACGATCGCGGCGAGGGCCGCCACGAACATGAGGATGATGAAGACCGCGCTGATGGTGACATACGTATTGTATGCCGCATCCGAACTTGCAGGCGCAAGCAGATTGATGAGATAGCTCAGATAATTCATACGGTGATTTCCTTCCGATGCATAGTCACGAGCAAGTATAGCATATCGCGCTCAAAAACACAACTTTTTTTCGCACGCTTTCCCCGATTTCACAAAAAAATTCCCTCCCGCGGCGGGGAGGGAAGGAGGAACAGGGTTTATGCATTGATGAAGGTGCTTGCAGCATCGCTGCCGAGCGCAAAGATCAGGACGCAGTTTTCCTTGACCCAATCGCTCTTTTGCAGATCTTCGTAGACGCCTTTGAAGGTCGCGCTGTTTTCGGTCATCTCTTCGAGCGCTTTGGTGGAGTGGAATTCAAGGATCAGGGCAACTCCGGAATCCAAGAGCCCCTCGGTCTTGAGGAAGAGATGTACTGTGCAGGAATTCTCATAATCTTCGTTTTCTTCGCCCAGCGCTTCAACGATCTTATCCTGATACTGCTGAACGGACTCGCTTTCCGTATAGCCCGCATCCTCATACGCCTTTTTGATGGAGCCGTAGCTGCTGCAGGCGGTGAGAGCGAACAGCATCGAGAGCGTGAGGAGCAGGACGGTGAGAAGTGTGACTTTTCTTTTCATATTCAAAGGGACCCCCTTGTTGATTTTGTCAACTGTATTATATCACAGGTGAGGCAAAATGTCAATACGCAAAATGTAATTTCTTTTTTTGGCGCCCTATAGGGAAAAAGCGTTTTCCGCTTTACAATCGGGGCGGTTTCTATTATAATGTAGCATATGGATAACCTCGTACTCATTGGAATGCCCTCCTCGGGCAAGAGCACGGCGGGCGTGCTGCTCGCCAAGCGTATCGGCTACGGCTTCATCGACTGCGACCTCATCATCCAGGGCGAAGAGGGCAAAATACTTTCCGAGATCATCGAAGACAAGGGCGTTGACGGCTTTATCGGCATCGAAGAGCGCGTCAATGCGGGCATCATGGCGACGCACTGCGTCATCGCGACGGGGGGAAGCGTCGTCTATTCCGACCGCGCCATGCAGCATCTGAAGGAGATCGGCACCGTCGTTTATCTGGAGCTCGGCCCCGAAGAGGTGGAGCGCCGCATCCCCAGCCTTGCAAAGCGCGGCGTCGTTATGCGCGGGAACGTCAAGGACGTCAAGGGGCTGCACGAAGAGCGGAAGCCCCTCTATGAAAAATATGCCGACATCACCGTCTCCTGCGACGGGAAGAACATCGACGAGACGGTGGAGGCGATCGCGTCCGCCGCGGGGTTCGAACTGTGAGGATTTGTATCTTCGGCGCGGGGGCGATGGGAACGAGCCTCGGCGCGGCGCTCATCAAAGCGGGCGTTCCCGTGGAGCTCGTCTCGCGCAATGCCGCCCATGTGGAGGCGCTGCGCACGCGCGGGGCAGTTCTTTCGGGCTCGGTCTCCATGACCGTGCCCGTCACCGCCATGCTCCCCGAAGAGATGGCGGGCAAATACGACATCATCTTCCTTGCCATCCGCCAGCGGGGCAACCGCGAGGCGGCGCAGGGGCTTTTGCCCTTTCTCAAAGAGGACGGCGCGCTCGTTTCGGTGCAGAACGGCCTTCCCGAACGCGCGCTTTCCGAAGTGTTCGGGGCGGATAGGGTGTACGGCTGCGCCCTTTCGTGGGGAGCGGAGCGCATCGCCCCCGGGGAGATACAAATGACGGGCGGCTCCTTCTCCTTTTCTCTCGGCGCGTTCGGCGCGGGGAGCAAACTTCAGGAGATCGCCGCGCTCCTCAAAAAAGCGGGCAGCGTGACGGTGGGGGAGCTTCAGGAGCTCCGCTATGCAAAGCTTGCCGTCAACGCCGCCTTTTCGACGCTCTCCGTTCTCTCGGGCCTCACCTTCGGCGAGCTTGCCTCGCGGCACAAAAAGCTTGCGCTTGGGCTCATGCGGGAAGTATTCTCCGTTGCCCGCGCTGCGGGCTGCAAAATGCTCCCTTTAAGCGGGCACGATCTTTTCCGCGTGTTTTCGGGGCCGTGGGCGGGGCTGCTGCTTCTTGTTGCCATGAAGCCTTATAAAAACACCCGTTCGGGGATGCTCAAAGATTTAGAGGCGGGCAGAAGAACGGACGTCGACTTTGTGGCGGGCGCCGCCGTAGATGAGGGCGGGCGGCTCGGCGTGGAAACGCCGCTTCTCGAGGGTGCCGTCTCCCTCGTGCACGACATCGAAAACGGGCTTGCGGAGATCGCGCCCGAAACATTGCAGTTATTGTAAAGAGGAAGATATGCGGCTCATACTCATTCGCCACGGCGATCCCGATTACGAACACGACACGCTCACAAAAAAGGGGCGGCGGGAAGCCGCGCTCCTTGCAGGGCGCACCAAAACATGGAAGGTGGACGACGTTTACACCTCTCCCCTCGGAAGGGCGCGAGCAACGGCTGAGCCCTCTCTTCAGAATTGGGGGAAGGAAGCCGTTGTCCTCGATTGGGCGCAGGAGTTTTTCTATCTTGTTCCCGACGGAAAGGGGGGAAAGCGCATCGCGTGGGATTATTTCCCTTCCGAATGGACGAAGTTCGACGAGAATTTCATCGAAAACAAGTGGATCGAGCGCGAGGAGATGGCGCCCCTCCGCGAAGATTATAGAAGGGTCACGCGCGCGTTGGACGGGCTTATCGGCTCTTACGGCTATGAGCGCGACGGCAGGATGTACCGCGTGAAACGCCACAGCGATAAGACGGTCGTCATCTTCTGCCATTTCGGGGTGAGCATGATCTTTTTATCGCACCTTCTCAACCTGCCCGCAGAGGCGCTCTTGCACGGGCTCATGTTGCCGCCCACGTCCGTCACCATCCTCAATACAGAGGAGCGCGTGGGGGACGAGGCGTACTTCCGCGCCGAACGCATCGGCGATACCTGCCATCTGCTCGTCGGCGGCGAACCCGTCTCCGAGTCGGGCTACTTTACGACTATCTTTCAAGAGGTTTGAATATGGACTTAAAAGCACTTGCGGAGCGCCTGCTCCCCGGGGATTATCCCGCACTTTCCTATTATGAGGAACTCTATCCTCCGCGCGATCTTGAAAAGGGCGCGGAAGTCACCCGCCTTGCCCCTTCGCCCACGGGCTTCATCCACCTCGGCAACCTGTTTGTCGCCATCGCCAACGAGCGCATCGCCCATCAGAGCGGCGGCGTACTGTATCTTCGCATCGAGGACACCGACGAGAAGCGCCGCGTCGAGGGCGCCGTGGAGGCGGTGAAGAACGCCCTCCGTTATTTCGACATCCGCTTTGACGAGGGCGCCGAGATCGAGGGCGCCGAAAACAAGTACGGGCCGTACTACCAGCGGCAGCGGGCGGACATCTACCGCGCGTTCGTCAAAGACCTCATCGTCCGCGGCAGGGCGTACCCCTGCTTCTGCACCGAGGAGGAGCTTTCCGCTCTCCGCGAAAAGCAGGTCGCCGAAAAGAAGATCACGGGCTATTACGGCGAGTACGCCAAGTGCCGCACCCTTTCCGAGGAGGAAATTTACCGCAATCTCGACGAAGGCAAGCCCTATGTCATCCGTTTGAAGTCGATGGGCGATCCCGAGCACAAGCTTTCTTTCCACGACGAGATCAAGGGCGACATCACGGTGACCGAGAACGATCAGGACGTCGTCATCTTAAAAAGCGACGGCATCCCGACCTACCACTTCGCCCACGCCATCGACGATCACTTCATGCGCACGACGCTCGTCATCCGCGGCGAGGAATGGCTCGCCTCTTTGCCCATCCATCTGGAACTTTTCGACGTGTTGGGTTTCCGCCGTCCCCGTTACGGGCATAACTGCTCGCTCATGAAGCAGGACGGTGAGACGAGGAGAAAGCTCTCTAAGCGCAAGGACCCCGAACTCTCCCTCGAATTTTACCGGCAGGAGGGCTACTTTGCCCGCGCCGTCAAGGTGTATATGCTCACCCTCCTCAACTCCAATTTCGAGGAATGGTACCGCAAGAACCCCGACGCGCCCCTCGAGAGCTTCCGCTTCTCCGCCTCCAAGATGAGCAAGAGCGGCACGCTGTTCGACCTTGACAAGCTCAACGACATCTCGGCGGACGAGCTTGCCCGCCTTTCCGAAGAGGAGATGCTTTGCTTCCTCAAAGAGTGGGCGGAAGAGTACGGCACCGACGCGCAGAAGGCATACTTTAAGGACGAGGACTACATGAAGAAGGTGCTCGCCCTCTGCATGGGCACGGGCAGCAAGAAGCGCAGAAAGGACTTCAAGACGGCTTCCCAGGCGATGGGGGTCATCTCGTACTTCTTTTCCCGCCCCGAGACGCACGAAAGCTACCGCGTCTCGCCCGAGGATAAGCGGGCGCTACTCGACAGCTATTTCAGTTCTTACGACCACGGGGACGACGCGCAGGTGTGGTTTGCAAAACTCAAAGAAGTGGCGGCAGTAAACGGCTTTGCCGCCGAGATGAAGGCGTACAAGGCAGACCCTTCCTCCTATAAAGGGAGCGTTGCCGACGTTGCGGAAGTGCTGCGCATCGCCGTCACGGGGCACGCGAACACCCCCGATCTTTGGACCATTCTTCACATTTTAGGCGAAGAGGAGGCGGCGGCGCGCATCAGGGCCGCAAGGGAGGAAGCATGAGCAGGGCAGATACTCTCTTTATCCAAAACTGCAAAGACATCATGCAAAACGGCGTGTGGGATACCCATCTTCCCGTGCGCCCGCGCTGGGAGGACGGCACGCCCGCCCATACCGTCAAAAAATTCGGCATCGTCAACCGCTATAATTTGCAGGAGGAATTTCCCATCCTCACCATCCGCAGGACGGCGTTCAAGTCGTGCATCGACGAAATTTTATGGATCTGGCAGAAGAAGAGCAACAACATCCACGACCTCAACTCGCATATCTGGGATAGTTGGGCGGATGAAACGGGCTCCATCGGCAAGGCGTACGGCTATCAGCTCGCCCAGAAGGCGGTCTACAAGGAAGGGGAGTTCGATCAGGTCGACAGGGTGCTCTACGATCTGAAGCACAACCCCGCTTCCCGCCGCATCCTCACCAACTTGTATAACTTTCAGGACCTGCATGAGATGCACCTCTATCCTTGCGCGTACTCCATGACCTTCAACGTCTCGGGCGATACGCTCAACGGTATCCTCAATCAGCGCTCCAACGATATGCTCACCGCCAACAATTGGAACGTCGTGCAGTACGCCGTGCTCCTCATCATGTTCGCGCAGGTGAGCGGGCTGAAAGCGGGCGAGCTCGTGCACGTCATCGCCGACGCGCACCTTTACGACCGCCATCTTCCCATTGTGGAGGAGATCGTAAAGAACGAACCCAAGCCTGCGCCCAAGCTGTGGGTGGATCCCTCCGTCAAGAACTTCTATGATTTCACGGTAGACAGCTTCCGCCTCGAGGGGTACGAATACACCAAGCTCGAGACCAAGATCCCGGTGGCGATATGAGAGCGATCTTCTGCGCCGACGAGAAGTGGGGTATCGGGAAGGGCAACGGGCTCTTGTTTTCCCTGCCCAAAGACATGAAGTTTTTCCGCGAGACGACGAAGGGCAAAGTCGTCGTCATGGGGAGAAAGACTTTGGAGTCCTTCCCCGGCGGGCAGCCTTTGAAGGGGCGGGTCAACATCGTCCTCTCTTCCAAAGAGGCAAAAGAAGGCACGGTGGGGGCGAAGAACCTCGAGGAGCTCTTTGAGCTTTTGAAAAACTATCCCGAAGACGAGGTGTTCGTCATCGGCGGGGAGAGCGTCTATTGTTCCCTTCTGCCCTATTGCAGCGAAGTGTACGTCACCAAAGTGGCGGCGGACGGGAAGGCGGATACCTTCGTGCCGAACTTGGACGAAGAGGAAGCCTTCGTGCTCGCGGCGGAAGGGGAGCCCGTGGAGGACAACGGATATACTCTCCGCTTCTGCACCTACAAAAACAAAGCGCCCAAGCCTCTTTGAAGGCGGCGGCAGGAAACCGAATTTTTCAGACTGCGTAAAAAAAGCGCGGTCTTTTTTTGTTTTCTTTTTGAAAAATGCGGCAAAATAGGGGAGAAAAGAGAAGAACGGGTGAGAAAAAAAGGAAAATTTCTGATTTTTTTACAACTTTATTACAGGTGACGGGCGGAATTTATTACATCGGACTGTTATGATATGCGTGTCAAAACAAAGAAAACAATTTGTAAGGAGAATCAAGTTATGACTAAGGCAATGAAGAGAGTAACGTGCCTCGCCTGCGTGGCAGTTATGGGTCTGGGCGCAGCAATGTTCGCTGCCTGCGAGAAGGAGGGCGGCACGGATAACCCCGGTGGCAGTACCGAAAAGACTGAAATTTACATTTCGGGTTCCTCTTCCGTCACCCCTTTGATGGAGAAACTTGCGGCCGTTTACGAAGTGCTCAACGACGAAGTGGAGATCACCATCCAGATGAGCGATTCCGGTACGGGCGTTGCGGATGCACAGCAGGGCAAGAATGATTTCGGTATGGCTTCGCGCGATCTGAAAGAATCCGAAACGGGCGTCGTTTCCAAGAAAATTTGCCTCGACGGCGTGGCGCTCGTCGTCAACAACAGCTGCTCCCTTGCGGACGTGACGGGCGCACAGCTTTACGATCTTTACGCAAACGGTACGGCGATCGGTTCCGTCACCAACGCCATTTCCCGTGAGGACGGCTCGGGCACGCGCGACGCGTTCGACAGCCTCATCAAGAATGCGGCGGGCGACGAGCTCGGCGATCTGACGCAGTTTGCCGCCGTTGTCGAGATCAACAACAACACGGGTACGGTGATGAGCAACATCGCCGCCAATAAAAACGGCAACACGATCGGTTACATCTCTATGGGTTCGCTGGACGATACCGTCAAGGCAGTCACCTTCGAAGGTGTTGAACCTACGGCAGAGAACGTCAAGAACGGTACTTATACCCTTTCGAGACCTTTCAACATCGTCTATAAGAGCGAAGATTCGCTTTCCGCTGCGGCAAAGGAGTTCATCGACTTCATCATGAGCCCCGCAGGCCAGTGGATCGCACAGTACGAAGGGTACATCTCCGAAACCCTTTGATCCGACCGAGGCTTTCTATGGCACAAAACGCTGCAACTGCAACAAAAGGGGCGGTCCGCAACGGAAATCTCGCTTCGGTGAGAGAAAATACCGCAAAGGGCGTATTCATCGCCCTTGCGGCATTTTCCATTCTCGCGGTCTTCGCCATCGTCATCTATCTGCTCTCGGCGAGCATCCCTGCATTCAAGGAGATCGGACTTTTCAAGTTTTTATTCGGAAGTACCTGGTCGGCGTCGCATAATATCTTCGGCATCCTGCCGATGATCGTGACGAGCCTCGTCCTTACCGTGCTCTCCGTGCTCCTCGGCGGGATCCTCGCCATCTTTACGGCGGTCTACATGGTCTACTACTGCCCCATCTGGATGAAGAAGATCTATGAGCAGATCATCAACCTGCTTGCGGGCATCCCGTCCCTCATCTTCGGCTATTTCGGGCTCGTCGTGTTAAAACCGGTCATGGAAGATATGTTTCATGTCGGCTCGGCGTCGGGGCTGCTCCTTTCCACGATCGTTCTGAGCGTCATGATCCTGCCCACGATCACGTCGCTCGTCAAGAACAGCCTTGAAAACGTGCCCATGCACTATTACGAGGGCGCGCTGGCGCTCGGCTGCACCAAGAACCAGGCGGTGTGGAAGGTGTGCCTGCCCGCTGCCAAGAACGGTATCATCGCGGCGGTCATCCTCGGCATCGGCAGAGCGGTGGGCGAGACGATGGCGGTCCAGCTCCTGCTCGGCAATCAAGTGAGATATCCGACCGATTTCTTTCTTCCTATCCGTTCGCTGACTTCCAACGTCATGCTGGAATTCGGCTATTCGACGGGGCTGCACCGCGAGGCGCTCATCGCGACGGGCTTCGTGCTCCTCGTGTTCATCCTCATCATCAACCTCTGCCTTTGGGCGGTGAAGAAGAACGACTCCATCGCGGGCAACAAGTTCTTCTCGCGCAAATTCAAGCAGACGAACAGCACGCTCGCTCAGCTCAACTACAAGAAGACGGGGAGCTTGCAGGATATCCTCTGGATCCTCTCGCACATCATCGCTATTTTGGTGGCGGTCGTGCTCGCCTTCATCATCGTCTTCGTCTTTATCCGCGGCATCCCTAATCTTTCCGCCGATTTCCTCTTCGGAGAGAGCGGGAACGCCGATATGACGCTTGCCCCCGCGTTTGCTTCCACGGGCATGCTCATCTTGATGTCGCTCCTCATTGCGCTGCCCTTGGGCATCGGCGCCGCCATCTTTTTGACGGAATATGCAAAGCGCGGCAGTAAGCTCGTCAAGCTCATCCGCCTCTTCATCGATACGCTCGCGGGCATTCCCTCCATCGTCTTCGGCCTCTTCGGCGCCATCTTCTTCGGCACCTACTGCGGCATGGGGTACAGCCTCATCAACGGCTCGCTGACGCTCGCGCTCATCATTCTTCCCACCGTTATCAGGAGCACCGAGCAGAGCCTTTCCGAAGTCCCCGACAGTATGCGTGAGGCAAGCTACGCCCTCGGCGCGGGAAAACTCAAGACCATCTTCGTCGTCGTGCTGCCCCAGGCCATCTCGGGCATCGTTACTTCCGTCATCCTCTCCATCGGCCGTATCGTCGGCGAGAGTGCGGCGCTCATCTATACCGCAGGTTCTGTTTCGACGATGCCGGAGGGCTACGGCTCGGCAGGTTCGAGCTTCGCCGTCATGATGTATAAGTTCATGAGCGAGGGTCTCGAGATCGACAAGTGCTACGCGACGGCGGCAGTCCTCATGATCCTCGTCATCATCCTCAACATCCTCGTTACGGTCTCACAGAAATTCTTTCAACGGAGAAAAGCAAAATGATCTTCAAGAGCAAAAAGATACAGGAAAATAAACCCGCAGGAGAGAGCGCCGAACCGGTGCGCGCGGAGAAGCAGAGGGGGCTTTCGCAGTTTGCGATGGGGGACGTTGCTGTCTCCGTCCATAAGATGGACCTCTTCTACGGCAGTTTCCAGGCCCTCAAAAACATCAACATGGAGTTTCCCAAGAAGAAGCTCACGGCGCTCATCGGGCCTTCGGGCTGCGGCAAGTCGACGCTTTTGAAGTCGCTCAACCGCATGAACGACCTCGTCGACGGCTGCAAAATTACGGGCGAGATCAAGATCGGCGATACCGACATCTACCAGCGCGGCGTCGATCTTGCACGCCTTCGCAAGAACGTGGGCATGGTGTTCCAGCGCCCCAACCCGCTTGCGATGAGCGTTTACGACAACATCGCCTACGGCCCCCGCACCTTCGGCATCAAGAAGAGGGCGGACCTCGACGCCATCGTCGAGAAGTCGCTGCGCGGCGCCGCCATGTGGGACGAGGTCAAAGACCGCCTCAACAAGTCCGCGCTCGGCCTTTCGGGCGGACAGCAGCAGCGCCTCTGCATCGCCCGCGCGCTCGCCGTCGAGCCGCAGGTGCTCCTCATGGACGAGCCGACGTCTGCGCTCGACCCCATCTCGACGGGCAAGATCGAGGAACTCTGCAAGGAGCTCAAAAACGAGATCACCGTCATCATGGTCACCCACAACATGCAGCAGGCGTTCCGTATCGCCGACTATACCGCATACTTCCTCCTCGGCGAGATGGTGGAAATGGGAGATACCCGGAAGATCTTCACCAACCCCGACGACAAGCGCACGGAAGACTACGTCAACGGCAGATTCGGTTGATACAAGCCGCGCGTGCGCGCAAAAAAAGTGCCCGAAAGGGCAAGTACCCGACCCGCTCATCCTTCATCTTTTCCCCGTGGCCCGGCGCAAAGTGCGTCGGGCTTGTTTTTGCCGATCCGGGTACGGTTGGTTTTGTCCTCGAATTTGTATGCAAAAGGGGATTGACAACCCGTCATTCGGGTGCTAAAATGTAGGAGTTTGCAATTGTTTTACGATCGGGAGAAAACGAGGGATGATCTTCGGGAAATACATCAACAAATACTATCTGAAATACGCCTGGATCCTTTTGGTGGGGCTTGCGGCGCTCGTGCTCGTCGACTATTTCCAGCTCGAAGTGCCCGAACTTTACCGCATGGTCGTCAACGGCATCAATACGGGGGTCGTCGAGACGGCGGAAGGCACCGTGCCCTTCGATCTTGACTTCCTGCTCGATGAGATCTGCCTGCCCCTCATCTTCATTATCCTCGTGATGGTGGTGGGGCGCTTTACCTGGCGCATTTGCTTTTTCGGCACGGGCATCCGCGTGGAAACTTCCATCCGCGACAGGATGTTCGACCACTGCAAGGATCTTTCCGCCCAATACTATCAGGTCAACAAAGTGGGGAATCTGATGTCCCTCTTTACGAACGACCTCGAGACCATCCAGGAATGCTTCGGCTCGGGCATCATGATGATGTGCGACGCGGCGTTTCTGGGTATCCTCACCGTCTTCAAGATGTGGCGCATGGACGTGGGGCTCACGCTGCTCGCGCTCATCCCCATGGCGCTGCTGCTCGCGAGCGGCATCATCGTCGGAAAATACATGACGAAGAAGTGGGAGACCCGCCAGGCCGCCTTTTCCGACCTTTCCGACTTCTCGCAGGAGAGCTTTTCGGGTATCGCCGTCATCAAGGCGTTCGTCAAGGAGACGAAGGAGCTGCTTGCCTTCCGCCGCCTCAACAAGCGCAACGAAGAGGTCAACGTCTCCTACACCAAGGCATCGACGCTCCTCAATATCACGGTGACGCTCTTTGTCGAGTCTGTCATCTGCATCATCCTGGGCTACGGCGGCTATCTCGTCTATCTGAAGCAGTTCAACGCGGGGCAGCTCGTCGAATATATCGGCTACTTTACGGCGATGGTCTGGCCCGTGATGGCGGTCTCCCAGCTCATCGAAATGACGTCGCGCGGCAAGGCCTCTTTGAACCGCGTCAGCGAGCTGCTCGACGCGAAGCAGGACGTTGTCGATAAGCCTGACGTGGAGGACGTCAAGGACATCGAGGGGCGCATCGAGTTTCGCCACCTCACCTTCCGCTATCCGGACGGCGAGTTCGACGTCCTGAAAGACGTCTCCTTTACCATCGAACCGGGCGAAAACGTGGGGCTCGTGGGCAAGACGGGCTCGGGCAAGACGACCATCGTCGATCTTATTCTTCGCACCTACAACGTGCCTGACGGCACCGTCTTTCTGGACGGGCACGACGTCAACACCATCCCCATCCGCGACGTGCGCGCCGCGGCGGCGTACGTCCCGCAGGATAACTTCCTGTTCAGCGACACCATCGAAAACAATATCGCCTTTGCCTACGAGGGCGAGAAGGCGGCGGAAGCGGAGGCGGCGGAAGAAGCTGCCCGCCTTGCCGCCGTACACGACAACATCGTCGGTTTCAAGGATAAATACATGACCATGCTCGGCGAGCGCGGCGTCACCGTTTCGGGCGGGCAGAAGCAGCGCATCTCCATCGCGCGCGCCCTCATGAAGCACGCCAAGATCCTCATCCTGGACGATTCCGTCTCCGCCGTCGACACCAAGACGGAGCAGGAGATCCTCACGAATCTCAAAAAGAACAGGGTGGGGCTCACGACCATCCTCATCGCGCACCGCATTTCCACCGTCGAAAATATGGACAAGATCGTCTTCATCGACGACGGGCGCGTCGTGGACGTCGGCACGCACGACGAGCTCGTCCTGCGCTGCCCGGACTATAAGAAGATGGTCGATCTTCAGAAACTCGAAGACGAGGGGAGGCAGCACAATGCGTGAGTACTATCCTCTCATCGTCGTGGGCGGCGTCATCGGGCTCATCTCCATCGTCTTTTCGCTCGCCTATGCGCTCATCAAGAACAAGAAGGAAGCGATCGGCTTCGACCGCAACATGAAGGACGGGGAGATCGTTCGGCGTCTCCTTGCATATGCAAAGCCTCATTGGCGGAGCTTTGTCTTTGCGGGGCTGTGCATGGCGTTCTCCATTGCCTATGACATCGCGTCGCCCCTCCTCATCGGCTATATTGAAGAGGTCGTGAGCGCCGAATTCGAACTTCCCAAACTCTTTTTGCTCGTCGGCGTGTATGCGGGCATCCTCATCGTCTCGCTCGCAAGCTCCTATGCGCAGGCGATCGTGCTGCAGAAGACGGGCCAGCGCATCCTCTCGACGCTGAGAGAGGACCTCTTCTCGCATATCGAAGGGCTCTCGCACGCCCAGCTCAACCTCATCCCCGTGGGGAAACTCGTTACACGCGTCACCAACGACACCAACGCCATCTCGATGATGTTCACGAATATCCTCGTCAACCTCATCAAGAACGTGTTCGTGGTCTTCGGTGTGCTCGTCGCCATGTTCATCCTGCATCTCGAGCTCACCTTGATGGTGCTGTGCTTTGCGCCCTTCATCGTGCTCTTCACGCTCATCTTCCGCAAGTTCTCGCGGCGGGCGTACCGCAAAGTCAAGGACGGCACGACGGACATCAACACCTTCCTTTCGGAAAATCTGTCGGGCATGAAGATCACGCAGATCTTCAACCGCCAGCAGCGCAAGATGCAGGAGTTCGACAAGAAGAACAAGACGCTCGCTTCCGCCAAGCATCAGCAGATCTTCGTGTTCGGTATCTTCCGTCCGCTCGTCTATATGCTGTACATCGCCTCGGTGCTCTGCCTTCTCTATCTGGGCGGCAAGGGGTATCTGGACGGCGCGTCCTTCCTCGGCAATCCCGTGTCGAGCGCGACGGTCGTCACCTTCTATATGTATCTTTCCAAGTTCTTCAACCCCATCCAGAGCCTTGCGGAGCAGTTCAATTGGCTGCAGTCGGCGTTTGCTTCGGCGGAGAAGATCTTCACGGTGTTCGATATGCAGCCCGAAGTCGTCGACGAAGAGGGCGCGATCGAACTTTCCGAAGTGAAAGGGGAAATCGAATTTCAGGACGTGTGGTTTGCGTATGTGCCGGGCGAATGGGTCTTGAAGGGCGTTTCCTTCCACGTCAACGCGCGCGATACGGTGGCGTTCGTGGGCTCGACGGGCTCGGGCAAAACGACCATCCTCTCGCTCATCTGCCGCAATTACGACATTCAGAAGGGGCGTATCCTCATCGACGGCATCGATGTCAGACATATCAAGATCGCATCGCTCCGCCGCCATTTCGGGCAGATGCTCCAGGACGTGTTCCTCTTCTCGGGGACCATCCGAAGCAATATCGTGCTCCGCGACGACATCCCCGACGAGGAGATCATGCGCGTGTGCGACTATGTGAACGCTTCTTCCTTCATCGGCAAGCTCGAAAAGGGGCTGGATGAAGAGGTGCGCGAGCGCGGCAACAACTTCTCGGCGGGGCAGCGCCAGCTCCTCTCCTTTGCGCGCACCATCGTGCATAAGCCATCCGTCATGATCCTCGACGAGGCGACCGCCAACATCGATACGGAGACGGAAGTGCTCATCCAGGATTCGCTCGAAAAGATGATGAACATCGGCACCATGCTCATCGTGGCGCACCGCCTTTCCACCATCCGCAACGCGGATAAGATCATCGTGCTCTCCCACGGGGAGATCCTCGAAGAGGGCACGCACCGCGAACTCCTCGAAAAGAAGGGGAGATACTACCGCCTGTACACCTTGCAGGCGCACCGCGAGCAGCTACAAAACGCTTGAATATCCGGCTGCCCGCGTTCGGGAGTCCTATGAAACAAAGCAAAAGCGCGCCCCGCTTTACGAAGACGGGGATGCTCGTCTATTTTCTGAAGGGGAGCTTGGGGCTGTTCGCCGTGAGCATCCTCTGCAATCTCTTTATGACCTTTCTTCTCGTGCTCATCCCGCAGCTCATCGGCTTTACGGTGGACTGCGTCATCGGCACGGAGGAAGTTTCGTCTTCCTACGAGATCTTCGTCCGCATCTTCGGCGGGATCGAACGGCTCAAAGAAAATATCTGGCTCATTGCCCTCGTCGTCGTGGCGCTTTCGCTCGTCACGGCGCTTTTCCGTTACGGCAACAACTTCTTTACGCTGCACGCCAATCAGATCATGCTGAAGCGCATGCGCGATACGCTCTTTTCGCATTTGCAGCGGCTGCCCCTTTCGTGGCACCATACGCACAACACGGGTGATATCATCCAGCGCTGCACCTCCGACGTCGACGCCATCTCCAACTTCGTCTCGGGGCAGCTCGTGACGCTCCTTCGCATCGTCATCATGATCGTGCTCTCGCTGACCTTGATGTATCTCACCGATGTGCGGCTCGCGCTCATTACGACCGCCTTCCTGCCCGCCGTCGTGGGGTATTCGGCGGTGTTCTTTGCAAAACTTCTCCCCGAATATCAGAAGTGCGACGAAGAGGAGGGCGTGCTTTCCACCATCGCGCAGGAGAATTTTACGGGCGTGCGCGTCGTGCGCGCGTTCGGCAGAGAAAGGGAGGAGCGCGACAAGTTCGAAGCGCAGAACACGCACTATACGGGGCAATGGGTGCGCGTCATGCGGCAGAGCGCGCTCTTCTGGACGTCGAGTGACCTTCTCACTGCTCTTCAGCTTCTTTTCATCCTCATCTTCGGCACGGTTTTCTGTGTGAACGATTCGCTGAGCCCGGGCGATCTCATCGTCTTCATCTCCTATAACACTCTGCTCGTCGGCCCTATGAACATGCTGGGGCGGGTCATCTCCAACATGAGCCGCGCGGGCATCGCGCTCGGGCGCATCGCGGAGATCATGAATGCGAAGGAGGAGGTCTACGGAAATCGGGAGCCCCTGCACGGGGATATCGTCTTCGACCGGGTGACGTTCGGCTATGAAGAGGGCAAGCCCGTTTTGTCCGACGTCTCCTTCACCGTGAAGGAGGGCACGACGCTGGGCATCCTCGGCGGCACGGGGAGCGGGAAGTCGACGATCGCCTGTCTTTTGGACGGGCTCTATCCTTTGACTTCGGGCAAGATCACGATCGGCGGAAAGGATATTTCCGAACTTTCGCCCGCGACGGTCAGGGGCGCGGTCGGCTTTGTATTGCAGGAGGGCTTCCTCTTTTCGCGGACGATCGGGGAGAATATCGCGATCGCCGCCCCCGAAGCAGGAGAAGACGCCGTCCGCCGTGCGGCGCACCTTGCCTGCGTGGACGAACATATCGAAGCCTTCCCCGAAGGATATGCAACGGAAGTGGGGGAGCGCGGCGTCACCCTCTCGGGCGGGCAGAAACAGCGCGTCTCCATTGCGCGCACCCTCATGCGCAAGACGCCCGTGCTCGTCTTCGACGATTCCCTCTCCGCCGTGGACAGCGAAACGGACGCAAAGATCCGCGCCCGCCTCGGGGAAAACCTTTCGGGCGTCACCAAACTCATCATCTCGCACCGCGTGACGACGGTCATGGGCGCGGAAATGCTCATCGTGCTCGAAGAGGGGCGCATCGCTGAGCAGGGCACGCATGAAGAACTCATGAAAAAAGGGGGCATCTACCGCACCATCTACGAGATGCAGATGGCGCTTCCCGAAGACCTCAAGGAGGAACTGTATGGCTGAGAATACCAAGCCGGCGCAGTCCGCGCCCGCCGCAGAAAAGCTCCGTTTCTTCGGGCTCGGGAAGATGAAGCCCTTCTTAAAGCCGTATGCTGCGATGTTTGCCGTCATGGTCGTCTTCACGCTCATCGTCGGCGGGCTCCAGGTCATTCTGCCCCTCTTCCAGCAGTACGCCATCGACCACTTCATCGCCGAAAAGACGACGGAAGGGCTCGCACTCTTTATCTGCGCCTATGTGGGCGTGCTTGCGTTGAGCGGCGTGCTCGACTTTATCGCGTGCTACAATTGCAGCAGGCTCGAGCTCTATCTTCTGCGCGACATCCGCCGCGCCTGTTTCGACAGGCTGCAGCGGCTCTCCGTCTCCTATTACAGCCAAAACAGCGTGGGGCGGCTGCACGCCCGCGTGATGAGCGACCCTGCTAATATCGCGGGCAATATCGCGTGGGATACCTATTCGGGCGTATGGAACGTCATCTATGTGCTGGGTGCGGTCGTCGTCATGCTCGCTTTGCAGCCCGTTTTGGCGCTCTGCGTCATCGTCGTCATCCCGCTCGTGGCGCTCGTTTCCGTTTACTTTCAGAAAAAGCTCACCAAGCTCAACCGCGAGGCGCGCGAACTCAACTCCGCCATTACGGGCTCCTTCAACGAAGGCGTGACGGGCGTGGAAACTTCGAAGACGCTCTTTATCGAAAACGATCTCGACGCCCGCTTCTTCGCTTCGACCAAGAAGATGCAGAAACGCTCTTCCAAGATCGGGCATTTCCGCGCGCTGTTTGTGACGGTCATCGCCTTTGCCTCCTCCGCGGCGCTCGCGCTCGTTTTGTGGTACGGCGGCGCGCTGACGGCGGACGGGCTTCTCCTCGTCGGCACGCTCTCCGTCTTCATGACGTATGCGCAGGGCATCATGGAGCCCGTGCAGTGGTCGGTGGACTGCTTTTCCGACCTCATCACGGTAAAGGTCAACATCGAACGCGTGACGGCGCTGCTCGCCGCCGAGGGCGACGTCAAGGATACTCCCGAGGTCATCGAAAAATACGGCGACAGTTTTTCCCCCAAGCGCGAAAATTGGGAGCCCCTTTACGGGCATATCTGTTTTGACGACGTCACCTTCCGCTATCCCGACGGGGGAGAGAACGTCCTCGAACACTTCTCTTTGGATGTGCCGCAGGGGACCAACGTCGCCATCGTGGGGGAGACGGGCGCGGGAAAGAGCACGCTCGTCAACCTCGTATGCAGATTTTACGAGCCGACGGAGGGGCGCATCCTCATCGACGGACGGGATGCCCGTGAGCGCTCCGTGCATTGGCTGCACAGCAACATCGGCTATGTGCTGCAGACGCCGCATCTCTTTTCGGGCACCGTGCGCGAAAATCTCTTATACGGCAAAGAGGATGCAACGGAGGAAGAGATCGCCGCCGCCCTTCGCGCGGTCAAGGCGGACGGGGTCGTATCCCGCCTCGAACACGGCATCGATACGCGCATCGGCGAGGGCGGCAATTCGCTCTCGACGGGCGAAAAACAGCTCCTCTCCTTCGCACGCGCCATCTTGGCAGACCCCGCCATCTTCATTTTAGACGAGGCGACGAGTTCCATCGATACGCTCACCGAAAAGCTCATCCAGGAGGCCATCCAAAAGCTGATGGAGGGGAGAACGAGCTTTGTCATCGCGCACCGCCTTTCCACCATCACGCAGGCGGACATCATCCTCGTCGTGGACGGCGGGAAGATCGTCGAGCGCGGCACGCACGAGGAGCTTTTGCGCCGCAGGGGAGCGTACTTCGCCCTCTACATGAAGCAGTTCCAAGAGGAGAACATCCAAAGGAGCGAACAGCTCAACTAAGCGTAGAAAAAAGTCTTTCAAGCATTGCTTGATTGACTTTTTTTGCATCTTATGATACAATTTGTTTCAGTCAGGCGCGGGAGATGCCCGTGCCGCAAAGGAGGACTATGTTAAACTTCCGGAAAGATCTGTATGCCGACGTGCGCATCGAGGACCGCTTCACGACGAGCATCCGCTACCGCGACGGCGCGCTCGAAGAGTGCAAGGAGACGACTAAGAAAAAGGCGTTTCTGCGCGTCTTCGATGGGAATATCTGGTACTATGCTTCCACCTACAAAGTGGACGATCTGCAGGGCGAGCTCGATCGCCTCTATGAGAGCGCGACGCCCAATAAGGACATCGAGGCGCATCCCGTCGTCAAGCGCTTTCAGGCGAACACGGACGAAAGGATGCTCTTTGCGGGAAAGAGCGTGAAAAAAGTGCCGCTTGCCGAAAAGCAGAAGCTGCTCGAAGCACGCTTCCCCGTCTTTGCAGTCTCGGAATATGTGCGCATGAGCATCGCGCTCTATCTCGACCGCTACAGCGCCTATGAATTTTATTCTTCCAAGGGCGCTTCCCTCAAATGGGACTATCAGACCTGCGGCTGCGTCTTTTCCTTCGCGCTTGCGAACGAGAAGGATAACTTCTCCGAAATGTTTCAGCGCTCGGCGTTCAGCTTCGAAGAGCTCTCCGTTCCCGAAGAGGAGCTCAAAAGCGCCGTCCTGGAAGCGGAAAACTTCCTCCTGCACGCAAAGCCCGTGGAGGCGGGCGTCTATCCCGTCATCCTCGCGCCCGTCGTTGCGGGCGTGTTCGCGCACGAGTCCTTCGGCCACAAGTCGGAAGCGGACTTCATGCTCGGCGACGAGACGATGAAGAAGGAGTGGGCGCTCGGCACCAAAGTGGGCGCGGACATCCTCTCCATCTACGACAGCGGCATCGACTTCGGGTCGGGCTATACCCCTTATGACGACGAAGGCACCAAAGCCACCAAGACCTATCTCATCAAAAACGGCGTGCTTTCGGGTCGGCTGCATTCCGTTTCGACGGCGGCAGACCTTGATGAAGCGCCCACGGGCAATGCGCGCGCCATCAGCTGCGACTATGAGCCCATCGTCCGCATGACGAACACCGTCATCGACGCGGGCGACAAGACGAAAGAGGAGCTGTTCGCGGGCATTAAACACGGCTATTATATCAAGACGCTCAAACACGGCTCGGGCATGAGCACCTTCACGATCGCGCCCTCGCTCGCGTATGAGATCGTGGACGGGAAGGTGGGCGATCCCGTCAAGATCGCCGTCATCACGGGCAACGTCTTTGAGACGCTCGATCTTATCGACGGGCTCTCCGATCATACGGAGATGTTCTCCTTCGTGACGGGCGGCTGCGGCAAGATGGAACAGTACCCGCTCCCCGTCGGCTTTGGGGGGCCGTATGTGAGCATTGCGAAGATGAACGTACAGTAAGGAGGGAGCAGTCATGGAACGAGAACGTATCATCACGAGATCGACAACTTACAGCTGCAATCTTGCAGCGAGCCGCGCGGAATCGCTGCGCATCAACGAAGACATGGAGAAAGTCGTCCGCGTCTATGAGGACGGCAAGATCGGTGTTGCGGCGTGCGTGGGCGACGAGGCGGACGAAACCCTTACGGAGCGTGCAAAAAATGCGCTTGGTCAGGGCATTCCCTATCCCTGTTCTTTGACGGAGCACAGCGTGCGCCATGAGGACGGGCGGGCACCTATTTTGGAGCCCAAGGACTTTCTGAAGACGGTCTCCCGCCTTGCAGAGCGGCTCAATAAAGCCTATCCCGACTTCATCTTCTCCAATAAGGTGATGCTCGGGGAGGAGGAGACTTTCTATACGAACAGCAGGGGAACGGACTTTTCCTATCGCGGGAATTATTTTGTGCTCGATATCGTCATCAAGGCGAAGTCCTCCGCGAACATCATGGATCTTTACTATGGCGCGATACAGTCGTATTATGATGAGGACGCCATCGTTGAAGACATCGGCAAGCTTCTGAGCGTCTACAACAAGAAGCTCCCGCTGCCCGAAGAGGAGCTGCCCGTCATCATCTCCGTGCAGGAAGCTGCGCCCTATGCGCTCCGCGAGATGACGGCGGAAGGGTACATGAGCGGCACCGGCCTTCTGAAAGGCAGGCTGGGCGAGAAGGTGTTCAACGAAACGTTCTCCCTTCTCACCGACCGCGCGCCCCGCAACCGCGGCTGCTATCCTTTCTTCGATGCCGAAGGCACGGTGAAGGAAGGGGACAAGTTCTACTTCGTCAAAGAGGGCGTCTTTGAAGGGCTTGCGACGTGCAAGCGTACGGCACAGCAGTTTTCGCTGCCCCTTTCGGGAACGGCGGCATCAAGCTTCGACTCCGTTCCTGCGGCGGGGTTCGGCGGGGTGACCGTTGCTTCCACGCACGCAAAACTTTCCGACATTGTAAAAGGCAAGGCCGTTTATGTTGCCGTCACGTCGGGCGGGGATATGACGCCCGACGGCACGCTGGGGCTCCCTGTCATGCTCGCCTATCTCTATGAGGACGGCAAGCTTGTGGGCGCGCTCCCCGAGTTCAGCCTTTCGGGAAGCCTCTTCGACGTCTTCGGCAAAGACTTTATGGGGGCGGCGGAAAACGATATTTTCTCCTTTGCGGACAAAGAAAAGGTGCTTGTCACGAAATTCAGACTCAACCGCGCCTGAAAATCATTCGGTTTATTTTGAAAAGCGCATACCCGAGACGAAAGTTTCGGGTATCTTTTTTTGAAATCTGACTTTTGGTGCGCTCATCGGGTTGACAAAATGTCATAATCCGGGTATGATACTGTCATATATTTTTATGACAAGCGCCTGCGGGCGCGCATGAGGAGAACATGGACAAAAGTCAGAGTGCGGCAGAAGCGAATGCCGCAGAGAGTACAGCATGGAATACGGGCAAGAGAAAGCGGCTTTCCGTTATTTTGGCCGTTTCGGCGATCGTGCTTGCGATCGGGATCGCGGCGGCGGTCATCATCCCGCGCTTCTTTCATCAGCCGGGGCGCAATGAGGTGGAGGCGGGCTTTTCCACCGTTCTGCTTCCCGTGCCGGAAGACGGCTCCACGCCTGCCGATCATACGGCGATCGAAAACGTCGGCTATATGAACAGCGTATTCAAGGCGCAGAAGACGTGGTATTCCGAGATGCACGGCGAGACGGACGCCGCCGTCATGACGCAGAAGGTGAGTACCTACAAACAGTACGCGAACGACGTCCTCATCGTGGCGGACGTGACCAAGAGTTCGCTCGTGAAGTCGGCGCGGCAGTTCTGTTATGTCGGGGACGAGGTGCTCTGGCGCCTCGGCAGCAGCTACGATGCCGAGACGTTTGACGAGATGCTCTCGCTGCAGTGGGAGTCGGGCGATCCCTGCGCGCGCATGAGCAAGGAGGAGTTCATGGCGCAGAACGGACTTCCCGCTTCGGAGTTCTGCGTCTATGTCATCAATGAAGAGACGCTGCTCTCTGCCGACCGCGTCGTAAAGAACGGGGACGGCACCTATTCGCAGACGTACCGCCTCGATCCCGCAAAGGACAAGGCGCCCGCATATTATGCCAATCAGATGGTGTTCTCGGGCGGGCTCACCGCGCTCCCCGAGTTTTCCGCTATCGAGGTGACGTTCACGTTCGATGAGGATTGGCGCATCCTGAAGAGCGTGGTGGACGAGTCCTATCGTGCCGCCTTAGGGTTCAGCGTCAACTGTTCATCCCGATTCACGACGGATTTCGAGTATGATACGCCGCGTGCGGAGAGCACGGCATACGAGGAATATTTTGTCCGCTATGCGGGCAAGGGGGAGGCAGAGGAGCCCGAAAAGCCGCTTCCGACCCTTGCGGGCTGCCTTGCAGACTGCTTTGAACGCCTGGCGGAAGGAGCGGTCTCCTTTGACGCGGAGCTGACGGCGGAACAGGCACGGCTTTCGGGCGCGCTTTGGCTGGATATCGGCGATATGACGCTCAACGACATCGACCTGCGTGCCGACTTCGGCGCCCTCCGCGTTTGGCTGGAGGAGGGAACGGCTTATCTTTCCTGCGGAAGCCTCAACGGCAAGGCCGCCGCGGAGGAGCTTTTGGCGCTTCCCGGCGCGCCCGAAGGCGGGCAGGCGTTTGCTGCGGAACTTTTGGAACAGCTCGGGAAGGGCGACTTCCGTTATGACGACGCGGGGGCCGAGCTCAATGCCGAGCTCTCCCTCGGAGACGGGGGCGTGATGCCTCTGAAGATCGCATTCCTCTTTGACGAGGAGGGCGGCGCCTCGCTCGGCGAGATAAGCCTGAGCTTTGAGGCGGGCGGGATGCCCGTCGGGTTGAAGCTCGTTCCCGGGGAGAGGGAACCTGCTCCGCTCACGGCGGCGGAGAAGGCGGCTTTTGCCGACCTTTCCCCCGTGCTGGAACGGGCGCTTCCCCTCATCGGCGGACGCGCGCTCTCCTTCGGCGGCAGCGTGTCGATCGATCTCGGGGATACCGCGCTCTCCGCAGACATCTTACGCGGAACATTGGAATGGGGGAACGGCTTTGCGCTGACCGTGGAGTGCGGCGTCCGTCTCGGCGGCGCCGAACAGCGGCTGTATCTCACTGCGGACGATGAGGAACTCCGCATCGTATGCGGGAAGTACGGGCTCTGTGTTGCGCTCGGCGATCAACATACCGCGGAGGAGCTGAGCAGCCTGTTCGCCCGCGTACAGGGGCTTGCCGAACGCTTGGGCATACAGCTGCAGCTCCCCGATCTTTCTTCTCTCCTTTCCTTCGATCCGAGCGATCTTGCTGCTTTTCTGAACGGGATGCGGCTGACGGAAGTGCCCGACGCCCTGCTGGGTGCGGAGGGGAACGGGTTCACCCTCCGCATCGCGGAACATCCGGAGAGCGTCTTCCTTGTGGACGGGGAGTACGCGGGCGAGGGCGTGACCGTACAGACGCAGCTCTCCGTCGATGTGTTGGAAGAAGCGCTGCAGCTTCCCTCTGCCGACTATTTCACGTTGGACGATCTCAATGAGCTCCTCGGCTATATCGAAGCGGTCTTCAATACCCTTTCCGCTCCCAACGTATCGGGCGAGCTTTCTTTTGCCGCAGGGGATGCCGCGCTTTCGGGGGAATACCGCAAGCAGGGGAACGATCGCTATCTTTTGCTTTCGGGGACTGAGAGCGCTGTACGGCCGCTCTTTTTGCAGGCTTGGCTGCAGGGCGGAGAGCAAGGGGCGGTTTATGTGTCTGCGTCCAATTCTGCCTTCGACGCGGAGGGCGCGCTCACGCTGAAGCTGCCGCTTTCTGAACTTGGCTGCATCTTCTTCGCCCCTTCTTTCGGGGATATTCTCGGCTCGTCCGGGATGATCGGGAGTGGAGGCCTCGGCCAATTGATCGGGTCGGTCACGGTGGGGGATGTGTTTTCCCTCGCGCTGGACGGGAGTGCCTTTGGTTTGCAGGGTGACATCGAAGTGCAGTTGGAAAAGAAGACGGAGAACGGCGCAGCGGTGCTCGGGGCTTTGTGCATTGCCGTCGGAGATGCAGAGCTGCGCCTGAATGAGATCGGGTGCAGCGGCGCCGTCACCCTTCCCGAAGTCCCTTCCGCCGTACAGTACGATCTGACGGGGCTCGGTTCGCTTGCCGCCGAGGCGATCGGGGCGCTGACGGACGTCGGGAGCGGCTCCCTGGCGCTCAAGGACGGCATCTTCCTGAACGGGACGGTCACGATGGCTGCGCTCGGCGATCCGCTCGTGATCGCCGTCTCGGCGGCAGTCTATCCGCAGACGGAAGAGGGGCTCGTCGTCAATGCGCGCCTGCACTATGAAAAGAATGCGCTCTTCAATCAGGGGGCGGCAACCGTCGATCTGACCGTGAAGGGCGGCAAGATCATGATGCGGCGCGATATCGACGAGGCTCCCGTGCAGACGACGACGGAAGAATTCGGCGCGGATATCAAGTACTATGTGAGTTATCTCCTGAATGCTTCCAAGTTGGTGGAGATGTTCTTCCCCGAGATCGAGATCACCCTTCCCGAAGAGAGTGCCGACCTCGGCGCGAAGGCCGCACATTTTATTTCCGCTTACAGCGGCTCGGAACTGACGGTCAACGGCGGCGCGCTTTTGGGCAGCAAATTCGGCGATGTCGGCGTGAGATTCGGTGCGGCGGAAAACGGGGCGATGAAGATCGACTTTTCTACTTCCGTGACGATCGTCTTGAAGAGTACCGTATCGGGCAGTATGACGCTGTGCGGGGAGGACGAGATGGAGTATGTTCCCGCCGACCTCTTTGAACAGCTTTCGGACGGCGCGGAAAAGATCTGAGCAAATTCAAACATACCGGCTTTGGAAAGGGGCGCATTGGGGTTGGGCGATAAGCTCGTCCCGAAGGCACTCTTTCACAAAAGCAAAAGAAAATAGAGAGGACAGCCAAGAATCTTGCGCTGTTCTCTTGCTTTTTTCCGAGAATATGATATAATATCTATTAGAATGGGCGAGAATGGGACTCTTCCCGAAAAGGGAGAGCGAAAAGCACGGTCTCATCCCGCCGAGGCGTGCCGCATCGGCATGCAAGGAAAAGAAGAAACTACATTTTAAGAGGTAACAGCAAAACTATGAGCAGACATTCCAAGATCAGTATCATCGGTGCCGGCACCGTGGGCGCGACCGCGGCGTTCTCCATTGCAACGCAGCGCCTCGTCTCCGAACTTGCCATCATCGACATCAACGCGGCGAAAGCCGAGGGCGAAGCGATGGACATCAGTCACGGCCTCATCACGATGGGGGCGATGAACATCCACAGCGGCACCTATGAGGACGTGAAGGACAGCGACATCATCGTCGTTGCCGCGGGGCTCGGCAGAAAGCCCGGCGAAACGCGCCTCGACCTTGCCACGAAGAACATCGGCATTGCGCGCGACATCGCACAGAACATCATGAAGTACTACAACGGCGGCGTCATCATCGTCGTCTCCAACCCCGTGGACGTCCTCACCTACGTCATCCAGAAGGAGACGGGCCTCCCCGCGGGCAAAGTCATGGGTACGGGCACCATGCTCGACAGCGCGCGTTTCCGCTATCTTCTGAGCACGTCGCTCTCTGCGGATATCCGCAACATCCACGGCTTCATGGCGGGCGAGCACGGCGAGAGCCAGTTTGCCGTCTGGAGCTCGGTACACGTCTCTTCCATGCCGATCGACAACTACTGCGCAAAGCGCGGCATCTCCCTCAATAAGGAAGAGCTCGTCACCAACATCATCGGTTCGGGCGCGCAGGTCATCAAGCGCAAGGGCATGACCAACTTCGCGATCGCCGCCATCGTCGCAGAGCTCTGCGGCACCATCATGCGCGACAGAGGAAGCATCCTCACCGTCACTTCCTGCCTCGATAACTATTACGGCATCAGCGACGTCTGCATCAGCGTTCCCTGCATCATCGGCAAAGAGGGCATCCTCGACCATCTTGCTTATGACTTCAACGAAGAGGAGATGGCAAAACTCAAGAAGTCCGCAGAGAGCATCCGCTCCTTCATGGACAGCCTCAACGTATAAACAATTTACAGGAGTTTGTATTATGGATAAGAAGCAATTTGCATTGGACAAACACCGCGAATGGGCGGGCAAGATCGAAGTCGTCACCCGCGCACCCATCACCAACCGCGAAGAACTCGCCGTCGCCTATACGCCCGGCGTCGCAGAGCCCTGCCTTGAGATCAGCAAGGATGTCGATCTTTCCTACGTCTACACCCGCCGCTCCAACCTCGTGGCGGTCATCACGGACGGCACGGCAGTCCTCGGCCTCGGCGATATCGGTCCCGAAGCGGGTATGCCCGTCATGGAGGGCAAGTGTGCCCTCTTCAAGACCTTCGGCGACGTAGACGCCTTCCCGCTCTGCATCCGTTCGAAGGACGTCGACGAGATCGTCAAGACCGTCTCTCTCCTTGCAGGGAGCTTCGGCGGCATCAACCTCGAAGACATTTCCGCGCCCCGCTGCTTTGAGATCGAAAAGAGGCTCAAAGAGGTGTGCGATATCCCTGTCTTCCACGACGACCAGCACGGTACGGCGATCGTCACGATGGCAGCCATGCTCAACGCGCTCAAACTGACGGGCAAGAAGATCGAAGATATCTCCGTCGTCGTCAACGGCTCGGGTGCCGCAGGCATCGCCATCACCAAGCTCCTCATGAGCAAGGGCCTTAAGAGGGTCATCCTCTGCGACAGGAAGGGCGCCATCTACGAAGGCCGCGACGGCCTCAACCCCATCAAGGAAGAGATGGCGAAGATCTCCAACCTCGAAAAGAAGGCAGGCTCGCTCGCAGACGTCGTCAAGGGCGCAGATGTGTTCATCGGCGTCTCCGCACCCGGCAGCCTCACGCAGGAGATGGTCCGCACGATGGCAAAGGATCCCATCATCTTTGCGATGGCAAATCCCGTGCCCGAGATCATGCCCGACGAGGCGGCAGCCGCAGGCGCGAAGATCATCGGCACCGGCCGCAGCGATTTCCCCAACCAGATCAACAACGTGCTCGCATTCCCCGGCATCTTCCGCGGTGCGCTCGACGTGCGCGCAAGCGACATCAACGATGAGATGAAGATCGCGGCGGCAGAGGCGATCGCTTCCGTCATCCCCGAAAGCGAGCTCCGTCCCGACTATATCATCCCCGATTCCTTCGATCCCCGCGTCAAGGATGCGGTCGCAAACGCCGTCAAGGCAGCTGCCATCAGAACGGGCGTTGCAAGAAAGTAAGCGAAACTTCAACGAAAAGAGCCGAGTGATCTCGGCTCTTTTGCTGTTCTTTTCGGGCGTTTTCGGCATACTATAGAGGATGAAACGCTTGCTTTTCGTGTTTGCCCTTCTGCTGCTGCTTGCGGGCGCAGTCCTGAGCTTTTTCGCCGCTTTCCCGCGGCCGTATCGGGCTATCGTCGGGGAAAGCGGTCTCGATCCTGCGCTCGTCTATGCTGTGATGAAGGCGGAGAGCAACTTTCGGGAAGGGGCGCAGAGCGATGCGGGTGCGGTAGGCGTCATGCAGCTGCTGCCCTCGACGGCGGCGTTTGTCTGTGAACGGGAGGGCATCCCCTTCGAGCCGGCGCGGCTCAAAGAAGGGGAGTACAATGTAGCGCTCGGCTGCGCGTATCTTGGCTATCTTTTGGGAGAGTTTGAAGAAGAGACGGCGCTCGCCGCTTACAACGCGGGGGAGGGGAGGGTGCGGGAGTGGCTCAAAGACGGGCGTTATTCCGCAAACGGCCGCACGTTATTTCACATTCCCTATCCCGAGACGGCGCGCTATCTGAAAAAAATCTCCTTTTTCCGAAAAATTTATGGATTTTTCCCGTATTAAAACTTGACTTTTGGTTTTGGATGTTGTAAGATATAAAAGCTGTCAGCGAGGACGGCTTCCGAGCAGGCAGAACAACAAAATATGCGGTCGTGGCGGAACTGGCAGACGCGCAAGACTAAGGATCTTGTGGGTAACACCATGCAGGTTCAATTCCTGTCGACCGCACCAAGTCTTAATAGCTTGAACTTCTTTACCATTAAAAGAATGTTCGGGCTATTTTGCTATATTGAGGAATTTAAAAAATTTCGAACATAAAAATAGCGGGCAGAGCGAAATTCGCTCTGCCCGCCTCGCCGTTTTTATCATCTTAATCTTTTTCTTTTACGGCGTAACTCAATCATTTTGATTTTTACCAACTTATATACCGCAACTTTCAGCGGTTTCCTTTCGCCGCAACTTATGGCGGCGTTCCCTGTACTTTTTAAAGGGATAAATTATTATTAAGTTTTGTATTCAGTTGTCGACTTGCCGACCATTCGGCATAGTCTTTTTGCCCTTGTTCGGACAGAAGATATGCCCTGATTTGCGGTAACAGAACTCTTGCAAGAGATTCTATTTGGTAATCAGGAATATCAAAGTCAGTTTGAATTAGTTTCTTTCTCGCCATTCCCCGTAGTTATGTATTCTGTTCGATACGTTTTCCTCCTTTTTAACGGTTATTCAGTTTTATTTGCTCCAACCGTTTCCAGACGATTTGAAAGGTGAAGAGCGCTTTACTGCCTTACGTTGCTCGGCAGTTGCCAATGCTTCCCTAAGTTTGTCCGGCGCTTGCTTTCGCAGCTCTCTCAAGGTGTTGGCGTCCTCTTGGAGCGACAGCCTCTCTCGCTCGGTCTTTTGATAGAGCTGAAAGACGTCGTGCTGGTCTTTAATGCTGTATTCAAGCTCTTTTCTGAGCCGTGCGTTGTCAGCGGCAAGTGCAGGTACGTCTTTCTTGTTCGGCTTACGTTTTCCTGCGTTGTATTCCTGTGCGACGTTCGCTGCAGCTTGGA
>ENA-OYZE01000198-OYZE01000198.1-human-gut-metagenome-genome-assembly--contig:-NODE-198-length-27834-cov-8.656107_pt1 | contig 27834 bp, 27 predicted proteins | sample MGYA00243259_ERZ653469 | MGnify/ENA primary metagenome ERZ653469 (study PRJEB26926, sample SAMN06164913) | human gut metagenome | biome: ENVO:00009003; feature: ENVO:2100002; material: ENVO:00002003...
TTTGCCATAAAAAATGTGTACCTCCAAAAGTGTCTAACTTTTGGGGTACACATCATACACGCCGTCTTTTTTATTTACCAACATTCGTTTACCGAATAAATTGCTCGTATTCATTTACTGTTTTAATTTTTTACATCAAAAAAGGCGGTAGATTTCCGCCTTTGCGTTTACATGTTGCCGGCCTTGTATTCTTTCAAAGCCTTGCTGAGTTGGTCGGGACAAGACGTTGACTTGAATCCGCATCTGATTCCTTCGAGACGTTTGATTGCCTCGTCTATATCCATACCTTCTACCAGTCTTCCGATACCCTGCAGGTTGCCGTTACAGCCGCCCACGTAACTTACGTTGTGCAGTTTGCCGTCCACCACTTCGAAATTTATCTCTCTGGAACAAACACCGCTTGTCTTGTATTTCATTATTTTTCTCCTCATATGTCACAAAATTCGAATGTGACGTAATTATACAACATTACATTGCATTAAGTCAAGTTTATTGCGCTAAACGCCCTTCCGTTGATTGCTTAAGTCGATTTGCGACTTTGCCTTTACCGTACTGAAACGTAAAGACAAAAAAACAACGTCCCTTGCGGGACGTTGCGATAAGCAATGTAATTACACCAACAGCGGTACTACGATACAAGCAAGTATTACCAGAAGCACTACGATGTACAGTACTTTCCAAACGGTGGGCTTGTTCTTTATATATCTCCATGCGATGTAAGCGACAACGCCGATCATAAGAGCACTTGCAACACCCTGCAATGCCGAAACGATTTTCAGATTTACGTTGCACAACGACAGAATCATTGCGACAAGATAAACGATAGCAGTTGCAACCAGCAGGTAGAATGACGCCTTGTTGATGCTGAAACCGCTACCCGACTTAGTAGTTTTTTTTGCCATATAAAATTCCTCCTGATTAGGTAGTACCTATATTATAAGTCCAAGTCGATATTTTTTCAAGTATTTTTATCGGATGGAGTCAATTTTTTTGTCTTATCCGACGGAGGAGTCACAACAACTCTCTTGTTGAGGGAAGCGACGAATTTTCTGAAATCCGCAGTGCTTATTACTACCGTTGCGGTGTTGTCACAGGGATGAAATTTGACGCTGTTGCCGTTCCACACGTCGTAGTCGACTATCAGCGGAATGTCGTTGCCCCGTTCGTTCAGAAATGCAAACGGAGATACTGAACCTCTGTGCACATTCAACTTCTGCCACAACACTTCTTCCGTTGCAAATTCGAACTTTGCGCACCCTACCAACGACGCAAGTCCTCGCATGTCCGCTCTTTTGTCGAAGGACAGCACCACCAGATAGTAATTGTCGCTCTTTTTATCTTTAACAAACAGCGACTTGCACGATGTACAGTTGTCTACGTGTATCACTTGTCTTGACTGTTCGGTAGTAATTACCGCCTCGTGACGCAGCAGTCTGTACGGAATGTTGAGTTTTTCAAGATAATCGGTAACTTTTTTTATCATAGGTACATTGTAATACCGCGACAAAAATATTGCAACCGATTGACTACAACGAATACAAATACATCATTACTCCGTCGAAAACGGCACGTGTAAGTTTTTCACGGCGTTCGGCAGTATTCAGCAACCGCTCCTCTTCCGCATTGCTCAAAAACCCGAATTCCACTATTACCGACGGGCAATCGGACGTTCTCGTAATATAAAAATCTCCTTTCAGCGCCTCGAGATTACGCGAGTTTAATTTGTTGACGCAATCCTGAACGCTTTGCGCAAGCGTCTGTCCTTCCTCATTGCCTTGCTGAAAAAACACCTGTGCGCCCGTCCTGTATGAAGATGAATACTTGTTCATATGCACCGATATAACTATATCGGCGGAGGAATCTTCGATTATCTGACGGCGTTTTTCCATATCGCGCATTTTAAAGCCTTCGGTGGGAAGTCCGTACAATCCGCCTTCGTCGGTGCGTGTGTAAACGACGTTAAATCCGCACTGCTCGAACCATTTGCCCAACTGCCTGGAATACAACAGATTGAGATGGCTTTCCCTCGTGCCGTTGACTCCTGTGACTCCGCAGTCCACACCGCCGTGTCCTGCGTCTATTACTACCGTAAAATCTATAAGCGACGTGGTGTTACTGGACATTCCGAACAACAGATAAAAAGTTAAAGTCAGTTGCAGGGCGCACAGCAACGCCACCACGGTCAACAATTTTCTACCATTCAAAGCAACTATCATCACTTGCACTTCCTTACTGACAAAATACGACACAAAGGGGCAAAATTCTGCTCTTTTTTGTGCAAAAATCCCCGAGTTATACACTTATCCACAAAGTTATCCACATAAACACATGTTCGTGTGGACAACCTGTTTCACAATATTCTATGAAACCGCAACGGAGTTTTATACAACTAACATATGTGTCTGTACGCCGCTTTAACACCTGCTTTAAGTGAAAAATCGCACTGCTTGTCCGCTTATACGCGTCAAAAAGTTACTTTTGTAAAATAGTGTCGAATTTGCCTGTTTACGACAATTTACATTTCGGCTGTAAGAAAAAACTGTAATATGTCAATACTTACACACATAAGGAGGCAACAATGAATTTCAATCCATTTGCAGAAAAACCGATAAAGACTAAAGCAGAGTTTTACGACTGGAAACAACTTGCGGTAAAGCCGTACAACAAATTTCAGATAGACCCGATGACAAGACTGCGTGTAATACTTGCCAACGGCTCGGAATTTGAGGCAGTATGGTTTTCACACCGCTTCAACAGACATTGCGACAACAACGACATAAGACGTCAGTTGGCGGTTACGCGACGTCAGGAACAGCAACAGCAAAAGCGTATTGCCGCTCTCAAACCTATAAACGAAGATTTGCTCGAACACACGATAGGTTACGAACAACTGGCGGTAGAACTGACGGCAACATTTGCGCAGAGGGAAACGGACAAATACGTTCAGCAGGCAATGAATTTTGCATTGATAGAAGACTTCGATCACCTGTACCGTTACGCCAATCTGCTTGATATGGATCAGGGGGTAAAGGTGGAAAACCTCATCGGAAACTACACCGAAGCGATGCCCGGACGCCCTACCATTTCCGAACACCGCTACCCGTCGGATGAAATAAAAAGATTTGTCAATTTCCACAAATGCGACAGTCTGACAGCGTTGGACATTTCGATACTTGTCAGCGCAGAACAGCAGACGATGAACTATTATATGAATCAGGCGGGATTTTACCACAACAATTTAGGAAAGCAATTGTACAGCGAAATAGCGATGATAGAAGAACAGCACGTCTCGATGTACGGAAGTCTGCAGGACGTCAACGGTTCGTGGCTGGAAAAACTGCTCATGCACGAATACGCGGAATGTTACCTGTATATGTCGCTGTGGCAGGACGAAACGGACAAAAACGTAAAGAAGATATTTGAAGAACACTTCAACACCGAACTGCAACATCTGCACGACGCTGCGGAAATGCTGGAAAAATACGAAAAGAAGGAATGGAAACAGATAATACCCAACGGAACTTTCCCCGAATTGCTTAAATTCGGCAGACAGAGCAACGTCGACTACATCAGAAAGGTCATTGCAGAGGAAATAACTCTTACGGGAGTACGCGAAGATTACTCGGAAGTATCGCAGTTGCCAAAAGACTCGATGTTTTTCCAATACCAGAAAGACGTCAACAGCAACGTAAAAAGTGTGGCAAGCCACAACGTAATAGAAAAGCGTATTGCCGACGAAGGAGAAGACATGCGCATTGAAAAGCAGATGCATCCTCTGCCCGAAATGCGTGACCGCACTCAAGACAACACCGAAGCGGGACGTTGAGCGTTGTCTTTACAGACAAAAAACAAAGGACGTATCTCGGATACGTCCTTTCGCTGTTTTTTCAAACTGTTTTACCGCATTTGTCAAAAACTATTTTCCTGCGTAAATTTCCGCAAGATTTAATATTACTTCCACTGCCTTGTTCATATCTTCAAGGGGAATGTACTCGTATCTGCCGTGGAAGTTGTAACCTCCCGTAAACAGGTTGGGACAGGGCAAGCCTTTATAAGACAGAGTTGCGCCGTCCGTTCCGCCTCTTATCGGACGTACAAGAGCATTGATTCCTGCCTTTTCCATTGCCTTGACAGCATTGTCCACAAGGTGTCTGTTGTGCTCGATTATCTCTTTCATATTGTAGTAACTGTCTTTGATGTCGCATCTGACAGTGCCTTTGCCGTACTTCTTGTTGAGAAAATCCACGCACTGAGCAAAAAAGCGTTTCTTGGCTTCGAACTTAGTTCTGTCGTGATCTCTGATTATATAGTGAGCGACTGCGCTGTCAACCGTTGCCGTCATATTGTCCAGGTGATAAAATCCTTCGTACCCTTCTGTGTACATCGGATTTTCAAATACCGGCAGCAACGACTGCAATTCCATAAGAACAAGACCTGCGTTTATCATTTTGCCCTTTGCGGTACCGGGATGCACCGACTTGCCTGTAACGGTCACTTTGACGCCTGCCGCATTGAAGTTTTCGTATTCCAGTTCGCCCAGTTCACCTCCGTCAAGAGTATATGCTCCGTCGCAGTCAAACCCTTCTACGTCGAAGTGTTCCGTACCTCTGCCCACTTCTTCGTCGGGAGTAAACGCCACCTTTACGGTAGGACGATTGACGTTGCTTTCGACAAGTTGTCTTAAAGCCTCCATTATTTCCGCTATACCCGCTTTGTCGTCCGCTCCCAACAGCGTTGTGCCGTCGGCACTGATCAGCGTCTTGCCTATGTGATTTTTAAGTTCGGGAAATTCTTCGGCACTTATTTTAACGCCCTTTTTAAGCACAATGTCGCTTCCGTCGTAATTGTCGGTAATTACGGGACGCACGTTCGCACCGCTTACCGCACTCGACGTGTCCATATGCGCAATAAATCCCAGTCTGTAACTGCTGTCGCAATTGGTGGGAAGCGTTGCGTAAACGTATCCGTACTCGTCTGTTTTAATATCTGACAATCCAAGTTCGCGCAATTCGTCCGTCAATAAACGGGCAAGATTTTTCTGTTTTTCCGTAGAAGGAGAAGACGTGGATTCGGGATCCGATTGCGTATCTATTCTTACATATTTCAAAAATCTTTCAAGCAGCATATTTTAACCTCTTTCTTCATCGATATAAGTTGCGGTAAGATCCGCAATGTGCATCAAGAGCGACAACTTGTATTTATAAAAAGCATCGCTTACCGCATAACTTCCTCCCAGCACTCTGCTGTCGAATGCGCCCATGTGCCAATTTATGGCCATTGCTTCTTCGGGAGTAATGCGCATATACTGATTTATTATAAACACGCTTTTTTCGCCGTGACCGAAGGGGAACTTTTCGTTGGTGACGTAACGCGGTTTTTTAACCCATTCGTTACCCTCCTTTACGTTGCGCATTTCCACCGAATAGTAGTTGACCTTGCACACGTCGTGCAACAATCCCACTACCGCAATGGTTTCGTCGGAATATACCTTGGAATAATCTTCGCCAAGTTCCGACTTGACGATTCTGAGCAGTCTCTTGTAGACGTTGACCGAGTGTTGGGCAAGTCCTCCCTCACATGCAAGGTGGAACCGCGTACTTGCCGGAGCCGTGAAAAAATCGCTTTTTTTGAGATAATCCAACAAGGCGTCTGAGCCAGGGCGTGTAATGAATTGTTTGTAAATTTGTTCGAATTGATTCATAACATACCTCCGTTTATTTAATTGTAGCACACAATTAAACGAATGACAACAACTAAAACAACGTAAAAAAAGCATCGGGCAAACATACCCGATGCCGAAATAAGAATTTTTACTTTTTATAAGACACTTAGTTATACTCACTCTTTATACGTCAGCAGTTTGCGCCAGACCTCTATATCGAACCGCACGTTGGCGGGACTGGTACTGGGAGCGTACTCTATCTGCGCGCAATGGGAAAAGTTTTTTGCCGTAAGATTGTAACTCAACCTGCCGTTGCACACGATAAGCGGAATACGGTACCGATTTATAAGTCCCTCCACGTCTGCAAGTTCTATATTTCTTATAGAATCGTCCCTGCTGTTTACTACGGTGCAACGCTGCACTACGTCCCACAAAGCCACTCCGCTTGCGCCGAGAAGTTTTATTTTGTCTTCCACGGTGTCTATACTTCCGCCGAAAAACAGTTGCATCATCGGCCAGAATCTGTTTCTGTTGTTGCCGTAATAAAATCCGTTGCTCCGTGACATCACGCTGGGGAAACTGCCCAACACCAGAACACGGCTGTTTTCCGTCACACACGGTTGAAATCCTTGTATAAGTTGCATTTGTCGACACCTGCGTTTTTTTTCAGTATAACGCACAGCGAAAAAAGTGTCAACAACGCGTTACTCTTTAAGTTTGCCGTCATTGGCAAGACTGTCGAAAAAACTTCGGTTGTACCTGACCGAGGCATTGTCGGGATACATTTTTTCCGCCTTTAAAAAATATTTGTACGCTTTTTTTTGATCATTCAAGTAATAATAACAGACGCACAGTTGCATCCACGGAAAAAAAGTATGGTAATCGAGGTTTACAAAGCCTTTGTCGGGAGGCTTTAAGCGCGTTGCGCTTTCAAACCAGAACGCGGCGGTTTCATACTGATTGCGGTCAAGAAAAATTTTGCCTATCTTGTAGCAACATTCCGCCGACGGATACCCGAAACTGAGCAAAGCGACAAGCGTTGTAAGCGATTTGTCGGGCATCTGCATTGTGCTGTAACAATCGGCAAGCATCAGCATGGCGTGCACTCTGTCCACTTCCCATGCGTCGCGCCGTGCGATGAAGTTACGAAGATTTTCCGCGCTTTGACTGTAATACCCGTTGTAAAACAACTCTCTTGCGTAGTAGTAACTGTTACGGGCATCCAGCACCTCACCCCGTTTCAACATATTGCGGTATATTTGAAGATTACGCGAACCGTGACTTCCAACAGGCTTGTGCCACACTTCTATGTCGCTGTACACTATTTTACCGAACGGCACCACCACTTCGTGCACCTTGTTTACCCACACCGCTCTGCCGTCGTTGACAAAGATGCGCTCACGGTAAAAATAAAATGTAGCAACGTCGCCTTTAAAAGCCGTACAGTACTTTGCCATTACGGTATCCGGGCGGTCGTCGGATTTTTTCCACTTTACAATCTTTTTAACGTTGGCAGGAGTGACTATATCGTCGGCGTCCAGCCACATCACGTACTGCATTGTAGCCTTGCTCAATGCAAAGTTGCGTGCAGAAGAAAAGTCATCCTGCCATTCCACTCGGTATACCTTGTCGGTGTAATTGCGGGCAATTTCCATTGTGCCGTCGGAAGACCCCGTGTCCACCACCACAATCTCGTCGGCAAATGACAGACAGTCCATCAACCGCTTTAACACCCTCTCTTCGTTTTTTACTATCAACGTTACGGACAATGTTTTCATACTGCACTGTATGCGCAACAAAAAACTTTTGCCACAAATGTCCGTCGGAGCATATTTACATATGCTCATATGAATATGTCGGCAACGGCGCATATGACAGGACAAAGGAAAATATTCACACAAATTCGGATTTGCACATACCAATATACCAAAAAACATCGAAGGAGAAATAAATGCAACCAATAAAGGCGGATCTGCCCTACCCCTCCACCGACTGTCTTACATATGACCCTCATTCGGGCAAAATAATTGCTTTTGCCTACGCTTCACTTCACAGCGAACTTACGGCGATACTGCAATACACTTACCACGCACTGCAATTCAAGCAATACGGCAAAGAATTTGCCGACACAATGGAAGGCATTGCAATCACGGAAATGGAACACCTGTTTTTGTTGGGAGAAACAATGTTAAAAACAGGTGTGGATCCGCGATTCGTACAGTATGCCTCATGCAACGCGCCGTTTTTCAATTCGTCGACGGTTGCTCAATCCACATCGCCGCAAAAAATGCTGATGGACAATATAGAGGGAGAACTCAACGCCATTTCCGACTACAAAAAAATGCTTATGTTGCTTAAAAATCAGCAAGTTTCGGCAATAGTACAGCGCATAATTCTCGACGAGCAACTTCATGTCGAAACGCTCAAAAAACTGCTGGAAAAAACAAACGCATTGGGTCTGTGCGGTACGAATACCGACTGTTGCGGTGAAACGTACTGCGACTGAGACAACATCGACGTGCGCGTCGCCGTCTGACGTCGAAAACCATTTGGGAGCGGTTTTACTGAAAACAGTTAATTTCGCGCATAAAAATCCCCGTCCGTACGGATGGGGATAAATTCTGTCTATTACAAATATCGTACTGTAACGTCAGTTCATTTTACGCAAAGAATCCTGCGTAAGGATAGGACGCCGCTGTATTTGCAACAGTGATTATCGTAAACAGCAATGTGTTTACTACTGCGCCGAGCCAAGCGTTTCCTGTACGTTCGTACAGTCTTCTGGAGTAGATAGTAGCAATCACCAGAACGGGGACTATCGGGAACAATACGATGTAGCCCAGATTCATGTCAGCCTGCCACAATACGCCTGTGGAACGGAATGTTCCGTATTGAATAGCCATTACCAACACGATTCCCAGCACGTTGAATACGGCATTGATTGCAATCGTTGCCCATTCGGGAAGGTTCTTTACCCTGTAACCCTGATTGAATACGCTGTTGATGAAGTAGAAGATGAAGAATACTACTGCGTAACGCAACATCGTAGGCAACATTACGGCGACTTCGAATACCTTGACGTCAAGCGTCCAGAAACGGAAGTCGACCTTCCAGATTGCCCAGTTGATAAACACTACCACATACATCAGAGCAACTACCAGTGCGCCTGCAACGACCGTCTTGACAACAGCGCCCAAACCGCCTTGGATTCGTGCAGGTTGCATGGGACTGCCTGCAAGAGGCACGTCGCGCTTGCCGACAACGTCTATTATTCTGTTGATCAACCAGATTATTCCCGTTACGAGCAAAGCAAACAAACCGCACACTACAGCCCAGGTTGCCACTGTTCCCGTAGTATCCTGCGGGAAGTAGGTGTTCTGAGTGAACATCAATTCTTTGAAATCGCTCAGCCAACCGTCACCGCTGTAAACCCACTGTATGGAGAAACCGCTGAACAATGTCGTTATGACTGCCGCTACCCAGTAAGAGATGTGTTTGCGCACGCCTGTAAGAGAAGGAAGAACTTCGGTGTTGTCGACTTCACCTTCTTCCGATTGCTTTTTCTTCAAAGAAGCGAATGCAGGCATCGAAAGTACTACATCTGCAAGAGGAATAAGCAATGCAAAGAATGCTATCAGACCTAAAGTGGAGAACAGTTCTTTTACCCACCATGTCTGATTGCCTTCGGCAATGTATTCGTAACCGTTGGGAGTGCCGAATGCGGTATAGAAGAAGTTAGTTACATATCCTGCACTTTCAATCGAGAAGTGGTTCAACGGGTGAATTTCATCCGCCTCGTAAATGACACGGAACGCGCTTGCGGCAGCCTGTCCGCCGGCAACTTCCGTGAGAGTTCCGCCTATGTAAATACCGCCGTTTTCAACGTTGATGGCGTCTGCCGTTGTGCCGTAGTCACCTTCGCCCCAACCGATAAATGTAGCGGCGGCAACCGAATGAAGATATTGTCTTGAAATAGAGGCGGTTCCGTCTGCCAATTTGCTCTGGAAGAAGAACTCGTCGTCTTTGGCTTTGAGTATACCTACAGAAACGTCGGCGCCCGCTCACATAAACGTGCTCCAACCTTGAATGAGACCTGCGGAAACAAGACCGTTTGCCATATCGGATATAAGAGTCATTGCTGTTGTAAATCCGCCCATCGAGTGACCTGAAATACCTATCTTTGCAACGTCAACGTAATCCTGCAAAGCAAGATATTTTACCGCTTCGTACATGCCTGACGTGTTCATCATCGCACTTGTGGCTTCACTCAATTCGTTGTTACCGTGGCCGCCTCTGTCGATGGTCAACACGACAAAACCTCTGCGGGCAAGTTCTATTGCGTTTTGCAGTTGCAGTTCGCGGTTGTTGAGGTAACCGTGCGTCAACACTACTGCCGGCAACTTGTTGGTTGCGCTTGCCGTTTTCGGTACGAAAAGGATACCGCTCGCAACAGTTCCGTTGACCTCCACTTCTGTTCCGTTTTTGTTGGTAACCGTTCCTTCAAACGGTACATCGCGAAGATCCGTTACCGTCACTCTGAAAGCGTCGCTCTGTATCATGCTTGCACAGAAACTGGACACCAGAATGACTGCCAGTGCAATTGCCAAGATCATCAACGAAATCTTGTGTTTTTACATGTAGTTTTTCATTGTTTTCCTCCCTGAAGTTTTTTTATTAACCTCCCGAATTCCTTTCGGGTAAAGTTCCTGAATAATCTTTTCCCTGATTTTCTTATTTCCTGAATTTATGTCTATTTAAGACGAGCCTGTCTGACGCTGTGCGCCCAACCCTCTAAGAGCGCGCGCCGTTTTTCCTCATCCATATGAGGTTCAAACACTCGTTCCACCTTGATATTGTCTTTGATGTCGTCGATGTCTTTCCAGTAGCCGACATTAAGTCCCGCAAGGTAACACGCTCCCAATGCCGTTGTCTCTATAACGCTTGGGCGTACCACTCTTGCATTTAAAATATCTGCCTGAAACTGCATCAGAAAGTTGTTCATGCTTGCCCCGCCGTCAACGTTTAAAGAAACGACTTCCGTTCCGCTGTCCTTTTGCATTGCGCTGACAAGATCGTAAACCTGGTAGTCAATGGATTCCAAGGCGGCACGTATAAAGTGTTCCTTGTTTGTGCCTCTGGTAATTCCGGTAATCGTTCCTCTTGCCTGAGCATCCCAATAAGGCGCGCCCAATCCCGTAAATGACGGCACGATGTACACTCCGTTTGTGTCGGGAACCTTTTCGGCGTAAGTCTCTGTTTCGGCGGCGGTTTTAATCATTCGCATTTCGTCGCGCAACCACTGATTGACTGCTCCGCCTATAAACACACTGCCTTCCAATATGTATTGCGGTTTCTGATCGGCAAGACACGCAGAAAGAGTAGTTACCAAACCGTTTTTACTTTTAACGGCGTTTTCGCCCGTGTTCATCAACAGGAAACAGCCTGTTCCGTAGGTGTTTTTTATGTCCCCTTTGTTGACACACAGATGTCCGAACAAAGCCGACTGCTGATCTCCGACTACACTGCAAATGGGAATGGATCTGCCTATAAAAGTTTCGTCGGTGCATCCGTAATTGTAACTGCTGGGATGCACTTCCGGCAACATACAACGCGGAATGTCAAACAACTCGAGTAATTCGTCGTCCCAGTCGAGAGTGTGGATGTTAAACAACATCGTACGACTGGCGTTTGTGTAGTCTGTAGCATGTATCTTGCCTTTGCTCAGTTGCCACATAATGTAAGTGTCAACCGTGCCGAACAGCAATTCGCCCTTGCGCGCACGCTCTCTCGCACCCTTTACGTGGTCCAAAATCCATTGGAGTTTGGTGGCTGAAAAGTAAGCGTCGATTACGAGACCCGTTTTATCGTAGATTTTTTCCGCCCAACCCTGCTGTTTAAGTTGGTCGCAGTAATCCGCCGTACGCCTGCACTGCCACACGATGGCATTGTAAATGGGGGTACCCGTAACCTTGTCCCACACAAAGGTAGTTTCACGCTGATTTGTAATTCCGATTGCCGCAACGTCGGACACAGACACGTTGGCTCGTATCAATGCTTCCACGATTACGCCTACCTGCGAACCGAGAATGTCGTGCGGATCGTGTTCCACCCATCCCGATTGCGGATATATCTGCGGAAACTCCTGTTGCGCCTTACCCATAATCTGTCCCTGTTTGTTAAAGACTATTGCACGCGAACTTGTTGTGCCCTGATCAAGAGCAAGAATGTATTTGGTCATGACTGATCTCCCTTTTTGTCGGTAAAGTATTGTTTTACGCCTCGGCAATTTCCTTGGTGGCGATTACATCCACACCGCAACCCGCAACGTCGGCAATTACCACGTCTCCTATGTGTACCGGGGCTTTGAGCGTAACTGTTTTTAACTGTTCGAGACAGTCGAAAATCAGTTGTTTAGGAATAGCCTCGCGTGTTTTTACAGACGCCATAGGTATCTTTCCGCCTGTGACGCGTACGGAACCCGTAACCATACGTTTGGGTGCTATTATTTCGTTTCTGGCGTAAATAGGTCCTCTCGGACATGTGTTGCCCGTGACCTTTATATCGTTGATGTCCGTTGCGTCAACCGTCAGGTGACATCCCATAGGACAACTTATACAAATCATTTCCTTGATCATTGCTGACCTCCTTCCAGAGAAATGACAATTTCTTTGGCTTTTTTAAGTTGCTCGATCTGCTGCGAGTTGAGAGTAATGTTTTCCATTTCTCCCGGCGTTACAACAGGACGTTTCTTGCCGTAAACCTTAACCCCGTCCGCCGTGACGGTAAGTTCAACTTTCTTGTAGACGTTGCCTACGCGCATTTTAAAGTTGAGCGACTGAAAATTGTCGTCGCAGTTGAGTTTGTGCGGAACGCAATAGCGTACCCCCTTGGTACATTTAATTGTGACCTGTTCGCACTTCTCGGCACCTTCATTGATATATTTTACTGCACAGGCTCCGGCGTTTTCACTTTCCTGCGAAACAAAGTCTACCAGATCGTGGACGTGAAGAACGTTTCCGCACTGGAAAATTCCTTCCACGTTGGTCATCATCGTGTCGTCCACTTCCGCTCCGCCGGTAACGGGCGACAGGGCAACGCTTGCGTTTTTGGCAAGTTCGTTTTCCGGAAGAAGTCCGACAGACAACAGCAACGTGTCGCATTTGATAAACTGTGCCGTTTCGGGCATGGGACGCAATTTGTCGTCCACCTCGGCAATGACTACGCCTTCAACTCTGTCTTTACCCTTGATGTCTATTACCGTGTGACTGAACATCAGAGGAATGTCGAAGTCGTTCAAGCACTGAACTATGTTACGGTTGAGTCCCGACGAATAAGGCATCAGTTCCACCACTGCCTTGACCTTTGCGCCTTCGAAAGTCATACGGCGCGCCATGATAAGTCCTATATCGCCCGAACCGAGTATGACTACTTCCTTGCCGGGAAGATATCCTTCGATGTTTACGAGTTTCTGCGCGGTTCCTGCGGAAAACACTCCCGCTCCTCTCATTCCCGCAATGTTAATTGCTCCTCTTGGACGTTCGCGGCATCCGCAGGCAAGCACTACAGCCTTGGCCTTTACCTGAACCAGACCGTCCGTCGAATTGACATAGGTGACTACCTTGTCTGAGGAAATGTCTATTACCGTAGAGGAAAGTTTGTACTCGATGTTGCGTCTTTTTACTTCGTCGATATAGCGTGCCGCGTATTCGGGACCTGTAAGTTCTTCCTTGAAGGTGTGCAGCCCGAAACCGTTGTGAATACACTGATTTAAAATACCGCCCAGTTCGCTTTCTCTTTCCAGAATCAATATATCTCTTTCGCCGCAATCGTAGGCGGACTTTGCTGCGGCAAGACCTGCGGGACCTCCGCCCACAATGACAAGATTTTTAGCAATCATTATTTCGTCCTCCCTTCAACAATAAAACTTTCGCCTCCGCTTTTTGTGACGTCCGCCATGTCTTCGCCCAATTCGCGGGCAAGAATCTGCATTACCCTTGCAGTGCAGAACCCTGCCTGACATCTGCCCATACCCGCACGCGTACGGCGTTTGATTCCGTCAAGATCTTTTGCTCCTACGGGACGTCTTATAGCGGACACTATTTCCCCCTCGGTGACCATTTCGCAACGGCACACTATCTTGCCGTACAAAGGATTGGAATCGATCAACTTCTGTCTTTCGGTATTGGACATTGTTGCAAAGTGAGGAATACCCTTTCTTGTTTCCGTAAAGTGTGAATTTAATTTAAGTTGCAGTTTAGTTGCCACCTGACCGGCAATTTCCGTCGCAATAGCGGGAGAAGCGGACAAACCGGGAGATTCTATGCCTGCAACATTGTAAAATCCTTCCACACTGCTTTCACCTATTATAAAGTCGTCACAGTCTTCATGCGCACGCGATCCGCTGAACTGTGTGATTATGGTACGACGGGACAGTTCGGGTACTGTAAGCGAAGCCTTGTCGAAGACAATGTTGAGTTGTTCGAGACTTGTCGACACATTGTCCTTGTCTTCCACGTCCACAGCGGTAGGTCCGATGAGAATATTTCCGTGAGTTGTGGGCGTTACAAGCACACCCTTGCCCATCTTGGTAGGCAACTGGAACAATGTGTGATCGGCAAGATACCCTGCCGTCTTGTCCATCAGAATATAGTCGCCCTTGCGCGCTACGATGTGCATCTTTTCGGGACAAACCATATTGTTTATTTCGTCGGCATGAACGCCTGCACAGTTGATTAACGTTCTGCCGTGATATACGGAACCGTCGGCACAAGTTACTTCAAACGTTCCGTCTTTCTTGGAAACGTTTGTAACCTTTTTGTAAAACTCGAATTTTACTCCGTTTACCGCAGCATTTTCCGCGTAGGCGATGTTCAGTTCGTAAGGGGAAACTATACCTCCGGTTTCCGCAAGCAGACACGCCACAACCTTGTCGGAAAGATGAGGTTCTATTTTTCTCGCCTCCTCTCCCGTAATAACAGACAGTTTTTCCACGCCGTTGGCGACGCCCTTGTCGTACAGTTGCTGCAATGCCCCTATATCTGCGCTGTCGAAACACAGTACCATAGATCCGTTACGGCGGAAAGGAAAGTCCAGCGTCTTGCTGAGTTCATCAAACATTTTGTTGCCCGCAACATTGTACTTTGCTTTGTTACTTCCGGGAACAGCGTCAAAACCTGCGTGCACGATACCGCTGTTCGCTTTGCTTGTGCCCACGGAAACATCGTCGCCCTTTTCCAACACGACAATGTCAGCCGAGTACCTTGACAACTCTCTTGCGATGCCTGAACCTATGACACCGCTTCCGATAATAATTACGTCTTTCATCTGACCTCCTGCAACAAAAAAAGCGTCAAACAGCGAAAAGAACAGCGCTGATTACAGCACCGCACTTCGCTTGTGTCTGACACTCCTTTGCTCCTTAGACATTCAGCATTTTATTTATTTGCGAATTGATTGTAGCACAAGGTATTAGCAATTTCAATACCTTTATTAATTTTCGTTATAGAATCTTTTTATTGATATTCCGTTTTCCATAAAGATAAGTTACTGGTAGAGCACGCAAAAGCCCCTACCTCGAACGCGCTGTCCAGATTTTCACGGGTGCGCAGAAATCCTCCCGCAATGACATTCGCTTCGGAACGCTCCTTTAAAGTCTTAATTGCCTCGTACGCGATTCCGGGCATAAGTTCCACAAAGTCGGGGTGAGTCTTTTCAATGTTTATCAGTGCGAGTTCCATCGACTGTGCGTCAATCAAAAAAACCCTGAACACTGTTTTAAGCCCGAGGTCGCGTGCGATACGGATGACGTTGATTCTGGTGGAAATTATTCCGTCGGGTTTTACTTCCCTGCTGATGTATTGCAGCGACGCCTCGTCCTTGCCGAATCCCTCCGCCAAATCGATGTGAATATACACTCTTTTACCCGCGTTGTGACAACGCTCCACCATTTGCTTTGCAGTATTGATATTCGCTTTCAGTAAAAATATATGACGGCAGGGACTGGTTAAAGCCTCTTCGAAAGAATCGTCTCCTTTTACCGCCGCAATGATTATCTTTTTACAACACATTTTGTTTCTCCTTTTGCTGACGCGTTTAAAGTATAACACAGCAAAAACACAAATTCAATAGCAAAATCCGACAAAAATTCGTTAAATTGCAAACAAACAGTAGCAGCGTCACCGGTCTGACCGTTGCTTTGAAACACGTAACGCTTTGCCGACGTAAACAACGCGCAATAGCACGGCGTTTGTTACTTTGAGCGTCTTTACTTTAATCCCCGACGGAACAGAACGCACGCAATGCTGTCCGCACGCAGAATATAATCTTTTAAAACAAAATGCACTTCGACAAAAACCGAAGTGCATTTTTTATTGTTTACAGAATGAAAAACTGTCTGTCACCTTGCCGTCCTCCAGCGACACGAGTCTAATCGAATTGCCGTCCACTACGCAAAATGACGGTACGCCGTCCTTAGGCAAAGCACATGAACCCACATTCACGCATATAACGCCGTTGACTTCTGAAATGCGATTTATATGGAAATGCCCCATAAACATAACGTCTCCTGCCGAAAGAGCGGGCAGATTGTCGCAATTGTACCTGTGCCCGTGCGTCAGGAATATCCTTCTTCCGAAATGGAAAAGCACATTGTTTTCCAAAAAATCAAAACTACTGATCATTGAGTCCACTTCACTGTCGCAGTTACCCTTTATCACCAGCAATTTGTCTTTTACACCGTTGAGCAGTTCAGCCACTTCCATAGGGGCATACTCTTGCGGAAACGGATTACGCGGGCCGTGGTTGTAAATATCTCCCAACAGTACCAGCAGATCCGCCTTTTCCTTTTCAAACCGTTGCAATATACGTTTAACGGCATATGCCGAACCGTGAATATCGGTTGCAATAAAAATCTTGTTCATAAATTACCTCTTTAAGTATAATAACACAAAACAGTAATTTCTTGCAACATACGCAACGGTATTTTCAGACGTCGTCATCCTTTAAAATCTCCGCCGCCGAGGAATTCTTTTACCAACGAGTTGGCGGGAACGATGTCTTCGGGAATTTCCTTGAAATTTTTCAGTATATCCATCAGTCGTTGCGCTTCGGCGTATTCGGGCACGTCGTTGGTAATTTCTTTGAGCAGCGCCATTGCCTTGTGTTTAAGCACCGCCAATTCGTAAATAAGAGAAGTGTTGAATATACTGTCGGCGTCTTCCTGGAATGGGAATATGTTTTGCTGCTCGCCTTTGTTGACGTTGGGCCAAGTCTTGATTGTGTTAAGCGCGCTGTACGCCCTGAACTGATGGTCTCTTACGATTCTTCTGATAAACCTGGTGTCCGTTGTGGATATTCTGTTAAAGGCGTCAATGTTGAGCACCGTCAGTGCGCTGATGTACACCTTGTACTTTCTGTCTTTGGGAATACGCGCCGTCAGTTTGTCGTTGAGGCAGTGTATTCCTTCTATTACCAGCACTTCCTCGTCGGAAATTCTGGTCTTTTTGCCGTTGAACACTTTTACGCCGTTTTTAAAATCGAACTCGGGCATTTCCACTTCTTCGCCGTTGAGCAATCCCAGCAGATCCTGATTGAACAGGTCGATGTCTATTGCTTCAAGACATTCGAAATCGGGCTCGCCCTTTTCATTCAAAGGCGTCTGACCTCTGTCAACGAAATAATTGTCAACGGAAATAGTTACGGGTTTTAGACCGTTGAGTCGCAACTGTATACCCAGTCTCTGAGCAAACGTCGTCTTGCCCGATGAGGACGGTCCCGCAATAAGCACTATCTTGACGCCCTTTCTCCTGGCAATCTGGTCGGCGATGTTGGCAATCTTCTTTTCGTGCAACGCTTCCGACAACAGTATCAGTTCGCGTATCTTGTTGTTTTCTATAACCGTGTTCAACTTGTGAATGGTTCCGACATTCAAGATCTTGTATATTGTTTCGTATTCTTCCAATGCCCATTGCAGTTTTTTGGTCTCTTTGAATACAGGCAAAACGTTTACGTTGTCCGAACTGGGGTAACGCAACAAAAAGCCCTTGCCGTATTTTACAAGATCGAATATACGTGTGGCGCCCGTGTGCGTTGCTATCGTTTCGTAAATGCAATTGTAGTAATCTTCGCAGTAATACAGATTGATTGTTTCGTTTTCCTCTACGTCCAGTTGCAATCTGCCTTTCGCGGTTTTTTCGCTGTTGTAAAATTCCGTCGCCTCTGCCCTCGTCATCACGACTTTTCTTATTTCCAGATCGGCGTCTATTATTTCCTGCATTCTGTCCTTTACCGTCTGCAACATTTCTTCGGTGACGTCCATATTGTCCAAAGTGCAGTACATTGCGTTTGACAACTGGTAGTCCACCGTAAGACGTGCACGGCGGAAAGTTTCGAAAAACGCCTTGCTCATCGTGTAAGTAAGGGTGGCACGGTATATCTTCATACCCTCTTTGCAATTGATGTCTATGAGAGATACCTTTTCGTTACCTTCTATTTCGTCGTTAAGGTTACTGTAAGTGTTGTTGACCGTAGCCCCCACTACGGGGTACTTGCTTTGCGCTATTTGCTGTTGATACTTTTCCGATATTTTCATTTTTTTTCACTACCTTTATTACTGATTTGGAATGTGCCGTCGTAATGCCGTAAAGAACATTTTTTTAAGGAATATTCAGCAACCCTTTACATAAATATTCCTTAACGATTGGCAAAAATCCTAATATGATTTTATGGGTGACATCTATTTTACCATTACTCCGCCACAAAGTCAATAGTGAATTACTTATATGTCAATATCAATTTTTTATACTGTTGCGGTATCAAATGAACCGCATCGGTATTTCAGACAGAAGGAAGGAACGGTTTGTTACGAGTAACGCTATTCGACGGTAATATAGCGACCTCTTCCCTTGATTTTGTCTGCCGAGTACTTGCAACCGCATTTGTCTCCGAAGTAAAGCAACTTTAACGAGCCCGCAAAAGGCTTTCTGAACACCACTGCATTGCCTTTTTTACCCAGTTCCAGAAGCAGAGTGAATATTTCGGAGTCAGCAGGATGCCAGTGCGTGGAGTAACTTTTGCCGCCTATACATGCGAAGAATTCAAGAACACATTCCGAATCGACATATACGTATAATGTAAAACCGTCAAAATTCCAGACAAGCGTGTCGCCGTCGACGCTGTACTTTCCACCGAGGTCGGGAACGCTTTCCAACATTTCGTACAACTGCCGTGCGTTACGTGGTACAAAAGGCTCAACGCATTGGTAACGTGGATCGAATGCATGCAGGTAACCTGCCGTAAGTACTATCGATTCGGGCAAAACCCGCCCGACGGTAAACGTTTCGTCAAACAACGAGCAATCGAGCAGAACCTTGACGGTAAAATCAGCCGTCAGACCGCCGTCGAGTAAAGCGATTCTGAACTGTAACCATTGATCGAACTCCATAGATGAATCCTTTTCGTCGTATTTTCCCCGCCTTACAATCATGCACTTACCATTTTCGTCAAAGGACAAAAAGTCAAAATCGGGAAAAATGTATAAATCGCCTCCGTACAAAAAATAACTGCGACTTGTATCCCTGTGAAAAACGCATTGTACGGAAAGATCGCGCTGTCTGACGCCTTTATAAAACATGTATTGCGGCGAATGAGTTACGTTACTTTTATACGGTATGTGAAATTGTTTGTAATAATCGCTTCTCCTATATTGTACCGCTTCGGCAAGGGACGCAAAAGGGAAAATAAACGCAATTAAAACAAATGCAACAACTATTATCGGAAAACACACAATAAACATCAACACATACAGTAAGACTTTATACCATTTCATATTCTCGCACTTCCTTTTATTAATTAAAACACAAAAAAAATTATTTTGCAACATTATGTCAATGAGATGTTGCTTTGCCCCTTTCAGCGTTTGAAAAAGCGTGACGGTATCGACAGATTGTAATGAAAAAGCGACAATGCTTCAAGCGTCAGAAGTGTACGGAAACAGAAACAGTCTGTTGCAGGTTTTAAGTCGACGATAAATCTTCTTCCTATTACTGCAGTAACGCACGACTTTTTTTTAAAACGTTTTCCGGCACATTGGTGCACGACAACACTTCAAACGTTACGCAACCGACAACACACAACCCCGAAACAAAAACGGAAAGCCAAAAGATTTAAAACCGACAAACCGTATTTTAATTCAAAAAATACGTTGAAACGTATGGTAAAAGCATACGACAGTAAACGGGCTCGGTAAGGTCAGATTCTTTCGGTAAATAATTATTGTGCAAATGAAATACGAAAAACATTCAAACGCAAAAACCGCAAAAGTGTGCCTCGACTGACCGCCTGTGCACTGCATAAACACCAATACCTGACTTACAACCGATGTGCAGGATACAGCAATACCGCTCTCAGTAAGAGCGGTACGCATTGAATACCGTTAAATGCAGAACAAAGGCTGTTTGCAACCACAAAACGATTCAATAGAAAAAGGGCGCATTGTGTGCGCCCTTTTTAATCGATTTGGTGCTGGCGAGAGGATTCGAACCTCCGGCCTATTGATTACGAATCAATTGCTCTACCGACTGAGCCACGCCAGCACATTTTTGCTTACCTGAAAAGTATATCAAAAACTTTTGAAAAAGTCAAAATAATTATTGCATTTTTACAAAAACATTATTTGTCAGTATCATTCACGGTGCTTTTATACCGTTGTTCCAGGTCGGCAAGAAATTTTTCCGCCTCCTTAGGACGTCTGAATGTGACAAGATCGAGGTGCTCGGCATGCAGTTGCAACTGTCCGACCAGATAAGGTCGTACATTGCGCCGAAAGTTGTATATGTATTTAAGAAAGTAACCGTCCAGTTTTTCCTTACAGCCGTGAGCGATGTCGTAACGCTGTTTGCCGTGAAAACGTATTCTGCGTTTGATTGCACGCATCATACAAACGCGTCTCGGGTAATCGAGAAAAAACACTGCGGTGGCACGCTCTATACGTTCGGCAACGTGACTGCGCCACATACCGTCTATTATCCATTGCGAGTTGCCGATTATTCCGTCGTGTATTTCTTTACGTCGCGAGTAATCCATCATCTGCCAGTCAGGCAACCACAGTAACTTGTCAAGGTGGATGACTTCCCTTCCGAGAATTTTGCCCAGACGCGTAGCGAATGTCGTTTTACCGCTTCCGGGACAACCCACCACCATTATTCTGTCGGAATTCATCTGCCGGAATACTCCTTTAAAGCACGTTGCTTGTCACGTTCGATGTCTTTTTCCATTAGAGACTGTTTTTTATCGTACAGGTGTTTGCCCTTTACAAGCGCCACTTCCACTTTGACAAGACTTTGCTTGAAATAGATTTTCAAAGGAACAAGCGAATACCCTTTTTCACGCACCTTGCCCAACAAACGCATTATTTCCCTTTTGTGAGCAAGCAGACGTCTGTCCCGGCGCCCGTCAACATTGCTGAAACTGCCCTTGTCGTAGTTTTTAATATAGCAGTTGTTAAGTATCAACTGTCCGTCCTTTACGGTGCAGTAGGAATCGGTAAGATTGAGTTGTCCCATTCTTACTGATTTTACTTCGCAACCTATAAGGTTTATTCCGCATTCCATGCGCTCCACCACCGTGTAGTCATGTAACGCTTTTTTGTTGAGTACCACAGGATTGTTCATATTGTTGTCCGAATTACATTATTCCTTTCAATTTATGATATTACCCTAAGTGCCGTTTGTCAACCGCAAAACCGCAACGCGATGCAAAAATATTTATACCGTTGCACACTTAAAACCGCGACGGTCTGTTTTGTTCGTCCGTACCGTAAACGGGAGCAAAGTATATCTTGCACGCACTCATATTTACGGACAGCACTTTTATCCTGATTTCGTCGCCCAGTCGGTAACGCACGTTGTCGTTGTACAGACTGTAGGAACTGCCGTCAAAGGTAAGGTCGTCCTCAACTAGATCGTTGCGTTCGATAAAACCTTCCACCGTGTCGGGCAATTCGACGAACAGACCGTTTTCCGTAACGCCGCTTATTCTTCCGTCAAAGCATTGTCCGACAAGACGCAGACAGTAACGGCATTTCAGCATATCGTCCGCCTTACGTTCCGCTTCCATTGCAACCTTTTCACGGATACTGGACTGAACTGCGCACCTTTCCGTCATTTCCTCGTACGCGGAAACGGCTTTGTCCGTCATTTTGTTGCACAGAATACTTTTTACCACTCTGTGCACCACCAGGTCGGGATATCTTCTTATAGGTGAAGTGAAGTGACAGTAGCAACGGCTGGACAATCCGAAGTGTCCTGCGTTGACGACGGAGTAACGCGCTTTCTGCATTGTGCGCAACATAACGTCGCTGATCATATTGCCGTAGGGCGTCTGTCGCGCCTGCTCGAGAGCCTTTTGCAATGACGATGCGTGAATATTCTGCGTTTCCTGAATGTTGATGCCAAGGGCTTTGAGCAACTGTATAAGTACGGCAAGTTTTTCGCCGTCGGGCTTTTCGTGGATGCGGTAAACCATGGGATAACCGCAATTGAATACAAACTGCGCCACCGTTTCGTTTGCGCTTATCATAAACTGTTCTATTATGCGGTGCGCGAACAGCCGTTTTTTCGGAACGACGGCGGTTACGTCGTCGTCGACTATTTCAAATCCCACTTCGTTGCTGTCAAAATCTATATTGCCCGCTACGTTGCGCCTGTCTATGAGTTTCTGCGCAAGCCGAGCCATAATCTTTATGTCCTCTGCTATGTCGGAATACCCGGCATAACTTTCTTCGTCACCGTCAAGTATCGCCTGTACCTTGTTGTAAGTCATGCGGTGTTTGCTGTTGATTACCGACGGAGTCAGTCGGAAATCGACTATTTCGTCCTCTTTAAAAACCATCACGCAACTAAGCGTCAGCCTGTCTTCGCCTTCCTGCAAAGAACACACTCCGTTACTGAGTGTCTTGGGAAGCATTGCGAAAACTCTGTCGGGAAAATACACGCTTGTTCCACGTTGGAACGCCTCTTTGTCAACGGGGTCTTCGGGACGCACGTAATGAGATACGTCCGCTATGTGTACACCCAATTCCACCTTGCCGTCTGCAAGCACTCTTACCGAAACTGCGTCGTCAAGGTCTTTGGCGTCCTCGCCGTCGATGGTAAACACATTGCAATTGCGGAAATCTTCCCTGTCTTCATACATTTGTCCTGAAACGGGCTGTTTTACCTTGCGGCAATGTCTTTCCGTCTCTTCCGAGTGTTGATCCGAAATACCGAAAGACAACGCCACCGAAACCATGTCGGAATTTACTCCGCCGACGCCGAATACCTTTGTTACCTCTCCTTCGGGATTGAGTCTTCCGTCGTGAGGGTAGACGGTTATTTCCGCCACTACCTTGTCGCCGTTTCGTGCGTTCAGAGATTTACGAGGGGGAATAAACACGTCCTTAAAAAACTTCTTGTCGTCCGCAATGACAAACCTTGCTCCGTTGGAAACGGTATACGTTCCGACAAGTTGTTTCATTCCGCGCGAAATTACCTTGACTACTTCCGCTTCGTCCGCAGTGTCCGGAATGGGACGTGCCAGTACACGGTCGCGGTGAAGCGCGCCGTTAAGACGGTGAGGAGCGATGAACATGTCTTTACCCTCGCTGCCGTCGGGCACAAGAAACGCAAATCCCTTTGCATTGCCGTCAATGATACCTGTGACAAAATCTTCCTGTCGGCTGAGACGGTAACGTGCGTTGCGCTTGTCGAAGTACAGCAACCCTTCCTTTACCATGACATCCAACGCCTCACCCACTGCGTCCTTTTCAAAACGAGTGTGGGCGTCTGCAAGTTGAAATATCTGTTTGCGCGAAAGGAATGTTGCCTTGCTTTCTTTAAATAATTGTAAAAGTCTGCTGTTAAGATTCATAAAATATTTATTGTCCGAATTTATTTGATTAAACCGCAATGTCGGATAATTGTGTTCAACCCTACGTCAGTCCGTAACGATATAAAAATAAAGGCGATTAACATAACGTTAATCGCCCGAACTTAAACACATCAAATAATCGCGCTCAAAACAAGGAATGTAATTGCAACCGCAGCCATAACGCCGGCAGCGATGTAAGTCAATACTTTGAGCACATGTTCCTTTCTCTGAGATGCGTTTTTGCCGTAATAGGAATCATTGTCCGATCTTGCGCCGGTCATTGCCTCCATTCCGTCGGAATTGCTCGATTGAATAAGCACAACCACTATTATAAACACGGAACAAATCACCATCAAGGCAGCCAAAGCGATTCTTACTCCGAAAACGACATAAGCACTATCAACAAAAAACGATAAAACATTGAGCATAATCTCAATCCTCCATAAACATTGCCATGGTAGTATATCACAAAACGACTGCATTTGCAACTGTTTTTCAACAAAATTACTTGTTTTGTACCAATACTTTACCTGTCATTTCAGCAGGTATTTCCATACCCATCACGGAAAGCATCGTGGGAGCAATGTCGCACAGTGCGCCGTGTTTCAGAGTTACGCTGTTGCGCAACTGTTCGTCCACCAGTATAAACGGAACGGGATTGGTAGTATGAGCGGTAAAGGGTGAGCCGTCTTCCGCATACATCTTTTCGGCATTTCCGTGGTCTGCGGTAACAAAGGCACGTCCGCCCTGTTGTAAAATACATTCCACAACGCGTCTTACACAGTCGTCTACAGTGGCGACAGCCTTTTTAGCCGCTTCCACTACGCCTGTGTGACCTACCATGTCACAGTTTGCGAAGTTCAGAATCATCACGTCGTACTTTTCCTTTTCTATTTCGGCAATTGCCCTGTCCGTCACCTGCAAAGCGGACATCTCCGGTTGAAGGTCGTACGTCGCAACCTTCGGAGAGTCTATCAGTACACGGTATTCGTTTTCGTTGGGCTTTTCCACTCCTCCGTTGAAAAAGAAAGTAACATGTGCGTATTTCTCTGTTTCCGCTATACGCAGTTGCACTTTACCCTGAGACGCGAGATATTCGCCAAGAGTATTTACCAGACTTTCGGGACGGAATGCGATGTCTACGTCGGTAAACTTTTCGTCATACTGCGTCATACACACCCAATGTACCTTGCGATTCTTGCCTCTGAGGTCGAACCCGTTGAAATCCTTCTGCGTAAAAGCACGCGTCATTTCCCTTGCCCTGTCGGGACGGAAGTTAAAGAATATTACACTGTCGCCGTTGTCGACGGTCGCTACGGGTTTGCCGTCCTTTACCACCACCGTGGGCAGAACGAATTCATCGGTAATTCCGGCGCTGTAACTGTCTTCCAAAGCCTTGGCAGGATCTTCGGTGGTGTTTCCTTCCCCTAATACCAGCATATTGTACGCCTTTTCCACACGGTCCCAGCGGTTGTCTCTGTCCATTGCGTAATATCTTCCGCACACGGTTGCTATCTTGCCTATACCGACGTTGTCCATCGTTTTCTGCAACTGACGCACAAATCCGGCGCCGCTTGTGGGCGAAACGTCTCTGCCGTCCATATAACAGTGAACGTAGACGTCCTTCAGACCCTGCTGTTTGGCAAGTTTGATGAGAGCGGTAACGTGAGCAATGTGACTGTGCACTCCGCCGTTGCTGAGCAAACCCATCAGATGCAATTTGCCGCCGTTCTTCAATGCGCTCTGACAAGCATTTACAAATGCTGTGTTGGTAAAGAAATCGCCTTCGGCAATAGCCTTGGTTATGCGTGTGAGTTCCTGATATACCACGCGTCCCGCACCGATGTTGAGATGTCCCACTTCGCTGTTGCCCATCTGACCTTCAGGCAGACCTACCGCCATTCCGCTTGCTTCGAGAGTTGTGGATGGGTAGTTGTGACGCAGATATTTGATATATGGAGAGCCATCGCTTCCGATGGTATTTCCTTTTCCGTCGGGAGCAAGTCCGTAACCGTCCATAATGATCAAAGCAGTAATTTTTTTCATAATATCCTCACTTTTTGTAAGCGTTTACCACTGCGGCAAACTTTTGTGCGACAAGGCTTGCACCGCCTATAAGACCGCCGTCGATGTCGGGCATACCGAGCAAAGATTCGGCATTGGAATCGTTCATGCTTCCGCCGTACTGAATGTACAGTTGATCGGCTGTCTGCTTGTCGTACATTTCGGCAAATACCGAGCGGCAGAACGCGATAGCGTCCTGAGCCTGCTGATCCGTTGCCGTGACGCCTGTGCCGATTGCCCAGACAGGTTCGTAAGCCACGACGATGTCTGCAAGTTGCTGTTTCTGTATAGTTTCGAATCCCTTTCTTATCTGACGTTCAAGCACTTCTTCCATCTTGCCGCTGTTACGTTCTTCCAGCGTTTCGCCTATACAGACAATGGGTTTGAGTCCCGCTTCGAGGGCTGCGGTGGTACGTGCAAGTACGGTTGCGTCCGTTTCACCGAAATAGGTACGGCGTTCGCTGTGCCCGATTATGACATATTCCACGCCCGCTTCTTTGAGCATCGATGGCGCGATTTCACCGGTGTAAGCACCGCTTTCCTTCCAGTGACAGTTTTGCGCGCCGACGTGAATGTTACTTCCCGCGGTCAATTCCACCGCTGTTGCGAGATCCGTGTAAGGAACACAGATTATTACGGTATTTTCAGTGTCTTTGACAAGAGGTTTGAGTTCTTCTATAAGTTGCTTGGCCTGAGATTGCAACTTGTTCATTTTCCAGTTGCCGGCAATTATTTTATTTTTCATATATCTCCTTTTTAAACGCCGATACGGTATACCGCGGTACACCGTATCGTCAGAATTAATATCAGGTAAAGTGTTATTTCTTGTCGTTAAGGCATGCAATACCGGGAAGGGTCTTGCCTTCGAACAGTTCCAGAGATGCGCCGCCGCCTGTGGATACGTGCGTCATCTTGTCTGCGTAACCCAACTGAGTAACCGCAGCCGCGCTGTCGCCGCCGCCGATTATGGTCGTACAATCCTTAGCCTCTGCCATAGCCTTGGCAACATCGTTTGTTCCCTTGGCAAGAATGGGATTTTCAAACACTCCCATGGGGCCGTTCCAAATGACTGTTTTTGCCTTTTTGATTACGTCGCCGAACAACTTGGAAGTCTTGGGTCCGATGTCTGCGCCTTCGTAATCTGCAGGAATGGAATCGATGTCCACTACCTTGGTTTCTACGGGTGCGTCGATGGGATTGGGGAAATCCTTGATGATGACGCAGTCAACGGGCAGCAACAACTGCTTGCCTTCCGCCTTAGCCTTTGCCATCATCTGCTTGCAGTAATCGATTTTTTCTTCGTCAAGCAGAGATTTGCCGATTTCGTAGCCCTGTGCTTTAAGGAACGTGTAAGCCATACCTCCGCCAATGATCAGCGTATCGCACTTTTCCAGAAGATTGGTAATAACGTTAAGTTTGTCCGCTACCTTGGCACCGCCCAAAATGGCAACGAAAGGATGAACGGGATGTTCGAGAGCGTTAGCCATTACAGACAGTTCCTTTTCGATAAGGAATCCACACACAGCCGTCTTTACAAAACCGTATTCCACGATAGCGGCTGTGGAAGCGTGCGAACGGTGTGCCGTACCGAAAGCGTCGTTTACGTAAATGTCGGCAAAGGAAGCCAACTTCTTGCAGAATTCTTCGTCACGTCCCTCTTCGCCAGCGTCAAAACGCGTGTTTTCCAACAAAACGCAATGACCTTCTTTCAAAGCGGCAACCTTAGCGCAGGCGTCGGGTCCTACGATGTCGGAAGCAAATTCCACCTTGCCGTCCAGCAACTGATTGAGTCTGTCTGCAACGGGTTTAAGGCTGAACTTTACTCTGTCTTCCTTTAAAGCCTTGTCGATCATCTGCTGTTTGGCGGCAGCTTGTTCTTCGGAGGGAAGTTGTTCGAGAGCCTTCTTTTCCTTTTTGTTGAGTTTGAATCCGGGAGTGAAAATATTGTGAGGCTTTCCAAGGTGCGAACACAAAATAACCTTTGCGCCCTTGTCCATAAGATACTTGATGGTAGGCAATGCTCCGTTTATACGGTTTTCGTCGGTAATGACGCCGTTTTTCATGGGTACGTTAAAGTCAACGCGTACCAGACATCTTTTTCCTGCAACATCTACGTCTTTAATGCTCATTTTGTTCATATCGGTTACCTCTGTAACTGTCTCTTATACACATCTCCGAGCCCACGAGACAGGCAGAAATCTCGT
>ENA-OYZE01000199-OYZE01000199.1-human-gut-metagenome-genome-assembly--contig:-NODE-199-length-27661-cov-8.673622_pt1 | contig 27661 bp, 21 predicted proteins | sample MGYA00243259_ERZ653469 | MGnify/ENA primary metagenome ERZ653469 (study PRJEB26926, sample SAMN06164913) | human gut metagenome | biome: ENVO:00009003; feature: ENVO:2100002; material: ENVO:00002003...
CGAGATTTCTGCCTGTCTCGTGGGCTCGGAGATGTGTATAAGAGACAGTTGTTATGGTGTTAAAATTTGTTAAAATGACAAAGACGAAACATTTTCAGTGCAAAATTGTGTACAAATTGAGCCTTGTTCCGCTCCCGTTACTGCGGTAAAATCGTCAGAGTCGTTAAAAACAGTATTTTCAGAGGTCAGTTTAAAAATGAGCATCAAACACCGCAAGGCATTTACAATCACCGAACTCGTGATTGTAATGGCAGTAGTTCGGTAGCCGATGTTTGTTCAGGCAGTTTACGATAGGCGCAATGTGTGCTTTACGCAGAAAAAATGCGTTGCTTATTATAATAATTATAATAAATTTCAAAAAAGGTATTGACGTGACACTGTATTGGTGCTAAACTGATATTACAGTAACATTTAGTGGTATTGCGGTGTTTTTCGCAATATTCAACGCGTTTTTTTACAAACGTACAGCGAAATATTTAAGGAGAGTGTTGGTATGGAAGTTGTAATCATTGTGGTCAGTTCTCTGCTTGCGGCTGCCTTGCTTGCGGCTGTTGTCTACAAGGCTGTCGAAATGAAAAAGCGCATTGACCAATCCAAACAGGAAGTACAGCAAATCGAGCAAAGCGAACAGTATCTGCTGGATATTGTTCAGGATGGCAAGACCGTCCGCATTGAATGTGTGGACGTCAACAGCGACAACGTCGAACTTGTCAGCAAGTAAACAGGGGGGCTCAGACTATGGATGTTTTTTACATTGTTATAAGTTGCGTGTTTGTGGTACTGTTGCTGGGCGCAATCGTACTGTGGGCAATAGAATCGCGACTTAAAGAAGGCAAGAAAAAAGCCGTTTCCGAAAAAATCAATGCCGGAAAAGGAATGAGGATCGAAGAGTCCGACGACGTTTATCTTAAAGTCAAGGACGGCAAGATAGAAATCGTTCAGGATCTTCCCGCGGCAACCGTGGCGGAAACAGCAGCGGAGCCTCAGCAGCAACCTGTTGTGGAACAGATGCCTGCCGATCAGGAAACAATCGACGACTTTGTCAACAAGTACGGCGAAATTACCGAAGACAGCGTAATGTTCCAGGCTACCGGCAAGGAGAGCAAGACTTTTGCCGACAAATACGACAATCTGCCCGAGGGAACACGCAACATGTACAGTCAGCTGAGCATGTATATACTTGCTCACGACAAAGCCAAGGTCAGCCGTTCGTCTACTGCCGAAACTTTCAAGATTGCCACCGACAAGGTAATGCGTGCGTCTATTCGCCGCGGTGTAGTGGTTTTGAACTTTATGTTGTTCAACAGCGATTTAAACAGGTTCGTCAAGGAAGAGGGCATTAAAAACATCAAGATAAACCCCGTTGTGGTGCGTCTTGAAACATCTGCCGATCTTGAACTTGCCAAACAGACCGTGGATATCACTGTAGCGCAGATCAAGGAAGAACAGGCGTATCGCAAACAGCGCAAGAAAGAATTGCGCAAGGCCAAGAAAGAGGCTTAAACAACGTTTGTACCAACTTACGTTGTAGATATAAATAAATTTTAAACAGGAGAGAATATTATGTACAACCGTTTTCGTTCTAAAAAGGCGTTTACCATTACCGAACTGGTTGTGGTAATAGCAGTAATTGCCATTCTGGCAGCAATCCTGATTCCTACTTTCTCGGAAGTAATAGACAATTCTAAGAAAGCACACGACATGCAACTGGTCGAAAATTTAAATACGGCATTGTCAGTGTATAAAGCGGAAACAGGCAAAGCCCCCGAAACATACGACGATTTGATGTTGGCTTTGTCTCAACAAGGTCTTACCGACACGACAAATCCGTTCTTGCTTGCTACTGCATTAAAGCAGGATAATATGTATCTTATATGGTATGAAAATGCCAACTTCGTTACGCTGATAGATCAAAATGACAGTCAGTACAACGTATCTTTCACCCCGAGTTTCGGACTGGGTAACGGTGTTACCGTTTATAACAGAGCCGGGGAAGAATTGTCCAGAGCCTACCTGCTGTGCACAATCGGAGAAAGCGACGGTCCGTATATTGCAGGAGTTTACTACGACTTCTATGTAATGTCGGGTGGAGATATAACAAAGTTCCAGACGTCTTTCTCGGGTAAATACGGTGACCTTGCAGATAAAGTTACGGATAAGATGTGGGGAAACACGATTGTTGCCGCAATCAATAATCAGAAGTTGGGTTATACATATTCGGAAACGATAGCAACAGACATTGAAACTCAGACAATCAATTCAAACGTAATCAGTCTTGAAATGCCCGAAGTCGGAGCGACGATAGAAGGTGGCGGAACGGTTACTGTTGAACAGCAGGCACAGGTAATGCGTGCAACAATGGCAACGCTGTCTACGATGTCCAATGAAGACAGTACGGCAGAAAAACTTGCGGGTAAAAAAGTAGTGTTTGGTGAAGGCGGAGACAGTCTTAAAGACGTAGAGGTCAGTTTCAGCGAAGTGTCGCCTACAGCAATTTCCGCTACGCACCGTGACGTTGTAACGGGCAATGTTCCTTCCGGCTTTTCCGTTGACTTTGGTGGCGTTACCATCACAGGCTACGAATTGGATGCTCAATTTGTTCCGCAGGGAGCACAATATCAGACAGAAGACGACAATAAATATCCGCAGGGTGCATATAACTACTCTTACGGACTGTTCGGGACTGTTATAGCCAAAGCAGGCGAAACCGTAAAAATTTCTAATATTAACGTAAAAGATGTCAGATTGGACCTGAACGAAAGAACTATTACAGTTGACGGTAAGTCGGGAATACTGTCCATTACCGACTCCGCAGGAATTATTGCCGGCTGTGTACTTGGAGATGCAGAGTTCGACAATATTCATATTGACGGTGCCAATGAAAATGGTGAAGTGGGCTACATAAAAGGCTACGACGCTGTGGCGGGTATTGTTGGCCGTGCATACGGAAAATTCAGTGCAACGCATACAGTTAAAATTACCGATTCGTCTGTTAAAAATCTTGAAGTTTACGGACAAAGAAAAGTTGCCGGCATTATTGCAATAAGCGGTCAGAACAGCGCCGCTATTGTAGATAACGTTTCGCTTGAAAATGTTAAAGTAACAGCAAACCGTAATCTTACAGAACTTGATCCAAATTCCGGTGACTCTCATGCCGGTATACTTTGTTCGCATATGACGACGGATATTGCCGCTACGGCTGAAACGGTAAAATTTACCAAGATTAACATCGTAAACTGTGAAACTATCAATACGTGGGTGGATAAAGACAAAATCAAATGGAAGGTGGACGGAGTTTATTTCAGCCTTACGGGAAAGACGGAATTGGGAACAGACAAAAACGTTATTCCTACAGAATTTTTGAAATTGACATCTTCTTTGAACGGAATAAATCTGGTTATCGAAAATCTTACCGTTGACGGGGTTGCTGTCGAAAGATACGAGAAACCGAGAATAGGTTGGATGAATTGGGCAGTTATTTTGCAAAAGGCAGAATAGTCAAGCGTTAAAAATCGTTGCTTTTCTGCTACCGGAATTCCGGTAGCAGAAAAGTTTGATTGAATTGACATTTGCGGACTTTGTTCGTGAAATAAAAAAACAAATTTTTAAAAGGAGAATATTGTAAAATGCTCAACAAGAAAAAGAATGCATTTACCATTACAGAATTGGTAATTGTAATTGCTGTCATCGCAATTCTGGCAGCCGTACTTATTCCTACATTCAGCAACGTTGTTGCAAGCGCAAAGCAATCTGCAGCAATGCAAGTATGCCACAACGCAATGACTGATTATATTTCTCAGTCAATAACTGACGACGATCCCAATAATGACAATCTTACCGGTATGGTATTTGTAAGTGATGGCTACGCATTTGTTTACATCAACAATCAATTGCAAACACTCGGCACATTGTCCGGCAATGCAAACGTTGCTGTATTGAAAAGCGGAGCTGTAGATATAGGCGAACTTCAAGGAATTGCCGGCGAAGGTCTTACAGCTGCTACCAAACTCAATATTAAAGTCGGAGCAGACACTGAGGGTACAGATTTCGTACTTGCAACTCCTCAAGAGGACCAACCCCATGGGACTGACCTCACAGAAAATTATGCTCTGTATGTCTACAATATCACAGTAAACGGAACTGCATATGCAGGTTACTTTGTAATCAATACTGATAAAGAACCTACGGAATTTGTACTGGAAGGCGCATTGTACGCACCGTATACGGGTATCTCCGCTTATGACGGTAGTGATGCGGATAATAATAACATCCCCGCAAACGGTCTTACATTGACTGTTGTTGCTGAACCTGATCCTGAACCCAACCCTGAAGTATAATAAATATCGTATTAAAAACTTAACATTTTTAAAAAAAAGGGGCGTCTTTGTATTCCCCTTTTTTTTTAAAAGTGGTACAATGATACTGGACAAATGTTTCGGCACGGTTCGGAACATCTGTGCGGTATCAGTATTTTTTTAAAGGACTGTTTGTATGTTTAAAGGTCACGGCAATTTTAAAAGGGCGTTTACCCTTTACGAACTTATGATCGCCATTGCGCTGTTTGCGTTGGTGGCGGGCGTTGTGCTGACCTTTGTTTCTTTTATGGGGCGGAATGTGGAAAACAGCGACTACTCGGTAGTCAGAAATTCCGAAACGTTGGACATCAGGGAAGAACTGGACTTCTGGTTTTCGGCGTTTGACAAACAGGACTACACGTTTTCGACCGACGGTACTGCGGTAGTTTCCGCCATGCACACCGACGGTACCGTGTATTCGGTAACTTTTGTCACTTCCGTTGTGGATGGAAATGTTGTTCCGCAGTTACGGTTCGGTTACCCCGAAAGCATTTACCACGGCGAAACCGTCGGACAATTCAACTACGTTTACGTAGACTGCACAACGGTCAGCGAAATCGACATTGTCGCGTACCCCGACAGCGTTGCCAACGTTTCGGGATCGGTGCGGTTTGAAATAAACTGTCCTGTTTCGCAGTTGCAGTTTCTGTGTCTTATTGTATTTAAGTGAGGTGTCAAGATGAATCTTTTTCAATCTTCCGTTTCGGATTTTTCCTTTGCCGATTTGCGTCAGATTCCACCGTCCAAGCACGCTTTGAACATTGTTGTAGGGTTTGACGGCGTATTGAAACAGGTCAAGATAATGCGCATGTTCGGGCTCAATTTCAACAAATCGACCGTTGATACTTTTGCCTACACCAATCATTTTCTTTCCGAAGAATTTCTGACGGAATTTAAAGACATTTTTGCTCAGTATATAAGCACGTTGCCGACATCCAACTCTTTGGCTGTGTACGTTGTTTTGCCTGACAACGCCGTTGCGATGGACAACGTTGCGTTGCCTTTAATGAGCAACAACAAAATAAAAACGGCTCTGACCACCGAACTGCAAAAATTGTACAAAAGTTACAAGGAACTGCAATTCAACTCGTTTATTGCGGGAAGCAACAAGCAGTATGTCGTTTTTTATCTTACCGTACTGCGCAAAAACTATCTTACAAACCTGTACCGCAATCTGTCCGTCAACAAATTTTATCCCAAGACAACGTCTTTCAGCGCGAACTGTACGCTGAACACGGTGTTGCAGTTTAAACCCGCTCTCAGGAAAAAGACGTTTATTTTGCTTGACGTCAAGTCCGACTACACCAAGGCGGTGTTCTGTCTGAAGGGTAAGACGGCGGGATTTGCCGATTTCAAACTGGGCACCGTACATCTTGCCGACGACAAGGTGTTGCAGGAAAACATGCAGTACGATCACGACGTGGCGGATCTTGCCATCATCAACGCCAAGGAACGCGCGAGGATGAAGGCGCTGACGGTGGACGCCGACGATCTGGAAGAAATTGCCGCAAATGTTGCCGATCAACTGTCGACGGGCGACAATCTCAACGCTCAGCAAGAGGCGCTTACCGCCGACGGCGCAGTCAGTCAGGTGCTTGCGGACAGCCGTACCGAAGATGTCAACGCTTTGCAATCGGCGGTGGACGAAATAGTACAGTCTTCCGACGACGGCATTGACGAGACGGACGCCGAACAGGAAGAAGCGGAACGCCGTGAAAAACTTGCCCAACAAATGGCGGAGTCGCGCAAAAAGAAGATATTTGCGCGCAAGATGCCCAAACGTCTGCCCAAGTTTATGCAACGTCCCGTGCCGGAAACGGCGGAAGGAATCGTTTACGAAAATTTCCGAATGATAATGAAGTGGGCGTTGCTGTACAAATATCAGTTGGCGCGCGAAGAATATCTGCCCCGTGTGGACAGTGTCGTGGTCAACATCGATCCTCGATTCAACTTTGTTTTCGACATGGCAAATTCCGAAGAAGAGGGCAACGACGTGCGCTTCGAGCCGTTGGGAAATCTGCCCTCCTCCGTGATAAACGCAAACCTCGATCTTGTGGGCGCGCTTTACACGGGTATGTATAACAAACGTCAGAATTTTTAAATATGAAACTCAAACTCAACAAAGCATTTTCCCTTGCGGAAGTCATAGTGTCCATGGCATTGATAGTCATTTTGTCCGTTGCCGGTTTTATGGCGTGCCACGTAAGCGTGACTTTGCAGGACAATCGTGCTCAGCACATCTCGGCGTGGTCTGTTGCCTATTCGGTAAGAGACAGTCTTCGCAGCGCTCTTTCACAGCGTACGGAAGACGCGTCGGGTACTTTTGACGTGCTTGCCGATTTCAACGGAAAGTTTGCATTTGTTGCGGGCGTTACCGATTTTCAGTTCAAATTTGAACAATGCATGGGTACGGGCGAGGAAAATTGGCAGTTTTTCGTCAACAAAGACTACGTTGCCGACGCTCCTTTGTCCCAGGAAGACGTCAGATACGGCGTTACCGTTTCCCGTTCCGCAGACAGCGACGCCTTGTATTCATTTACCTATCTTATAGACGCCGTCAAATACACAATGACGGTAAACATTGCGGTCAATGCGGACAATTCCTACGCTTTGTCCCTTTCGGCGGTGACAGGCTCCAACTATCGGTTGGTATCTCTTTCGGAGGTGCTGTAGAATGTTTTCTAAAAAAGGTCTGACAATAGAATACGTTCTGCTGATGATGGCGCTTGTGGCGGCGTTTATCGTGGTGATACTGCTTTCCGTCACCGTAGGTACGGACAAGGCGGACAAGTACCGCGAATATCTCGAACGCAAGTCTTTTCTGGACGACATCGCCACTTCCTTTATTTCCAACAAGCAGGGCAAGACAGACATCGATCTTGCACAGAAGTACGGCGACAACGACTTCGGGTTTCAATGGACGGAAAGCGGTAACGATCTTGTGGTAAAAATAGGGCAGGTCGTTCACCTCATAGTCTCCGTCGCAAACGTTGGCGGTGAAGTACAGGTTGTAACCTATCAGTACGGACTGTTGTAGGGGGATTTATGGACTTTGTTTTTGTCACCGTCTCTGTAATGTTCGCGCTGCTCGGTGTGTGTGTAGGCAGTTTTTTAAACGTGGTTGTCTACCGTGTTCCGCGCGGTATGAGTATAGCCAATCCTCCGTCGCACTGCACTTCGTGCGGTCACAAACTCGCTTGGCGTGACAACATTCCGTTGTTGAGTTACATTTTTCTCGGCGGAAAATGCCGTTACTGTCACAGACCGTACTCGTCGAGGTATTTCTGGGTGGAACTGCTCAACGGACTGCTGTGGCTGTGTTGCGCCTTTATGTATTACGACGATTTGTTCCTGTGTTCCGTATTCGCCGTGACTTTGTCCGTGCTGTTGACAATGTCTTTGTGCGATTACGACAACCTGTTCATTCCCGACAGTCTGCAGATTGCTCTTGCCGTTGTGGCAATCCTTTCCGTGTGGGCGTTCGACGAAGCGGAAATCCTGTCCAAACTGTGGGGTTTGTTGGGGGCAGGCGGATTTTTCCTTGCTTTTTACGGCTTGTCTTTCGTGGTTTTCGGCAGAGAAGGAATGGGATTTGCCGATGTCAAACTTATGGCGTCTTTGGGATTTCTCCTGGGCTGGAAATATGTTTCGGTGGCAGTGATAGCCGGCATCGTCGTCGCGCTGTTCGATATAGCTCTGCAAAATACTTTAAACAAAAACAAAGATATGTTCACCAAACCCGAATATCCGTTTGCGCCATATCTTGCCTGGGGCGGAGCGTTTGCAATATTTTTCGCCTCTTACGTAATTGACTGGTACGTCACATTGTTTTTCTAACGGAGGTATCTGTGAAAAAGTTTAAATATACCGCTGTCAATCTCGAACGCAAAAAATTTACGGGCGTGTTCCTTGCGGAAGACGAACAGCAACTTGCCATGCGTCTTGCCGAACAAAGCCTGTATCTTGTCAAGGCTACTCCCGTAACGCAGACTACCGCAAGCACGTTCTTTTCCACAACGGGCAAAGTGTCCGCAAACGAACTTGCTACTTTTTGCCGTCAGTTCGCCATAATGTTCAACACGGGTATTCCCATTATCGAGGCGTTGGAAATATTAAAAAATCAGTCTTACTCGGCATTGCTCAAAAAAACTCTCGACTTCGTACACGAAGACGTCAAGTCGGGACAACTGCTGTCGCAGGCGCTCAAAAAACACAAGAAAATATTTCCGCAGTTTTTGCTGTCAATGGTGTACGTCGGAGAAGTTTCCGGCGCGCTGGACAAAATAATGATTACCCTTGCCGACTACTTCGAAACGGACACCCGCATCAAGAAAAAGACAAAAAGCGCGATGATATATCCCATTATTCTTATTTTGATGGCTATCGGTATCATTGTTCTGATGGTGGCGTTTATTATTCCCACATTCATGAAGGCGTTGGAATCGCTGGAAGTGGAAATGCCTCCTCTGACCATCGCTTTGTATGACATGAGCGTCTGGTTTAAAGAAAACTGGAAAATGCTTTTTGTCGGCGCGGTAGTGTTGGTAGTGCTGATAATGCTGTGGATGCGTACCGAAAAAGGCAAGTATCTGTGGGACGCTTTTAAGTTTAAGGCACCCCTTGTGGGCAAGATCACCAAAAGTCTTGTCACCGCAAGATTCGCAAGGGCTTTCGGACTGCTTATAGACGGCGGTCTGGATGTAATAGACGCAATGGAAACGGTAAACATCGTGCTTGGAAACAAATATGTCGAAAAGCGTTTCAAAAGCGCCATCGAAGACGTAAGGCAGGGAATGAGTCTTACCGTTGCGCTGGATTCTTACGGATTGTTTCCGCCTCTGATCATTCAGATGATTTCGGTGGGCGAACGTTCGGGATCGCTTGCCGAAGTGCTTATACGGTCCTGTACCTTTTTCGACAATCAGGCGGAAAGCGCGATTGCTTCCATTACAACAATCATTCAACCTGTAATTCTGGTAATTATCGGCGGTTCCGTGGGTGTGCTGTTCTACGCCATCTATTCGCCGTTGCTGCAAGTAATGCAAACTCTCGGAGTGTAAAACTATGGATATCAATTACGAACTCTTAACGTATTACGCTTATAAAAAAATAATCAAGCGTAAACAGATAAACGCCATTTACGAAGACTGCAAGCGGTTGGGCGTTCCCATCGAAACCTATATGCAGGCAAAGGCGTACTGCACCGAAGTTGAGGCTTTGCCTGTTTTGGGCGAATTTTACTGTCTGCCCTATATCGAAGTGGACATGCTCGACATCGACAAGTCGTTGGTTGAACGCTTTGAATACGCTTTTTTGAAAAAACACAAGTTTTTGCCCGTTTCATTCAACCGTAACGGTGTTTTGCTTGTGGCTATCGGACGTCCGCTCGACATGCACGCGCGATCGGTAATCGCCACCGAATTTACCTGCGATATGGATTTCGTGCTGGTGCCTCCCACACAGATAGACATTTACGTGGACTCCATTGTCGCGGTTTTGTCTACCACCAAGGCGTTGGGCGATTTGCAGGACGCGGGGGACAGGGACGTCATCAACAGAGTAATGACGGGAAGCGTTACCGTTATAGACAGCGCGGACGACGTAATCAACAACCCGTCGGTGCGTCTTGTGGATTCCATTATCCGAGAGGCCATTCCCTTTAAAGCGTCGGATATACACATCGAACCTTTCGAGCGTACCGTCAAGGTCAGATACCGTATCGACGGCGACTTGCAGTTGAGGGTGGAATTTCCGATAGAATCTTACTCGGCAATTTGCGCGCGTCTGAAAATTATGTCGGGTATCAACATCGCCGAACGCCGTATACCTCAGGACGGTCGTATAAGTATGGCTATAAACGGCACCGAGTACGACTTCCGTGTAGCCACGTTGCCTACCGTTTACGGTGAAAAATTCGTTATTCGTATTCTGGACAAGACGTCGTTTAACTTTACGCGTACCGACCTCGGATTTACCGCCGACGAAAATCTGGTAATAGACAAGATTCTTGCCCATTCCTACGGAATAGTGCTGCTTACCGGTCCCACGGGTTGCGGTAAGTCCACAACGCTTTACTCATTCCTTAAAGAAATAAACCGTCCTACGGTCAATGTCATTACTGTCGAAGACCCCGTCGAATACACGATGAACGGTATAAATCAGGTTCAGGTCAATCCCAAGGCAGATCTGACCTTTGCCAACGCTTTGCGAAGCATTTTGCGTCAGGACCCCGATATAATCATGGTGGGGGAAATCCGTGACGAAGACACTGCGGAAATTGCGGTAAGAGCCGCTATTACCGGTCACCTTGTGTTTTCCACACTGCACACCAACGACGCTCCCGGCGCAATAATACGTCTTACAGACATGAACGTAACAGACTACCTTGTAGCGGACGCTCTTGTGGGCGTAATTGCTCAGCGTCTTGTCAAAAGACTTTGTCCTGCATGCAAGAAACGCGGCAAGACCAACGAAGCGGAAATGAAATTGCTGGGACTGGACGAGCCTGTTTCGGTATTCCGTGCGCAGGGCTGTCAGTTCTGCGGTCATACGGGCTACCGCGGAAGAGTCGCCGTTCACGAAATAATGTACATGAGCGAACGTCTGCGCAGCGCGGTTACGCAAGGACGTACCATTGACGAACTGCGCGAGATTGCCAAGGAAGAAGGAATGGTCAACCTTTGGGACAGTTGTAAAAAACTGGTAATGAAAGGCGTGACGGATATTTCCGAACTGATGAGTCTGTACGACGACTGATGTTTTTAAAGTGTAGCGCCAACCGTCAACTGCGGTTGGCTCTTTTACAGTAAATTTTTTTATGGAAGGTATACGTAAATTGTAGCGGTTATGAGTGAATTTACTGTTGACGTTACCGAAAATAAATGATAGACTACTGTTGTGACAAATTAATATCTGTGTTCCGTCGGTCTGAATGGAAAAAGCGAAATAAATCGGCTAAACGGCAAGAATTCGGGCTTGTTGTATTGCTTGCGGTTACATTTCGCGTCATTCCGATTGTGTGTGTCGACGCGATTCGGTGCGTCGTTACTGCGGAACGAAGGGAGGTATCATGAAAATTCTTACAAAAAAGGCCTTTGACAACGCTGTAAAATGTCTTTGTTTTATAGGTGCGGGCGCATTTATTCTGTTTTTTATAAGTATATTCGATGTCTTTGCCGTAAGTTGGCAGGAATGGGTGTTCATTGCCTTTCTGGTGGTAATAACAGTCGTTCAGTGGGCTTCGGTAATGGTTGCTTTGCAAAAAAATTCCGACGAAATAGGTCAGGTGCACTTTATGAAACCGATTCACTGGGCATTGACGTGTATACCGGCAGGAGTGTTGCTGGTAGTGCTGATAGTGCTTTACGCGGCTTTACATTCCGTCGATTTCTTTGCCGTAAACGCAGGAAACCTGCTTGTGGCGTTGCTTGTACTTGCTGCAGGCGTAGGTCTGTGCTATTTGCTTGACCACGCTTACGTAACGGCAACTCACAAAAACCGCATAGAAACAACAACCGTAAAAATCGTCAAGAAAGAACAAAAATCTTCCAAAAAGGACGGCCAGCCCTCCGCAGAAGATCAGAAACAGGCAAAAAAACTCGATCCCAACAGCAGTGTATTTCCCGATCTTGTGGCAATGGACAAATACTACCTGTTAAATCCCTATCAGGCACCCGACTTTACCGAAGTCAGCCTTGCGGGACTTTGTCAGGGATTCAATCTGTATCTTGAAAGCAACGGAATGTTCTATACTCCCGACAACATACGCGCATTCGTCAGCGGTCTGGCTTGTTCGAGATTTATGATACTGGAAGGACTGTCCGGTACCGGCAAGACATCGTTGCCCAAGTATTTTGCCGAATATACGGGCGCGGACATCTGCTTTACTTCCGTTCAGGCGTCCTGGAAGGACCGCAGCGACGTGTTGGGTTACTACAACGACTTCGTGGGCAAGTTCAAGGAAACGCCTTTCCTGCGTGCCTTGTACGAGGCGTCCTACCGCAAACAGCAACCCTGTCTTATGGTAATGGACGAAATGAATCTGTCGCGTATAGAATACTATTTTGCCGATTTTCTGTCGGTGTTGGAACTGGACGAATCGCAGTGGAAAATAGAACTTATGCCCGTTTCGACAGAGGGATTGCTTCCGATGAAACTGGACGGTTGTTCGGTAGTCATCCCAAAAAACGTGTGGTTTATAGGAACGGCCAACAAGGATGACTCCACATTCACCATTACCGACAAGGTGTACGACCGTGCCGTAATCATCGACTTTTCGCGCCGTAACGAAGCGACTAAACTCAATCGCACGATACCGCGCATTAAACTGGGAATGGACAATCTGTTAAACCTGTTTGCGGTGGCAATCAACGACGAAAACAACGGACTGTCCCGAGAAGAGTACCGCAAGTTCTCCGAGTTGACGGATTTTGCGCTGGATGTATTTGACGTCAACTTCGGTAACCGTATATTGAATCAGATATACCGTTTCGTGCCCGTGTTCGTAGCGTGCGGAGGAACGTCCGCCAAGGCGTTGGATCTTATGTTTGCGCGCAAGGTGTTGCGCAAACTGGAAGGAAGATTTGACGACGGTATCAAAGGTAACCTTGTCAAACTGGAAAAACTGATTTTGCAAAACTATTCCAAGACGGAGTTTTCGGAAACGCTGGAAACTATTGCCAGACTTAAAAGGAAGTTGTTGTAATGTCGCTGTTATCTTTGGAAAAATTCAACAAACAAATGTCGGACAGCGGAGTTAAATCCGTGCGGCAATTCATAGACGGCGAAAAACAAGGGTTGGTAAGTCTTTACCAACCTGTTTCGCAACGTCCCGACATTCACACTTTGGTGGAAAAGATTTACGAAACACTTCCTCACATCGCGGAAATAGTGCGGTCGCCATACATAGTGTTGAAGACGGAGTACAATCTCAGACGCACCGAAAGGTCGGGCGCGCTTACTCCGCAGGGGATACAGATGACCGTCAAACAGCCCAAGTTGTGGAAGCAGAAGGAAGACAAGTCATTTTACCCCGAATACGTGTACGCCAAGACAAACGAAGACGAGTACAACACCTACGAAAACAGACTTGTACGCACTCTTATGGACAAGATAGTGCGCGCGCTGGAACTGCCGTCGGAAAATGCCAAAAGCGGCGTCACGAATATTTATCAGGCGTATTTTCAGAGTTCGGCATTGAACAAACTCGACTTACTCAAACTGTTGGACACTTCGCTGTTTAAAGACACCAATGCTCAGATGTTTGACGAGTACAAGAAGTTGTTTTATATGCGAGGCAAGTTTTCGCAGTTGCGCAACAGCGATTTTTACAAGATCATGTCTGCATTTCCGCAATTTACGGGAAGTGCGGAAGCCACCAACCTTTTTATTCACAACAAGCATTACAACGCCTGTTTTAAACTGTGGAAACTGATTGACGAATACAACGCCGGTCTCAATTCGCTCAGTCTTGTGCAAAGACGCAACGTGTACTGTGCTTTTATAAGTCTTGCGGTAATAGACAGTTACGTCAGACTGGGATTCAGCATGGAAAAAGACCAGACTTTTGACAATATTGCATTGTCGTTCGGACTGAAAAACTTTGTTCTTTACAACGATCTGTTCAGAGTAACAATCAATTCAGACGTAGATCAACTGAGCATACTGGTGCAGTGTCGTAAGATTAAGATACAGCAAGCGACTTTACTGCAACTGCATTCCGACGTTTCTCAACCCTTCCGACAGGACTGTCAGTTTGTTGTCAGTCTGTTCAAGACCGATTACGGCAACAAGGCTACATGCGTTGTCCCTTCCAACAAAAATTCACTGACGGACATAATGTCGATAGTAAAGTGCACGGTGTTCGTGTTACAGGCGGACAAACAGGTGTACAGCCGTATGTGTCTCGTGTGCGGAAGTACGGCAATGGACGACAAAGACTATTTCTATACATGTCAGGATTGCGGAGCGGTGTACGTGTTTGTGGACGACGGCACCGTGTGGCTCAACAAATTCAATACGCAGAGCGAAACGGAAAAGTAGTTTTGACTTTGCCGACGTAAGCGTTTCCAAACAGCCTGACCGAATAAAAAAATCCGCAGCGATTACGAATTGCCGTTTTCGCTGCGGATTTTGCTTTTTGTCTGATGCGTAACCGAGTTGCGCAGATATGTGAAGGATATTGCGGCGGTAAAAACTTTTGTTTTCAATTTGGCTAAAAGTCGGATTTTAAAAATTTAGTCGCAGTCTCAGGCACGATGTAATTGCAAAAACGATGTACGTACGCTGAAATTACGTCCTTTAAAAGGCTTTTCTCCGCATTGCAATACAGCAATTACTTGACCGTGGGGAGTGGGATCCGTGCCGATTTTTGCACGGTCTTGGGGATTTTATAAGTTTGCCGACTGCTTCCCCGTTCCCCGACGCGGTGTCGGAAGGCGGTGTAGGAGGTTTTTGCCGTAAATCGTAAATATCGAGAAGGAGTCTGTTTTTAAGTTGCCGACAGGCTTGCGTAACGAGTTTTTACAATTTGTCGACTGTGTACAGGCGGCTTCCGAAGTCAAGCATTATGCGCGTTTTTTCGTCGTAGCCTGTACTGCTCCATTGTCTGTTGAGCCTGATACCGCAGTTGTTGAGTACGTTTCCGCTGACGGTCAACTTCTGCACTTCGCTCTTTACCGCAAAGTTGTTGTCGAGTATATCGTGAAGTTTGCCGTCCTGACGTATTTTTACAGGGGAAATGTGGTTTATCATCGAGCCGAAAGTCTTGACGTTGAAACTTTGCTGTCTTGTGGACACCAGGTAATGTGCATGGTCGTCCAGTCCTTTCGTGACCAGTTTTTCCTGCGGAGGAATTGTAACGGCTACTCCGTTTGTGACGTTTATTACCGCCTGTGTTTTGTCACGGTTTACCACCATCCAACTGCTTTTGCCGTGATCGAATATTCCCTTCAAACGGTAATACGTTCCGAATTGAAGAGTATTGCGGTATTTTTTGTACCATTCTATCTGTTGTCTGACGGCGTTTTTGTCCACTCTGTTGAGGGCAGACAAATCCAGTTCGTATCCGAACGCTCCTATACAGGCGGTGTTGAAACGGTTGTCTATGGATGTGCTGCGGAACGTCTGATGATTGGGCGAGGCGGAAACGTGCGCCCCCATGGTGCTTTGAGGGTAGCATGTCAACGTGCCTTCCTGTATACGCACTCTGTCGAAGTTGTCCGTATTGTCGCTTGCCCAGAACTGAGGCATATAGCACAACATTCCCATGTCGGCACGGTTGCCTCCGCTTGCGCAACTTTCAAACAGAATGTCGGGAAAGCGTTTGGTAAGTGTGTCCAGCACACAATACAGTCCCAACATATAGCGGTGGAAAAATTCGCCCTGATTGGATATTGCCTGCGACGTGAAGTCGGACATGGGGCGGTTGAAGTCCCACTTGACGTAGGTAATATCGGCGGATGAGAAGACTTCCGTCATGCTGTCGATGATGTATTGGCACACATCGTCGTTGCAGAAATCCAGTAACAGTTGATTTCGGCTGAGACAGGGTTCGTAGCGGCTGTTCTTTACCGCCCATTCGGGATGTTTGCGGTACAGGTCGCTGTCGGGATTTACCATTTCGGGCTCTACCCACACGCCGAAAAGCAGTCCCGTCTTTTTGATTTTTTCCGCAAGACCTTTAAGCCCGTCGGGCAGACGTTTTTTATTTACCGTCCAGTCGCCCAGCCCCCTTGTGTCATTCGTTCTGTTAGAAAACCATCCGTCGTCCAGCACAAACAGTTCCGCACCCAGGTCTTTTGCCGTTCTGGCAATTTCCAGCAGTTTCTTTTCGGTGAAGTCGAAATAGGTGGCCTCCCAGTTGTTTACGAGTATGGGGCGGGGTTTGTATTGCCACGTTCCCCTTACGACGTTGTCGTTTATAAATCGGTGGTATTGCTGAGTAAGCCCGTTTGTGCCGTGCGAAGAATAACAAACGGTGCTTTCGGGAGTGTAGAAACTTTCGCCCGCGCGCAGTTGCCAGCGGAAATCGAAGGGATTTATACCGTTTAAAATGCGTACATTGCCGAGGGGAGTTTTTTCCAGAATTTCCGCATGATTTCCCGAATATACAAGGTTTATTCCGTAGGCGTCGCCGTTGTCGTAGGTGCTGTCGTCACGACGCAGTACGACATAGGAATTGTGAGTGTTGGAAGATATTCCGCGTTTGCTGTCTATCAGCGTGACACCGTCCTGCAAAGGTCGGGTATTGATGTATCTTTCTCTTGCCCACGCGCCGTCCAGCGTGTCTACGATCCAACCTTCGTCGGGCAGATCTATCTGACTGCTCATCGCTCTTGTAAGCCACAGGTCCTGCGTTCCGAAGTTTGTGACGCAACAACTCTTTACTATCACGTCGCTGTCGGGAAATACCGAGTAGTACATTTTTATTTGCAAGTTTCTTGTGTTGTCTTTAAGCACTACGCACAGCGTCTGTTGCTTGTTCAGCGTGTTGGGCAACTGAGGAATGACGAAATCTTCTTCCATATGCCAACTGTCGAACAGCAGTTGACTTATGCAGTCGTCGTTGCCGTCGGAAATTACAAACATCGGTTCTCTGTAATCGCCTCGCCCTACAAAAGAAGTTTCTGCGTCCAGACTGTCCGGCCAAACTTTCCGATTATCTTTTTCTACAAAAACGGAAGTACCGTACCCGGAACCTTGTTCGGGGAAAATAAATTTGTAGTCCGATTGCTCGTCTATTCTTTTGCCGTAGTGCAGTGTCGCAAGATGTCCTGTCGGCAGCGCGGCAAATATATAACTGCTGTTGGGGGTGTTTATGTGGAAAACATTGTCTTTTATCGTGATCATCCGATAGCCTCCGAAAAACTGGTAGTGTATTTAAATTATACCACAACGAGATTTAATTTCAATACCGACATCGCAAAGACTTTGAAAAAGAGTGCAATGCCCGACCTGACAGCCCGACAGTGCAATAGCACATTACCTTTACATTATAATAAATGGTAACGCACTCCAAAACGGCAAGTGTATAAAAATACAAGTTATGCACAATGCAATGTGGAAATGTGGGTAAATATGTGCATAAGTGGACGAATTTTGTGAAAATACATACAATCGTACCTGTAAACAGGCTGTTTTTTCTGTCCTGAAACGGTAACAATGTGGATAACTCCGATTTCAGCAACCGAATCGGACATCAAACCTTTTGCGGTAATGCTTGCCGTATTTTGTTTAAATTCTTGCCAACAGGCAAATGAAATTGTATAATAATTAAGTGTTGTCCGACAGAAAATTTGCGGACGATACCTGTTTGGGGAGGCAAATTGAAAAAAATCGGAATAATTACCGACTGCCACGGAAACTACATGGCATTAGAGGCAATACTGAAACTGTTTGAAGAGGAAGGCGTCAGGGAGATCATTCACACGGGCGACATTGTGGACATCGGATTTCAGAGCAGGCAGTGCCTTGATCTGCTGCTTTCTCTGCCCGACTGTACACTTCTTTTGGGCAATCACGATTATGATTATCTTATAAACCGTCGTCATCATCTGCCAATGTCTCATGTTTCGGCGGAGCACAAGTCGTTTGTGTTTGACGGCTTGGGAGAGACTTACAGAGAGGCTGTCGGCAGATTTCCCGTTGCGGTAGTGCGCAGTTGGTACGGCAAAACGTTTGTGTTTACTCATTACGCCGCGGCAAATGACAATTTTACGGCAAAGGGCTGGATATTCGGCAAAATAGACAGTTACCCTACTGCGCAATCTTTTGACAATATGTTCGGTTACAGCGCAGACGCGGTGTTTTTCGGGCACAAGCACGAACCGTGCGACATTGTGGGAAACAGCACTTACGTGGACGTCGGATCGGTGGCATGTCACCCCGACAGCGTTGCGAAGGGAATAATACTTACCGTAACACAAGATGGCTGGGAATACAGACGTGTGTCGAAGCCTTACGACAGGCGCAGATATTTTAACGAAATGTTGCGTTCGGGACTTCCCGACGCACAGTATATGCTGGATTTTTACTACGATCACAAGTACGGAGTGGACGGCGCCAAATAGTCCGTACGCACACAAAGGGGGGAATTTATGACAACTAAGGGATTTGACAACGACAAGTATCTGTCTTTGCAGTCGGAAAAAATCAAGGAACGCATTTCGGAATTCGGCGGAAAACTTTATCTGGAATTCGGCGGAAAACTGTTTGACGACTACCACGCTTCAAGAGTTTTGCCGGGTTTTCAACCTGACAGCAAGATACGAATGCTCACCACCATGAAGGACAAGGTGGAAGTTATTATAGTCATCAACGCAGTGGACATTGCGAAAAACAAGTTGCGTTCCGACATCGGCATCACCTACGACGAAGACTGTTTCAGACTGGTGGACATCCTCACGCAAAAGGGGCTTTACGTCGGCAGCGTTGTCATCTCGCAGTTTACCGCAAGCAATACGGCGGCAGTGGCTTTTCAGAAAAAACTGGAAAAGAACGGCATAAAAGTTTATCACCATTATACGATTGAGGGATATCCTTATAACGTTGCGCACGTCGTAAGCGAAGAAGGATTGGGTAAAAACGATTATATCGAAACATCACGCGAACTTGTGGTGGTTACCGCTCCCGGACCGGGAAGCGGTAAAATGGCAACCTGTCTTTCTCAGTTGTATCACGAAGGAAAACGCGGAGTAAAAGCGGGTTATGCCAAGTACGAAACATTTCCCGTTTGGAATCTTCCTTTAAATCACCCCGTCAATATTGCCTACGAGGCGGCGACCGCCGACCTCAACGACGTCAATATGATAGACCCGTGGCATTTGCAGGCGTACAACAGTTCGGCAGTCAATTACAATAGGGATATAGAGGTTTTCCCCGTGCTCAACAGCCTGTTCGAAAAGTTGCTGGGACAGTCCCCCTACAAGTCCCCCACCGACATGGGCGTAAATATGGCGGGATTTTGCATAAGCGACGACGAGGCGTGCTGCGAAGCCAGCCGTCAGGAAATAATCCGCCGTTACTACAATGCTTTGGTCGCCCAACGCAAAGGAGCGGACAACGCTAACGAACTGGAAAAAATTACCATAATAATGAGCAAACTGGGCATTAAAAGCACGGACAGAAAGGTGGCGGTGGAAGCGTTGCATCACAGTATCAAACACGGTGTGCCCGCTGCCGCAATGGAACTCAACGACGGCACGATAGTTTACGGTAAGACATCCGACCTTATGGGCTGTGCGTCTGCTCTGTTGCTCAACGCGCTTAAAGTACTTGCGGGTATTCCCGATCATGTTAAACTGATTGCTCCCAACGCCATCGAACCTATACAGAAGTTGAAGACGGAAAGCCTGGGAGACTTTACCGCTCAGTTGCATACCGACGAAGTGCTTATCGCTTTGTCTGTTTCTGCCGCGGAACATCAACTTGCCGAAAAGGCGTTGGAACAACTCCCCAACCTTGCAGGATGTCAGTTGCATTCAACGGTCATTTCTCCTCACGTGGACGAAAAGATATTCCGCAAGTTGGGAATTCAGGCCACAAGCGAACCCGTGTACTCTGTCAAGCGTGTTTATTACAACCGCTGAAATCGTGTCCTATTGCGTAACAATTCAATAAACGTCACAAACTCAAAAATGCGAAACGTCTCAGACGCTTCGCATTTTATTGTACAACGTCGTTGCGCAGGTTAGGCAACAAACAATGAAAAAGGACGGCAACGCCGTCCTCTTCCATTGTAATAAAAGGGTAATTGGGTATCGTACGAACAGTATTTAACTATTCGACGGTTTGCACTTTAATGAGGTTTGTACCTACGTTTTTGCCAAGAGGTACGCCTGCTGTAATGACGATTTTGTCTCCGGGTGCTGCAATTCCCAGTTTCTTTGCCACCTTTTCCGCATGACGGAACATATCGTCGGTTGCGCTGAATACACGGCATATGCGCGGAATGACTCCCCAACTTACAGACAGTTGATGGAACACTCTGTCGTCGCTTGTAAACGCGATTATGGGAGCGGAGGGGCGGAAACGGCTTATCATTCTTGCCGACGTTCCGCTTGCGGTGTAAACTACTATTGCCTTTGCATTTATGTCGAAGGAGGTGTTTACCGTTGCGTGGCTTATTGCGTCGTTGGTGTCAAGCAGTGTGAAGGGGGACGACGAATACATTTCGTAGTACTCGATGTTGCTTTCCGCTTCTTCGGCTATACGTCCCATCGTTGCAATTGTGTTGGGAGGATTGATGCCCACCGCGCTTTCGGCGGACAGCATTACGCAACTGCTTCCGTCGTAAACGGCGTTTGCCACGTCCACGATTTCGGCACGTGTGGGACGCAGTTTTGTGATCATGCTTTCCAGCATTTCCGTTGCGGTTATTACGAATTTGCCTTGCATACGGCTCTTGGTAATGAGCAGTTTTTGAACGGCAGGCAGTTTTTCGTAGGGCAATTCCACGCCCAGGTCGCCTCTTGCGACCATTACGCCTTCGGATTGTTTGATTATCTCCTCTATATTGTTTACGCCTTGCTGACTTTCTATCTTGGCGATAAGAGCCATCGGATTGGCGTTTTTGCTTTTAAGATAGTTGCGGATGTCTATCATGCACTGTGCGTCCTGCACGAAACTTGCCGCAATCATTTCGGCGTTGATCTTTACCGCGAAGTCAAGGTCTTTCTTGTCCGTCTCCGACAGAAAAGGCATGTTGAGTTTGACGTTGGGAACAAACAGTCCCTTGCGGTTGGACAGTACGCCCGAATTCAATGCCACTGCGCATATGTCGGTGCCCTTGATTTCGGTGATACGGAATATCAGCAGACCGTCGTTGAGCAACAGGGTGTCGCCCACCTTTACGTCTTTGTACAGTTCTTTGTAAGTAATTGATACGCGCTTTTCGTTACCTATGATATCTTCGTCGGTAAATGTCAACGGCATACCTTCAACTACATCTATTTTTCCTTCTTCGAATGTTCCTATACGAACTTCCGGTCCTTTGAGGTCGACCATTATGGGCAGAGGAATTCCCAATTCCTCACGGATTTTTTTGACGTTGTCCACCTTTACCTGATGTTCTTCGTACGAACCGTGGCTCATGTTGATTCTTGCAACGTTCATTCCGGCAAGAGCCATTGCCTTTATCTGTTCGTAAGTAGTACTGGCAGGGCCGAGAGTACAAACAATTTTGGTTTTTCTCATTATCTTTCCTCCTCGGAAACACTGATTGGGTAATTTTCGTTTGCGGTTTTCCGTCTGTTTAAAAAAAATCCACAAATTACTCATTGTAACTATTATACCCTGTTCAATCAATATTTGCAAATGTTTTCTTTACAATGACTTTACTTTTTTGTGCAATGCTTTGCAAATTATATACAGTCATACAGTGCATTGCCTGCCAATCGGACATTGTTGCCGATGTTTCAGCGGAAACGGCGGAAATTTTTACGGCGTAAAAAACTGCTTGAATGTGAGTAACTGTAAGTACGTTTAATTGTACAAACGAAGGTCAGTTTGCGGGAAAATACTTTTACCCGTGTTGACAAGCGGGGCAGAGTGTTTTAAAATATAATATTGTGCAAAACATTCGGCGATTGCCTGCAGGACGGAACAACCTGCAGTTGGGGCGGAAACGCACAGTAACGACTACCAAATTAAAAGGAGATTAAAATGAAACGGTTTTTAAAGATTTCCGAAGAAGTCAGACAGGCTCTTGCATCGGGTAAACCGGTAGTGGCGTTGGAATCTACCATTATATCTCACGGAATGCCCTATCCGCAAAACGTGGAAACGGCGTTGGCCGTTGAAAAAATAGTGCGTGAAAAGGGAGCGATTCCCGCAACAATCGCCATTATCAACGGTATGCTGACGGTAGGCTGTACTGCGGAAGAAATAGATTATCTTGGCAAAAAAGGACATGACGTGATAAAAGTTTCCCGTCGCGACATTCCGTTTATTGTTGCTAAAAAGACAGACGGGGCAACTACCGTTGCGTCCACAATGTACATCGCTTCTCTTGCTGGAATCAAGGTGTTTGCAACGGGCGGTATAGGCGGAGTACATCGCGGAGCGGAAAAAACAATGGACATTTCCGCCGATCTTGACGAACTGGCGCAGACGTCGGTAATGGTTGTGTGCGCAGGTGCTAAGTCAATTCTGGACATCGGTCTGACGTTGGAATGTCTGGAAACACGAGGAGTCGCCGTTGTTGGTTACGGCACGCAGGACATGCCCGCCTTTTATACTCAAAAGAGCGGATTCAAGGTGGATTACCGTCTGGACACCCCCGCAGAAATAGCGCGCGCTTTTTACTGTAAAGAACAGTTGGGACTCAAAGGGGGAATGCTTGTTGCCAACCCTATTCCCGACGAATACGCAATGGACAGCGATTACATCAACGGCAATATAGAAGAGGCGGTAAGAGAGGCGGAAAAACTGGGAATTCACGGAAAGGAAACCACTCCTTATCTGTTGGACAAGATTCAGAAACTGACTTTCGGACAAAGCCTTGCTTCCAACATACAGTTGGTGTACAACAACGCACGCCTTGCGTCGGACATAGCAAAGGAACTTGCCGAAATAGCACAGTGACGCCCGAAAGGTGCCGACTGACGGTTGTTTTGTAGCAATTACGTATTAAAAAGTAAAAATTTTCCGCAGGAGAAAAACAAGTGAAAATAGGCGGACTGCAAAAACTTACATTATTGGATTATCCCGGCAAGATGGCATGCACCGTGTTTACGTCGGGGTGCAACCTGCGTTGTCCGTTCTGTCACAACGCAGGACTGGTAACGCACATTGACGGACAGTACATTACTTCGGAGGAAGTACTGGATTTTCTTGCCACGCGCAAAAACAAGTTGGAGGGAATGTGCCTTACGGGAGGCGAACCGCTGCTCAACAGCGACGTGGCGGAGTTTCTGTATAAAGTAAAGCAAATGGGATTTTCCGTAAAACTCGACACCAACGGAACTTTCCCCGAACTGCTCGAAAGTATTATAAAGGACAGACTGGCAGACTACGTTGCGATGGACATCAAGAACAGTGCAGACAAGTACAACCTTACTTGCGGAAGGGAAGTAAACATGCGCAATATTTTAAAGTCTGTCGAGTTGCTCAAATGCGGCAAGACGGATTACGAGTTTCGCACCACAGTGGTGCGCCAACTTCACGACGAAGAGGACATCGAAAGTATTGCCAAGTGGCTTTCGGGAGCGAAAGTGTGGTATCTTCAGCAGTTTGTGGACAGCGGAGACCTGATCGGTCAGGGAATGTCCGCATGGGAAGAAGATGTTCTTCACAGATTTTGCGCAACGGCGCAAAAGTATCTTCCGACATTTGTCCGCGGAATAGAATAAATTACAGACCGCTGTTCAGACAGCGGTTTCTTTTGTCCTTTGAGGGTTTGCCCAAAACGCGGAAGAACAGTTAGAAGTACGAGCTTTTGTTTCCTGTGCAAACAAAACGGAAGCAGTTTTTTTATTTTGGCGGTTTCCGCTAACGTTGTATTCTTAATTTTATTCACGCTTTTTTACCCATCTGCGTTTTTTACCGCAGACACTATATCTTGTGTCGCACCCCGTTAGCACGGCGATTGGTGCAGTTGCACGAAACTGTTTTCGCGATTTTTCTACATATAAATACACACCGTATTTCAGCGGTAAAAATGCCTGTTTTTAAGGCACGGTAAGATAAAAAACGTTTGGGCGGTTGACACTATACGGCTATTTTCGAGTGCTGAAATGGGGTTACTATGTCTGTCTGTGTATTATGTATGGCATACTATATATTGTGGTCAAAATGGCAAAAATGAAAAATAAAACACAACATATTGTGTCCAAGGTATTGACAGCAGGGGAAGTGTGTATTATAATGACAGTCCGTAAGACATCTGAAAATGACAAGGAGAAGGGAATTATGTTTAATGTAAAAAAACGTGACGGAAAAACAGCCTCATTCGATTTGAGTAAAATATCCAATGCAATCACCCGTGCATTCGAATCTCAGCAACAGCCCTACAATCAGGATATAATCGACATGCTTGCCCTTAAAGTGACGGCCGATTTCAGTTCCAAGGTAAAGGACGGAATAATTGCCGTCGAAGACATTCAGGACAGCGTGGAAACGGTACTTATACAGGCAGGTTACGTAGACGTCGCCAAGGCATATATTTTGTACCGCAAACAGCACGAAAAGATCCGCAACGTCAACGACACGTTGCTGGACTATAAAAAGGTGGTGGACAACTATCTGAAGGTAAACGACTGGCGTGTAAAGGAAAACAGTACAGTCACCTATTCGGTGGGCGGACTTATTTTGTCCAACAGCGGAGCGATTACCGCCAACTACTGGCTGTCGGAAGTTTACGACGAAGAAATTGCCAACGCACACCGCAATGCGGACATACACCTGCATGACTTGTCCATGCTGACAGGTTACTGCGCGGGCTGGTCTTTGAAGCAACTTATTCAGGAAGGTCTGGGCGGTATTCCCGGTAAGATTACGTCTGCGCCCGCAAAGCATCTTGCTACGTTGTGCAACCAGATGGTCAACTTCCTCGGAATAATGCAAAACGAATGGGCGGGAGCACAGGCATTCAGCAGTTTCGACACCTATCTTGCGCCCTTTGTAAAGGCGGACAATTTAAATTACGATCAGGTAAAGAAGTGCATTGAATCCTTTATATACGGAGTAAACATTCCCAGCCGTTGGGGTACACAGGCGCCGTTCAGCAACATTACGCTTGATTGGACAGTACCCGATGACCTTGCCGAACTCAATGCAATAGTGGGCGGCAAGGAAATGGACTTCAAGTACAAGGACTGCAAGAAGGAAATGGACATGATCAACAAGGCGTTCATCGAAACGATGATCGAAGGTGACGCTCACGGTCGCGGATTCCAGTATCCTATTCCCACTTACTCCATCACCAAGGATTTTGATTGGAGCGAAACGGAAAACAACAAGTTGTTGTTTGAAATGACAGCCAAGTACGGAACTCCTTATTTCAGCAACTACATCAACAGCGACATGAAGCCCAGCGACATTCGCAGTATGTGTTGCCGTCTGCGCCTTGACTTGCGCGAACTCAGAAAAAAGTCGGGCGGATTTTTCGGCAGCGGCGAAAGCACAGGCTCAGTAGGCGTTGTTACTATCAATATGCCTCGTATCGCTTATCTTTCCAAGACGGAAGAAGAGTTTTACCAACGTCTGGACAAGATGATGGACATTTCAGCGCGTTCGCTTAAGATCAAACGTAGCATCATCACGAAGTTGCTGGATGCGGGATTGTATCCCTACACCAAACGTTACCTTGGAACGTTCAAGAACCACTTCTCGACAATCGGTATCATAGGTATGAACGAAGTAGGTCTTAACGCCAAGTGGCTCAACGCGGACATGACGCACGAAAAGACGCAGAAGTTCACTGCGGAAGTTTTGCGTCACATGCTCAGCAGACTGAGCGATTATCAGGAAAAATACGGCGATCTGTACAATCTGGAAGCAACTCCTGCCGAAAGCACGACTTACCGTCTTGCAAAGCACGACGTAGAACGCTATCCCGACATAATAACGGCAAGCAAGAAGGGCGAAACTCCCTACTATACCAACAGTTCTCACCTGCCCGTAGGATACACGTCGGACATCTTCGACGCTTTGGACATTCAGGACAATCTGCAGACACTGTACACATCCGGAACGGTGTTCCACGCATTTTTAGGCGAAAGACTTCCCGACTGGAAGGCTGCCGAAAAACTGGTGCGTACCATTGCCGAAAACTACCGTCTTCCTTATTACACAATGAGCCCCACCTACTCGGTATGCCGCGAACACGGTTATATTTCCGGTGAACACTATACTTGTCCCAAATGCGGAAGCAATACGGAAGTTTACAGCCGTATCACAGGATACTACCGTCCCGTACAGAACTGGAACGACGGTAAGATTCAGGAATGGAACGAAAGAAAGGAATACGATCTCAGCACAAGCAAGTTGAAAAAGTGCCTGTTCAAGCAGGAAGAACAACAGGTCGTTTCGGAAGAAAAGGACGTCAACAGCGGTAAAAATCTGCTGTTTATAGGCAAAGAATGTCCCAATTGCAAGATGGCTGAATTTGTACTCAACAAAGGACACATCGATTTCGTCCCCATCGTTGCGGAAGAACACAAGGATCTTGCCGTAAAGTACGGCGTTTCACTTACTCCTACACTCATTGTCGCTCACGACAACACCTACGACGTTTACGAAAACGCTTCCAACGTCAAGAAGTTTGCGGAACACTCCAAGATGTAACGAGGTGAACATGTACGACATAGTTGTAGTAGGCGCAGGCACGGCAGGTCTTACCGCCGCACTGTACGCTTTGAGAGCAGGCAAAAAAGTTGCCGTACTGGAAGGTAACGCCTTCGGAGGACAAATAGCGTTTTCTCCGCGCGTGGAAAATTTTCCCACCATTAAGGAAATAAGCGGCAGTGCGTTTTCCGACAAATTGCTGGATCAGGTGATGTTTCAGGGCGCCGACGTGGACATGGGCGAGGTGCTGGAAATTCGCAGGTTGCCCGACAAAACCTTTGCCGCGGTAACGGAATACGGCGAAACAATCGCCAAATCCGTCATTCTTGCAACGGGTGTAAAACACCGTCATTTAAACATTCCTGCCGAAAGACGTCTGCAAGGAAAAGGCGTGTGCTACTGCGCAGTGTGCGACGGCGCATTTTATAAAGACAAAAAAATGGCTGTTCTGGGTGACGGTAATTCCGCATTGCAATACGCTTTGTATTTGTCCAACCTTGCGCCGGAAGTGCATCTGCTTACTCTGACAGACAAACTCATGGGCGATATTTATCTGCAACAGAGGATATTTGCCAACGACAAGATAATATGGCACAAAAACGTCAACCTTGTGGATATGCAGGGGGAAAGCGAGTTGCGGGCAGTGGTGCTGGAACACGAAGGAAAAACCGAAGTTCTTGAGGTAGACGCTCTGTTTATCGCAATAGGACAGGTTCCCGACAACAAGAGGTTTGCCAACGTCGCAACGCTGGACGCTCAGGGTTACTTTGCGTCGGGCGAAGATTGTACGACGGTAACCCCCGGAGTTTTTGTGGCAGGAGACTGCCGTACGAAGACGATCCGCCAACTTACCACTGCTGCGGGCGACGGAGCCGTGGCGGCAATGGGTGCGGTCAATTGGCTGGACAGACAGATTTAAAGGTATTTTTCGGCATCGCAATTCCCTTGTCCTTTTGCCGAATGTAGATGAATTGTCAAATCAAGTGCAACACAAAGAGAGATTTTCAATGAACAAATCTTGT
>ENA-OYZE01000202-OYZE01000202.1-human-gut-metagenome-genome-assembly--contig:-NODE-202-length-27136-cov-11.447509_pt1 | contig 27136 bp, 28 predicted proteins | sample MGYA00243259_ERZ653469 | MGnify/ENA primary metagenome ERZ653469 (study PRJEB26926, sample SAMN06164913) | human gut metagenome | biome: ENVO:00009003; feature: ENVO:2100002; material: ENVO:00002003...
GTATACTACCTAAATTTAATCATCGAAAAATATTGTAAATATAATTGACAATCGAACAAATGTTTGCTATATATAAATTATCGCTACTTTAGTACGTGTGGTGACAGGAGATGAACCCATATGGACTACAAAGCACTTATAATTGAGCTGCTTGATAAAGCGGAAGAGAGACATCTGAAAATAATCTTCTGCTATATTAAAGCCCTTCTTGGACTAGGTTGACGCCTAGTCCTTTTTATATAGTTTCAAAGCCATTTTCTCCAGTAATTCCCATTCCGGCTCATCCAGTGTGGAAAGCATGGAGATAAATCTTTTCTTGAAAGAATCATCCACATTAGCCTGTATTGAACCAATAAAGGAAGCAATCTGCTCATCTCGTGTCAGTTCCACAAACATCTCACCTTCGCCTGTCCGGAGCCATTCTTCATTGACGTTCCATTCCCGACATATACTTTTGAACATCTGTTCGGATAGGTTATTCTCACCACGCTCTATCTTGCTGATGGCAGATTTTCCGACTCCAACCTTGGTGCCGAACTCTTCGAGTGTAAGACCGAGTGCCTTCCTGAGCTGGTGTATTCGTTCGTTCATTCGTCAGCCCTCCTTTCCATGTATTTTATTCTAGGATATACCACCAATTTTTAAAAGTCAATAAAAAAGTTTCTTGAAGATACAAAAAAGTGTTGACAAAGTGTCCACTAGATATTATGATGTATCTACAAGATACAGAAAGGAGCAATTAGCTATGATAAGAGAGAAAAAAATAGAACTGCTAATAATGGATGGATGTACAAAATCTGAAGCAGAGAAATTTTTAAAAAATGGGTGTGTGATATTTGAAGATTTTGAGGAACACATTGAGGACTATCTTGAGGAATGGGGCATTGAAGAGGAAGACAAAGAAGAATACAGGAAGATGCTTGTAGATAAGATACCGGCAAAAGATTGGGGCATCGTGGAAGATGGCAATAAAACGTATTACATTATGTATGTTTTATAAAAAATACGGAAAGGAGAATTGGCATGTCAGAGAAAGAAAAGGAAATCCTTGAAACATTTATGAATGTGCTTCCAAAGCTGACGGAAGTAGAGAGAGAAAAGCTGCTTTCATTCGGACAGGGAATGACCTTCATGAAAGACGAGCAGGCGAAGAACACGGCAGCGGGATAAGGAGGAGCAAAAGGAGTAAAAAAGGTATGAACAATGGTTGCTAACAACAGTATAGAGGTAAAGCAACAACGCAGAAAGGAAAGATTATTATGAAGAAATTATTTGTAAGCGTGCCTATGAAAGGTAGAACAGAGGAGAAAATCAGAGAGAGTATTCAGAAAATGAAGAAAATTGCTGAATTACTGGAGGGAGAAGAATTAGACCTGATTGACAGCTATATAGAAGATAACCCGCCACAGACAAATAATCAGGCTATTTGGTACCTGGGTAAATCACTTGAAAAACTTGCGGAGGCAGATGTATTTATCGGAATTTGTGATAGTTGGGATTGGAATGGATGTCATATTGAAGATGATATTGCTACAAGGTATGGAATTAAGAAATATGTGATTCCTCCTGAGTATGTAATTGATAACTATCATGCGTTATTAAGATCATTGCATCCGGGAGTGAATGAAGTATGTAGTGAATTACCAAGATAATGGGAGCCTGTGCATATAATCGCCCTGAACAAGCAGATTATATCCGTTCCGGGTTAGAATTCCGGAACAAGAAAAATATAAAATACATAATCAAGTAGGAGAACACAAGAATGGACAACAAATTATTCAAGGAACTTAAAAACGATTTGCAGAAAAGAATGGACCGGATAAGCCTGAGGCTTTCGGAATCTATAAGAATGAAAGACGAGCTGGACTGTATTATCACAGTCGCCCTTTTAGAGGAATATGCCAAAGGAATTAGACAAATAGAACTTTTTGACAGCCAGAAATACGAGGCGTTTAGGCACGTTGTTGAGAATTTCGCAACGGTACGTAAGGCATCCGGCAATGCTGATGATGTGGATGCCTTCATAGCCAAAATGATGAGGAGTGCAAATGATGATAACAGAGAGTAAACCAAACGGTGAATGGAGAATCCCGGCAGCGGCTGATGAATAGGACAATTAAGCATTGCAATAGATATGTAGTGAGGTGATTGGAATGAACATAAGGATTCATATTATTGAAGACGGCAAGACAATAGACTGGGACAGTCTGACACAGGAAGAGAAAAAAGACGTATCCGAGAGACTTAACCGTCAGGCACTTCATGCACTTGGATATGTTGAGAACAATATGCCGCAGTCCGTAAGGCAGTAAAGCGGCCAGACCGGTCATAATGACCGGCAGGATGCAGTGTTGGCAGGCCGGATAAGTGTACCTCTGTCCGGCGGTGGGTTCAATTCCCGCCTGCATCATTCGGCGTGACCTATGTAAGCGCTGAAATTGGGGCAGGATGTTGCGGGACATTCTGCTCCGGATAAAGGAGTGATAATATATGATAAAAATAAATGACGAGTATGTGATCGATGTCAATAAATATTATATACCGATGTGCAGTAAAGATAACGGTTATGAACCAATAGGATACTTCAACAATCTGAAGAACGCGGTAATGGCGGTTGCTAACCATATGGCGATACATTCAGTGAGCGGCCGTGATATGTCATTGGATGAAGCGGTAAGAACATTATCGGCAACCGAGAACAATATGCTGCAGGCAATATGGCAGCTTAACGGTTAGGAGGAAGACATGAATAAGATAGCAAGATTTTTCATTAATATGATGGTGGTGCTTGTGGCAGGAGCTGCAGTGTCATACGGAGCATTTAAGAGCCAGTACCACCCGGATGATAAAGCGGACAGACATTCTGACATAGAAGTTGAGACAATTACGGAATGTGAGAATGTACATATATATTTCGTACCGGATCATGAGCGTTACGCTGAAGCTGATACACAGCCGGAGGCGGAAGGTTTTACCGGTTACAATTTTATCCCGCTGTCTGTGGACGCACAGGCAGCTATGTATACACTCTGCCAGAATTATGAAATATCATATGAGCTCGTTCTGGCAGTAGCCAAGGCAGAGTCAGGCATCAATCCGGATGCTGTCAGCCCGGACGGCGGCGACTTCGGACTCTGCCAAATACATGCATCCATATGGGACAAGGTGGCAGCGGACAATGGTCTGTATGATTACAGAACCGATCCGGTGCAGAACGTACATATGATGCTCATCATTTTTACCGAGTGCATGGAGTATTCCGGCGGTAAGCTTGATGAAGCCCTCAATTACTATAATCATGGAACACCGGATGAACATATCTTTTCGGATGGGACAAGTTATACGCAGAGGGTATATACGGCATATGACTGGGTGCTTGATAACATATCCGGAAACGGATGTGGACAGTCGGAATAACTGCAGATAATCCGGCCTTATACAGACCGGAGAAAAGCTAGATTTTTAAAGGGTGAAATGCCCTTTTGAAATCTCGTTAAGAGTATTAAACTTAGATATTTTCACTGGAGATTTTTATGTACACTAAAAAAACATGGTATCTGCTCCGCACTGTAGAGGTGGAGAAGACCTATCAGTGGAGATATGGGGCACCGGGAATGCCGAGGAGCGCTAAGAAGAAAGCAACTCCGGAGGATATAGAGCGGCAGAATCAGTGGGTGGCAGAAAAGAAGCTGAGAAGGACAATCAATCTGAACTTCAAGGGTGACGATCTTCACCTGATACTGACGTACCGTAAAGATAACCGGCCGGAGAAGGAACAACAGCCGAAGATTCTTAAAGATTTTCTCAAGGATATGAGAAGGGACTACCGTAAGGCAGGCTGTCAGTTCAAGTACATCCTTGCTACCGAATATGGCAGCAGGGGAGCAGTGCACCATCATCTCATTATCAACAACATAACGCAGGACGGAATAAGCACGACCAGACTTGTTACCAAGAACTGGAAGTATGGCCGCCCTATGTGGGTGCCGCTTGATGACACCGGCGAGTACAAGGATCTTGCCGAGTACATAATCAAGGACACATCAAAGAGTTTCCGCATGGAGGGAAATCCGTTCAAGCAGAGATACACATGCAGCCGGAATCTGGAAAAGCCGGTGCCTGTGGTAGAGAAAATGTCAGCTTCACGTTGGAGGGATGAGCCGAAGATAACTCCAAAGATGGAGAATGACGGATGGTGGCTGGACTACGACAGCATAGTGACGGGATTCAACCGTGTAACAGGTTATCCATACCAGTATTACACGCTCCGCCGCATATGTGATATGACTTCTTATCAGCGCCACAAATATGAAATATTCAAAAAGACCGGACACTGGCCGTCCTCAATAGCAGAGTTCAGTTGACATATCAATATATCACAACAATGGGGGCGGCAATCCGTCCCCGGATAGGAGTAAAACATGAGACAGATAACGTGTGACTGCTGCTTAAGCAGTGACGCGATAAAACGGATGTATTACATAGACAAGCTTAATCTCAGGCAGATAGCGGCACGCACAGGACATACGGTCAACGAGGTGCGTGTGTATTGCCAGCTTCACGGTATACAGATTGTCAGAGGACTTGATGAAAAGCGTGCAAAGGATATTGCGGACTATGTAGAAGAAAAGGAGAAAACGATCCTTGATGAAAAAATCGAAAGTTGCACCGGTGCAACCAAAATTAGACGGAGGTAAAAGAAATGTTTGATAAGTTTGGAGAATTTGAATCGTCGGAGGAAATCAATGAAGCTGCAGCGGGACTTCTCCGTGAAGGCGACAGAGAGTCAATTGTAATACTTGCAAAAGAAAACGGCATAGACAAAGCAGATGCCGAGGATTACATAGATGGAGTGATTGACACACTCACAACACCTGTTACGGCCGCCTTCGGCAAGCTGGATGTTGAAAAAGCCGATCTCGGAACGGTAGAAATAATGAATGACTGGGTGCAGTATATCAAAGTACAGTGTACGAAAAGTGAAGAACTTACGGCAGCGGTACGCTCAAAAGGACACTCATTAAAAGGCTGTCTGGCCGCACTGCTCAAATATGCCTGGAAGAATCAGTACAATGTACCGTCAGATGTGGTAAAGGCAGCAGGAGTATCCGCATCAAGAGTGACACTGGGAATACCGGGTACGGCAACAGCAAAGAAGATAATAAAAGACTATTATCTCGGAAAGTGTGACTGACATGAAGTACAAGGAGATTGAGAAGATACCGTACATCACAGCAATAATTCCTGAAGGTTATAAGTATGCGGCCATGGCAGCGGTCATGAATGTAGGAGGCAAGGATACTCTTATCGTTGAACTGTATGACGGCGGACCAGTACCGAAGATCCGCGTCTGCATAGATGACGTCAGGTATGCAACTTATATTGTTGCAGATAGCAAGTGGGTGAACTCACTCATCTATGACTGGAGTTACTCAAAAGTAGTCGGAATTAATGAGCACACCCATAATGTCGATCAGAACATCCATGCCGGCAATATGAGAATAGAATACGAGAAATTCATACATGAGAAACCGGATAAATCAGATACGGTACTTGGGATGATAAAGAAACTTGAGGGAAAACTACATGACAAAAAATGCCGACAGAGTGCAAAAAATAAAACAGCTCATATAAGCGCCAGCATGGAAAAGATACCACCATTGTCCGATGGCTTCAAAAAGTTTGTACAACGCCGGATGGGAGACAATTACATGTTTTACCTGAGAAAACACAACATAGCATTCCTCACATGCACAAAATGCGGTAACAGGGATAAGTATTACACTGATATGCCAGAAAGGATAGAAGATTATGCAAAGTCTTATATAGAGACTCCGGCGAAAGGAAAAAGATGTACATGCAGGTTCTGCAAAGCAGACGCGGATTACATGCAGGAAGGACGATACAGAGGCCCATGGACGGACACAAGCGAGTTCTATAACATAACGGCACTAGAGAACGATATGTGCCTTATCCAGCTTGTGAATGTTAAAAAAACATATGCGCTGGGCGAGGCAGAGGAATGGGAGTATTCTGTCAGAGCAAACGTAATATACAGTCCGGGAGCACGCCGTTCGGAAAAATTTTATTATCGGCCAAACTCAAAAAGCTTCAGTACAGCGAATGCAAAGCAGTATTCGGACGAGTATGTAAATTTCCATAATACCGATGTAAGACATATATACAATATTGAGGCATTAAGCAGTACGTGCCTGAGATATTCAGGTATAAGGGAATATTACAAGGGTAAAGGCAAGGAGTCGATTGTCAGGTATGCAGATACCTACATAAGGTTTCCTGAAATGGAACTGCTTGTCAAAAAGGGACTTGTATTATTGGCAGAAGAGACAATCAAAAAAAGAAAAACACAGATGAAACCGGGAAAGACCGTATTTGAAAGGCTTGGAATAAGACAGAGCCGTGTGGCACAGCTTGTCGAAGCAAAGGGAGATTCGGAACTGCTTGAACTGTTCAGGCTTGAAACTGCTACGGGGCAGCAGTGGGCGGATGAATTAATCCCGGACATCAGGAAGCTTGGGTTCATAGAACTTTCATATGCACTCAGGTATATGACCGCGGCCAAATATGTCAAATACATAACAGAGAATGGTAAAGGCCAGCAGAACAGATACTACGATTATCTTAGAATGAAAGCGGCAGCGGGCTATGACATGACGGATTCCATTGTGCTTTTTCCGAAGGACCTTGCAGAATCACATGCGAGGATCACACTTGAAATCAATGAAAAGAAGAATAAAGAACGCATGATAAAGAAGAACGAAGAATTTCCTGAAATAGAGCAGAGCTACCAGAAACTGTGCAGAAAATATGAATACAAAAAAGACGGATATATAATCCGTCCGGCCAGCAGTGCGGCAGAGATAATACGTGAAGGAACCGCACTTCATCACTGCGTAGGTGCAAGCGATACCTACATGAGCCGACACGCGAAAGGAACCAGCTATATTCTTCTGCTCAGAAAAGTGAGCGCACCAGATGTACCCTATTGTACGGTTGAGATAGCCGGAAACAGGATAAAACAGTGGTACCAGGCATATGACAATAAGCCGGATGCCAAAGACATACAGCCGTGGCTTGATAAGTATCTTTCAACATCAAAACTCAGAGCATTAGGAAGCAGATAGGAGGAAATATGGAAATAGAACAGAAAAAAGGAACATACAGTGAGTTCAAGACCGCACTTGATACGGAAATGAATAAAGCGGCAGAAAGCTTTGTGAAAATCGGGTATCTGCTCAAGATAGCAAGAGATACTGATATTCTTGCAGAGTCAGGATATAACAGCCTGACGGAGTTCGCGCAGGCGGAGTATAACCTTGATAAGTCGCAAGTCTCCAGATTTATAGCAATCAATGACAATTATTCCGTTGACGGATATTCAGACAGGCTGATGACGGAATATACGGGATACGGCTACAGCAAGCTGGCAATGATGCTGACGCTTCCGGCAGCGGTAGTGGCCGAACTTACTCCGTCATACAGTAAGTCTGACATACAGGTACTTAAGGAGGAAGTGGCAGCGGAGGAAGCGATAAGTCCGATGGAGGTATATCTGGAAGGAGAAAAAGAAGAGCTGGAAGACGCATCATTGCTGTATCAGGCAATGTACCAGTTATTTCTTGAAAATCCTGAACTGTATGAGAAACCGGATGCAGATATCGATACGCTGATGGAAACACTGGCACCTGCAGGCGAGAACATATACACGGTCCGCATACAGGGTGTAGGAAGGATAATGGTATCTTGCAAGGAGGACAGGGTAAATCTTGTCAATATCAGGACCAACAACGTGGAAATATGCACATGGGAGCAGGTGACAGAGGAATATACAAAGCTGTTTGGAAGCTGTACATGGGAAGAAAGATATGGCAGGCCATACCCTGTAAAGAGCGAGCCGGCAGCGGAAGAACCGGTACATGTGGAAGCAGTCAAGGAAAAGAAAACAAAAAAACCAAAAGTGACGAAAGCAAAAGTAACGAAAGCAAAAGTAACGAAAGCAAAAGTAACGTCAGAACCAGTAATTACTAGATGCGAAGCAAAATCTGATGAAGCATCGCATGAGCCGATAGAAGGACAGGACACAATAGATGAACATCCGGAATATCTGCCTGAACAGACAGCATCGGAAGATGACAATATGGCAGCGGAAGATGATGAAACAGAGACACAGGCTCCTGATGAGGAAAACGAATTGTTACTTGAACTTGAAGAGCGCAGGACAAAGGTATCAAGAACAGCAAAGAGTATAGCTGAGTATCTTGATGACTACAAGGGACAGAGGGTGCCGGAACGTGCATTGTTAAGCTGTATTGACGATGCAGAACGTCTGGTCAAGAATTTGCAGATATTGAAAGTGAAATGGGATGAAGTCAGTATTTCAGGACCCGAAGAGGGATAGATATTGTTGGGTGTGCCATACGCCATACAATCTCCACTGTCACCACATATTTGAAGGAACGGCCAACCGTGCTGCATCCGAACGCAGAGGATTCAAGATATATCTGTGTGCCGCACATCACAATATGAGCGGCCACGGTATACATGCTTCTACGGCAGAGGGCAGGGCGCTTGACAGGAGCGTAAAACAGATGGCACAGAGATACTATGAGGCATACATAGGAACGCGCGAAGAATTTATTCATGAGTTTACCAGGTCATATATGGATGATGAATGAAAAACTACCCGGCGGGCTTGTCCCCGCCGGTAGTGCGCGTGTTTTATTAATTTAACAAATCAAACAAAAAGCGCGCTAAAAAGTTTAATATATATCCGAACATTAGCTCTAAACCATAAAATGACCGCAAATTGCCAGACGCATACATTCGTATGGAATCGACCATTTCTAGGAATGAACCAATATTTCGGATAAAAGTTAATAAAATTTTTATCGCACTCACCTCCTTCCGACCGTCATATCCGAAATATGACGAAAAATAAAAAAACCACAAAAAAAACGTGGTAGTCACAAAAGAAATATGGAATAAAAGTTAGGTGATTAGATTGCTTCAGCCGTTACAGCGGCTTTTACACGAAAAATAAAGGAGGAAATTAAATGACAGATTGGGTAAGCCAGGACGTTATATGTCCGTATTACAAAACCAGTTCGGGAAGCCGGATTGTGTGTGAGGCTTTTATCAGGGGAGCGGACAAGTGTACATCCGACTTCCCAAACAGAATTGAGCGAGCGGGCCATATGGAGAATTACTGTGAGACATACAATTACAGGAAATGTCCTGTGGCGGCACTGTGTGAGAAAAAATACAGATGATAAAACACCGTATCCGTAAAAAAACGGATGCGGTGTTTTTGCGTTCGTAGGTTAGAAAAAAGCATACAAAAACTGCTACGATTACACTAAGAAAACATGAAAGGGTGATGCAGTTGGCAAAATACGATTGGAAATTGATAGAAACCGAGTATCTTGCATCAAATATCAGTCAGGCGAAACTGGCTGAAAAATATGGGATTCCGTTGAGCACAATGCAAAGCCGCGCAAAGAAATACGGCTGGTCTGACCGCAGGAAAGAAATTCATCAAAAAAGCATCAAAAAAGCGTGTGAAAAAATCGAAAAGTCGATGATTGAACGACTCTCTTCAATCTTATGCAGTTTGGACAAGTTGGCAGCGGTAATCGATAAAGCGCTTGATGATGACGGGATGTTCTATAAAGTTCTGGTGGAAGATAAACAGACCGGAGGAGTCCGCACAAAAAAGACAAAGGTTCTCAACACGAAACGGCTTAAGGAAATGTCTGATGCAATCAGAAATGTATCAGAGATATACGGAGCTGCAGAGGAACGTGACAGGCGGAATAAGGAAGCCGGCAGTGAGAATGAACTGACAGTTAAAGTTGTGCCGCTTGCGGATGCATCCGGTAAGCCGGCAGATGTAAGCGAGTTCGACGAATACGGAGGCTAAGCGTGGCTGAAATAGTTATGAATGAGCCGAATCCGAAGCAGAGGCTTATGTTCATGTCAAGAGCGCGCAGAATCGGTTATGGCGGCGCCAGAGGAGGCGGCAAAAGTTGGGCTGTAAGGTATAAGTCAATCCTTATGGCCGCGAATAACTATCCGGGGATAAGAATACTGATCGTCCGCCGTACATATCCGGAGCTTATTAATAACCACATAAATCCGATGAAGCAGATTATTCCTAAGTCTGTGGCTGGATATAACACGACCGAGAAGGTTTTTAAGTTCCGAAACGGCAGCAGGATAGAATTTGGATATCTGGACAGTGATAAGGACCTTGACAGGTATCAGGGTGTTGAGTATGACATCATATTCATCGACGAGGCAACGCAGATTACAGAATATCAGTACAAGGCATTGTGCGCATGTGTGCGTGGTGTCAATGGGTTCCCAAAGAGAATATATCTGACCATGAACCCCGGAGGACGCGGCCACGCATGGGTTAAAAGGCTGTTCATAGACAGAAAATATCTGCCTGGTGAAAACCCGGAGGATTATGAATTCATTCAGGCGAGGGTTGATGACAACACGGCACTTATGGAGAGTGACCCGGAGTACAAGAGCAATCTTGAAGCTCTTCCGCCGAAACTACGTAAAGCATGGCTTGACGGCGACTGGGATATATTTGAAGGACAGGTATTTGAGGAGTTCAGAGACCTTCCGGAGCATTACCAGGACAGGAAATGGACGCATGTAATAGATCCGTTCGATATCCCGGCGCATTGGAATGTATACCGCTCATATGATTTCGGATATTCCAAGCCATTCTCATGTGCATGGTGGACTGTTGATGGTGACGGTGTGCTGTACAGGATTCTGGAATATTATGGATGTCCCAATCAGGAAACATCCCCGAACGAAGGTGTGAAGCTGTCTCCGGATGAGCAGTTTAGGCGAATCCGTGAAATAGAAAGACAGCATCCGTATCTGAAGAACAGACGTATTACCGGAGTGGCAGACCCTGCTATCTGGAATGCCGAATCGGGAGAGAGTGTGGCTGATACGGCGGCCAAGTATGGAATATATTTTTCCAAGGGTGATCATCAGCGTATAGCAGGGCTCATGCAGATGCACTACAGGCTTGCTTTTGATGAGAATGGATATCCGATGATGTACATATTCAGCAATTGCAAAGCTTTCATCAGGACAATTCCGACACTGTGTTATTCGCAGAGCCATCCGGAGGACATAGATACGGACCAGGAAGACCATGTATATGATGAGTCGAGATACATGGCAATGAGCAGACCTATACCTGCAAGGAAACCGGCAGGAACAAAAGAAGTTAAAGATGATCCGCTTAACATGATTGCGGATATGAGAAAAAAATACAGGAGGTAACCAAATGGCATTTTGGAACAGAAATAAAAACACAGAGAAGAACGAAGCGGCAGCGGAGAAAGCAGGAAATGAGCCGGTTATCATAGCAACAAAAAAGATTACGGATAAGAGCATAATGCAGGCATCCACCATACTACAGACCTACAAGAGAGGTAAAGCGAACCTTGAAGCAAGACATATTGCTAATGAGCAGTGGTGGAAGTTAAGACAGTGGGACATGATTAACCAGAACGCACCGGAGGACAGTAATAAGCCGGCATCAGGATGGCTGTTTAACTGTATCATAAGCAAACATGCAGATTATGATGAGGCATACCCGACGTTTAACTGTCTGCCGAGGGAAGAGGGCGATAAGGAAGAGGCGGCCAAGCTGTCCAGCATACTTCCTGTCGTGCTTGAACAGAACAGATTCCGTGATACATACTCGGATGCCGGCTGGCAGAAACTCAAGTTCGGAACAGCCATATACGGAGTGTTCTGGGATAATGAGAAGTACAATGGCCTGGGGGATATTGCCATCGAGAAGATAGATTCATTGTCAATCTATTTTGAACCCGGAATAACGGATATCCAGAAAAGCCGTAATGTATTCCGCGTACAGGCAATGGATAATGACCTGATAGAGCAGATATATCCTGAGACTAAAGGAAAGTTAGGACACGGAGCACTGTCGGTAAAGACATTCATCACGGATGATGTTGTGGATGCCGGTAATAAGAGCATTGTTGTGGACTGGTATTATCATACATATTCCGGAACCAAGAAGATACTGCAGTTTGTCAGATATGTGGACAATATAGTGCTGTATGCCACAGAAAACATTCCTGAAATGGCAGAGAAAGGATTATATGACCATGGGATGTATCCGTTCGTTGTAGACCCTCTGTTTCCGGTCGAGCGCAGTCCGTTCGGATTCGGATATATTGACGTATGCAAGAGTCCGCAGCTATTCATTGACAGACTTGGTTCGGCGATACTTGATAGTGCTGAGTTCACAGCAAGACCGAGATATTTTATCCGTGATGATGGATCCGTTAACGAGGATGAGCTTATGGATCCGTCAAAGACGCTGGTAAGGTGCGACAGTAACCTTGGAACAGATTCACTCAGGCGTATCGAGATGGATCCGGTATCCGCAGTCAATGTTGAAATTCGCAATAATCTCATTGAGGAGATGAAAGAGACATCCGGCAACAGGGATGTTGCCAACGGAGGTTCTGTTTCAGGTGTAACGGCGGCGTCGGCGATAGCGGCAATGCAGGAGCAGTCCGGTAAGACATCAAGGGATTCAACACAGAATTCATACAGAGCATATGAGAAAATAATCAACATGTGCATAGAACTTATCAGACAGTTCTATGACGTTCCGAGACAGTTTCGGATAGTTGGCCAAAATGGAATGGAATCGTATGTAAGTTATTCCAACCAGAACATCAAGCCGCAGGAGCAGGGAGAAGCGTTCGGAACAGATATGGGAATGAGGCTTCCGGTGTTTGATTTGGAAGTTTCATCGCAGAAAGCAAACGCATATACCAAGATGAGTCAAAATGAGCTTGCATTACAGTTCTTCAATCTCGGATTCTTTAATCCGCAGATGGCGGACATGGCAGTAATGGCACTTGATATGATGGACTTTGACGGCAAGGATATGTTAATTAACAAGATATCACAGCAGGGACTTATGTATCAGCAGTTATTACAGACTCAGCAGATGTGTATACAGTTGTGCCAGAGAATTGATTCTGACGAGGGAACCAACCTTGCTGAACAGTATTCGGCAGCGGTAATGGGAAGTGCGCAGGAAATCGGTGTGCAGTCGCAGGCAGGCAGCGCAATAACACAGACGGATGACCTTGGTAATCTTGATACAGAGAATAAGATTGTATCAGATGCCAGAGCGCAGGCACAGGCGGCATCACAGCCACAGTAAGAGAGGATATATGATTAAGATTAATATATCAGAATATAGCATATCTGCAGACGGGCACGCCGGTTATGCAGAGTATGGCAAGGATATAGTGTGTTCGGCAGTGACAGGCCTATTGTATACGATGGCCGAGTGCATCAGACAGGAGAATGATGTGGGACATTTAAGAGACATGGAGATAACACTTGAACCCGGACATGCAGTTATTACAGCGGTACCGGTAAGAGAGTATGGGGAAAGGCTGTCTGCAATGTTTTACACAGTAAAAACAGGACTTGCAATAGTGACCGAGATGTATCCGGATTATGTGCATATAGAAAATTTTTGAAAAAAATATCCGTGGTGGGTTAGAAAGCGGACTGTGAATAATGCTATCTTGTAATCATAAGGTCCGCGACCTGATTCGCGAGGAGGTTAAAATGACAAAATTAAGCTTACAGTTATTTGCTGATGGAGCCGGTGCAGGTGCAGCGGCAGCAGGAGCAGCAATGGGAGCAGAAACAGGCAGTACCGGTCAGCCCGCCACTGGCAACAACAATGCGGAAGGAGCAGCGGGAAGTACAACCGGCGCAGAAAGTACCGCAGAACAGTCACAGGTGGAAACATTTGATGACTTGATCAAAGGCCGTTATAAACAGGACTTTGATGCTAAAGTACAGTCAATCATCAACAAGAGATTTAAGGGAGCACGTGAAGCTGAAGCGTCAATGAACAAGCTTTCACAGGGTATCTCGGCACTTGGTACATATTATGGACTTGATGTGGAAAGCCCTGATTTCCTTGACAGTCTTAATTCAAAGATTATGGATGATGAGAAACTCTACGAGAAGGAAGCATCGGAACGCGGAATGAACGTCGAAGACGTTAAGAGAATCCGCAGGATGGAGCAGGAAAACCGTGCACTGAAAATGCAGAACATGCGTGAGAAAGAGGAACGCCAGCGTGAGGAATTCTACCGTGGTGTAATCAATCAGGTGCCGGAAGTTCAGAAGATATATCCGCAGTTTGACGTCGATGCGGAAATGGCTAATGAGCAGTTTTTTAATTTGGTGCGTAACGGAGTAGGACTCCGCAACGCATACGAGGTCATTCACAGCAGTGAACTGCAGGCGGCCAGAGACGCGATCATCGCGCAGAAAGCACAGGAGCAGCTTAGCAATTCGGTGCGTGCCAACGGCATGAGACCGAATGAGGTTGAGCATAGTAATGCGTCTGACTTTGGCGGCCGCGATATCAAGAGTATGACCAGGTCAGAAATAAAGCAGATTATCAGAAGAGCCGAGAGAGGCGAGGTAGTTAAATTTACCTGATGTCCTCCGGCCGCAAAGGAGGAATTATGAACAGAGCAAGACAGTATGGTCTTCAGCTCATGGCTGGAAACCTTAATACTAACGTTACAACAGCAGTGGCATCCGGCAATAACCTTGCCGCTGAATGTAAGGAATTTTATAATACTGAGCTTATAAGATTGGCAGAACCGAATCTGGTGTACGTTCAGTTTGCCAAAAAGATTGCGCTTCCTAAGGGAAACGGTAAGACAGTATCAATCAGACAGTTCGATCCATATGAGAAAGCAACCACACCGCTTGTGGAAGGTGTAACACCGGACGGTAACAAGATGAATGTCCGTGAGATATCGGCGACAATCAACCAGTACGGTGATTATACAAGCGTGTCAGATGTGCTTGAAATGGCAGCGGTTGACCCTGTAATCACAGAGGTTACGCAGGCACACGCAAGCCAGGCATCACAGACCCTTGATACAGTCTGTCGTAATGAGATTATGGCGGGCACCAATGTGGTGTATGCACCTAAGAGCGATGGAACGGTTATTACATCAAGAAATGATATTACAGATGACTGTAAGGTAACACCTGATGTGATTGCCAAGGTTGCCGCAATACTTAAGACAAATAATGCACCGAAGATAGACGGTTCGTATGTAGCCATAGTGCATCCGCACGTATCATACGACATCCAGCGTAATCCAGAGTTCATTGACGTACATAAGTACGGAGAGAACGCAGAGATATTCGAGGGAGAAATCGGAAAACTCTATGGTGTAAGATTTGTTGAAACTTCAGAGGCTAAAATCTGGGAAGTCGGCAGTGATACCAAGGTACATGTGTATGGAAGTCTCTTTATCGGAGCTAACGCATATGCGACTGTCGATCCGGAGGGTGGCTCCATGGAGATTATCGTTAAGCAGAGAGGAAGCGGCGGTACCGCTGATCCACTTGAACAGAGAAGCACTGTAGGCTGGAAAGCAAGTACAGTCAATAAGATTCTTATACCTGAATACATTGTCAGGGTAGAATCCGGCTCAGCACTCGGCAGTACAGCCGTGGCTAACTAACTAAAGGAGGCGTAATATGGCAGCAGTTAAGGCAGAGAAAGCCGAAGACGGAAAAGTAGAACTTATGGTGCCGAGAGGCGGAAAGAATGAGCGTGATTATATTATAATCGGGCTCAATGGCTATAACTATAAGATTAAGCGTGGAGTACCTGTTATGGTGCCGCCCGGAGTCAAGGAGATTTATGAGAACTCTATTGACATGCAGAATGAAGCGGCAGACTATGACGAGCAGGTGTCTCAGACGTCATAATATTGTAGCTGGAGGGCGCAGATGATGCGCCCTTTTTTAATACAAGGAGGACAGAATGAAGGTCAATGAAGTTATAGAACTTGTGGATGAACTGAAACCTAATAATTATACTGCAGCACGTAAGATAGAGTGGCTTAACAGAATCGAAAGACAGATATATGAGAACATAATAATGACTCATGAACATGATGGAGTGAAAGAACTTGAGCCTTATACAGATGAAAGTGCGGACGAACTTCTTGCACCGCCTCCGTATGACGAGCTGTACAGATGGTATCTTGAAAGCCAGATAGACATAAGCAATCAGGAGATTAATAAGTATAACAATTCAAGTGCGCTTTTCAATGAGGCATATGGAGCTTACAGTAATTGGTACAACAGAAATCATATGCCGTTGCACCGGTGCAACGGATATAAATTCAGGAGGCGCGTATGAAGTTACCTACGTTAAGCGCGGCAAGCCAGTCGAGGACAATGACCGATAAGTTCCTCGGCTATAATGCAAATATGCGCGGGAGCGATGGAGAATGGTCAGATCTTAACAATATGACATCAGATTATTATCCTCTTATTGCGACGAGACATGACAGAGGGTATGTGACAGCGTTGAAGGCTCCGGCAGGAATCACGGCCAAAGATGCACCAATATATGTTGACGGGACAAGCATATATGTTAATGGATATTGGATAGATATGAATCTTAGTACAAAACCGCAGGATTGTCCTAAACAGCTTGTATCAATGGGCGCATATCTGATCATATGGCCGGATAAAAAGTACATCAACACTAAGGACCTGACAGATTACGGTCCTATGGGTGCCGTATGGGAGCTGGGTAATACAGTACAGTGCAGTTATACCATGTGCAAGGCAGACGGAAGTAGTGTGGACATAAAGACTGTCTCATCTAAGGAACCGTCAAAGCCGGCTAACGGAGATTACTGGATAGATACTTCACAGAAAAAGCACAGCCTGAAGGTGTGGAGTAATACCAGTGCCATGTGGATAAGCGTTGCAACGACATATATTAAAATCTCGGCACCGAATATAGGAAAGGTCTTTTCGGAAGGCGATGGAGTGACGATATCAGGATGTACTGAGTGTGCCGACCTTAACACAACACTTGTAATACAGTCAAAATCGGATGACTCAATAATAGTCATAGGTCTGATTGACACGATAGGCAATCAGACAGGCGGATTAAAAGTCTCACGCAGTATTCCGGATATGGATTATATAACAGAGAGCAACAACAGGCTGTGGGGCTGTTATTACGGGATTAAGGACGGCAAAATGGTTAATGAGATATACGCGTCCAAGCTTGGCGATTTCAAGAATTTTAACTGTTTTGCCGGAACATCCACGGACAGTTATGCGGCGTCGCTCGGTACCGACGGAGTATTTACCGGAGCAGTATCATATCAGGGATATCCTACTTTTTTCAAAGAAAATTATATGCATAAGGTGTATGGTGCATATCCGGCACAGTACCAGATTACCAGCAGCGAATGTCGAGGTGTTGAACGTGGTTCATTCAGAAGTATGTGTATCATCAATGAGGTACTCTATTATAAAAGTGTATCGGGCATATGCGCATATGCCGGAGCCCTGCCGCAAAGCATATCGGCCAAACTTGGCAATTTAGATATGCATGAAGCGGTTGCCGGAGGAACAGGGAATAAACTGTATATGGCCGGACATGATTCCAAAGGAGCATATTGCATGTATGTGTATGACACGAATCTTGGAATATGGCATCTGGAGAAAGGTGTCAATGCAATGATGTTTGCAAGTTATGACAACGCATTGTACTACATAGACGCGGGCAGCAAGAAGATTGTTGCTGTTAATAACAGTGCAATTACAGAACGGGAAGGTAGCGTAACGTGGGAAGCTGTGACCTGCATATTCGGATATGATTATCCGGATCATAAATATCTGTCAAGATTTAATCTGAGAATGAAGCTGGAAGAGAACAGCAGGATGGAGATATTCTGTGAATATGATTCTTCCGGTAACTGGATTAAGCAGGGTGAGATATCAGGAAAGGGAATCGACACATTCACGGTACCGGTCATTCCAAGAAGATGTGATCATATGAGGATTAAATTCAAGGGAGAAGGACAGATATACATTTATTCGTTTACAAGAATACTTGAGGAAGGAAGTGATTGCAGATGATCAAAATGAATATATCTGCTCCGCCTATGTTGAATGGCAGCATAACTAACCAGGTATCGGCATTGTACACATATCTGTATTCAATGTCGGAGCAGCTTAATGTTGCCATTCAGTCAATCAATGATAATACCGTTGAAGTCACCGAAAGTATTTCCGGATCCGGGTACACGGGGAATAGTGCGGATAGAGTGACGGCAGCGGGAGGAGAATATGAGAGCCTTAAAGCACTCATAATCAAATCTGCAGATGAGGTTAATGAAACAATAACCGTTCTGGATAAACAGATAAGGCAGGATGTAGATGATGTATATGAGACGAAGGATAACGTGGATGATAAGGTTATCGGAGCTATCAGTGATTTACAGACGATAATAGCATCAACATATGTGGCACAGTCGGAATTTGGCAGTTATGCAGAACAGCTAAACACTCTTGAGGAATATACCAGAGAGGGAAGGCAGGAACTGTATGACTACAATTCGGCGCTCACAGCTGATATGGATAATCTTAAAACAACTTTTGAGAAATACATTGTCGAGACATCGGGATATATCAAATACGGCATTGTGGAGTATGACGGAGCAGTTCCGCAGTTCGGAATAGCAGTCGGTCAGAATCTTACTACGGAGACAGTGACAGTGGACGGGGTTGATTATGACAGAATTATTGAAAAAGACTTCCGTGCGGTATTTACGGCAACTGCATTGAAGTTCTACATGAATTCAACTCTTGTAGCGTATATGAGCAACGAACGGCTGCACATAGTAAGTGCTGAGGTGGATAACATATCCGTATCACAGCAGATGATGATAGGTGATGAGTGGATTCAGTATAAGAGTGCGGATGGACTTATAATCGAATATATCGGAGGATAAAAAATGGCAACAATAAGCGGAGGAGCATGTAATCATGCACACATAGATCTTATAGTAAGCGAGAGCAAAGTCAGTACGTCTGATAATACTTCAACAGTATCATGGAAGCTTGTAGGGTATCTGGATACGGCATCAAGCAGCTATTGGTACAGTAACAATTATCATACGATAAGTGTAAAAATCAATGGTGCTACAGTCTACAGCCTTGCAAATACAACAGCAAAGAGTATCAGTATAGGAACAAATCACACACAGTCATCACCATTAACAATAGCATCCGGTACTGCAGTGGTAGCTCACAATAGTGATGGTGGTAAAACATGTGCATGTTCTCTCAGTGTGGTATACAGATACAGCAGCAGTTATAGCTGGAGCGGCAGCGGAAGTATTACACTGACACACATAGCCAGAGCGGCGTCAATGAGCCTGTCAGCCACGAAAATTAATACCGGAAGCAAGCTGACAATCACGTTGACAAATGCTAACAGTAAATACACGCATACATTAAAGTGGATGCTGCCTAACGGAAGTACGACCGGAGGTGTGATAACAACGCTTGCGGCAGGAGTGAAATCATATGTATGGACGATACCTGCCTCAATGGCAGGATACATGCCGTCATCAACGTCTCTTACGGTTAAAGTGATTGTACAGACGTTAAGTGGTTCCACAATAATAGGTTCATATGCACAGAATATAACAGTCACACTTCCTGATTCTGTTAAGCCGGGTACTCCGACCGTATCAATAACGGCGGCATCAGGTAACAGTATTGTAAACGGATGGGGAGTGCTGGTTGCAGGATACAGCAAGGCAGTGTTTAAAATATCAGCAACACCGGGAACCGGAAGCAGTATTGTTACATATACGGTCAGTGCGGAAGGAAAGTCATACAGTGGAAAGTCACCGCTGACAACCGGAATTATAAAAGGTACAAGCGTCAGTTATTCAGTAAGAGCTGTGGATAAAAGAGGACGTTCAACAACAAAGACGGGGACAATGTCGCTGTATTCGTACTCCATACCGGCGATTGGCAGTGTTAATGTATACAGATGTACTTCTGATAAGACAGCATCGGACAGCGGTACATGTATATTGCTTAAAGCATCGTTGACGTATAGTAGTTGCGGAGAAAAAAACGCAGGAAAGATTACATACAAAATTGAAAGCAATGGAAGCGTAGTCAAGTCCGGAACGCTCACAAGCGGTCAGGACAGCCTTGTAAGCGGCCTGTCGGCAACGAAATCATATAAGGTTACAATTCTTCCGTCAGATTCGGTGAATACCGGAAATGGATTCATTAAGACAATATATTCACGAAAAGTTGCGATGTGTCTCAGAGCATCAGCCAAGGGAGGAGCCGCGTTCGGAAAGATGGCAGAATATGATGAGTGTCTTGATATAGGTTCATGGCAGTTAAGATGCGGTTCAATACTTCCGTCGGATGCCGGTAAGTTTAACATAGGAACGGGCGCAGTTCCTTTTGCGAATGTGCGGAGCAATAAGATGTATATATGCGATAACAGCATTGACTATGGATCCTGGCAGATATTTGAGAAAGGAACTAAGACTGTGGACGGCCAGTCTCGTCTTGTTCTCGGAAACGGAATAAAAACGGGCAATGCAGATAATGCATACGGAAGAATATTCATGTTTGGAAAAGGAACAGGATATACCCTGTTACAGCCTGGTAATAACTCGGATGAAAATGTTAATATAAATCTTCCGTCTACAGGAGGTACTCTTGCACTCAGATCGGAATTGTCAGCATATATTCCTTCTACAGGAGGTTCCGTGAATGGCAGCATGTTTCATAAGAACGGAACTAATATATACTTCTATGATAAAGACGGAACAGCCAGAACGATGGTCGGGCTGGATTCATCAAATAATTATGCGATAGCAACCGGCCAAGTATCAAGCGGAGACATAATCATAGGCAATAATTCGAGCAGTCTGATAATAAGAGCTATGAGAAACGTGAGAGCATATCACGATATTGATTTTGGCTATTGGTCAGCGGCCACAGAGTATGGACTGCTGACTTTGTGGAAAGACGGTTCAAGACATTATGCCATGTCACGGCTTAGGGATGGACTCACACTCACGCTGGGATGGGCGGGAAGCGCCTCATACAAGACAGTCACAAGGCTCAGGGCGCAGACGGTGCAGTATCAGAACAGCTCCGGAACAACCACGCTGTCTGATGAGAGACTTAAGGATGAGTGGCAGAACCTCGATTCATATGAGAAGTTTTTTGATGCGATTGAACCATGTTCCTTTGTATTGAAGAACGGAACAAGCCACAGGAGACATCTGGGATTTAAGGCAGGTCAGGTACTGGAAGCCTTAAAGGCAGCAGGACTTACATCACAGGATTTTGCCGGTTATGTCGAAAGTGCATATCATGATGATCCGGATTCGCCGGAGGATAATGCATTATATGCATCTCTTGGCATAAAGGACGGAGACATGATAAGAGGTCTCATCTATACAGAGTTCATCAGCCTTATAACCAACATGCTTCAGAAGACTAGGACGGATGTAGCAGAACTTAAAAAGAGAATGGAGGAATTACATGAGAATTGAACAGATAGAACAGGCAGTGGCTTTTATAGACAGTCTCGCAGATAACAAGTATCCGGTTGACATGATTATAATCATTGAAGAGAACAGGGTAAATCTCAGAGGCATCTTAGATAAGGCTGAAAATGAGGTCAGGGCGATTACCGAAGAATACTGTAAAGATGGTGAGTACAAGGACGAGAAATCAATGTCCGCGGCACAGGAGAAGATGGCAGCAGTGCTTGAACGTGATGTTGAAGTGCCGTTAAGAAGTATTCCGGCCGACCTGATAAGGAAGTGCGATGAGCCGGGTTATACCAAATTCAGCAGGAATATGCTTATGAATTTTAAGAAAATATTTGGATAATAAGGTCCCATGGGTTAGAAAATCCCATGGGATTTTTTCTATACTGAAATGAGAATAAGAAAAAAGGAGCGGAATCATGGCAGCTATAAATAATAAAAACCAGAACACAAAACTTAAGACCGGAACCGGAACATCACTTAAGGGCGTGTCACAGTCAACACAGAGTAATTTGAAAAAATACTCCGGACAGTATCAGGCATCATCCGCGGTAAATGCGGCTAAGGCATATCTTGATAAAACAGTGAAAAATAAACCGGGAGCGTTCAAATCAAATTATACAAGCCAGATGAACAATCTGATGAGCCAAATAAATAACAGGGAACCGTTTAAGTACGACATTAATTCAGATATGTTGTATCAGCAAGCGAAGGATCAGTATACGGCGCTCGGAAAGCAGGCCATGCAGGATACCATGGGACAGGCGGCGGCAATGACCGGAGGATATGGCAACAGCTACGCATCCACAGCGGGGAATCAGGCTTACCAGTCATATCTTCAGCAGTTGAATGACAATCTGCCGGAATATTACCAGATGGCCAAGGGAACGTATGATGATGAAACTAATGCATTGTATAACAGATTCAACCTTGCACAGAACATGCATAATAATGATTACAGCCAGTACAGAGATAGAGTATCCGACTGGCAGACAGACAGAAGCTATGCGGCAGATCAGTATGATTCGGCGCGTAATCTTGATTACAGCGATTGGACATCCCTGCGTAATTATTATCAGAATCAGGCGGCCGCGGAGAACTCGGATTACTGGGATACAACGAACCACAATTACCAGATTCAGAGAGATAAAGTCTCTGATGCGCAGTGGAATAAACAGTTTGATTATCAGAAACAGCGTGACAGTGTATCCGATGCGCAGTGGAACCAGCAGTTTAATTATCAGAAGCAGCGTGACAGTGTATCCGATGCGCAGTGGAATAAGGAGTACAGCACTAAGGTATCATCTTCCGGAAGCTCCGGAAAAGCAAAATCATTGACAGATGAACAGTATAGCAAGATGGAAAGCTACGCAAGCAAAGGCGATTATGACGGACTGGATAATTATATCAACAATTATCTGGTCTCACAGGGCTATATCAGTGATGATGAAGGATATCAGATGTACAAGAGCCTTGTTTCTGCCAACGATTTTAAAAATAAAAATGCATGGCAGAACATTAAGAATAAGATAACAAGCGCATTAAGAATCAAACTGACAGGAAAATAGGAGATAAACAAATGGGAAGATATAGTGACAGATATAAGAAAGAAAAAGAGGAGGCTGTATCCGTTAATACGGAGCAGTCTTCTTCGGGCAATACCGGTAGTATACAGGCGGCAGGAAGATATCGTGAGAGATATGAGCAGGAGAAGAAATATCAGAATGTGGCCGATACACTCAGTAAATATACGGATATGTATCAGAGCACGGCCGCCAAGGTAACAGATGGCGCATCAAAATATAATTCAAATGCCGGAAAGGAATATATTAAGAGCCTTCCGCAGTACATATATGCCCAGCATGACCTTAATAAGCTCAAAAAAGAGGTAAATAAGAATAAGGATTTCTACGGGGAAGATATGGCTGATGCAGTTACACAGTATGCCAATGCGCTTGGAAGCGGATTCGGAGAAATGCGCCAGGCACAGCGTGAGACTGCCAATTACATGAAGAATTTCAAAGATGAATCAGATTATAATCTAAGCAGGAAATATGCCGGATTAAGCTATGATGATGCAATGGCCAAAATCAGTGAGATAGATAAACAGATGCAGTCCGGCAGCGCATCCGGTATGAAACAGTCAGAAGATAAGACATGGTTGGAAAATCATTATAATGTATTCAAGGATGCCAATGATTTCAATATGTACCACAAATATGGAAGTGCCGGCTACGAGGATATTCAGAATAGTATAGCTGAGCTTGAGAGTGCAGCGAAGTCATACGGTACATCCGACAGCAGTGAACAGGAGAAAATCAACAGTGAGCTTGCGTGGTTAAAAAACAGAGCAAGCGAACTTAGAATAACACATGCGGCCGAAACAGGGTGGGATGATAAGTATGAGGAACTTAAATCAATTGAAGAGAAACTCAGTACTCCTGTTATGTACAGAAAAGGAACAATTGATTATTGGGATGGACTGGAAGAGCGTAGGGATGAACTGCTTAGCGAAATTAATAATGCAGATGATATCATTACTGATTATAGCAATAATGAAGGCAGAATGGCGAAGGAAGCCTATGATAAGTACATTGAAGATAATGCGAACAAGTCTTTTCTAGGTGCAATGGGTCAGGCTGTGATGACTGGCGTGGCAAATGTCAATTCAAGTCTTGGTGAGTTCACGGACAGTACGCTTGGTGAACTCTTCAGAAAGATTGAAAATTCCAAAGCAGGTCAGTACCTTGGAATAGATCTTCCGGGAGAAGAGATAGGAAAAACTAATGAGGATGCCAGAACAGCCGCGGAAGAACAGCAGGAGAAGATGGCTGTCAACAAGCTCAAATATAATAATTCTATGCAGCAGGCGGGGATTGACATTATGCAGGGTGTTGGAACATCAATACCTTCTCTTGTTATGTCGCTTGTTACGGCCGGAATGGGCGGAAGCGGAGCTGTGGCAGCATCTACGGCTTCGGTTGCCAGTGACACCAAAATAAGCCAAATGATATCGAATTATATAATGAATCTTGCAAAAGATCCGCAGTACTGGATGTCGTTTGCACAGATGGAAGGAGATACTTATGCATCCGCGAAAGCTGAAGGTGCAACGGATGCGCAAGCCAGTGCAGCCGCACTGATTAATGGAACACTCGGAAGTATCATAGAAGTCGGTTCAGGTGTTGAGACACAGGTGGGTAAAGCTAATTCTATAATGAATTTCTTAAGAAGTGCGGCAGAGGAAGGTAATGAGGAAGTTCTGCAGGGAATATGGGAAAATGCCACTAAGAAAGCCATATACGACCATGACAGGGAGATTGCATCATTGAGCAATGATGATGCGGTCCTTAATCCCGTGCGTTCACTTACGGAATGGAGCCTCGGAGCGGCAGCAGGTGCTGTAATGTCAGGCGGAGCGGCTGCATTTAATGCGGCATCCGGGAAGATTAAGGGAGCAAAGGCAGATTATGCCAACGGCAATGCAATAATTGAATATGGATCCGTTGATGCACTTCTTAAGGCCGCTGAAAATATCGACAGCGATAATGTATCTAAAGCGGCGGCAGCGGTAAGCGAGCAGGTTAAGAGTGGCAAGGTAGACGCAGAATCAGTCGGAAGACTTTCCCGAATTATTGGTGAGCAGAGTTACAGGAACACGGTATCACAGCTCAAGGAGAGTTTATCAGCGGAAGGAGTGTCGGATAAAACTGCACGAAAGGTACTTGATATAGCGGAACGTGATATGACAGGACAGGAGATAACCAACGAAGATGTTCTCTATATCAATAATAATAAAACCGTAAAAGGTATATATAACAGCTATGTGGGACCGGCAGTAACAACCAATATGTCAGGTATGGGAGATTATGCCAATGCGTATACCGGACAGAACATAGTCAACAGCGGAGCGCTTGACAGCCTGTTGGCCGAAGCTGGTCAAAACGGAAGTACGGCAGCGGCAGAGCTTGCCGAGAATATAAAAAATTCGCCGGAAGTGTCAGCAAAGGATGTAGGACGCCTGGCAACGCTTATGAATATGAGTGAAGATGTGTCATCGAAAGACAGTAAAACGGGCAGCGAACCTGTGGCGGACAACCCGGAGATTACGCAGCAGGCAGTACCGGAGCAGACCTCAGAGCATAGCTGGTACAATGATTATATTCCAGAGGGTGAAGAGGTAACACAGAGCATTCCGGTAAGGGAAGCAGTGCTTAATGATGGCAGAACGGTTACGGTTAAGAAATTTAACGGTATCGATGAAAATGCAACAGTACATACGGATGAGGGAGATATTCCGGTATCACAGATTAAGCTTACCGATACAGCAGATGCCATTCTGAACTTCGTAAGAAAGAATAAATACTCCGCAGGAGTGGCTAATACCATGCTTGCGGATTATGGCTTAAATGCTGAAACGGAAACGGATGCCGGTGTGGGTGCGTTTGCCACAGCATTCGCACATATGTATAATTACGGCCGTGCAGGATTTGACATAAAGGATGCATATGCGGCGGTGGCTGATGATGTGATGCTTGAAGGACAGTACAGGGCGGCATACGAGCTCGGAGTGCGTGATAAAGCTGCTGAGGTTAAGGCGGCACAGGATAAGAAGAATGCGAAAAACAGGGCGAAAAAAGAGATTACCTTTGACATCAAAGAAAAAGGCAGTTACTCGGATAAAGTAAGCTTTGATGATAATGTGGATATGAAGGAGTTTAACGGCAACGAGAAGCTTAGCGGAGCGGCCAAGGTTCTCTCAGTAGTATCGGATGCCACGGGTGTTAAGATTAAGATTTTTGACGGAAGCACAAAGCTCGGAGACAGAACCATATCTGTAGAAGGAATGTATTATGACGGTACGGTATACCTTAATATGCGTGCCGGAAACTTCGGCGAGAACGCAGTCATGCGTACAGCCGCCCATGAGCTCACACATTATATCCAGGAAGCATCACCGCAGATGTATGCAGACCTTAAGAAGGCCATTATAAATACATACTATAAAGGCAGTGAAGACACATTCGCAGGACTTGTAAGAGAGAAACAGGATGTGTATAAGAACCTGACGCTGGAGGAAGTAACCGATGAGGTAATAGCGGATGCTTGCGAGATGATGCTTAAAGATGGCAGTGCAGTCAATAAGCTTATGAAGGATAACATAACTCTTGGAAACAGAATCAAGACATGGATAGACGCGTTCTTGGATAAGATCAAGGCCGCGTTCACAAAAGCATTCAAAGGTGTTGAGGTTTCAAAGAGTGAGGCCTACAAGCTCATGACGGCAGCGGGAGAGAATATAAACGATATTCAGAAACTGTGGAATGATGCATTGAGCAGTGCGGACAATACGAATATTGGTAATCAGGATGAACAGTATCGTTATGCTGATTGGAACAAGTATTTATCAAAAGAAGAGCAAGCAATGTTTTACAGCAAAATAGGTGAAATAAAACAGGGTAAGGCAGCGCAGTTCCCAGAAAGCTCAGTCAGCAGACTGAAGAGACAGATGGGTAAGGAATCAGATGTTACGGAGAGATTGCTTGTAATTGGAAATAAGATATTATATACTGACTGTCTCTTATACACATCTCCGAGCCCACGAGACAGGCAGAAATCTCGTA
>ENA-OYZE01000203-OYZE01000203.1-human-gut-metagenome-genome-assembly--contig:-NODE-203-length-27133-cov-7.833001_pt1 | contig 27133 bp, 28 predicted proteins | sample MGYA00243259_ERZ653469 | MGnify/ENA primary metagenome ERZ653469 (study PRJEB26926, sample SAMN06164913) | human gut metagenome | biome: ENVO:00009003; feature: ENVO:2100002; material: ENVO:00002003...
CTCATTACCAAACATTTTAATTTAATTTTTTGTCCAAACTTTGGGGTTCACTTCAGAGCCCGTACCGCCTTTTTATATAAACTTTTCTTTAAGCGTTGCCATTTGCCGACTTAAAACGCCGCCCGAATAAAACGGACGGCATCACACGCTGTTGCTGTTTGTACCGAAGTATCAGAACAATCCCATAAAATTGGTATAGGTTTCGGGGAAGAACAGGAACACAACTATCAAAGCGATCATCGCAAGAAAAATTATCTGGAAAATTATGTTGCGTTTTGACATTGCTTCCATTCCTACAATTCCCACAAGCGCAAGCGAACCGTAGGTCTTAAGTACAAGGAATATATTCATTACCACGCCTTCGGGTATAAACGGGTACTTTGCGTTTATTATGAGCAGTGCGTAAACCACTACAAGCAAAACTGCCAGAATTTCACCGATTATATCGAAAATAGCGGAAATTGTCTGTTTCATTTTTTTTACCTCCTGATAAACGGCGCGCATTGCGCGCTTATTTAATTATATCAACATTGACTTGCAGTGTCAACTCTCAATTAATTGTAACCTTACAGTCAAGTTATATACAGTATGCGTTACTATGACCAATCGGATACATACGGTACATTGGGGACAAAGCAGAAGTGCGGCGATATCGATAAAAAGTTCGCAAATTTCCTGTTACGGCGAACGTATTTCCGTCAGACTGCGGTATGGCAGAAGATATTTATAAGTTTTACGAAAAAAAATTAAATTTTTCCAGTTAGCATATGCTAATTTGCTTGACAGACCTCTTTTACAGTGCTACTATTGTGGTAGTCAACTGAGGTTGATTTTCTTTAAACGTCAGCGTTCGCTTATGTGAACTTGTCTGTCTTCGCCTCATTTGCATTCGTAACACAATCGGCTGATCAGGTTGCAGCAATCAGCCGCAAGCAATGTCAAAGGCTCGGTTGCCTTTAAATTTTATACGCAAGTTCGCTTGGGCGAACTTGACAAACACATTTATTGTTATCGGCTTTAAGGAGGTGTTTATGCCCATCGTAATTGCTCCTGTCAATGTTTTGTTGAAAATAACAAAACTTGTACTGGATGACAGGACTAAAAAGCATATGGAAAATCTGGGAATAACAGTCAACGGCAGTATTGAAGTTGTTTCCCGATCCGGAGGCAGTGTTATTTGTCTTGTAAAGCAGGGCAGGTTGGCATTGGACAAAAATATTGCCACAAGAATACTTGTGACGGAGGCTAAGGAGGAAATATGTTAAAAAAACTCGACGAATTTACCGTAGGGGAAAAGGGAATAGTAAAAGAAGTGTCAGGCGAAGGCAGAATACGTCGCAGATTGTTTGACATGGGAGTGACCAACGGTGCGGAAGTGTATATGCGCAAGGCGGCGCCTTTGGGCGATCCGATTGAAATAACGCTGCGCGGATACGAACTGACTCTGCGCAAGAGTGAAGCGGCATGTGTGACCGTAGAGGTGCAGATATGATCAGAATAGCATTGGCCGGCAATCCCAACAGCGGTAAAACGACATTGTTCAATATACTGACGGGCAGCACGGCACACGTAGGCAACTGGCCCGGTGTTACCGTGGACAAAAGGGAAGGCACCTACCGCAAAAAAGATGTAAGTGCGGTAATAACGGATCTTCCGGGAATTTATTCTCTTTCTCCATACACGCCCGAAGAGGTGATTACCCGTAATTACATATTGGAAGAAAAACCCGATTGCGTAATAAACATAGTCGACGCAACCAACCTCGAACGCAACCTGTATCTTACCACGCAGTTGATGGAAATCGACGTGCCGTTGGTGGTGGCGCTGAATATGATGGATGAGGTAAAAAGACGCGGCGAATCTATCGACGCCGACGCACTTGCCCAAAAAACGGGCGTACCCGTCGTGGCTATTTCCGCTTTGAAAGGGGAAGGAATAGATAAACTCGTACAATGCGCCGTATCTCAGGCGCAACATCCTCGAAAGGGAACAACCGTTTTGCAGGACGGCAATTTGAAACATCTTATAGGCGACATTCGGATAGCATTGGAATCTCTTAGTGTGGACAATACTTTGTTTCATGCAATCAAACTGACCGAACTGGACGAACTGGAAACTTCGTTGCATCCGCAACTTGTACCTATGGTGGAAAAGTTTAAAGCGACATTCGAAGACGACACCTTCGGCAACGATTTCGAGGCGTTTATTGCCAACGCAAGATACAGTTATATTGCCGAAAATTTTGCTCGGGCGCGCAAGACTTCCGGAAAACAGGCAGGGCTTACCCGTTCGGACAAAATCGACAGAGTATTTACCAACCGCTGGCTGGGCATACCCATTTTTCTTGCTATAATGTTTGCCGTGTTTCACATCACATTTTCCGAAAACTTTCTGTTTTTTAAGGCATTTATACCTGAGGATTGGGAGTCGCTTTCCGGTACTGCGTTTTCGGGAGTGTTCGGGGCGGGGGCCGTCAATTCTCCCGGGGTAATATTGCAATCGCTGACGGGAGTATTTACCGATTGGCTGACGGATACGGTGAGAGGTTGGCTGTCAACTTCTCCTCAATGGGTGAGCGGTCTTATTTGCGACGGTATAATGGCAGGTATCGGATCGGTGCTGTCGTTTGTGCCTCAGATACTGTTGTTGTTTATGTTCTTTTCCATATTGGAAGACAGCGGTTATATGGCGCGTGTAGCGTTTATTCTTGACAGGATATTCCGCAAATTCGGTTTGTCGGGACGTGCGTTTATGCCGATGATCATGGGATTCGGCTGCTCCATTCCCGCAATGATAAACACCCGTACGCTTGCCGACGAAAAAGAACGCACCGCAACGATCAGAGTTATTCCCTTTTTCAGTTGCGGAGCCAAGTTGCCTATACTTACCGCGGTTGCGGGAGCAATAGTTTCTTCCTTCGGAGTGAGCAATGCGGATGTAATAACGTTTGCAATGTACCTTATAGGTATCGTTACCGCTATATTGACGGTAATTCTGATGCGCAATACCTCGATGCGCGGCGAAACTCCTCCTTTTATAATGGAACTGCCCGCTTATCATCTTCCGCAATTTAAAAGCCTGATGATACATCTGTGGGACAAGTTAAAACACTTTATAAAGAAAGCCTTTACAATTATACTCGCATCCACCATTGTGGTGTGGGCGGCGATGCATTTCAGTTTCGATTGGCAGTATCTGACGGACGAACAGATCAATCAGAGCATTTTGGCGGGATTGGGACAACTGACGCAACCTTTGTTCACACCTATGGGATTCGGCTCTCAGTTGGGCGAATACGGCTGGGTATTTGCGGTAGCGGCAGTATCGGGACTTATTGCCAAAGAAAACGTAATTTCGACATTCGGTACACTTGCCGCCTGCCTGGGCGCCGTCATCGGCGAAGATCCTTCCGGCGTTCAGTATGTCGAACAGATGATAACTTTCACGGGAGCGACGGTTGCAGGTTTAGTGGCGTTTATCGTGTTTAACATGACGACAATTCCCTGTTTTGCAGCAGTGGCATCGGCAAAAGGCGAATTGCGCAAAGGCACATTCCATCGCACATTGCTGTTTTGGCTGGTGACATCCTATACCGCGGCAACGGTTGTTTACCTTGTTCTGTCGTGGTGGTGGACTGTATTTATAGTTGCGGCTGTTGCCGCAGCGGCGGTGTGGGGTATAGTCGTATACAACAAAAAACATCCCGTAAGGAGTATTTAAAATGACATTTATTGAAATTGCGGTGATCGTTGCCTGCGTCGCCGTTGTAGGCGGAGTAATAGCAACGACAATCATAAACAGAATTAAGGGCAAAAAAACCGGTTGCTGCGATTGCAGTTATTGTGACAATTGCCATTGCCGTGACCGTCAGGAAAAGTAATCAGCAGTCAGTCCTCGAATAATTGTGTAAAAACAGATTTCCTGACATTGTCGGATCGGACATTATGTTTGAAAAGAACGGTTTTTGCCCGAAAAAAACGGCTCCCGAAATATGGGAGCCGTTTTGATATGTATGTACCTGTTACTTTTTACGTGTTTTTACCGTGTAGGTCTTTATAAGTCCTTCGGCTATCAGTTGTTCGTCCGTACGGTAGGGCATTGAGTAATCGACATTTTTGCTTTGGGCGCATTGCAGTTGCAGTTGTGCGGCATTCAGTTCAATGAGTTCCAGCGCGTATTTAAGTTGTCTGTTGCTCGTAATGCGTACTTTAAGGGGCGTGTCTGCGTAACTCTTTTTGTCGGAAACGTCTTCCACACGGTACTTGCCGTCGGCAAATTGCGCCGTTGTCAGTGCAAGATACAGCACGAGAGTTTTTCCCGCTATGTTTATTCTTGCAACGCACTGTTTTCCGTGACGGAACGTTTCGAACTGCTGACTGATACGCGACGTCACATCTGCGTAGGACAGCAGGCTGTTCTTGATTTCGTTATAATACTGTTGCGCATTTTCGTTCTGAATGAGTTTCGATTTGAATGAGCGACGCAAAGCGGTCTTTACGGAATGTGTGTCTTCAAGTGCCTGCTTACTCATCTGATAACGAATATTTGCCTTTGCGCAAGGGTATTGCTCTCTTTTGTCACAACAAGCACAATATTCGCGTGTGCCGCACAGGTCGTAACCGGCACGTTCGCTTGCCAACCACTTTTCTACTGAAATTTCTTCCTGCAAACGGTACAATTCTTCTTGTGGTACATTCAATTGTTTGTTCATGTTGTTCACCTTCCTTTTATTGAGTCATATGCCTCAACTATGCTAATATTATATACCATTACAAATCAAATTGCAACAACTGTGGTCAATAATTAATGGCAAATACGTAGTTTTTTGGTCAAAATAACAGTTTTGTGGTATTTTGCGGACATCATATGCGAAATTTCAGCACCTAAATTTAATTTTTAAACAAGCGGTTAAATTTGAGTGGGTACAAGGCGTCGTTTGGCGCGCGTATTTTCGTCAAACTATTGGCACGAAGGGAATTTTGTGGTAAAATATGTAAAGAGGTAAATCGGATGAACAAGACGGAATTGAAGCAGTTTTTGTCGGAAAGACTCAGTTTCTGGCAAAATCTTACCGAACAGCAGAAAAATATGCTTGTCGACAATGCAACGGAGCGTACTTTTACGCAGTACAGCCTGATACACAACAGTCTGGACAAATGCCTCGGCATCATACTGTTGAAAAGCGGACAACTGCGCATTTACATATCGTCGGAAGACGGCAGAGAGGTTACGCTGTACAGGCTTTACGGCGGCGATATATGTACACTGTCGGCAAGTTGCGTAATGGATGCGGTGTCGTTTGAGGTGCTTGTTTCGGCGGAAGAAACCTGTCAGGCGGTTGTTTTGAGCGCGTTGGCGTACAGACAACTGATGCAGGAAAACGTGTACGTCAAGGCATATACTTATGAACTTACCGTTCAGCACTTTGCCGATGTAATGTGGTCGGTGGAACAGGTGCTGTTTATGGGAGCGGACAAACGTCTTGCCATCTTTTTAAACGACGAAATTGCCAAGACGGGCAGTAACGTGATACAGTTGTCGCACGAACAGATCGCCAAGTATATGGGGACTGCGCGCGAAGTGGTAAGTCGTATGCTTAAATATTTTGCTACGGAAGGAATAGTTACTCTTTCCCGCCGCGAAATAACGGTAGTGGACAAGAAGAAACTGCGCTCGTTGATGTGATCGTATTTTAAAGGGCTGTTTCGGCAATTGCCGAAACAGCCCTGTTTTTATTGTTATTTCAGTTTATCACGTGGTTACGATAGTAGGCGATTTTCTGTATGTAGGAGTGCATGTCATTAGCGGAATTGCACTGTTGCAGAAAACTGTCGATGTCGTTCAAATACATCATGTAATCAAACTGATTTATACCTTCTTTGTGCACGAAGTCGAGATATTCTATAAGGTTGAGGTAGTATTCCATCTGGAAATTTGCATATATTTTGGTGTCTACCGAATTTTTGTCGAATATGCGCAACAGTGATTGCCTTTCCCTCATCGATTCGGTAATCCAGTGAAGCGCTTCGTCGTTTTGCAGTGCAAGGCAGGCATTGAACATATGTCTGTAGATATACCCTTTAAACATCGATATCAGACCTACGTGGTCATTGTTTTCTATGCACGGAGCGGAGTTTTCCAACGTCGTGACGTGCTTTTCAAACTGTTTGCCGTATTCCAGCGTTTTGCCGAACAGCATATTGCTGAAATCTTTTGAAAGGTGAGGATTTTTCGCATATACGGCACATACGTAAGCAAGATTTTCCGCAAGTATCATCTTTGCCCATTCGTCGAATGTGCCGCTGTCATCGTTTTGAATTTCCTCAAGCATATCTTTGCAGGTGTTGTAATATTCGCGGAAAACGGAGTCCTCTATATAAACGGCCTCTTGGTCGTTGCGAAGATTGCTTTGTACTTCAAGGAAAGCAATCGACATGTTTACCGCGTTGTGCAGTTCGGCGGAAAACTCATTGTTGTGGTAACGTTTGAACTGGGTCAGTTCTTCAAGTATCTTCGGTTCGTCCTGATACATTACGCTTGCCTGCATATAGAACAGAATGTACTGAGCCAGTTCGTAATCGGAACATTTGGACCCTGTTTCGGAGTAGTGCGCCTGTATCATTTCGTGAATCATGTAGCGGTTGTTTATAAGATACATTTTGTTGGTGTCGACAGAAAGTTTCTGTCGTCCCATGAAGTAATTCACAATGCTTTCGGCGTAGTCGTCGTCGTTGTCTGCTTCCAGCGCCTCAATAAAAGAATTGTCGAAATCGGAAGGCAGAGTGATGTTGTCGGATTTTCTTTTTACACAGTGAACCTTCTTCATACCGTAACTTGCCGAAACAAATCCCAGTTCGAAGAACAAATTGTTGCTGACTGCTCCGTCGGCCTTGTTTTTAAAAATTACGATTGCCTGATTGCAGGACTTCATCTGACGTACAACCGTGTCGCCCACACTGAGCATTTGCGAATCGTTTTGCGAGTTACCGCCTACGTAGCAGATGTAGTTGTACTTGTTTTCGAGTGTGGCTTTTACTTTGAGCGCAACGCTTATGTCTCCCGACCAGATAATAAAGACCTTGTCCTTCATTGATTTCTCCTCTGTGTTGTGCAAGTTTATTTCGATACAGACAACGGGATGTTTCTGTATATACAATTATTTTAACATTATATTTATTACAGGTCAACATTATAAAAGTGCATTGCTGTATTAAACACAAAATAAAAACCGTACCCGTCACGCATTGCGTACCGGATACGGTTTTTAAATTCTTTAAGCACATTGCCGCAGACAGGTTGCATTGCATCGCTTGCTGTTGCGGCATGAAAACATCGGGGGAGTTTTCTCAATATGCCAGAGAAGTTTAAATTTGTCAAATACCGAGCAAACGCTTGATATTTTCTTTGGGCTGAACGCCAACCGTCTTGTTTACGATTGCTCCTTTTTCCATTACCACGAGCATCGGAATGCTCTGCACTCCGAATTGCATTGCAAGTTCGGGTTGTTCGTCTACGTTCACTTTGCACACCTTGACGGAAGGTGTTTCTTCTGCAAGCGAATCGACGATGGGAGAAAGCATTCTGCAAGGTCCGCACCAACTTGCCCAGAAATCTATCAATACTTTTTTGTCGGAATTCAATACTTCCTTGGAAAAGTTTTCTTTCGTTATAGTTAAAACTGACATAGTCACGTCCTCCTTGACCTTATTGTACTGCTATTATATACCATTATTTACAAAATATCAGTAACTCAATCACATTATTTGCCCTTGTTTTGGATTTCGTTGTGGTTGATGTCTGTTTTCATTAGCAGCAACTGCCTGTCGTATTTTCTTACGAAGAAAATAACTAGCAGCAACGTTGCACATTCGGTTACGGTCATTGTCCACCACAGCATTGTCGAGCCGAACAGAGCGGGGAGAATATATATCATCGCTCCGCTGAAAATTAAACCTCTGAACAGCGAAATCGTCAGTGACGCACGCGGTTTAAGTATGGATTGACAGTAGTAAGTTGCAAATACGTTTACCGGAAGCAAAAGGTAGGACAATCCGTACAGTCTTATTATTGATGGCGCAATTACTTCCACTTTCGGAGTTGTGGACATGAACAGCCGTGTGATGTAAAGGGGAACAGACTGTACCAGCACCAGTACAAACAGTCCGATGACTGCCGCGCTGATCCATCCGAGACGGCTTGCGTATCTGACTTCATCTATATTTTTTGCTCCGTAGTTGGACGCCATCAGAGGCTGGGCGGACTGACCTACGCCGTACGCCACGCTCTGAACAAAAGCGGTAAAGTTTATAATCACTCCGTACACGGCAAGGGCGTCGCTTCCGGCGTAGCGCATTATCTGATTGTTAAACAGTATTGCGAGAATACCTATTGCGACGTCTGTAACGAAAGTGGCAAATCCCGTAGTTAATATCCGTCTTGTGAAATACAGAAATTTTACGGGGCGTACCAGACGCAGATTGTTTTTGCGTGAAAAAAAGTGTGTAGACATTACCAGGACGGCAAGCACCTGTCCCAATGCAGTGGCAAGACCCGCTCCCTCAATACCCATGTCGACCACAAATACCAGCACGTAGTCGCCGATCATGTTGAACACGCCTCCGCACAGTACGGCGATCATTGCTTTTTGCGGACTGCCGTCGTTGCGGATGAAACAGGACCAGATCTGTCCTACCGTAAACAAGGGCATTACGATGTTTATCCACTTCATATATTTCATTGCAAGGGGAAGCAGTTTTTCGTCTGCGCCGAACATTACCAGAAAATCTTCTGACCAGACGGCCAATATAAGCCATGTCAAGAGCGCAACGGAAATTCCTGCAATGTTGGACACCGTAAATATTACGTCTCCGCGGTGTTTGTCGCCGTTTCCTCTCGCATGTGACATCAGTACCGCTCCGCCTATGCCGAACAGCCAGCCTATCGCGTAAATAAGCGTCCATATGGGCATGATGACTGCAAGAACGGCAGTGCCGTCGGGACCTTCGTACTGTCCTACCATTATACAGTCGACAAAAGCGTACACGGACGCAATCATCGCACTGCCTATACACGCTCCGAGATACTTGAAATATGTTTTTTTTACATCTTTTACCGATGTCGGCATTTGCATTGAAACCTCTGTAAAACCAAATGTGATGTTCGTCTTATATCCTATCAACAGGCACGGTTTTTGTCAACCTTGTACGACGTGGACTTTTAAATATAACGGTACAATGTCTTTGGAATTGACAAAGTCGGCGTGCAATGTTAAAATTTTACAAATATCATTACATCGGAAGAAAGGCAGATATGCTTGACAGACAAATTTACGAAAAATATGTTGAAGTGCTGAAAAAAGAACTTGTTACTGCTATGGGCTGTACTGAACCTATATCCATTGCCTATGCAGGAGCCAAGGCAAGATCGGTGTTGGGCACATTGCCTGACAAAATCGAGGTTTACGCCAGCGGTAATATAATAAAGAATGTAAAAAGCGTAATTGTGCCTCATACGGGCGGGCTGTGCGGAATTGCAAATGCGGTTGTAGCAGGTGTGTGCATGGGCAGAGAAGACAACGCTCTGGAAGTGCTGTCCGATGTTTCAAAAGAGGATATCGCTCGAATGGAACGGTATCTTAAAATGACTGACGTTACAGTAAGGCATATGCGTTGCGACAATGCTTTCGACCTGAAAGTGGTGGTCAGAAAGGGTAATGACAGTGCTGAAGTGCACATCGTCAATTCGCACACCAACATCACCGAGATATTTCGCAACGGCAAGTGTATCTTCAGAGGCGGAAATGTCGAGCGTTCGGAAGACAGAAGTTGGATGAACGTGGAAGATATTGTGCGATTTGCTGACAATGCGGACTTAAACGACGTATCGGAAGTGCTTGACAGACAGATACGTTACAATATGGCAATAGCCGAAGAAGGGTTGGCGCACAATTACGGCGCAAATATAGGCAAGGTGCTTTTACAGATGTCCGACGACGTCAATACTCGGTGCAAGGCGTACGCTTCTGCGGCGTCCGACGCCAGAATGAACGGTTGTGAAATGCCCGTGGTAATCAATTCGGGAAGCGGTAATCAGGGAATCACGGCGTCCGTTCCCGTCATCGTATACGCCCGCAACAAGCAATGCGACAAAGACAGACTGTACCGTGCGCTGTGCGTTTCTAACCTTGTCACCGTACATCTTAAAACAGGTATAGGCACTCTTTCCGCCTATTGCGGCGCCGTATCTGCGGGAGCGGGAGCGGGAGCAGGAATAGCCTACCTCAACGGCGGCGGGTTTGTGGAAATAGCACACACCATCGTCAACACTCTTGCAATAGATTCGGGCATAATCTGTGACGGAGCCAAGGCAAGTTGCGCCGGCAAAATTGCCGCAGCGGTGGAAAGCGGACTGTTGGGGCTGAATATGTACTATTCGGGCAATCAGTTTGTAGGAGGCGACGGTATAGTTACCAAAGGCGTGGAAAACACCATACGCAATATAGGCAGACTGGCAAGCAAAGGTATGAAGCAGACGGATGACGAAATAATCAGCATTATGCAGGAGGGCTGAAATTGACGTGGCGGCGACGTATTGACAAAATGCGTAGGCGCTTTGCGGAGGTAAAATGAAGTACAGATTGTTGGCAACGGATCTGGACGGAACGGTGCTTGACGGATTGAATTTAAACAAGGCGGTTGCTGACGCCATAGGGCAACTGAAAAACAAGCAAGTAAAAATCGTGGTGGCAACGGGCAGACCTCTTTGTACCGCTTTGCCTGTGGCAAGGACTTTGGAATTGGCGGAGGGTTATATCGTCACCTTTAACGGTGCGGAAGTGTATTTTAACGAACGTTTGCTTTACAGCGCTATGCTGTCCCGCAAAAAATTGGAATTTATAGTACGTCAAGGCAGAAAACTCAATGCGTCACAGGTGGTGTGGGCAAACGGAATGCTTTACGCAGAACAACGTAACGAGCAAACGCTTGCCTATCAGGCAAGAACTCCCGTGCAATGCAATTTCGTGCAAGATCTTACCGTTCTCGAAGGCGCATCGAAAATACTCTGGAACAATTCCGAAGAGGAAATAAAGCGGTTTTTCGCCGTTATGCGAGAAACGGAAGGAGTTAACTGTCACCCGTCTCATCCCCTTTTTCTGGAATTTGTGGACGAAAAGGCTTCCAAGGGAAGAGCGGTCAGTCTTGTCGCGGAAAAACTGGGTATTACTTCCGCCGAAACGGTTGCCATAGGAGACAGTTTCAACGACCTGTCAATGATTCGCTGCGCCGGAGCGGGCGTCGCCATGGGCAATGCTCCCGATGAAGTAAAGGCTGCGGCACTTGACGTAGTTGCCGATGCGTGCAATGACGGCTTCGTACAAATGGCGAGAAAATATTTCCACGTCATATAAAAAAGTAAAAATACAGGTAAAACAAAAATGCACTTTCGGGAAGAAAGTGCATTTTTGTTTTTTAAGGTTAAATGTGTTTAACAGCGTTTACTGCTTGCCTTTAACATCGGAAGTTTAAAAAATCAGAAATTTTTAAAACTGCAACACATATCGAGTATCTGCTGTTGCATCGGGCTAAGCAGTTTGTCTTTGTGCATGACAACGTGATACGTTCTGTCCAGTTTCATTCCTTCCGTCTGCAGTTGGCGCAGATGATTTGCTTCGAGGTGACTCTTTACAAGACTGTATGGCAATACGGTGATACCGAGATTGTTTATCGCGCATTGTATTATCGATTGCGTGCTTGTCGATTCTATAAAAGGCTGTGCCGAAATGTGCCTGCTTTCCAGTGTACTATCCAGGAGGTCTCTTGAACCGCTTCCCTTTTCGCGCAGTATCAGCGGATACGTCTTGAAATCCTCCGCCTTCAATTTGTCGGGGGCTTTAAACTGCATTCCGCACACGGCAATCAGTCTGTCACGCGCAAAAGGGCGTACGTCAAGATTGTCGGAGTATATTTGTCCTTCCACGAAACCGATGTCAAGTTGTCCCGACAATATCATCAGTTCTATTTCCTTTGTCTGATTTATTTTGACGGAAACGTCCGCGTCGGGAAATTTGTCCCGTATCCAAGCAACAGCAAACGGTATCATGTATTTACCTATCGTAATTGACGTACCGATGCGTATTTTGCCCGATTTGTTGAGTTTCAACGCCGTTTCTTCCAACGTCTTGAAACCGTCGAGTACCTGACACGCCTGTATATACAGTTGTTTGCCGGTGTCCGTGATGACCAGACGTTTGTTGATACGTTCGAACAGCACTACATTGTAATGCTTTTCCATTTCGGCAATGGCAACGCTGACCGACGGTTGTGCGATGTAGAGGTGTTGTGCCGCCTTAGTTATACTGTTAAACCTGCAAACAGTCACAAAAATGTTCAGATGTCTGAGCGTCATGGCGTACTCCTTATAATAATTTTATTATTAACTATATTATATTATAGTATTTTACAAATGTAAACACGCAGAATATAATATTTGTGAAAATATTTAAGAGGAGTAGACATGAAGAAAAAAGGCAGATTGTTAAAGTTGTTTACCACAAGTCTTTATATCAGCGCGTTCACCTTCGGCGGAGGATTTGTAATAATCCCTCTTATGCGCAAGAAGTTTGTGGAAGACCTTCATTGGCTGGAAGAACAGGAAATGCTGGATCTTGCCGCTATTGCGCAGTCAGCGCCCGGCGCTATTGCCGTCAATGCGGCAATATTGCTCGGTTACAAGATAATGGGAATATTGGGTGCGTTAGTCGCCATTCTCGGCACGATAATTCCGCCCATGGTCATAATTTCCGTAATATCCTTTTTCTACAACGCATTTCGCACAAACGTGGTTGTAAACGCAGTTCTTTCGGGAATGCAGGCGGGAGTTGCGGCGGTTATATGCGATGTAGTCATCACAATGGCTACGACCAACGTAAAACAAAACAAGTGGTTGTCGGCAGCGGTGATGCCTGTTGTGTTTGTTCTGACCTATTTCTTAGATGTCAACGTGGTGTACATCATTTTAGGATGTATAGGAATAGGCATTGTCTGGTTTGTAGTACAGCACGTACACAAAAAGCAACTTGAAAAGCAACAGAAGGGAAACGACGTCACAGACGTGAACGTCACTCATCGCAGACATTGGAGGATACACAAATGAATATTTACATTGAGTTGTTACTGGTGTTCATGCAGGTGGGAGCATTGTCCATAGGCGGAGGCTATGCCGCTATTCCCATAATACAGAGCAGGGTGGTTGAGCAGTACGCGTGGCTGACTCTGAGTGATTTTACGGATCTTATCACGATTGCGGAAATGACGCCCGGACCCATTGCCATAAATTCCGCAACCTTTGTGGGAATGCAGGTGGCAGGAATAGGCGGCGCGGTGGTCGCTACGATAGGATGTATCATTCCTTCGGCAATAATAGTGTCGCTGTTGGCGTTTCTTTACTTCAAGTTCCGTTCGCTGGATATAGTAAAAGACATCCTCACCGTGTTGAGACCTGCTATAGTTGCTCTAATTGCTTCTGCCGGACTGGGAATAATTATTCTTGCTTTCTGGGGAACGGAAGGTTTTACCACCGATACAAGCGCACTCAATATCGTGTCCGTGATGATATTTGCTTTGTCGCTGTTTTTGTTGAGAAAATACAAGTTGAATCCCATTGCAGTCATGTCGGGAGCGGGCGCGTTGGGCGCGGTATTTTACCTGTTGCTGTAAGGAGGCATTTATGAATTTAAAAATCAGACATCATCTTCACAATCTGGAAATGTATGACGAGCGGCACAACAAGGTCGCCGTTGTAAAAGGTCATGTACGATTGAATTGCCCGTGGACAGCAGAGGAAGAGGGCAACAGCCTTACTGCCAAACGGGAAGGAAACGGTTATGTTTTGAGTAACGGTACAGGTGAAATCGCTACGGCAACGTTGCATTACATCAGCGACGGAGAAATGTTTCCTCCCCGTATCGACAGCATAAATGTCAGCACGCAGGCGGGAAATTACAGTTTGAACAGTATTCACGGCAAATATACGGCAATGCACGACGGACACAGCGTAGGTACCGTCAGCATAGATCCGCTGGGCGTCGACAAATGCAGTTTCAGCGACGAGGTCTCCTTAAATACAGCGGTCGCAATGTATATATTTGCCTGTTTTGCTATGCAGGATAATATGTACGAAGTGTGAGATTGAGTCGCAGTGCCGTTCTGAAAAATATAAAATCAAAAAACGTTAGGCAAATCGACAAATGCGCGGAATTACTCCGCGCATTTGTATTTACCGCAAACATCGTTACCGACAAACGAACGGGTTGTTTTGTCTGTTTTGACGATACTGTCCGCGATGACGTTGAAAAATTTGTATGAAACGCTCACGGGGACTGTCGCAATGCGTCAGCCCCCGTGAGGTTTCGGAGAAAAAGAAAGAGAAGATTTTTAAATTTAAGCAAGCAATATGCGGTCATTTTCCTGACCTATAGAGGTAAATTTGTTAAGCAGATCCTGAACGGTAAGTTTTTTCTTTTCTTCGCCTGACGCGTGAAAAATTATTTTTCCGTCATTCATCATTATGAGACGGTTGCCGTATCTCAGTGCGTCACGCATGTTGTGCGTTACCATCAGGGTAGTCTGGTTGTTGCGTGAAGTTATGTCTTCCGTCATTTTGAGAACTTTGTCAGCGGTTTTGGGATCCAGAGCGGCGGTGTGCTCGTCAAGCAGCAACAATTTGGGTTTGTTCATGGTTGCCATAAGCAGTGTCAGTGCCTGTCGCTGTCCGCCGGACAAAAGACCGACCTTGCAGTTCAATCTGTCTTCCAGCCCCAGATGCAGTTCGGACAGCATTTCTTTAAACTGTTGCGCTTCTTTTGAGGTTACATTCCATCTCAACATACGGCGTTTACCTCTTGACATTGCAAGCGCAAGATTTTCTTCGATATTCATATCTCCTGCCGTGCCTTTCATCGGGTCCTGAAATACTCTTGACACGTCTCCCGCTCTTTTGAAGTCGGGTTTACGGGTTACGTCGCTTCCGTCAATAACGATTTTGCCTTCCGTTGCTCTGACCGTGCCTGCAACGGTGTTGAGAAGTGTGGATTTTCCTGCGCCGTTGCCTCCTATAACGGTGACGAAATCCCCTTCGTCCAGATGCAGACTTACCGAATTGAGTGCATGTTTTTCGTTGGGCGTAGACGGATGAAATACAACGCTGATGTTTACTATGTCAAGCATTTTCCTGTCCTCCTTTTTTGCGTGGTGATGTATGCTTTTTAATTAGAGGCAATGACAGCGCAAGTGCTACAAGTACCGCGGTCACCAGTTTGAGATCGGAAGTGGGCATACCGAGCAACAGAGCAATTACTATAATTGTGCGATATATCGTTGCGCCTGCTACCGCTCCTGACAGTTTAATCCAGAAACTGAGTTTGTTGTTAAAGATAATTTCACCTATTACAACGCTTGCAAGACCTATTACAATGGTTCCGCTTGCCATATTGACGTCTGCACTGCCTTGCAGTTGAGTAAACAGACAACCTGCAAGAGCGGCGATACCGTTGGACAGTGCAAGACCTGCTATTTTCATATTGTCTGTGTTTATTCCCTGTGCGCGCGCCATGTCGGGATTACATCCCGTCGCTCGTATGCTGCTTCCCAGTTGTGTGCCGAAAAACCAGTACAACAGTGCTACAAGTCCCGCCATTATCAGAAATGAGAATATCAGGTTGGTGTAAATAAACGGAATGTTCAACAGTTGCGCCAACGTATCTTTTATTGACGGCAATCCTACGAGCGACTGACTGGAACGGTTGCCGAGTATGCGCATATTGATTGAATACAGGGCAAACATAGTCAGTATACCGGACAAAATTGCGGGAATTTTAAGTTTTGTGTGAAGAAGTGCTGTAACTATACCGGCAAGTGCGCCTGCTATGACTGCTATCGGAATGGTCAGAAACACATTCCAGCCTTTGACTGTAAGCATTGCCGAAACTATACCTCCGAGTGCAAGACTGCCGTCGACGGTCATGTCGGGGACATCCAGTATGCGGTAGGAAATGTACACTCCCATTGCAAGTATTCCCCACACAAAACCTTCCATCAGAGTTGTGGGCAGTGAGTTTACAAATCCGGTAAAGATGTTGGCTATAAGAGAGATCATTGTTTACTCCTTAGACTGTTTATTGTTGAGCGTATTTTTCCTTTACGGCGTCTATCTGACTTTGCGTCATACCGCAAGCCAGCGCGCCCTCTTCGTTGATGGTGAACTGCGATTCGCGGTTATAGAACTGATGTTTTTCCACCTCATTGCCTTCGAGAACGGCGATCGCTATTTCCGCAGTCTGTACTCCCAGTTGGAAGTAGTCAATGGAAAGCGTGGCTGTTCCGCCGGAAGATACCATTCCCGATTCGCCTACGATGGTGGGTATCTGCATTTCGTTAGTAACGTTGACAATCAGCCCCATGTTTTCCGCCATCATGTTGTCTGTGGGGATGTACACTGCGTCAATGTCGGCGGTAAGCCGTGTCTGCAAGGTGGATTGAATGAGGTTGGATTCGGCAACGGTGATTTCCGTAGCAGTCATTCCCAGTTCTTCGCATTTTTCCTTGGCAAGATCCGCCTGCACCTTGGAATTGGTTTCATTACTGCAGTAGAGCAGTGCGATGTTGTCCAGATCGGGTACCATGTCTTTCATAAGTTGGATTTGCGCCGCAACGGGATTGAGGTCGCTTGTTCCCGCAACATTGTCTTTGGTCGTAAGGCCTTCGCCTTCGGGATTTGTGACGGAAGTGTACAGCACCGGAATACTTTCGGTCGCGTTTGCCGCCGCTATCGCGCAGGGCGTTGCGTTGGCAAATATTAGGTCAACGTTTTTGGCAACAAGCGTGGATGCTATAGTGGAAGCATTTGACTGAACGCCGCTTGCGTTGTTTTCGTCCCAACGTATGGTCTTGCCGTTTTCCTCCGCCCATTGATTCATACGCTGTTTGAAACCTTCGGTAGCCTTGTTGAGGGCGTCGTGGTTGGCAAACTGCATTACACCGATGGTGTAGTCGGCGGATTGACATGCCGTAAGAGCAACCGTCGCAAATATAAGTGTTACAATAAGCAATACAGACAATACCTTTTTCATTTTAACTTCCTCCGTTTTTTTAAAATATAAAATAACCCCCTCGGCGTTTACCGAGGGGGTTAAGTATCGTAATTAAATCAACTTCAATTTACAATTACTTTTTTTGCCCGTCGACAAACGCTACTTCGTTGTAGAAGTAGTAAAAGTAAAAGTAATAGTAGTTAGCGCTGAAGTTGAATTGTTTCATTGTACACACCTTTTCAAGTAGTATGGTGATACTATACTATCCCTGTTGAGCATTTGTCAATCGTTTTTAGCCACAAAAATTACAAAAAAATGATTTTTCAGCACTTAAAATTCGTTTTAAGGGTATAAAATTTCTTTTTTTTCGTCTTTATACGGCAAAAAGGGGGAAAATTTCCCCCTCTTTGCCGTTTGTAAATTTATGTGTAACTGTAATTGCGACTGACCGTCTTCTTCATCGTCGAGGTAGCAGCCGTAATCGGTGGATGAGTAGTGGGCGAGCACCTGCACGTCGAATTTTCTTGTACGGCACATGTCTGTACAGTCGTCGGGAAGTATGAATACGACATTTTTCACCTTGACATCCGAACATTTAGAATTTGTGTGAGGAGGTATTGTGAATACCTTCATTCCCCTTTTGATGTTGTCGGGCTTTTTCGTTATGACGACAGCCATTACAACTTCTTTAAATGGACAGACGTTTGTCAGAGTAAGATCCAGTTGAAGTATTCTTCCCTGCGATTGCAACCGCACTTTTCCCGCATCCACCGTGACGAAGTCTTCGCAGGAAAACAACGTTACGGCGCGTTTTTTTGGACATTTTTCCGCAACCGTTACCACATCGCATTTTACGTCGATTGTGGGATTGGGGAAAATTACCGCATTTCTCTCGTTGTCGGAATAGTTGACGGATTTGTTGAAAAATTTTGTACCGTCCATCTTTCCTGTATGGCGCACGCCGAATTGCAGGGTTGCGCTTTCGTTGGAGTCGGTACCGAGTTTGTCTATTTTCCATTCAAGCGATCTTTTTCCCGTTATTTCGGCAGTGCCCTTTGAGGGAATGTCCGTGCCTGTCAATTCGAAATCATCTTCCAGAAGTTCTTTTATCACTATGCCGGTAGCCCCGGAACGGGAAATATTTGCCGCCAATTCGGCAAATATCAGTTCAAGGTCGGCAGGGTCGGGCGCAATGCTGACATAAGATGCCGACGGTTGCGACGCCCAGGATTCAAGCGTAGTTATTTCTATCCGCCCGCGCCGCTCAGTCCTATACAGTATATCAGTATGCCCTTACTGCGGATCATTGCGGTTGTAGGTTCGGCAGGCGGACCTTCGGTGGTTTTACCGTCGGTAAACATTACCATTACCTTGGCTTTACCGTTGTTCAGATCCATCATGTCGAAAGCCGTCTGAAAAGCCGCCTGATGATTTGTAGCCCCTCCCGCCACCATCAGGTCAAGAGAGTTTTTCAAATCTGCCACGGATGTGGTGAGGGGCGATTCTATTGTCGCAGTCGAAGAAAATCCGACGATTCCTATACGACTTCCTGCGCCTATTTGCCCGTCCTGCTGTCCGTCGGTGGCTTTTCTATTATATCTAAAAATGTGCGTGCTCCTTCTTTAAGACTTTCAAACGGAACGCCGGCCATACTTCCCGATTTGTCAAGAATAAGCACGATGTCGGTAGGTGAGTTTATTATGTCCGGTGACGCGCTGAGGGCAGGCGTAACTTTAAAGTTGCCTTTACAGCCCGTTTCCGAAACGTTTGTCAATTTGTTTGAACTTGTAACACCCATTTGCAGTCCTCCTGATCAGTTTGTGCTATTTAACTTTCCGTTATTTCTGTCGGCAATGGGGAAGTCTTTTATATACTATGCCGACAGTGCATTTACTGTTACCTATGGGAAATTGCGTAAACATAGAAACAGAAATAAATGCCACGACAGAATAAAAAACGCCGTCGCAGTGTGCGACGGCGTAATTGTTATTTGTATTGAAAAATAGTGTACGTGTGTCAAATTTGCAAACAGTGTAGCAGTGTCAACTTGCTTATTTGCCTGAAACGGCTATGCTGCCCACCTTGATGCTGGGACATTCGACGCCGAGATAGGAAAGTTTGCTGTTGGAGGCTACCGCCTTGACGTCTTTGAACATGTCAAACAGGTTTCCGGCAATGGTTATGAGCGCAACTGGACGTCCCTTGACTCCGTCCTCTATTTCGAAGCCTTCCGCTTGCAGTGAGAAGTTGCCCGAATGAGGATTCATTCCTGCGTGAAGTCCCTGCACTGAAGTAATGTACAGTCCGCGAGCAACGGATCCTATGAGATGTTCTTCGCGTATATTGCCCGGTTTGAGACAAAGTGTATTAAATCCGGTGCCTATCTTGCCTGCGCCCGTGCGCTGTGCGTTTCCGGTGGACTGTACTCCGTCTTTTTCGGCAGTGGTGAGGTTGTAGGCATATGTTTTAAGTATACCTTTGTTGATTATAGGCTTGTTGTAGGTTGCCACGCCTTCATCGTCAAACGCAGCGCCCGTATAGTCGTTTCGAATGGGCATTTCGGTTACGGTTACGCATCTGGACGCTACTTCTTCGTTGAGTTTTCCTTCGAAAACGGATGAGTGTTTCTGGACTTCTTCGGCAATAGCGTTTTTGACAAAGAAGTTTACCAGATTGGCAGTGACTTCGGGATTGAAAATAACGCTGTATCTGCCCGAATCGCATGGCTGTGCGCCCAGTTTGGCTATAGCGTTGTCCACTCCTTCTTTTGCTATTGCGTCAACGTCCAGTTTCTGCATGTCGTTGTCAACGGTAATGGAGTACCCGTTCTTTTTTACATCGCCGTCTTTTACTACCACGTCGGCGTAAATTACGAAATAATTGCGTCTGCTCTTGAGTTTAAGCCCGAAGGAGTTTTCCAGCATTGTTTCGGTTACGCAGTATTCTACTTCCACGCGAGCGTCGTCCACTCTGCTGTCAAGATAGCGGATTTTGTTTTCCAGTTGCTTTGCGAAAATAACTTTGTCCTGTGCCGTCCATTGTTCGAGCAACGGGTTGTAGGTCTTGACTTTTTTGTATTTAGGCGATCCCTTAAAGATTTGCTGTTGTTCTTCGCTGTCCGTTATTTCCGCGTTTTCCTTAATCTGTTCAATTACAAACTGTCCGGTTGTTGCGTCCAGCAGTTCTGTGTTGGCGTAACCCATCTTGCCGTTGTACAGTCCTCTTGCGTACAAAGAAGTGGTGTCTGCGCTGGTCATGTTTTCCACTTCGTTACGGTAGGAAATTACCGACAGTCGGGCGGTACGTTTGGTAAAGAGTTCAAGTGACTGAATACCTTGCTGCTGCGCAAGTTGAAATATTTTTTTCGAATTAATCATTTTATCGCGCCTCCTCTTCCTCCTACTGTAATGTTACGTACCCTGATGGTCGGCTGACCCACATCGGCAGGAATAGTACCCGACACCGAACCGCACATACCCTGTGCACGTTTGAGGTCGTTTCCTACCATGTCGATGTTGAGCAGTACTTCCGCCCCCGTTCCAATAAGAGTTGCGCCTTTTACGGGCTTGGTAATCTTGCCGTCTTCGATGAGGTAACCTTCGTTTACGGCAAAGTTGAAGTCTCCTGTTACGGGATTTACCGAACCGCCTCCCATTGATTTGGCGTAAAGACCGAATTTTGTCTTTGCGATTATTTCTTCAGGCGTGCTCTTGCCGTTGCATATAAAAGTGTTTGACATACGGGAAGTAGGCTCGAATTTGTAAGACTGTCTGCGACATGCTCCGTTAGCGGGAGTGTTCATTCTTCTGCCGTTGAACTTGTCCACAAGATAGTTTTGCAGGATGCCGTTTTTAATGAGCACTGTTTTTTGTGTTTTGTTGCCCTCGTCGTCTATATTTCCCGAACCCCATGCATTTTCGATTGTGCCGTCGTCCACAGCGGTAACCACCTTCGAAGCTATCTGCTGACCGAGTTTGCCGGCAAATACCGACATGTTTTTAGACACCGAAGTGGCTTCGAGAGAGTGTCCGCAAGCCTCGTGAAAAATTACTCCGCCGAAAGCGTTGCCTATTACGACGTCCATTTTGCCTGACGGACATTCTTCCGCTTTCAGCATTTCAATCGCTTTTTTGCCCGCCTGACGCGCGGTTTCTTCTACGTCTACTTCGTCGAAATACTCAATACCGCATTGCGCCCCCGGACCTTCGTGGAAAGTTTCCAGTTTGTCACCTTCGGCGGCGTAAGCAACGACGGACAGTCTTCCGCGGCTACGCGTATCGGTGTACTGATGACAGTCGGAATTTGTGATTTGCACATTCATTGTATTGTCGGCAAGCGTTACTACTACACGTACTATGCGCTCGTCCACTTGCTTGCAGGCAAGATACGCCTTTTTAAGCAATTCCGCTTTCTGTTGCTTCGTGACGTCTTCCCACTTTATTTTCGGGCGGTGATGTTTACCCTGCACGTGTCTTTTGATGTTTTCCACGTTTACGGTCTTACTTCCTTTAAAGGAACTCGCAAGACTTTCGGCAAGTTGATTCAACGCCTTTGCCGTAAGATTGTTGGTGTACCCGTAAACGCTTTGCAATTGTTTAAGTATACGCAATCCCGCTCCGCTTACTATGCTTGACGAAACTTCCGTTATCTTGCCGTTGTCAAGAGTCATGTTGTTGTAGACGGTTTTTTCCTCGTACAACTCCGCGAAGTCTCCTCCTGTGGTAAGCGCAGTGTTGAGTACATTGCTGATAAGTTTTTTCGACAACATAATTAACACCCCTTTTAATTTATTTGTGTAATATGATACATTAATCGGCGTGTATTTGCAACAAAAATTATGCTTTCGCGCCTGTTTTTTACAAATTTTACGCAAAAATCGTTTATTCGAAGGAAAACAGTGTCGTTTAAAGTCGTTGTCTTTTTTACGTATCCGTGTTTTGCCGAAATTTTTTGCAATGGTTTGTGTCTGCGGCTGACCGCAAAAATATGCCGGTTTTTGCTTGCCGATTATAATGTGTTCGTCACGCTGAGGTTTGCTAAAAACGTTTATCGCTTGTATAGGTGAAACGAACGGTATTAATTCACGGCAAACTTTTTGACGGCTTTTTCGGTATATAAAACAAGCGCCATTAAAGTACATCGCTTTAATGGCGCACGGCAATTGACTGTAATTTTTTGCGTGTACAAACAATCGGCAGGAAATCCGTACTTTTTGTTTCAATACTATCGGTGCGAATTATGCGTCGGAAGTGCGGTTGAGTAGCCGATTGCCTTTTCTGTGTCGAATTTTCTGAATGTTGTTTTCAAAGCAGTGCAATGCAGTAAATTACCTGATTCCGCAAGCATATTGCCACAGAAGTGCAGACGTATGCAACAAAAAGTTCCCTTTCAGGAACGTTGCCCGATTTCTTTACCGATGTTCCGACAAATTGTTCGCCGTTTATTTCCGCTTTGCATCTACTCTTTAGTGGGAAAAGGTAACTTTGGGCGTCAAACGGGTTTGACTTTGCAGTTTTGTGCGCTTTTGTGTCACCTTTTCGGAATTCGGCAACGAATGTCGGTGAAATGTGATTTTTAATAAAAGTGCCGACTGACAAGTACAGGTCAGTTCTGTTCGAAATAAATGGCGTTGACTATCGTTTTACTCAATGATTCAACCGGTTCTTTGCAGTCATCCTCGAGCCATTTCATGGAAACGTTGAAAAGCATGCCGGCATAAATATAAGGTTCATATGGACTGCGGTCAGAATATTCCTTGGAAAATGTTTCACTGAAATTTGCGTTTATATATTCAAGATACAGGTATTCGAGGTTGGCGTTTTTAAGCAATTTAAACAACTGTTTGTTGTTCTGAAACATCGTAAGCGCCTGTGCGGCAATGGTTTCGTAATCCTTTTTGCATCTGGGAAAATAGTGTTGGTTAAATACAAACTGAATTCTGTTGTGTTCGAAGTAAAACTTTATTACGTCTTCTTTGCTTTTAAAGTAACGGTAAAAAGTCGCCCGTCCGACACCCGCTTTTTTGACAATATCTAAGATCGATATTTTTTCGTAACTGTAATCAGCCATCAATCTGAACAGCGCCTGAACTATATAGTGTTTAGTATAATCATCTCTGAAGTATTCCATGATACACAATTCTCCTTTTGTCTCATTTGCTTTTACATTTTGGCAAAACTGTCTAATCGGTCATTTAATCGTTTGCGGATTGCAATTTTTTAATATATGATACACTTGTCTCACGGAAAAGTCAACCGAGAAGGCCTTCGGGGACTGTCCGTAAATAAATTTAAGGAGTGTATTAAAAATGCAGGAAAAAGATTTTGTGTCTTATGAATATAAGACGGTAAGCGTTAAAGCAAAAGAACAATTTAAGACCGCGGATATGTATGAAGCCTTTGGATGGGAAGTAACCGCTGTATCTACATCGCTGGACGGTGTAACACTGTCGTTGAAGCGCAACAGAAAAATTCCGCACAAACCGGAACTTTCCAGACTGGAAAGACAGGCGGAAAACGTTTTGCACACAATAGACAATCTTGAAAGTTCCAAGACAAGATTTGCAAGTATTTTCTCTTATACGTTCGGAATAATTGCAACGCTTGTATTTGGCGGTGCAATGTGTCTTGTAATGTTGTATGAAAACAGCATTCCCGAACTGATCGGAGGCGTAGTGCTTGGGGTTTTGGGAATTTTTCTGTGTTCCGTCAATTACCCGATATACAGAAAAATGGTTGCGCAGAAGTCTAAGACGGTTCTTCCCGTAATAGATGACAGCGAGGAAAAACTTGCCAATATTTTAGAAGAGGGTAACGACTTGCTCAAAACGGCAGTCATCTGAATTTTAAAAGACGTGTTGAAATATCATTAAAGGCGGTCCGACAATGATCAGATTTGTAAAAAAATATCAGGATATGTCAGAGCAAGAAAGGATGCTTTTTAATTCTTCCTTTGCCGTACGTGTTTCTGCCCTGCTGATAACAGTCAAATTCATTGTCGGACTGTTTTACGATGTCTTTTTATTGGGTATATCCGCTTATTCAGCGGCGTTGCTGTTGGCAAAGTTTACATGTATTACGGAAATAAAGAAAGGCAGTGTGATAGGTAAAAGTAAAAACCGCGTATTTCTGTTTCTGTTTTTTGCAAGTGTACTCTATTTGCTGTTTACATGGGAAATATTTCTTACGGGCAGAAAAACTTCCGACAACAACATAGCAAATGTTTCGCTGACTGCTTTTATTGCTTTTGCCGAACTTATTTTAGCCTTGACGGGACTTGCAGGCAATAAGGTCAGAGGAAATTGTTTTCTGATGATTAAAGTAATAAATCTTTGCGCAGCGTTTATTGCCATTATGACAACACAAATCGTAATACTTGATTTTACAGGCACCTACGGCACGGAATTGCCCAATGCTCTGACCGGTACTGCGGTGGGTGTGTTTATAACGCTGTGTTCCCTTTATATTGTCGTGCTTCCCTATGTCAGCATTTACGGAAAAGAACACAATGTTTTCAAAGCGTCGAATGGCAAATACGAAAAGTCTGATTCAGCCATGGAAAGGTTTACGGAAATACTGCTTGTCAGAAGCACCGTTTACGGATCGATGGTGTACAGGGCGACCGTGAGTGAAGACTGCGTATCGGGGAATATTGTGCGCGAAAAATCTCTGTGGAGACGTATGCCTTTATTGTGGAAAATCGTTTGTTGTATTTTGTCCGAAATACTGTTGTTTGTTTGGCTGGTCGGTCGTGCCGTCTACTTTTTCCGCACGCTTAACGTCGTTGGTAAATTACAAAAACTCATGGAAAACAACGGCTTTGAAAGGACTGAACAATGACCGCAATAGTTACATACAGTATAAATTTCACAAAAAAAACAGATAAATTGACAAAGAACGCGACGTCGCGTTCTTTGTTTTTGTCTGATGTTGCTTTTTTAAATTAAAAAACGGTACCGTACTTTCACCGACATTTTAATGTCTTGCAATCAACTTGAATTATGTTTTTAAAACGTACGTCTTATAAATCGATTTGTCTTTTATCTCTTTATCTTTTTACGGACTAAAACGCTTAAAATACGCCTGCGCGATTGATTAAGTAAAATCCCGATTGCGGTAAAACATCATTATCTTACGGAAAATATACGTTTTTAAAGTATTTTTTAACAGAGTTGCATTTTAATTTACCGACTGACAACGGCGTCGTTGCCGTACTGAATCAAAAAATCGTTTGACTTAAAATCCCGATTCGTATTATAATAATTAACAGAGCGAGTAAGAAAAACATTTAAAAGAGTTTTTATCGGCGGTATTAAGTGCAGACCGATTGTCGGAAAGACGCTTTGTCCGATTATCGGGTAATAGTGCGATGATTTTAACAGGGCTACGCAAGCGTTGAGAAAAGTTTTTGTTGCGTAGGAAAGTTTGTCACCTACGGATTTTAAACGCCTGTACGTTGTAAAAGGTATTGGCAACGGAACTGTGTTCAACCGTTCGAATTTAACGATATAAAGGAGCAAGTATGAGTTTAACGATAAATATTTATTACACGGGGCAAAACGGAAACGCAAGAAAATTTGCCGAGGAGATGATTTCTTCAGGTATAGTAGATAGAGTAAGACAGGAAAAAGGCAACACGAAATACGAATACTTTTATCCGTTAGACGATGAGGAAACGGTGTTGCTGATTGATTGTTGGGACAGTCAGGAAGCCTTGGATTTACATCACAAATCCCCTTTAATGCAAGAAATCGCAGCGCTCAGAACCAAGTATAAACTGAAAATGAAAGTTTACAGATTTAGCGAATATAAAGGAGAATAATATGGAATTTGAAGAAGTTGTCAAGAAAAGAACAGCGACAAGAAAATTCAGCAACAGAAAAGTTGACGAAAAAACGTTGGAACAAATTTTAAAAATCGGAAGTCTTGCGCCCACCGCAAAAAATTTGCAACCGCAACAAACTTATGTGTTGCAATCTGCCGAAGCATTGAATAAAACCGATGAAATTACTCCGTGCAGATATAACGCGCCGTCGGTATTGCTGGTGTGTTCGGACAAGAATATTGCGTGGAGCGACGACGGATATTCTTCTTACGAAACGGACGCGTGTATAGTTGCGACGCACATGATATTGGAAGCCACAAACCTTGGCGTCGACAGTATTTGGGTCAGAAAATTCAACGCCGCGAACGTTAAAAAAGTATTCGGATTGCCGGAAAACATTCAGCCCGTTTGTCTGATTCCGCTTGGATATGCCGATGAAAGTTATCAGGGCAATCCTTTGCACACTAAAAGAAAACCGCTCGAAGAAACAGTAAAGTTTATGTAGAATTTATAAGTAAAATATTCAGTTAACTAATATGTTCGATTTAAAAATTGCTAAATAATTTGTAAAAAAGGTTTTCTGCGTGAAACAGAAAACCTTTTTAATTTATTGCTTTAATTTTAAACCGTCGCCGAATGCTTCACCCACTCTTTCCGTTACTTTATAATATCCGTGCGTGTAAGGGTCAAATGCGATTGCATTAACAAGTGAAATGTCTATTTTGTCATTTTTAAATACTTTTTCATCGGCAGTGACTTTGACCACTTTGCCTATAACTCCGCATCCGTATTCTCCGCCTTGATAGGTTAAAAACTCACATTCCATACAAATAGGGAACTCATTTATTATCGGGGCGTCTACGCATTGCGATTTTGTTGCGGTCAGTCCGCTTTTGGCAAACTTGTCTTTTACGTTGTTTCCCGATACGACTCCGAAATAATCCGCTTGTACGACGTGGTCGCAGTCGGCAATGCTGACGGTAAAGGCTTTTCTTTTTTTGATGTTTTTAACTGTTTTGTGAGATTCAGTCAAGTTTAGTATAACCTGATTCCGTTCCAGCATGGTGCCCCATGCGGCGTTCATGACATTTACGGAGCCATCGTCGTTATAAGTTGCAATCATAAGTACAGGCATAGGAAAAATTGCTTCTGTAGTTTTAATCTCTTTTCTCATATTGAACCTGTCTCTTATACACATGTCCGCGCCCACGAGACCGGCAGAAA